>PJQF01000233.1_pt1 | contig 24279 bp, 24 predicted proteins | sample 1503741 | NCBI WGS metagenome assembly PJQF01 (sample SAMN07775949, study PRJNA414020) | Biofilm metagenome, whole genome shotgun sequencing project. | isolation source: biomolecule (vanillin) treated reverse osmosis membrane biofilm | place: India: Nagpur | collected 2017-03-21 | reverse complement strand
GTATCCACTCCCTGCCGCTGTTGATGACCGCCGCGTTCCTTGCGTCGATCGTCGTAACCAGTGCCTATGGCTACAGTATCGAGCGCGTTGCCTACCGTCCCTTGCGTGGCAGCAACCGTTTGATCCCGCTGATTTCCGCCATCGGCATGTCGATTTTCCTGCAGAACACCGTATTGCTGTCTCAGGACTCCAAGGATAAATCCATCCCGAACCTGATTCCGGGGAGCTTCTCCTTCGGCCCAGGTGGTGCGGAAGAAGTGCTGATTTCCTACATGCAAATCCTGGTCTTCGTCGTCACCCTGGTGGCCATGCTGGGCCTGACCCTGTTCATCTCCCGCTCCCGTCTGGGGCGCGCCTGCCGGGCCTGTGCCGAAGACATCAAGATGGCCAACCTGTTGGGCATCAACACCAACAACATCATCGCCCTGACCTTCGTGATCGGTGCTGCGCTGGCAGCCGTCGCGGCGGTACTGCTGAGCATGCAGTACGGCGTAATCAACCCCAACGCCGGTTTCCTGGTAGGCCTAAAGGCTTTTACCGCAGCGGTATTGGGGGGCATCGGCAGTATCCCGGGCGCGATGCTCGGCGGGCTGGTGCTGGGTGTGGCCGAGGCGTTTGGTGCCGATATCTTCGGCGACCAGTACAAGGACGTCGTGGCGTTCGGCCTGTTGGTTCTGGTGCTGTTGTTCCGTCCGACCGGCATCCTGGGCCGTCCGGAGGTTGAGAAAGTATGAGCAGATATCTTAAATCGGCGTTTTTCAGCGCCCTGTTGGTATGGGCTGTGGCCTTTCCGGTCCTCGGCCTCAAGCTGAGCATTGTCGGCATCAACCTGGAAGTGCATGGCACCGGTCCCGTGACCTTGACCATCATCGCCCTGTGCTCGGTGCTGATGTTCCTGCGCGTGCTGTTTACCCAGCAAGTCGGTGCCTTGTTCAAGGGCAACCGTGGTCCGTTGGTGTCGCCCAAGGTCAGCCAATTTCTGACCCTGCCGCGCACCCAGCGCTACATCATCATCGGCCTGATCGTGGCCGCGTTGATCTGGCCGTTCTTCGGCTCGCGCGGCGCGGTCGACATTGCCACCCTGATCCTGATCTACGTGTTGCTGGGCCTGGGCCTGAACATCGTGGTGGGCCTCGCCGGCCTGCTCGACCTGGGTTATGTGGGTTTCTACGCCGTGGGTGCCTACACCTACGCGCTGCTCTCGCACTATCTGGGCTGGAGCTTCTGGATCTGCCTGCCGCTGGCCGGCATGGCGGCGGCCACGTTCGGCTTTCTGCTGGGCTTCCCGGTACTGCGACTGCGCGGTGACTACCTCGCCATCGTGACCCTGGGTTTCGGCGAGATCATTCGTCTGTTCCTGCGTAACCTCACGGACATCACCGGCGGCCCCAACGGCATTAGCAGCATCCCCAAGCCAACGTTCTTCGGGCTGTCGTTCGACCGCACCGCTGCCGAAGGCATGCAGACCTTCCACGAGTACTTCGGGATTGCCTACAACCCGGTAAGCAAAGTGGTGTTCCTGTACCTGGTGGCGCTGTTGCTGGCGCTGGCGGCATTGTTCGTGATCAACCGCCTGCTGCGCATGCCAATCGGCCGTGCTTGGGAAGCGTTGCGCGAAGATGAAATCGCCTGCCGCGCCCTGGGCCTGAACCCGACCATCATCAAGCTCTCCGCCTTCACCCTGGGTGCTGCGTTCGCCGGTTTTGCCGGCAGCTTCTTCGCCGCGCGCCAAGGCCTGGTGACACCGGAGTCGTTCACCTTTATCGAGTCGGCGATCATCCTTGCCATCGTGGTATTGGGCGGCATGGGCTCGCAACTGGGCGTGATCCTGGCCGCGATCGTGATGATCCTGCTGCCGGAAATGATGCGTGAGTTCAGCGAATACCGCATGTTGATGTTCGGCGCCATGATGGTGCTGATGATGATCTGGCGTCCTCAAGGTCTGCTGCCCATGCAACGTCCACACATGGAGCTGCGCAAATGAGCCGCGAGATCCTGAAAGTCGAAAATTTGAGCATGCGCTTCGGCGGTTTGCTGGCGGTCAACGGCGTGGCCCTGACCGTCAAAGAAAAGCAAGTGGTAGCCCTGATCGGCCCCAACGGCGCCGGCAAGACCACGGTGTTCAACTGCCTCACCGGCTTCTACAAGCCAAGCGGTGGCAGCATCCTGCTGGACGGCCAGCCGATCCAGGGTTTGGCCGGTCACGAGATCGCCCGCAAGGGCGTGGTGCGTACCTTCCAGAACGTGCGGTTGTTCAAAGACATGACGGCGGTCGAAAACCTGTTGATCGCCCAACACCGTCACCTGAACACCAACTTCTTTGCAGGCCTGTTCAAGACCCCGGCGTTTCGCAAAAGCGAGCGCGAGGCCATGGAATACGCGGAGTACTGGCTGGACAAGGTCAACCTCACCGAGTTTGCCAACCGTCCCGCCGGCACCCTGGCCTACGGTCAGCAACGTCGCCTGGAAATCGCCCGCTGCATGATGACCCGCCCGCGGATCCTCATGCTCGACGAACCGGCCGCCGGCCTGAACCCCAAGGAAACCGAAGACCTCAAGGCGCTGATCAGCGTGTTGCGTGAGGAAAACAACGCCACGGTGCTGTTGATCGAACACGACATGAAACTGGTCATGAGCATTTCCGACCACATCGTGGTGATCAACCAGGGTACGCCGCTGGCCAATGGGACGCCGGAACAGATCCGCGACAATCCCGAAGTGATCAAAGCCTATTTGGGGGAAGCGTAAAATGCTGCAATTCGAAAACGTTTCCACTTTCTACGGCAAGATCCAGGCCCTGCACAGCGTCAATGTGGAAGTACGCCAGGGTGAAATCGTGACCCTGATCGGCGCCAACGGCGCCGGCAAGTCCACCCTGTTGATGACCTTATGCGGTTCGCCACAGGCCCACAGCGGCAGCATCCGCTACATGGGTGAAGAACTGGTGGGCCTGCAGTCTTCGCAGATCATGCGCAAGAGCATTGCGGTGGTGCCGGAAGGCCGCCGCGTGTTCTCGCGACTGACCGTCGAAGAAAACCTGGCCATGGGCGGGTTCTTCACCGACAAGGGCGACTACCAGGAGCAAATGGACAAGGTGCTGCACCTGTTCCCCCGGCTCAAGGAGCGCTTCAGTCAGCGCGGCGGCACCATGTCCGGCGGCGAGCAGCAAATGCTCGCCATCGGCCGGGCGCTGATGAGCAAGCCCAAGCTGTTGCTCCTGGACGAACCGTCCCTGGGCCTGGCACCGATCATCATCCAGCAGATTTTCGACATCATCGAACAGCTGCGCAAAGACGGTGTGACCGTGTTTCTGGTGGAACAGAACGCCAACCAGGCGCTGAAAATCGCCGACCGCGCCTATGTACTGGAAAACGGTCGTGTGGTGATGCAGGGCACTGGCGAGCAGTTGCTGACGGATCCGAAGGTGCGCGAGGCGTACTTGGGCGGCTAAGAGACGGTTGCTGAATAAACCGGATCTAAATGTGGGAGGGAGCTTGCTCCCGATGGCGGCATATCAGGCACAGAGCATGTGACTGATAGTCCGCCATCGGGAGCAAGCTCCCTCCCACATTTGTTTTGCACCGTTTGAAAGTTTTTCAACTGCCTTTGTAACGAACTCAATCCTCCCTTCTCTAGTGGTGCATGCAGGCAATCAAGCCTGCCCACTCAACCACTGCTGGAGAAACACCATGACGACCAAACTGTCCGCCGCATCCCTCGTCCTCGCCCTGAGTTCTGCCTTGAGCCTCTCCGCTCTGACCAGCACCGTCCACGCCGCCGACGACATGCAAAAATGCTTCGGCGTCGCTGAAGCCGGTAAGAACGATTGCGCCGCAGGCGCAGGCACCTCCTGTGCCGGCAGCTCGAAAACCAAGGATCAGGCCAACGCCTGGAAACTGGTCCCCGCCGGCACCTGCACCCAAACCCCCAGCTCCACCTCGCCGACCGGTTTCGGCCAGGAAGCTGCCTTCACCGCCAAGTCGTGAAACCCTGCACAGCCTGAGTACGGATCATGACGCTTTCACGCCAGCACACGGTCTCACACGCTCAGGCGCCCGGCCTCCCCTGTCGGGCCGGGCTGGGGCTGAAGAGCGAGCACTTCACCGAAGTGCTCCAGACCCTTCCCGATGTCGGTTTTTTTGAAATACACGCCGAAAACTACATGGTGGCCGGCGGCCCGTTTCATCACTACCTAGGGTTGATTCGCCAACAGTACTCGCTGTCGCTGCACGGCGTGGGCCTGTCCATCGGCGGCGAAGGCCCGCTCAACCGTGAGCACCTGGCACGCCTGGCGGCGCTGATCGAACGCTACCAACCCCACTCCTTTTCCGAACACTTGGCCTGGTCCAGCCACGGCCCGGTGTTTCTCAATGCCTTACTGCCCCTGGCCTACGACGCAGACACGCTGAACCGGGTATGCGAACACATCGACCAAGTGCAGAGCACGCTCAAGCGGCCCATGCTGCTAGAGAATCCATCGACCTATTTGCAGTTCCAGCGCTCTACCCTGGACGAGACCGACTTCATCAGCGAGACCATCCGCCGCACTGGCTGTGGCTTGCTGCTGGATGTGAACAATGCCTACGTGTCGTGTATCAACCACCAGCGCGACCCGCTCACTTACATCGACGCCCTGCCGTTGCACGCGGTGGGCGAGATTCACCTGGCCGGCTTTGGCGAGGACACCGACAACCTGGGTGATCGCCTGCTGATCGACGACCATGGTGCCCCCATCAACAACGCCGTATGGCAACTGTACAAACAGGTGCTCACACGAACTGGCCCGGTCGCCACGCTCATTGAACGTGACAACCACGTGCCGGCCTTTAACGTTTTGCACGCTGAAGCCCAACAGGCCGAACACTATTTATCGCAGGTCCGCCCATGAGCCTTCACGACGCCTTCACCAGCGCCTTGCTGGCACCCGACCTGCCCTGCCCGGACGGCCTGTTCAGCAGTAACGGTGCCGACCCGGCCAGTCGCTTTGCGGTATATCGCAACAATGTTCACAGCTCATTGATCAATGCACTGGCATCAGCCTATCCCGTGACAGTGCAATTGGTAGGCGATGAGTTTTTCCGCGCCATGGTCGGCGTTTACGTCCAGGCGCACCCGCCTACCAGCCCACTGATCAGTGACTACGGCAGCACATTCGCCGACTTCATCCAGGGTTTCGATCCGGCCTCCAGTGTGCCTTATCTGGCCGACGTGGCCCGTTTGGAACGCTTGCGGGTTCGTGCCTATCACGCGGCAGATACGCCGGCGGTGAGTCAGCAAGCCGCCCTGCAACAGCTGCAGGCCCAAACGGAGCTGGGCGCATTGCGCCTACGGCTGCACCCATCCCTTGCCGCTTTGAACTCAGCCTACGCCGTGGTTGCGGTATGGGCGGCGCACCAGACCGAGGGCGCCTTGGCCACTCTTGATCCTTACAAAGCCCAAAGTGCATTGGTGCTGCGCCAGGGGTTGATCGTCAAGGTCTTCGCCGTCGACGGCGGCTCTGTCGCTTTTATCAATAGCCTGAACCACGGCGCCGCATTGGAAATGGCCGTGGCGGATGCGCTTAAAGCCTGCGCCGAGTTCGACCTGCACCAGTGTCTGTCACTGCTGATCAACCACGACGCCATCACTCACTTGCTCCCAGAACAAAAGGTATCGCCATGAACACTAGCCCTTCGTGCCGGATCAAACAGGCCATCGTTCTTTTCGAGAAAATCCCCTACAGCCTGATCGCGTTTATTGCGCGCTTTTCAATCGCGGCAGTGTTCTGGAAATCCGGGCAAACCAAAGTAGAAGGCTTCGCCATCGATCTGGTCAGCGGCACGTTCCAACTCGGTGAACCCTCACTCGCCGCCTCGACACTGCCGCTGTTTCGCAGTGAGTACCACGTGCCGTTGATATCGCCGGAAGTGGCCGCGCACATGGCGGCGTTTGCAGAGCACTTTTTCCCGGTGCTGATATTGGTGGGGTTCGCCACGCGCTTCTCAGCCCTGGCCTTGATTGGCATGACGTTGGTCATTCAATTGTTCGTGTACCCGGACGCCTACCCCACCCACGGCACTTGGCTTGCGCTGCTGTTGCTATTGGTTGCCAAGGGCCCTGGTTGCTTGTCCATCGACCACTTGATCGCCCGCCGCTACCGTTAAAGACGATCCAACGCCTCGCCGCTGCGCTTGAACCACTCCACCAGGTAGTCGGCCAGAACCTGGGTGCGCCTGGGCAGGCCACCTTGATAAGGGTGAACCAGGTACATCGGCAGGCTTCGAGTCTGATAGTCACGCAGCAACCAGCGCAATCGACCGTCGGCCAGTTCCGTCGGCAGCACGTAGGACGGCAACCGGGCAATACCAGCGCCTACCAGCGCTGCCTTCTTCAGCAAGTTGTAATGGTTGGAGGCAAAGGTGCCGCTTACCCTGACCCGCAACAACTCGTGCTGCTGGTGATACAGCCACTCCTCGCGGCCGCTGTAGTGGCTGTTGAGCAAGCAGGTGTGCGCCGCAAGATCCGCCGGGGTCAGCGGTTCGCCGTGCTGCTCCAGATAGGCGGGGCTGGCGCAAGTCATCTCATGCCAGGCCAGCAGAGGCTTGGCCACCAGGCGCTCGTTTTCAATCGCACCCGAACGTACCCCCAAGTCAAAGCCATCACGCGCGAGGTCTCGATAGCTGTTGTTGAGTTCAATCTCGATCTGCACCTGAGGGTACTGCTTGGAAAATTCCAGCAACAAGCCATCGAAGAAAGTTTCGCCTAATGAAACGGGAACCGTCATACGCACCGGCCCGGCCAGATCGTCCTTGAGCCTCGCCAGTGCCTGACGCGCACGTTCCACCTGCACCACCAATGCCTGGGCCTGTGGCAACAACGCCGCGCCGGCAGCGGTCAGGCTGAGCTTGCGGGTGGTGCGGTGCAACAACACCACACAAAACTGCGCTTCCAGCTGGGAGATACGCTTGGATAACTGGCCCTTGCTGCAACCCAGTTGCTCGGCGGCCACCGTAAAACTGCCGGCTTCGATCAGTACGGCAAAGGCCGCCAGGTCATCCATCTCGCTCATGGATTGTTTCCATTTGAAAACCAAAGGTTGCCTATTACCACGTTTATCCAGCGAAAAAGCCACTCTAGACTGAGCCCTCACTTATCACTGGAGGAACAGCACCATGAAAATCCTATTGATTGGCGCGAGTGGCACCGTCGGCTCGGCAGTCAAGGCCGAACTGGCTCAGCGTCATGAAGTGATCAGCATCGGCCGCACCAGCGGCGACTTCCAAGTGGATATCAGCGACAGCGCGTCAATCCGCAGGTTGTTTGAGCAAACCGGTAAATTCGACGCCCTCATCTGCGCGGCCGGTAGCGTGAATTTCGTGGCGCTGGGTGATATGAGCGAAAACGACTTTGAACTTGGCCTGCGTGACAAGCTGATGGGCCAGGTAAACCTGCTGCTGATAGGCCGCGAGTATGCTAACGACGGCGCCTCGTTCACCTTCACCAGTGGCATTCTCAACCGTGATCCGATTCGGACTGGCGCTTCTGCGGCGCTGGTCAATGGCGCACTCGATGCGTTTGTCAAAGCGGCAGCGATCGAATTGCCACGAGGCCTGCGCATCAACTCCGTGAGCCCCACAGTGCTGGAAGAGGCCATGGGCAGCTACGCACCTTACTTCCGCGGCTATAAGCCTGCTCCGGGCGCTGACGTGGCCTTGGCCTACGCTAAAAGCGTAGAAGGCCTACAGACCGGCCAGACATTTATGGTTGGCTGAATGTAAGGGTTGTAAGAATTACCTGAAGCGGGACAGCGGGGTTGTGATGCACCGCCAGCCTGCGTAACGTGGCGGCACTTGCCTGGAGACCCCGATAATGCGTGCCGCCCGTACCTTTGCTTTGTGTGCTTTGCTTCCCTTTCTAACCGCGTGTCAGGTCTTCGAGAGCGAGCCGGCCAAGCCGTCTACGGTTGGGCTGACCCGCATGCAGGGCCAACTCACAGCCGTAGGCGACAAACTGTTGTTCCAAGCGTGCCACGACCAACGTAACTACGTGGTCAAGGACACCGGCGGCACCAGCATCCTGCAGGAAGCCGCCTCCCTGGCCGGCCAGCAAGGTGCGCTGTTTGCCGACCTGCGCGGTAAGTTTTCGGGCGTCGCCACCGGCACTCAGGGCGAAGTGGAGTTGCAACAGCTCTACCGTGTCGAACGGTCGACCTCGGCCTGCGACGACCCCGATTTCAAACGCATGATCCTGCGCGCCAACGGCCACAAGCCGGCCTGGGCGATGAACGTCACCGCCAAGGGCATGGTGCTGGAACGTGAAGGCCAGCCGCCTTTGGCCGTACCTTATGTAGAAGAGCAGATCGGCGACGGCCGCTTTAACCTGATGACCGAAGCCAACAACCAGCACATCGAGCTGTGGGTGGCTCCGCAACGTTGTGTGGACAGCGTCAGCGGCAGCCTGCAACACATGACCGCCGAATTGCGGATCAACAGTCAAGTCCAGCGTGGCTGCGCGGCTTTCGGTGGTTCGCGGGACGATTGATAGTGTCCTGCGCTTTTTAGCATGACGGGACACCACCGTTGGGGCTTATAATCGCCGGTTTGCAAAACCGCCGGCCTTACCGAATGCCGCACACCGGATCCCGTCATGTTACGAATCACCGAACTCAAGCTGCCCATCGACCATCCCGAAGAAGACCTGCGGCCTGCCATCCTGGCGCGCCTGGGCATCGCCAGTGATGACCTGCTCGATTTCACCCTCTTCAAACGCAGCTACGACGCCCGTAAAAAATCGTCGGAGCTGTGCTTCATCTACACCATCGACTTGGATGTGAAGGGTGAAGCCGCCCTGCTGCTCAAGTTTGCCGATGACCGCAACGTCAACCCGGCGCCGGATGTCAGCTACAAAGTAGTCGGCCAAGCGCCCGAAGGCCTGGCTGAACGACCGATCGTAGTCGGTTTTGGCCCCTGCGGGATCTTCGCCGGGCTGCTGCTGGCACAGATGGGTTTCAAGCCGATCATCCTCGAACGCGGCAAGGAAGTGCGCCAGCGCACCAAGGACACCTGGGGCCTGTGGCGCAAAAGCGTACTGAACCCCGAGTCCAACGTGCAGTTTGGTGAAGGCGGCGCCGGCACCTTCTCCGACGGCAAGCTTTACAGCCAGATCAAAGACCCCAAATTCCACGGCCGTAAAGTACTCCACGAGTTCGTCAAAGCCGGCGCGCCGGAAGAAATCCTCTACGTCAGTAAGCCGCACATCGGTACCTTCCGCCTGACCGGCGTGGTGGAACACATGCGCGAGCAGATCATCGCCCTGGGCGGTGAGGTGCGTTTCGAGCAACGCGTGACTGACGTGCTGATTGAAGACGGCCAACTGAACGGCGTGGTGGTGGATGGCGGCGAGCAGATCCTGTCCAGGCACGTGATCCTGGCACTGGGCCACAGCGCCCGAGATACCTTCCGCATGCTTCACGGTCGTGGCGTATACATGGAGGCCAAGCCGTTTTCGGTGGGCTTCCGCATTGAACACCCTCAATCGCTGATCGATGCCGCGCGCCTGGGTAAATACGCCGGGCACCCGAAGCTGGGCGCCGCCGACTACAAACTGGTGCACCACGCGAAAAATGGTCGCTCGGTCTACAGCTTCTGCATGTGCCCTGGCGGCACCGTGGTGGCGGCCACCTCCGAGCCGAACCGCGTTGTGACCAACGGCATGAGCCAGTACTCACGTAACGAGCGCAATGCCAACTCCGGCATCGTGGTCGGCATCACGCCGGAAGTGGACTACCCCGGTGGCCCGCTGGCGGGTATCGAGTTGCAGGAACGCCTGGAGTCCCACGCCTACATTCTCGGTGGCAGCAACTACGAAGCCCCGGCACAACTGGTGGGTGATTTCATCGCCGGCAAGCCGTCCACTGCCCTCGGCAGTGTGGAACCGTCCTACAAGCCTGGCGTGGCTCTGGGCGACCTGGCGTTGGCGCTGCCGGACTTCGCCATCGAAGCCATCCGCGAAGCGCTGCCGGCGTTCGAGAAGCAAATCAAAGGCTACTCGCTGCACGATGCGGTACTGACCGGTATCGAAACGCGCACCTCGTCGCCGCTGCGGATAACCCGTGACGAATCGATGCAGAGCCTGAACGTTAAAGGCCTGTTTCCGGCCGGTGAAGGCGCGGGTTATGCCGGTGGGATTTTGTCGGCGGGTGTTGATGGGATTCGAATTGCCGAGGCGTTGGCGCGGGATATGTTGGGCATCGAGGCCTGAGCACATCCGTGTTCACAAGTGGGAGGGGGCTTGCTCCCGATAGCAGTGGATCAGTCAGGACACATGTGACTGGTCCACCTTCATTGGGAGCAAGCTCCCTCCCACACGGTTTTTGCGTGATTTCAGATGTTAGCGCGCAGGATGCAATCCGGTAGCGGCTCGCCCCGCTCCACACTGGCCGCAACGGCCGCGATTAGCCCTTGCAACTCGTACCCCTGCCCCGCCAACCACACCGGGTTGTAATAGGTTGTGGCGTATCGCTCGCCACCATCGCACAAGATCGCCACGATAGAACCCGACTCCCCCGCAGCCTTCATCTGCTGCGCTGCCACCAACGCGCCAACCAAGTTGGTCCCGCTGGAACCGCCCACTCTCCGCCCCAATCGCTCTGCCAGGTAATGCATGGCTGCCAGTGAAAGCGCATCCGGGACCTTGACCATTGCGTCGATCACCTTCGGCAAAAACGACGCCTCGACCCGTGGCCGGCCAATGCCTTCGATACGCGAACCGCAGTCCAGGCGCAGGCTGGCGTCACCCGTCTGGTAATAGTCAAAAAACACCGATCGCTCAGCATCGGCGCATAGCACGCGGGTGGCGTGCTGGCGATACCGCACGTAGCGACCCAATGTCGCCGTGGTGCCGCCAGTGCCGGGGCTGGAAATCAGCCAGCTCGGCTCGGGATGCTGCTCGAAACGCATCTGCTGGAAGATCGACTCGGCGATGTTGTTGTTCGCGCGCCAGTCGGTAGCGCGCTCGGCGTAGGTGAACTGATCCATGAAGTGACCGCCACTTTCCCGCGCCAAGCGCTCGGATTCTGCGTAGATCTGTGTGGGATCTTTTACCAGATGGCTCTTACCGCCATAGAAGGCAATCTGCGCGATTTTTTCCTGGGAAGTGCTGGCCGGCATCACCGCGATAAACGGCAGGCCGAGCAGCCGAGCAAAGTAGGCTTCGGAGATCGCCGTGGAGCCGCTGGAGGCTTCAATCACTGGTGCTCCGGGCTTGAGCCAACCATTGCACAGCGCATACAGAAACAGCGAGCGGGCCAGCCGGTGTTTGAGGCTGCCGGTGGGATGGCTCGACTCGTCCTTGAAGTACAACTCGATACCCGGCAAACCTGGCAGCGGCAAGGGGATCAGGTGGGTGTCAGCGCTGCGCTGGAAGTCTGCTTCGATGATACGAATGGCTTCGCGAGCCCAGGGACGATGGTCACTCATGGTCGGTTTCTCTAAGAATTTCCAGGTCAATATTAGGATCTTTCCTACACTCGACACAGATACAGTAACGTCTCAATTGGACACACAATTTCAAGCCCCTGACGCAACGCTGAACCTGCCCATTGCTTATAACAAATAAGAATATAACTTTTGTTTTAACAACTAACGGTACGGGTTAGGGTACCCGCCTATTGAATCCTGATTGGAGAGCACCCCTTGGCTCTGCGTAGCACTTTCACTCGTTTCTTCCAGCTGGAAGCCGCCAGCGGTCTGTTGTTGATCGCCGCTGCGGCCCTGGCATTGATCATCAATAACTCACCGTTGTCCCACCTGTACGGCGCGTTTCTCGACGTGCCGGTGGTGGCGCAGATTGGCGCGTTGAAAATCGACAAGCCAGCCTTGTTGTGGATCAACGATGGCCTGATGGCTCTGTTCTTCCTGTTGATCGGCCTGGAGGTCAAGCGCGAGTTGCTTGACGGCCATCTGTCCAAACCGTCGCAAGTGGTCCTGCCCGGTGCAGCCGCCATCGGCGGTATGGTGGTGCCGGCGCTGATCTACTGGGCGATCAACAAGGACTACCCCGCCGCCCTCTCCGGTTGGGCAATCCCCATGGCCACCGACATTGCCTTCGCCCTGGGCGTGTTGGCGCTGCTGGGCAAGCGCGTCCCGACGTCCTTGAAACTGTTCCTGATGACCCTGGCGATCATCGATGACCTGGGCGCGATCATCGTGATCGCAGTGTTTTATTCCGCCGATTTGTTCGGTGCAGCCTTGGCTGGCGCGGGCGCCTGTCTGGTGGCCTTGATCGCGATGAACCGCCTCGGAGTGATCAAGCTCTGGGCCTATCTGATCGTCGGCCTGATCCTGTGGGTATGCGTGCTCAAGAGTGGCGTGCACGCCACACTGGCCGGCGTGACGCTGGCGTTCTGCATCCCGATGCGCACTAAGAACGCCGAGCCCTCGCCGCTGCTGACCCTCGAACACGCTCTGCACCCGTGGGTGGCGTACGGCATCCTGCCGCTGTTCGCCTTCGCTAACGCTGGCGTTTCCCTCACCGGCGTCAGCCTGGAGAGCTTCACCCACCACGTGCCCATGGGCATCGCCGCCGGCCTGCTGATCGGCAAGACCATCGGTGTGTTCGGCCTCACTTGGCTGGCCATCAAGACGGGTCTCGCCACACTGCCTAACGGCGCCAACTGGGGCCAAGTCTTCGGCGTGGCGATCCTGTGCGGTATCGGCTTCACCATGAGCCTGTTCGTCGGCTCCCTGGCATTCGTGCCGGGCGCCAGCGAATTTGCCGGCGAGGATCGAATGGGGATTCTGACCGGGTCGATATTGGCAGCATGTATTGGATATCTGGTAACGGCGATGGCGAGTCGTAAAAAAGCCTGATCCCCCAGAAACAGCGCCCACAAAAAAACCCCAACCGGTCACCCGGTTGGGGTTTTTCTTTACCTGCTGCTTACCGATTAACGGGTAACGCGACTGGTACCATCGACCGTCATGATGCGCACGCGGTCGCCAATGCGGAAGATTTCGTTCTCCTGCACAGCCTGGACGTAAGCGCGCATGCTGCCATCGTCTTCGCGAACGGTGATTTCCACGCCTTGAGTGCGGGTCAGGCCTTCTTCAGTGGCCGAGCCCAGCAGGCCGCCAGCGACTGCGCCGATCACAGCAGTGACGATGCTGCCACGGCCGCCGCCGATGGCGCTGCCGCCAACGCCGCCGATGACTGCGCCGGCAGCGCCGCCGATTGGGGTCTTGGTGCCTTCGATTTTCACCGGACGCAGGGATTCGATGGTACCCATGCGCACGGTCTGTACACGACGCGCTTCATCACGGGAATACGAATCGCCGGTCAAACTTGAGGCGCAGCCACCCAGCAGCAGCGACAGGGTGGTAAAGCAGGCAACCAGTAAAACGGACTTACGCATAGCATCAACTCCAAAGGACAGGTGTTCATTAGACGCTGCGGCTTGGCGCCTGTCACGGCAAGCACCGCAGAAAACTGCTTTCATTCAGCCTGAGTACAGACTGCGTACACCGAAAAACTCGACAAACGGTAGCTCAGTTCGTGTACCAAGAGATGTCACAACGGTTTCATCATTGTAGCCGCGCAGCCGCATGCTACCGAAGTCTCTCCCATAGAGACGTCGGTGCTGCGAACAACATTCAGATGAAGTGACGAAAGGTGACGCTCAGGGCGCCAGGCGCTCGCGGGTCCACTCGCCCCCTTGCAGGCGGTAATTCAAGCGGTCATGCAGGCGGCTGGCGCGACCTTGCCAGAACTCAATACGCTCCGGCAGCAGACGATAGCCACCCCAATGCTCGGGGCAGTCGGGCTGGGTATCGCTGAAGCGCTGCTCAGTGGCCGTGAGCAGGTCTTGCAGTTCTTCACGGTCACGAATGACCTGGCTTTGCGGGGAAGCCCAAGCGCCGAGACGGCTGCCCAGAGGACGGACCTGATAATAAGCATCCGACTCCTGAGGCGTGACCTTGACCACCCGCCCTTCGATGCGCACCTGGCGCTCCAGGGTCGGCCAGAAAAACGTCATGGCTGCAAACGGCCGCGCCGCGAGTTGTTCACCCTTGGCGCTCTGATAGTTGGTGAAGAAGGTAAAGCCCTGCGTATCCAAGCCCTTGAGCAGCAGGATGCGGCAGTGCGGGCGACCTTCCTGGTCGACCGTAGCCAGGGTCATGGCATTGGCTTCCACCGGGGGCTGCTCGGTTTTCACCGCATCGGCAAACCACTGGTGGAACAACGCAAACGGCTCGCCCGGGGCCTGGGCCTCGCTCAAACCGTCCCGTGTGTAGTCACGGCGCATATCGGCCAGTGCCTGGGTCATGCGGCTTTATCCTTCTGGTTCAGCAGATCAGTTTTTTGCCTGGTCGTTCGCCGGTGCAGCAGCCTTGGCTTTGGCCGGGGCAGTTTTCTTGGCAGCTGGCTTGGCCGGCGCCTTTTTAGCGGCTGGCTTGGCGGCAGCTTTCTTCGCGGCCGGAGCTTTTTTCGCCGCAGCTTTGGCTGCCGGAGCCGGTGCAGGTACGTTCTGCACGGCAACCATTTCAGCCACAGGCGGCGTCTTGCCCGAGTTGTACTTGCTCAGCAGCGCCAACATAGTTGTACGCTGAGTGAACATAATTTCCATGCGACGGTTCAGCGCACGGCCCTGGGTGCTGTCGTTGGCGGCACGTGGCATCAGGTCACCCATGCCACGCAGCATCAGGCGATCCTGCTTCAAACCGCTGAGGCTGAAAATCGAAGCGATAGACTGCGCGCGCTCCCTGCTCAGCGCCTGGCTCGCCGGGGCGGTGCCGGTGGCGTCAACGTGACCCAAGACCAGTACGGCGGTCTTGGGATCTGCTTCAACAGCCTTGGCAACACGCGTGAACGGGCCAAGGGTAACCGGCAACAGCATGGCTGGACGTTTTGGGTTGTAGGAGCCATCGACCGGCGCAATCACGACGAGCACGTTGTCGCGACGTTCCAGTTGCAGGTTGCTGTCCTTGATGGCGGCGCGCAGGCGCGGCTCATAGTCGTCCAACCAGGCCTGGGTGATTTTCGGGTCCGGCATCGGCACGTTGGTCACGTCGACCTTGGACAATGGCTTGGGTTTGCTTTCGAACGGCCACCACCAGTGAGTTTCGCTGTCGGTCTTGGCGACGGCTGGTGCAGCGGCAGCGGCCGGAGTGGCGGCCTTGAGGTCGGCTTTCAGGTCTGCGGCCTTGGCATCGGCAGCCTTTTCGTCGGTGCTTTTGGAGGAGAACGGCCACCAGCTGGAGCCGGTGTCAGCCTTGGCTGCCGGAGCAGGCGCAGCGGCTACAGGTGCGGCAGGCTTGGCGCCAACTGCGGGTTTGGCATCCGGCTTGGCCTCGGTCTGGGTCACGACGTCCTTGGTAGCGGCCTTATCAGATCCAAATGACCACCAATGCCCACCCTCGGCATCATTCTGTGGAGTTTGTGCGCAGCCGGTAATGGTGAGGCAAAGCGCCAGTGCCAAGGACTTGTTCGATAACATGAGATATCCACAAAATGAGAAAAAACAGGGGGTCGCGGGACCCGTTAAACAGACGCTAAAAGAACATTCAAGTTACAACATGTCGTTCAGCATCTTTTTTATACTTGCCTTTGTAACAAAAAAATGTGAAACAGCAAGGGGTTTACAGACAACCGGCCAATATTCCGACCAACTTCTGTGCACGAGGGTCCATAAGTACATAAGGCCCCAATGTATTAGTCACGAAACCAAACGCTACATCGTGTTCGGGGTCGGCAAAACCTACCGATCCACCTGCACCAGGATGCCCAAAAGCACGCGGGCCAAGGCCGAATGTGGCATTAGGCATCTGCGGTTGATCCAACATGCAGCCCAAGCCAAAGCGAGTTTGTGTCAATAATGTTTTATCCGGCCCGATACTGTGTTCACGGGTCAACTCTTCGAGCATGTCGGCTTCCAACAAACTACCGTCCAACAAACCACTATAAAAACCCGCCAGGCTACGCGCATTACCGTGACCATTAGCCGCGGGCTGCTGCATGCGTCGCCATTCAGGTTTATTAGTACTGGTCAAAATAGACGGTGGATTGGCAAATGCCCGTGTGGTCATGGCGGTGGGTTCACGCATCATTACTTGCAGTAAACGTTGCGCAGCTTCATCGCCCATATTGCCTTTGCTGCGCGCTATATGGGCAACACGATAAAACTCTTCATCCGCCAGGCCCACATGAAAGTCCAGGCCCAACGGCCGTGCAACGCGCGCCACAATGGATTCACCAGGCCCACGCCCATCGGCGCGGCGCAGCAGTTCGCCGACCAGCCAGCCGTAGGTGATCGCCTCGTAACCATGGCCTTGGCCCGGCGTCCACCAGGGTGCTTCGGCCGCGAGGGTGTCGACCATCAGTTGCCAGTCATACAGGGCCTCGGTGGGCAGCATCTCGCGGATCGCCGGCAAACCCGCCTGATGGCAGAGCAACTGGCGCAGCGTGATGCTTTCCTTACCGGCAGCGGCAAATTCCGGCCAGTACTTGGCAACTGGAGCGTCCAACTGCAACTTACCCTCAGCCACCAATTGCAGGGCCGTGACGGCAGTAAATGTCTTGGTGCAGGAGAAAAGATTGACGATGGTGTCGCTGTGCCAGGCCTCGGCACCGTCCTTGTCAGCGGTGCCGGCCCACAGATCGACCACGGTTTCGCCGCCGATCTGAATGCAAAGCCCGGCGCCACGCTCCTGTGGGTCATCGAACAGCGCGGCAAACGCTTCACGTACCGCTTCGAACTGGAGTTCGTAATGACCCTGAATCTGCACGTAAGCCGCCTCGAAAAACACCATTGAAAGTGGCCGACATTGTTCCAGCCCTTGTAGGTTTTGTGAACCCGTCAGCGATCAATCAATGACCGTTGGCGGAGTGCCCACCGGCATGCCCGGCGCCCTGCCCTGCGCCTTTGCCGTCATGCCCAGACTTACCGCCTTCACCTTCACGGACAGCGCTTGCCGCCTTGGCCTTTTCCGCCTCCTTGCCCAGTTGGTCCACCGCCGCCAGGTTGCTTTTACGCACGCTGTCGACAAAGCCCTGATAAGGCACGTCGGTGATGCCCACCAAGCCGAAGTGGCCGTTTTCACCGTCCAGCAAACGGCCGGTCACGGGTTGGTCCAGGTACTGGAACCAGTGCACACCCACAATCGAAGGTTCGGCCATGGCTTGCTTGAGGAAGTTGGCGTACGCCGCGCCACGGTCCTCTTCCCTGGCCAACTGGGTCACGCCGCCCCAGAACGGGCCACGGTCGGCAGAGCCAAAGTTGAATTCAGTGATCAGCACCGGTTTATCCAACGCGCGCAGCGCAGCGAAGTCGTAACCGTCCTGGGGCTTGAGGGTGTACATGTTGAAGCTCAGCACATCGCAATACTGTGCGCACGAAGCCACAGCCTCGGGCGTGCTCACCGCATAGCGACCACCCAGCAACAACTGGTTCGGCGCGTGCCATTTCAGCGAATCGGAGATGGTCTTGAAATAAGCATCGGCAAAGGTTTTCTGGAAGTATTTAAAGTCGGCCTCGATTTCCGGGTGCTCAGTGTTGGGAATCGGTGGTTCAAAGCCTGGATCTTCCATCAGCTCCCAACCCGCCAATTCGATGCCCCAGGCTTTCGACAAGCCTTCTTCATTGCGGTACTTGTCCCGCAATTGTTTGAGGAAAGCGCGTTTGGCTGGAACGTCGGTGGTCATACGCAACGTGCCGTAGGCCAAGGCGTAGCGGGATTTCGGATCATCACCCGGCCCTGCCCAGGCCAGTTCGTTATCGGCAAAGAAGCCGATCAGCCACGGGTCGTCGCGATGGTCGCGGGCAGCAATCGCAACGGCACGCTCGGTCGCCATGGCGAAGCGTGGGTCAAACGGATCGGGCATGCCGCCCCACCAGTCGGTGCCGGTGCTGATGCTGGCGTAATCGCCGACGATCGACAGCGGCAAGGTATAGGGGACGCGGTCGGCACGGGCCAAAGCCTCGTCGCTCCAGTTGCCCACGGTGTTGAAACCCCAGGCTTGCAGGCGGTCTAGGGTGTGAGTCACCCAGCGTTTCTGGTCGAAGCCTTCGCCACCATAGGCCCGCTGCAGGTTGGCGCCATAGAAATCGTACCAACGCCCGGCGCCAAAACTACGCCCCTCACCCGCACCGTTACCGGTGCGGTTATCGCCGCTGCCGTAATACTTATCCAAGGGCTCACCAGCCTTGGGCAACGCCGCAAACATCCATTCACGACCGGCCACGTAGGTCTGGCTGTTATCCGGGGCCACGGTATTGACGCCCAGGGAGTAGAACGGATGGCCCTCAGGCGTTACCAGATACCAGCGGCCGTCACGCTTCTCCGTGTGGAAAAAGCCGCTGGCATTGAATGCAGGGCCTTTGTTCCAGCCACCAAACCTGTCCAATGCGGACTTATCCCGCGCAGCCAACCAGCCTTGAAGCTGGGTTTGCTCTTTGGCCGCGGCGGCCTTGAGCTGCTCGTCGCTGCTGACCTTCTCTGGCCAACGCGCACGGGTGGATTGGCCATAGGTATCCACTAACTCGCTGTAGGCGGCCTTCAATACCGGCTCACTATCCTGAACACCAAAGCGCTCCAGCAGGATGCTTTGGGCCGCGTTGGGCTTGATCATCGACAACGTCACCGAGACCACCTGGCTGCGGTCGATTTCCCCAGCGCTGCCAGCCAGCAACACACGCTGGCCATCAACAGTAATCGGCATCGGCGGGCCGGCCTTCATGCCCTGACTCAGCGGCGAGTTGGCTTGCAGCGGGATCAGCAGGGTCTGTGCCGGGCCGGCCGGCAGGTCGATTCGACTGACCAACGTCTTGCCGTCACTGCTCTGCACCTTGACGTAAAGGGTCAGCGCCCAGTCCATGGCACTCTGAATACGCAGGCTCATGGCGCTGGACTGCGACCAGTCCCACACCCCCGTCTGCGGGCTAAGCACCAAGCTGGGTTCGGCGGCCGGGTTGAAGGTGATACGGCGCAACACCTCACCTTCGGGGGTTTGCTCGGCGTTGTATTGCGGCAGGCTGGCGTCCTGGGTCGCCACCTTGACCACATCGGCAGGCCGGACGAAGTTGAACAGGGTTTGTTGCCCGGCGGGCGCCGCCATCAAGGGCGCAGCGAACAGCAGGGCAAAAAGGGCGGGCAGCGTGCGAATCATACGAGCAAGGTTCTCCCAAACGGCCGGTGAATGGCCTGATGACATTGATGAGATAGACCACGAAGTGGGCGAATCCGCCCACAGTGGCTTAAGAAATTTCGCGCCGGAACGGCGGTAAAGCATTCAGGATAGCTTTGCCGTAGCGCTGGGTGACCAAACGACGGTCGAGCAAGGTGATGGTGCCGCGGTCTTCTTCCGTACGCAGCAACCGCCCGCAGGCCTGCACCAGCTTCAACGAAGCATCCGGCACCGAGATTTCCATGAACGGGTTACCGCCCCGCGCTTCGATCCATTCGGCCAACGCGGCCTCTACCGGATCATCCGGCACCGAGAACGGGATCTTGGCGATCACCACGTGCTCGCAGTACGCGCCCGGCAAGTCGACACCTTCGGCAAAGCTCGCCAGGCCGAACAATACGCTGGAGTCCCCGCCGTCGACGCGCGCCTTGTGCTTATTCAGGGTTTCCTGCTTGGACAGGTTGCCCTGGATAAACACCTGCTTGCGCCAGTCGCGGTCGAGGCCGTCGAACACGTCCTGCATCTGCTTGCGCGACGAGAACAGCACCAGCGTGCCCCGGGAGCCTTCGACCAAGCCCGGCAAGTCACGAATGATCGCGGCAGTGTGGGCCGGCGCGTCCCGAGGATCGGCCTTGAGGTCCGGCACCCGTAACACACCGGCGTCGGCGTGATGGAACGGGCTCGGCACCACGGCGGTGACGGCTTTTTTCGGCAGCCCGGCGCGCATACGGAACCGGTCGAAAGTGCCCAGGGCCGTCAGCGTGGCGGAGGTGACGAGGCAGCCGTAGGCCACGTTCCACAGATTGCGCCGAAGCATTTCGGCGGCGAGGATCGGGCTGGCATTGACCTCAATATCAAACAGCGCGCCGCTTTCCGACAAGGTCAGCCAACGGGCCATGGGCGGGTTGTCTTCGGGGTCTTCGACGGTAAACGCGGTCCACAGCTCCCAGTTCCCTTGGGAACGGGACAACAGGCTGCCGAACAGTGGGTACCACTCCTCGGCCTGGTTACTGGCGATGCCGATATTGACCTCGCCATCCATGCCTTCCTTGAGCAAATCCGTGAGACGGGTAAACAGGTCAGTCAGGCGTGAAAAGCCTTTCTTCAGTTCAATGCCCATTTCGCGCATATGCTCGGGGATCATCCCGCCGACAAAGCGGTGACGTGGGCGCTCACGGCCCTCCACATCTTCGCCGGGCTTGAAGTCGGCGACCTGCTCGCAGGCGCTGAACATGAACTGCTGCTGGGTCTTGATCTCCCGCGCCAGCTCCGGCACCTGCTCAATCAGCTTGCCCAAGTCGCCGGGAAGCGGGTGCTGGGCGAGCAATTTGGTGAGGTTCTTCGCGGTGGTTTCCAGCCAGTCGGCGGTGGAACGCAGGCGCGTGTAGTGGGCGAAGTGGCCGATGGCCTTGTCGGGCAGGTGATGGCCTTCGTCGAACACATAGAGCGTGTCGCGAGGGTCCGGCAGGACGGCGCCGCCGCCCAGGGCCAGGTCGGCCAGGACCATGTCGTGGTTGGTGACGATTACGTCGACTTTGCCCATGCCCTCGCGCGCTTTGTAGAAAGCGCACTGACCGAAGTTCGGGCAATGGCGGTTAGTGCATTGGCTATGGTCGGTGGTCAGGCGTGCCCAGTCGGCGTCTTCAAGGGCGGTGGGCCAGCTGTCGCGGTCGCCGTCCCATTTATTGCCGGCCAGTTTCTCGATCATGCTGGTAAACAGTTTCTGGCTGACTTCATCAACCTCAATCTTGAAGCCTTCTTCTTCGAACAGCGACGCCGTGGCGGTCTGCGCGTGGCCTTCCTGCAGCAGCACGTCGAGCTTGGACAGGCACATGTAGCGGCCACGGCCCTTAGCCAGGGCAAACGTGAAGTTCAGGCCGCTGTTGCGCATCAGGTCGGGCAGGTCTTTGTAGACGATCTGCTCTTGCAGCGCGACAGTGGCGGTGGCGATCACCAGGCGTTTGCCGGCAGCCTTGGCGGTAGGGATCGCGGCCAGGCTGTAGGCCACGGTCTTGCCCGTACCGGTGCCGGCCTCGACGGCCACGACTGCGGGGTCGCCACTGCGCCGACCTTCGTCGTCGGTGTCGATATCCCCGAGGACTTTGGCCACTTCGGCGATCATCAGGCGTTGGCCGTAGCGCGGTTTCAAGCTCTTGGCTTCGAGAAAACGCGAATAGGCGCCCTGGATCGTGGTTTTGAGTTCAGTGCTGATCATGGATAGTCGGGCGCAAAAAACGCTGGATAAATTTTCAGTGGTTCGGATCGGCCGCTATCATACCCCGCTAATTAATCCCGCGCAGAACGGAGTACCACAATGACCGCGTTTAGCCTCGCTTACACCCTGCATGTATTGGCCGCCCTGGTATGGGTGGGCGGTATGTTTTTCGCCTGGATGATCCTGCGACCCGCCGCCATGGCGGCACTTGAGGGCCCTGCCCGACTCAAGTTGTGGGCAAATGTGTTTCAACGTTTTTTCGTGTGGGTATGGGTGGCGGTGCTGGTTTTGCCGATCAGCGGTGTGGGCCTGCTGCAACTGCGTTTCAGCGGGTTTGAGACTGCACCGCGTTACGTGCAGGTGATGATGGGCTTATATCTGGTGATGACCGCGTTGTTTATCCGCATCCAGGCGTTGAAATTTCCGGAGTTGAAGGCGGCGGTGGCGGCTGAGGATTGGCCGGCGGGCGCGGCTGCGCTGGGGCAGATTCGCAAGTTGGTGGGGGTTAATCTGATTGTTGGGTTGGTGGTGGTCGCGATTGCTTCGGCTCGGCCGATGTTCTGAGACGACCTTTAGCCCGCTATCGGCAGCAAGCCCCCCACACCCGGAATGTATTCCAAGGTGGGAGGGGCTTGAAGTATCAGAGACGCTGAATAGTCACAGTCCCCGCAGGCCCAACCGGCCCCGGTTGTCCTTCCAAACCAGGACGGCCCTTTTCGCCGCCATCGGCGCGATACACCAGGCAGCCTTTGGATTCCCCGCCTTTGCCCGGTTTGCCCGCTGTACCCGCCAGCCCGCCAGCGCCGCCGTCCACCCAGACCTTGATATGTTCAGCCGGGAAGTCCCTAGGCAACTCCACGCGTACCTGCGCACCTGCGCCCCCCGGCAGGCCATCACCGCCATTATCACCATTGAAACCGCGCCCGGCTGAACCCCATGTGCAACCCGGATCCACACCATTGGCACCATCAAGCCCGGCATAACCCTGAGCACCGGCGCCGCCACGGGCATCCACCGACAGCTCTTCAGCCGCCAGCGAATTGATGCGCAAGGTCAGGTCTCGACCGGCTTTCGCAGGTTTTTCATGGGTGCCTGGCGCGCCGCGCGAGGTGATCTGGCTGCCATGTTCCAGTTGCGCATGACCCACCTGCAATTGCAGCCCGACAGCGCCGGGGACGATGGCGATACGTGCATCGCGCCCCAAATGCAGCTCATCGACGGTGACCTGGCTGATGGTCGAGGGGATCAGCAAGGTGCCGTAGTCCGCCACTTCCAAGCGTTCCAGCTGCAACACACTGGTGCTGCTGGGCAGGCGCATCAACGAGTTGGTTTCGACACTGACGCTCTGGGCCAGGGCAACGGGGCTGGCCAACAGAGCCAACAGAAAAACCTTACGCATCATGGGGCTCCTGAGTGTTTTCAAATTTTTCTTTGATCGCACAGTAACGACTTCTACAGGCGATTTGCCAGTGAAGGTTCAAAAAACTTGAAAGGGCGGCGATTAAAGAGAGGATCTGTGCCGCGGTACCCCATCCCCGTATTCATTGAGGATGAACATCAAAGTAGGACTTTTCGCCATCACCTGCTCTAGGCCCACACGCTCAGCCGCGCTAGTCTCTACGGTCCTGATGTGAGGATCTCTGATGACCGCTGGTATTTCTGCCCGTACCCCCCAGCAAGCCCTGGCCGCATTGCTCGATCTGCACCAGCCCAAACGCCTGTTGCTGTTGGGTGCCAGCCAGTTCCCGGCGCTGGATGCCTTTAAGGAAGCGCATCCCGACACCCAAGTGTTTGTGGCAACGCCTGGGCCGTTGCCCGCAGAGCTGGCCGCGCTGCGCTTTGACCTGGCATTGGTGGTCGATTGCCTGGAGCACCTGTCAAAACCCCAAGGCCTGACCCTGCTCGGCGGGATTCGCAACCTCAACGCCAGCCGCATTGCGGTGCTGGTGGACCTGGGCGCCTGCGACTGGAAGGACACCGACTTCTTCTCTCTGGCCCTGCAGGCCGGCGAACGCTTCCAGCGCGATGAGCAGGTGCTGACGCTGTTTACCTACGATCTGCTTGACTATAAACAGGTGCCGGACTGGCTCAATGCCCGCTTCTGGGCCAACCCGGAAAATTTCGGTAAGTATTGGTGGTAACCCAATGATCTGACACCTTGCAAGAGTTAGATTCCCAATGTATTGATAGGTCTCCCCTACGCACGCATAGCCGTATCTGGTGATCAAGGGGCGATCTAACAGCCCTGATTCTGTCAAAGCAGACTAAACGGGTGGGTGTCTGATCAAGGTGAGGGCAGTCAGATGGAGCTTGTGAGGGCTACTAAAGATTTTTTGATAGCTGGGCAACCATTCCCGAATTTCCCCATTCTGCTCTGGGACTCGATGGAGAGCTGTGTTCCCGCAAATCAGTTTTTTCGCCACTATTTGCTTCGCGGGGAAATTGGGTCTGATAGTTCTTGGCCCAGCACTGGGCGCGCTCTTTACGATTTTTTTAGCTTCCTCCAAGCCCACGAGTTGGACTGGCGCGACGTTGATCGTGGCGAGGCGAAGTGAATCGCCCCTAGTTTCGTAGACACCTCCAAGCCTTAAAATGAGGCTCATTAGGAGGTGCCATGAGCAACCAGCGTTATCCCGAAGAATTCAAAATCCAGGCGGTCAAGCAAGTGACCGAAAAGCAGCTTCCTGTCTCGGAGGTGGCTGCACGATTGGGTGTGTCTGTGCACAGCCTCTATGCCTGGGTTAAGCGCTACACCAAGCCTCAGGAACAGCGCGTTGAGGAGGATGATCAGAGCGCTGAGGTTCGTCGTCTACGTGCCGAGCTGAAACGGGTGACGGAGGAGCGAGACATCTTAAAAAAGGCCGCCGCGTACTTTGCCAAGGAGTGCGGCTGAAGTACGCCTTTAT
>PJQF01000040.1_pt2 | contig 24579 bp, 18 predicted proteins | sample 1503741 | NCBI WGS metagenome assembly PJQF01 (sample SAMN07775949, study PRJNA414020) | Biofilm metagenome, whole genome shotgun sequencing project. | isolation source: biomolecule (vanillin) treated reverse osmosis membrane biofilm | place: India: Nagpur | collected 2017-03-21 | reverse complement strand
CGCCCGCAGGCGCGTCAAAAAACAACAAGCCACGCGGGAAATCCGGCGTGGCTTGGTGTACGAATTAAGGCCGGTTAGACCGGCCGAAGGCCGCGCAGTATACCGTAATAATCCAGATAAACAGCCCCTTGGAAGACCGCCCGTCACAGGCCTGACCAATCGCACAAACTGACTTAAAAGTCAGGCCGGCGCTGACGACGCTCCGAATGTGCTCGAAAGATCGAACAGCGTTCTTGAGCAACAATTTGTAGGAAATAAACACTTGAACACACATGTTAACAAGTAAGCGTTTTACATGCCCGGCGTGATTGATTTATTAAATAAGCCTTTGAGTCGATAGAGAGCGCTAGTCATGCAATCCATTCACAGATCACCCTTTGACTTCTGGCAAGTTGCAAAAGTTAACAGCCCTGTACTTGCCAGCACTGAAAAAAAACCTGTTGAAATACAAGTTATTTTGCATGAGAGCATCAGGCTTACTCAGTCGCAGGAAGACCGAATGCAAAAAAACTTCAACCTGATCCAGTCTGAATTTAAAAAATATGCTGGGCGCGAGGTCAAGTTCAACGTCGATCATTACTCACATCTGCGTGGCTTCAGCAAAGGCGGCGACAAGCTCAGCGACCTGAACTCACAGGTCGACTATTTGAAGCGCCAACAGAAGCAACACGCTACCGACAACTCGGAAGAACTCAAAAAATACTTGTTTATAACGCCAAAAAGTGAAGACGGTCACCCTGGATCAGGCGCTCCGGGCTTGGACGCCGGCATTGCTGCATTGAATGACGACAGGGGAATTGCCCACGCCGTAGGGCTTATGTTCGGCGCCAAACCAAGCGACGCCGAAGTTAACTATCATTTCCCTTGGTGGTATGAAACTGTCATGAACGATAGTAGTGTTTCAACAATGCACGCAAACGATTACCGCTTCAGCGATAAGAACCGAACAAACATCCGCACCTATCTAAGCAAGTTCAGCTGACACACCAGATGTACATCAGACGTCGGCGTCGGCGACTTCACCTGCTCATCCAGAAGTCGCCCCCGCAGCACCACCTTCAAGTTTACGCCACAACAACCGCACGTTCGCCTTGCGCACCAACGCGCAGCGATACAGACGAATCTCCAGCGGCACATGCCATTGCGGGCCGCCGCACACCACCAGTTCACCGCGCGCCAGTTCGGCCCGCACGCTCAGTTGCGGCACCCAGGCAATGCCAAGGCCTTCCAGCGCCATGCTCTTGAGGCTATCGGCCATGGCGGTTTCGTACACCGTGGTAAAACGCAGTGCGCGCTGGCGCAGCAACAGGTTCACCGAGCGCCCGAGAAATGCGCCGGCGCTGTAGGCCAGCAGCGGCACACTGCCCTCGCCTTCCAGGTCGAACAACGGCTTGCCCTCGGCATCGGCGGCGCACACCGGGAGCATTTCGGTATTGCCCAGGTGCAGCGACGGGAAGATCTCCGGATCCATCTGCATGGCGGCATCCGGGTCGTAGAACGCCAGCATCAAATCGCAGCCGCCCTCACGCAGGGCGTGCACGGCGTCACCGACGTTGGTGGCGACCAGTCGCGTGGCGATGTTCAGGCCTTCGTTGCGCAGTTGCGCGATCCAGCGTGGGAAGAAGCCCAATGCCAGGGAATGCGCCGCCGCCACTTGCATGACTTCGCCCTGCCCGCCTTCCAGGTGATGCAAATGGCGCAGCACTTCGCCGAGTTGCTCGACCACCGTGCGCGCAGTCACCAGGAACAACTGCCCCGCCGCCGTTAATTCGACTGGCGTGCGCGAGCGGTTAACCAAGGTCAAGCCCAGCGCAGCTTCCAGGCTGCGAATACGACGGCTGAACGCCGGCTGGGTAACAAAGCGTCGCTCTGCCGCCTGGGAAAAGCTGCGGGTGGCCGCCAAGGCGCTGAAGTCTTCCAGCCATTTGCTCTCAAGGTTCATCACTTCCTCCCACGGGTATGCACCATTTTGGCACACACGCCCGCCATGATAGCTGGGTCACACCTTCATTATGCCGTTTGTGCATAGGCCAGTGTTTAACAGCATTGGCCCAAAAACTCCCACAAGCCTAGCATTCACAGCGTTCCGGCCTGTTCCGGGTCCATATCGAGATGATTTCCGTCATGTCCTCCGCTGCATCATTCCGCACAGAAAAAGACCTGCTTGGCGTACTCGAAGTACCCGCCCAAGCGTATTACGGCATCCAGACCCTGCGAGCGGTGAATAACTTCCGCCTCTCGGGCGTTCCGATTTCGCATTACCCGAAATTGGTGGTCGGCCTGGCAATGGTCAAGCAAGCAGCCGCTGACGCCAACCGCGAGTTGGGCCAGCTCAGCGAAGCCAAGCACGCTGCCATCAGCGAAGCCTGTGCCCGTCTGATCCGCGGCGATTTCCACGAAGAGTTCGTGGTGGACATGATTCAAGGCGGCGCCGGCACTTCAACCAACATGAATGCCAACGAAGTCATCGCCAACATCGCGTTGGAGGCCATGGGCCACAACAAGGGCGAATATCAGTACCTGCACCCTAACAACGACGTGAACATGGCGCAGTCGACCAACGACGCCTACCCGACCGCGATCCGCTTGGGTCTGCTGCTGGGCCATGATGCACTGCTGGCCAGCCTCGACAGCCTGATCCAGGCGTTCGCCGCCAAGGGCGTCGAGTTCAGCCACGTGCTGAAAATGGGCCGCACCCAATTGCAAGACGCCGTGCCGATGACCCTCGGCCAGGAATTCCGCGCCTTCGCCACCACCCTCAGCGAAGACCTGGCACGCCTGAAAACCCTGGCGCCAGAGCTGCTGACCGAAGTGAACCTGGGCGGCACCGCCATCGGCACCGGCATCAACGCCGACCCGCGTTACCAAGCCCTGGCCGTGCAACGCCTGGCCACCATCAGCGGCCAACCGCTGGTACCGGCTGCCGACCTGATCGAAGCCACCTCCGACATGGGCGCCTTCGTGCTGTTCTCCGGCATGCTCAAGCGTACCGCCGTGAAGCTGTCGAAGATCTGCAACGACCTGCGCCTGCTGTCCAGCGGCCCACGCACAGGGATCAATGAGATCAACCTGCCAGCGCGTCAGCCAGGCAGCTCGATCATGCCCGGCAAGGTCAACCCGGTCATCCCGGAAGCCGTGAACCAGGTAGCGTTCCAAGTCATCGGCAACGACCTGGCCCTGACCATGGCAGCCGAAGGCGGCCAACTGCAGTTGAACGTGATGGAGCCGCTGATCGCGTTCAAGATCTTCGACTCGATCCGCCTGCTGCAACGCGCCATGGACATGCTGCGCGAGCACTGCATCGTCGGCATCACCGCCAACGAAGCACGCTGCCGCGAGCTGGTGGAGCACTCCATCGGCCTGGTCACCGCGCTGAACCCGTACATCGGCTATGAAAACGCCACCCGCATTGCGCGCATCGCCCTTGAAAGCGGTCGCGGTGTGCTGGAACTGGTGCGCGAAGAAGGCTTGCTCGACGACGCCATGCTCGACGACATCCTGCGCCCCGAAAACATGATCGCTCCACGTTTGGTCCCGTTGAAGGCCTAAGCGTTTGTTGCACCGCTCACCAGGTTGAGGGACTAGACACCTCTCACCTTTTGAGGGCCTGAAGGCTCGTTCTTCAGGCCCTTTTTTTTGCCTCAAGGTTGTGAAATGACGCCCATAAAAAATCCAATAACGCCCTACAAACCCTCCTTGCCTGCAATAGCTTGGCTGAAACCTTTAATCGCCCCGTGCAGACGGATCACGCTCGCCTAGGTATAGTGCCGCCCCTCTTCGCGTCTGCGGCCGTCGGTAACGAGGCCCGGATACAACGCGAAAGCGCATGAATAACAACACCCGCAAAAGGATTGGGGCGAAGCGTCGTGCACTGCCTGGTGCCGAGCGACGCGTCGGACCGTCCTGCGTTTGCCATTAGAAAAATCAGCGAGGAACACTCCATGCTCGAAGTCATCAACGACTTCCTCTCAGGGAAAGTACTGATCGTGCTCATTGTCGGGCTCGGCGGTTATTTCACGATCCGCTCGCGTTTCGTTCAATTGCGTCACTTTTTCCACATGTTCTCGGTGTTTAAAGACAGCCTGAAGAGCAGCGCCGGCCAACTCAGCTCGTTCCAGGCGCTGATGCTCAGCCTGGCCGGCCGCGTCGGTGCCGGTAACATCGCCGGTGTCGGCATTGCCGTCACCCTGGGTGGCCCGGGTGCCGTGTTCTGGATGTGGGTCACCGCGCTGGTGGGCATGTCTTCGAGCTTCATCGAATGCTCCCTCGGCCAGCTGTATAAGCGCACCGACGCTGAAGGCACCTACCGTGGTGGCCCGGCCTACTACATCCAGCACGGCCTGCATAAGCGCTGGCTGGGTATGGTCATGGCGTTCCTGTTGCTGGTGACCTTCGGTTTCGCCTTCAACGGCCTGCAAGCCCACGCCGTGACCCACTCGCTGAACAATGCTTTTGGCCTCGACACCACCTACACCGGCCTCGCGCTGGCGGTATTGCTGGGCCTGGTGTTCATCGGCGGGATCAAGCGTATCGCCTCGATCGCCGACCTGCTGGTGCCGGTCAAGACCCTGGTCTACATCGCCGTGACCCTCTACGTGATCGTGCTGCAATTCGACCACGTGCCGGCCATGCTCGCGACCATCGTCAAGAGCGCTTTCGGTCTCGACCAAGCCTTCGGTGGCCTGGTGGGCAGCGCAATCATCATGGGTGTGAAACGCGGCGTGTTCGCCAACGAAGCCGGTTTGGGCAGTGCGCCTAACGTGGCCGCCGTGGCCTCGGTCGAACACCCGATCGCACAAGGCGTGGTACAGGCATTCAGCGTGTTCCTCGACACCTTCGTGATCTGCACCTGCACCGCGTTGCTGATCCTGCTCTCCGGTTTCTACACCCCAGGCTTTGAAGGCGACGGCATTGCCCTGACCCAGAACTCCCTGGCAGCCGTGGTCGGCGACTGGGGCCGCATGTTCATCTCGGTGGCCCTGGCGTTGTTCGTGTTCACCTCGATCATGTACAACTACTACCTCGGCGAGAGCAACCTGCGCTTCCTGGTCGGCAACAACCGCAAGGTGCTGATGGGCTACCGTGCGCTGGTGCTGGTGCTGATTTTCTGGGGTTCCATCGAGAACCTGAGCACCGTGTTCGCCTTCGCCGACATCACCATGACCCTGCTGGCGTTCGTCAACCTGTTCGCCCTGGCGTTCCTGTTCAAGATCGCCATGCGCATCCTGAATGACTACGATGGCCAGCGTGCGGCAGGCATCAAGACGCCAGTGTTCGATTCCAGCAAGTTCCCTGACCTGGACCTGGACCGCAAAGCGTGGCCGGCAAACCCGGCGACGCCTGAGCCTGGCGCTCAAGCATCGGCTGAACTGAACGCTCAAGCGCAACGCTGAGCGTAGAAAGCCTAGATAGATGACACGCCGCCCGGCCTTGGGCATGCTCTGGGCCCGGCGGCGTTTTTCGTTCAGGAGAATTCTCGATGTCCAAAGCTAACAACATCATGGTGCTCTACACCGGCGGTACCATCGGCATGCAGGCCAGCGCCAACGGCCTGGCCCCGGCTTCCGGTTTCGAAGCACGTATGCGCGAACAGCTTGCCGACCTGCCAGTGCCTGCCTGGCGCTTCCGGGAAATGGCGCCGCTGATCGACAGCGCCAACATGACCTCCGCCTACTGGCAGCGCCTGCGCACCGCTGTGATTGAAGCCGTGGACGACGGCTGCGACGCCGTGCTGATCCTGCACGGCACCGACACCCTGGCCTACAGCGCGGCGGCGATGAGTTTCCAACTGCTCGGCCTGCCGGCGCCGGTTGTGTTCACCGGTTCCATGCTGCCTGCCGGCGTGCCCGACAGCGATGCCTGGGAAAACGTCAGCGGCGCCCTGCTGGCATTGGGCGAAGGCCTTGCACCAGGTGTGCAGCTGTACTTCCACGGCGCACTGATGGCACCGACCCGATGCGCGAAGATTCGCAGCTTTGGTCGCCATCCATTTGCCGCCTTGCAGCGCAATGGCGGCGTAGCCAAGGCCGATGCACTGCCGCCCGCCCTGGATTACCGCCAACCCAAAGCGCTGGCCAACGTCGGCGTGCTGCCGCTGGTGCCGGGTATCGCCGCCGCGCAACTGGACGCACTGATCGACAGCGGTATTCAGGCGTTGGTGCTGGAATGCTTCGGCAGCGGCACCGGGCCGAGCGATAACCCGGCGTTCCTCGCCAGCCTCAAGCGCGCGCAGGCCCTGGGCGTGGTCGTGGTGGCGATCACCCAATGCCATGAAGGTGGCGTGGAACTCGACGTCTACGAGGCCGGCAGCCGTCTGCGCGGTGTGGGCGTGCTGTCCGGTGGCGGCATGACCCGCGAAGCGGTATTCGGCAAGCTGCAGGTGCTGCTGGGTGCCGGGCTGGCGACCAACGAGGTACGCCGCCTGGTGGAACTGGACCTGTGCGGCGAACTGAGCTGACCGGCATGTAACTTGCTCCACTTCCAGCCATCCCCTGGCTGGAAGTTCCCATGCTGCACTCCCACCTCACCACCCTCAATGCCGTTTCCCTGGTGCTCAGCACGTTCAAGGCCGAAGGCTTGCCCTTTGAAGCGCTGCTCGCCGGCAGTGGCATCTGTGCGGCGGACTTGAGCCGCGCCGATACGCGCATCACCACCAATCAGGAAATGCGCGTATGCGCCAACGCCGTGGCCCTGCGCCGGGATGTGGGCCTGGAGTTGGGCCGCCGGATGCATGTCTCGGCCTACGGCATGCTCGGTTACGCCTTGCTCACCAGTGCCACCTTCGGTGACGCTTTGCGCCTGGCGTTGCGTTATCCGGCGCTGCTGGGAACACTTTTCGAGCTCAGCCTTGAAGAAGACGCTGAGCGTATCTGGTTCACCGCCAGCGACTACCGGGAAACCCCGAGCCTTGCCATGTTCAACGTTGAACTGTGCCTGGCGTCGCTGAAGGTCATCTGCGACGACTTGCTCGGCCAACCACTGCCGCTGCTCGCCGCGCGCTTTGAGCACAGCGCACCGGATTATCAGGCGCGCTACGGCGAGTGCTTTGCCTGCTCGCTGCAGTTTGAAACCACCACCAACGCGTTTGCCTTCGACAAACGCTGGTTGGACCACCCTTTGCCTCTGGCCGACGCGATCACTCACCAGGCCATGGCCGAGCGTTGCCGCAAACAGAACCTGGAATTCACCGGTCGCCAGGCCTGGCTTGGCAGAATCCGCCAACTGCTTGCCAACCAACTCAGCGCGGCGCCCGGGATTGAAGGCCTGGCCGAACAGATGAACTGCTCGGCCCGTACCCTGCGTCGACACCTGCATGATCTGGGCTGCAGCTACCAGGAACTGCTCGACGAGTTGCGCTTTGAGCGAGCCAAGCAATGGCTGGCCGACGATGAACTGCCCATCTACCGGATCGCCGAGCAACTCGGCTTCAGCGAAACCGCCAGTTTTCGGCATGCCTTCGTGCGCTGGAGCGGCGTGGCGCCCAGCCAGTTCCGGCCCTGATGCCAGTTGAAGGTGCATGGCCGCGCTGTTTCGGGGCGAATTGAGGACAGACAATTTGGCCAGATTTATCCCCTTTTGGCCGCTCCTGCCGTTCTCTTAAAACCCGCCCGCCGCAAGACTGCATCCACCGATACAGCCTGCGGAGAACAATAAATGCTGACGATCTACTCGGACGATCACCACCTGCATCACGGCCGTTACGAATTGATGGACGGGCAACTGATGCCCTGCTTCGAAATGCCATCGCGCGCCGACCATGTGTTGCAACGGGTCAAGGACCGCGACCTGGGCCCGGTTCAGGCGCCGCAGGACTTTGGCCTGGCACCACTGCAACGCATTCACAGCCGCGACTACCTCGACTTCTTCAAAGGTGCCTGGGCGCGCTGGACCGAGTTCGGCCAGGACGGCGACTTGCTGCCCTACACCTGGCCTGCCCGCACCCTGCGCCGGGTACTGCCTGCCAGCCTGCATGGCCAACTGGGTTATTACAGTTTTGACGGTGGCGCACCGATTACCGCCGGCACGTGGCAAGCCGCCTACAGCGCCGCGCAAGTCGCCCTGACGGCGCAGCAGGCAATCGCACAAGGTGCAAACGCCGCCTTTGCCCTGTGTCGCCCGCCGGGGCATCACGCCGCCAGCGATTTGATGGGCGGGTATTGCTACCTCAACAACGCGGCCATTGCCGCTCAGGCATTCCTCGACCAAGGCCACAAAAAGGTCGCGATTCTCGACGTGGATTACCACCACGGCAACGGCACGCAGTCGATTTTTTATGCCCGCAGTGACGTGCTCTTCACCTCGATCCATGGGCACCCGGAAGCGGAGTTTCCGTTTTTCCTGGGGTATGCCGACGAACGGGGAGAAGACGCCGGCGCAGGCTTCAATTTCAACTACCCATTGCCGGCAGGTTCCGGCTGGGATCGCTGGAGCGCAGCACTCGAAGAAGCCTGCACCGAGATTGCGCGCTATGGCGCCGACATCATCGTCGTTTCCCTGGGTGTGGATACGTTCAAAGACGACCCGATTTCGCAATTCAAACTCGACAGCCCGGACTACCTGGCGATGGGCGCACGCATCGCCCGCTTGGGCAAACCCACGCTGTTTGTGATGGAGGGCGGCTACGCCGTGGAAGAAATCGGCATCAACGCCGTCAACGTGCTCGAAGGTTTTGAGGAGTCCGCCCAATGAACATGCTCAAGTCACTCGTCCTCTGCGCAGCCGTTCTTGGCGGCGCGGCCCACGCCGAAGAGAAACCCCTCAAGGTCTACAACTGGTTCGACTACATCACCCCCAAGGCGCTCGAAGACTTCAAGGCACAGCACCCGCAGGTCAAGCTGGTGTACGACATCTTCGACACCAACGAAGCCCTTGAGGCCAAGTTGCTCACCGGCAACTCGGGCTATGACGTGGTGGTGCCGTCCAACGTGTTCCTGGCCAAGCAGATCGAAGCCGGCGTGTTCCAGACGCTGGACCGAAGCCAGTTGCCCAACTGGAACCACCTCGACCCCAAGCTGATGAAGCTGATCGAAGCCAACGACCCCGGCAATAAATTCGCCGTGCCCTACATGTACGGCACCATCCTGATCGGCTTCAACCCGGCCAAGGTCAAAGCGGTGTTGGGCGACAATGCGCCGGTGGACAGTTGGGACCTGATCTTCAAGGAAGAGAACATCAGCAAACTCAAACAATGCGGGGTCGCCCTGTTGGATTCGCCCTCGGAAATTCTGCCGCTGGCCTTGCAACACCTGGGCCTGGACCCCAACAGCAGCAACCCCAAGGATTACGTCAAAGCGGAGGCGCTGTTGATGAAAATCCGCCCCTACATCACCTACTTTCACTCGTCCAAATACATGGCCGATATCGCCAACGGCGACATTTGTGTGGCCGTGGGTTATTCCGGTAGCTTTTCCCAGGCCGCCAACCGCGCCAAAGAGGCCAAAAATGGCGTGACCGTGGACATGCGCCTGCCCAAAGAAGGCGCGCCGATCTGGTTCGACATGCTCGCCATCCCCAAGGGCGCGCAAAACCCGCAGGACGCCTACACCTTCATCAACTACCTGCTGCAACCTCAGGTAATTGCGCCGATCAGTGATTTTGTCGGCTACCCCAACCCGAACAAGGACGCTACCGAGCAGGTCGACCCGGCGATTCGCAATAATCCCAACCTGTACCCGACCGAGGCGGCGATGGCCACGCTTTACACGCTCAAGCCCCTGGACAGCAAAGTCGAGCGCGCCAGGACAAGGGCCTGGACCAAGATCAAATCCGGGATGTGAGGCGGCGCCAGGCGCGGGTATTGCGGTAGGCTCAGGTAAGACCGCCTACTTGGCTGGCCGAGCCTGGCCTTCCAGCAACAGTTGGTCACCTACGGGCACCAGAACAACGACAGCGGCCCTCATTGTTTGGCGTAACGGCTGCACCTCGACGTATCTACCGCTCCAGCCGCAACGCCGCTCGCTACCTTGCCCATTCCTGAAGCCCGCCCGGGCCATCGAATGCAAAGGAGCAGCACATGCCCAATGACATCGCTGATAACCACCGCCCACCCAGTACCTATGAACTGCTCACCCAATTGACCACCGGCCCTACCACCCGGGAAGTCGCCGCCGCCACACTACATTCGGCACTCAAAGAGTTGTACCCCTCGCTGAATATCGACCCCGATCTGGCCGTGGTGGTCAGCCCTCAATGGGAGGTGGTCGGTAACGCCGTCGAGCGTGCACCGGCCATTATCGAATCGCTCGCCTCGGTGCTGGCTCATCAGGCATTGTCCGGCGACAGAGTGACCTACATCGACGGCCAACACTTCCTCACATTGCAACCGAACGCTGCGGCGCCTGTACACCTCGCGGTGAAAATCGATGCCATCGCACGTCTGATCAACGAGTTATCCGATCTGCTGTTCACCGCCTTCCAGGAACAGCAGCTGGACTTCTGGAACGGGTCCAACGGTGCCACCGGCTCCCGCTGGCAGTCCCTTTCCCACTCTCTGAGAAAGGTGTGGAACATCAGCGAAGAGCAAGACCTGGGTGAACACGAATGTGCCATGGCTCGCACGGTTTTCCAGGAACCCGACCGGGCCAAGCGTTCACTGAAAGACCCTTACAAAAGCCATGCTTACATGGTTGATATAGATACTCTTCAGGACGGCCAGTCCACCCACACCAGCTTCCTGGACATCACCGTATTGGTAGGTGAGCACGAGAAGCGCCAGATAGTACTGACGCACTCGCTGGTGAGCGGATATGAGGTGTTCGAGTCCCTGGCCCAGTTCGGCGACTCGCTGGCTGCCCGGCTGCCTGCGCCCGAGCGAGACACCACCTTACAATGGCGCTTGTATGAGCCCGACGGCAACTTCTTCGATACGCTGGCCTGCACTCTGGTCTCGCTGCAAATCCAGGTCATTGGGAGTTTCGGTGGGTCCGGGCCAGGTGCTCCCCCCGTCGCCCACATCGCGCCCAGCATCGAAGAAATGAGCGATCACCAACTGTCGAGTATCCGCGAGATTCACCAACAACTCCCAGATTGGCTGGCCTCGGCGACGGACTACGATACCGCCGCCTACAGCCGCTACCTGATCGACCTGGCCCACCTGCACACCCGTTACCAAGGCGAAACGTTCCAGGGCGATATTCCTCCCATTCGTGACTATGCCCGGGCACAGTTGCACAGCCGTATCCGCGCGCCTGAAAAGGACGTGAGCCTGAACCTGGACAAAATCGAGATTGTTATCCAAAGCCCGGTTCTGTGGGGCACGTTTATCGTACCGGGAGCTGTGGACACCACCCGCCGCAGCCTGATCGACCTGGCCCTGGAAAACCTCACGGGCCTGCCCACCGGCAATGCGACGGTGCACTACAACGGCGAGGAGAACGGCGTACCGGCCTGGCTGACTTACGACTACCTGAAAGGCGTGATCGAAGACATCAATATAGGCCAGTACTACCCCGCCCTGATCAAACAAAAGTTACTCGACGACCCGCTGCAATCCAGCCACCGACAGCAGCTCTACACCAGTCACCTGCAGATACAACTGCCGTTGCTGGCTCTGCAAATGAAAATCCGCAACCAGGGCGGCATTGATGAACTCGGTTACCGCTACATCGCTGCCGTGATGCGCACCGATGGACATGAGCGCCACGTAGATGGGCAACCCATCGTCATCCGTCGCCTGGCCTTCATACCCACCTTGCGCCCCGGCCATGAGCAAGACGTGGTTGCCAATATGTTCGTGATCGGCCCAAGGCAATCCGACGCCGGCCCCTGCATGCTTTATCGGCCCATGCTTGAACCAACCCTGGTGCAATTTGCGTCGCGGCAAAACCTGTTGTACGCCATCAAACATGACCGGTCCTTGCGCGAGTCGGTGTTGGCATGGCTACCCGAAGCACAAAGGTTCAATTACGCCCAGTACGTTTTTCCCGATACCCTGCCCTCCCCCTGGACCGTGGTGCGCGTGCTGGTCGAACCGCTTACCGTGCTGTACATGAGCGGCCCGGTGATGCTGACCGATGAAGAGATAGGGAGCGACACGTTGGCGACGCTGTTCAAGGCCAATGCCAATGCCATGGTCGAGTTGGCGACACGCCAGTCAGTGTCCAACGTGCAGAAACGTTGGGCGACCTTTCGACAGGCCGGCTGGCAAATATTCAATGCCGCGCTGCCCTTTATGGGGCGAACCCTCGGAATCGCCGCCTGGATCTGGCAAATCATGGATGATTTGCAAGACGCCGCGCAGGCCGTGAGCAAGGATGACCAGCCCGCGTCCTGGGCAGCGTTGGTGGATGTATTCCTCAACCTGGGTATGGCGCTGATCCTGCACACGGCTCTGCGCCACCCTCGCCCGCAGCAGCAACTCGATGGCCTCAAGATCAATACTGAATCGGAGCCAACGACAATCGAAGCGGCGCGTAAACCGTCAGTTGCCGAGAAAAAATATACTGCTGTGCAACAAGCAAATATCCCCGACGGCCAACTTCCCGCCAAGCATCAAGGCGACGTGCATACCAGCGGGGCCTTGAGTAATAGCCACCAGAGCCTGGCCAAGGCACTCGACAGTTTCAATGTCACCAAACCCAATAAGCTTGGCGAACAAAACAAAGCCCCCGGTCGCCACCTAAATCTCTATCCGCTTGCAGACAAATGGTATGCACCGGTTGGCAAGCGCTGGTTCGAGGTGATAGTGGATGACAACGACAGTGTCATCACCATCGACCCGAAGGCACCGTTGCGTACCGGCCCGCCGCTGATCAGCAACCTGGCGGGCCAATGGTTTGTCGATGTCCGTTTGCGACTACGAGGCGGAGGTCTTCGAAACCGTCGGCGAGCGGTCAAGATCAATCAGCCTGCGCGCATTACGGCACTCAGGACCCAGCTCAACACCTTCGACGCGGTCGCCGCCCGCAGACAACTGGACGTGCTTGAGTCAAGGCCCGCGCTGGATGCGGCCCCCGGCCCTTCCACCGACCTGCGGCGTACAGCGTTCATAGGTGAGGTCGACAGCCGGCTGGTGGCATACGATGAAGCGATCAGTCAGCTGAAGTCCTTGAGCATCATCGACGCCATGCCCGCCTATCAGAGCAACATGAGTGGTTACCTGAAGCAGCAAATACAACTGACTCAGATAGCCGTGGAACAACAATTGGTGAGCTATAGCGAGGCCTTAAAATCGTCGTTCTCAATCCTCGATGCCGAGGTAGACATTGACTATAAAAGCCAGGCGCGAAGCGCGCAAAATCTGTCCACCTTGAACCTGGCAATCATCAAGCGCCTGGAGTTCATCAACGACCGTTTCAGCGATCTCAAAGTGCTGGGAGATGACGGCGCAGCGGTCATTCACAAAACCATGGGCGAGTTGCCACCGCTCACCCTCGCTGAGCTCAAATCTCTGGAGATCGGCTTGGCTCGCTACTTGTGTATCGATGAAGAGCAAAGCCAGATCCCTGCCACGCTGCGAGAGCAGATGAACCAAAGCGTCGATACAGCCGAACTTAACGTCGAGAGTTTCAATGAAATCATGAAACGAGGTAACGGCACGCTGGATGAACGCATTGATGTGCTCAACAGCCTGGTTGAGCAATTTTCCAGCGCAGATCAACGCCTGCTGGACCTGCATGCCGACCACCCGCAGTTTCTGCTGAAATCCCGCCTGGAAAGCTTTCGACAGCAAATTAGCGACTTCAGCCAGCGGGCCACTCACGACCTGGCGCAACTGCTGCGCGAGAAAAAAGCCCTGGAACCCAAGCCCGGCGGCTCAAAGGCCCCACGTGCGCCACAGCGCAAAGTCATCAAGACACGCTACGACGGCATTTTGATAGCCCACCCCCATGAGTCCGACAGCACGCTGGCTGATGTCAGGGCGTCCGTGACGGGTAAGGTGCTCGCTACGTTTCATGAAAAAACCCCAGGCGTCTGGGTCAAACGGCAAAAGGTCACCCCGCCACCGCCAGCGCCTGCCGCTGTAGACCTGGATACCGGCATCAACACCGGGCAAACGCTTTTGGATAACGAGCACGCGGAAACCCACAAGTACCGGAATTTCTCGCGTAAACCCTGGCATTCGCCCCAGGACCTCCAGGATATGTTCGACGCCTACGCCAAAAAACTGGAGGACGCATCAAACGATATCGAGCAGGCGCTGACTCGGCGCAATCTCACCGAAAGCGATCATACTTCCGCCGCGTCGACCAAGCGCAACCTCAACGACGCAGCACAGCGGCTTTATCGCCTGGGCAGAAAAACCTACATCGACATGATCAAACAGCAACCGCCCACTGCCGCGCGGGTGGAGTGGCTGCATAGCCAAGGGCTGATAAGGATCGCCAAAACCTTCAGCCGCCGCGCCGTCAAAGGGCCTCCAAAGGGCTATCTGGATGAGTACGAAGTACGCGATAAAGAGACCAACACTGTGCTGTGGTACGCGCACTTTCACTACGCAACGAAAGGCGCCGCCCCTGAGAGATTCGAGAAGGCCCACCTCAAAACTCGTGAACAACAGCGGCTTGGTGGCTCTCGCCAACGCACCGGCCCCAGTGACTGGGAAATGATAGAAATCCACCGCAGCAGCATCGGTGATCAACTGGCCAAGTCGCTGTTCTTCAACAGCTGATCGCCTTTTATGCCTGCCACGCCTGGCGCAAACGTGCCAGCGCCTGTGCAATGGCCGCCTCTGGCACGGCGGCAAACCCCATCACCAGGCCTGCGCGCTGGTCCGATGATGGGCTTTTGCCAGCCAGCCAATAGCTACTCAAACCGTTGATCTCGACATTTACCGCATGGGCCTGTGCGAGCAACACCTGCTCGCGGGCCAGGCTGTCCACTCGCACTGTCAGGTGCAGCCCGGCCGCAACGCTGGGCAAGGCGCCGACGCCGGGTAACCCGTCCGGCCAACCGGCTAACAAAGCATTGCGCCGGCTCAGCGCAGCGCGGCGCATCCGGCGAATGTGGCGTTGGAAATGCCCGGCGGCCATGAATTCGGCCATCACCGCCTGGGTGCTGACTTCAGAATGGCGCATGTCCACGGCGCGACGCCGGGTGAATGCGTCCACCAGGCCCGCCGGCAATACCAGGTAGCCCAGGCGCAAGGCCGGGAACGCCACCTTGCCGAAGGTGCCGACGTACAGCACGCGGCCACTGCGATCCAACGCCGCCAACGGCGACAGAGGCGCGCCGCTGTAGCGGTACTCTCCGTCGTAGTCGTCTTCGATGATCCAGCCGCCCGTACGTTCAGCCCAGGCCAGCAGCTCCAGGCGCCGCGCCAGGCTCATCACAACACCCAACGGGTACTGGTGAGAAGGCGTGACATACGCCACACGGCAGTCATCCAGTGTGTTGAGCACCTGGCAATCAATCCCCTCGCCGTCCACCGGTACGCCCTGCAGTCGGCCACCCGCCAGGGCAAATGCATGCCCAGCCGCGCGGTAACCCGGATTTTCCACCGCGACCCCGTCTCCCGGCTCCACCAGCAACTGTGCACAAAGGCTGATTGCCTGTTGCGCACCACAGGTGATTACAATTTGCTCAGCCGAACACTGCATGCCCCGTGAGCTGCGCAGGTAAGCGGCGATCAAACCACGCAGACGGCTGTCACCGGCCGGGTCGCCATAGCAAAGCTGTTGCAGGTCCGGCTTGCGCCAAAACGCCCCATTCAGCTTGGCCCACACCTCAAACGGAAACAGATCAAAGGCCGGCACCCCCACGCGAAATGCCCGAGGTGGTCCCGCGGGAGGCAGGGAAAGGTGGTTGTTTTTTACCCGCGCCAAGCCCGCGCTGTGGATAACTTCATTGTCGAGATCTTCCGGCAAATCCGCCCATTTTGTGGATAAGGCTGTGGGTAAGCCTGTGGAAAACCCTGTGGATACTTTTGTGGATAGTTTTTTTGGCGTGGGCAACTGGGCCACATAAGTGCCATCACCCACCCGGCTCTCAATAAACCCCTCCGCATACAACTGATCGTAGGCGCGCACCACACTGTTGCGCGAGATTGAAAGTGCTGCCGCCAAGTCGCGGGTGGCGGGCAACCGCGTACCACTGACCAGCCGCCCGTCCAGCACTCGCTGGCGCAACGCGCCGTAGAGTTGGCGAGTCAGGCCCTGACGGCGATCCAGCTCAATGCCTGCGGGGTTGAATAACAACGGCGGCGAAACAGGCGGCATATTGGACCCATGAAATTGGTGCTAGATGGCTCTTACAACGAACCATTAGCCTGCCTAGGATGCAGGCATTCGCCAAGGAAAATTTCATGTACACACCACGCGCCTTTGCTCTCGAAGATTTGCCTGAACTGCAGCAACTGATCCAGCACACCCGCCTGGCGCAGTTGGTGACCTTGGGCGAACAAGGCTTGCAAGCCAGCCACTTGCCGCTGCTGCTCAACCCCGACGAAGGCCCGAATGGCACGCTCTACGGGCACCTCGCCAAGGCTAATCCGCAGTGGCGCGAGCTGCAAAATGGCAGCGAAGCCCTGGTGATCTTTGCCGGTGCCGAAGGCTATGTCAGCCCGGCGTTTTACCCGTCCAAGGCCGAGCACGGCAAAGTGGTGCCGACCTGGAATTACCTCGCTGTACATGCCTATGGCAAAGCCGAGGTGTTTACCGACGCTGAGCGCCTGCTGACGGTGGTCAGCGCCCTCACCGACCGTCACGAAGGCCGCCGCGCCCAGCCCTGGAAAGTCAGCGACGCCCCCGCCGACTATATCGACGGCATGCTCAAGGCCATCGTCGGCTTCGCCCTGCCGATCGAGCGCCTGCTCGGCAAGCGCAAACTCAGCCAGAACCGCAACCCGGCCGACATCGCAGGCGTACGCGAGGGCCTGGCTGCCAGCGTGGATGTGCGCGACCAGACCCTCGCCCGCTTTATTCCCCAAGGAGTTTCAGAATGAGCCAGATCGACATCCGCCAGGTGACTGCCGCCGACCACGGTGCCTGGTTACCGCTGTGGCAAGCGTATTTGAAGTTTTACAACACCGAACTGCCGGACGCCGTCAGCCAAAACACCTGGCAACGCCTGATCGACGCCAGCGAGCCGACTCATTCGGCCCTCGCCTGGCAGGACGGCAAGGCGGTGGGTATGGTCAACTTCATCTACCACCGTTCCAACTGGAGCATCGAAAACGCCTGCTACTTGCAGGACTTGCTGGTGGACCCGGCGCAACGCGGTACCGGCGTGGGGCGTAAGCTCATCGAATTCGTCTACGCCACCGCCAAGCACGATGGCTGCTGCAAGGTTCATTGGCTGACTCACGAGACCAACGCCACGGCAATTCAATTGTATGAACGCATTGCCGAACGCCCCGGTTTCATTCAATTTCGCAAAGGTCTTTAAGTCTTTAAGGAGCGCAGCATGCCTATCTCACCCGCCGACTGGAAAGGCGTCCCCGCGCCCACGGTTCAGTTGCTTGAAGGGCGCTACATTCGCCTGGAAAAACTCGACCCGGCCCGCCATAGCGACAAACTGTTTGAAGCCCTGAATGGCCCCGGCGCCGACCCGAAGCTGTGGGACTATTTGCCCTACGGCCCGTTTACCGAACGCGGCGCGTTTGATACCTGGCTCAACAACCATGCCCAGCACAGCGACCCGTATTTCTTCAGCATCATCGACCGCGCCAGCGGCGACGTCCAAGGCATCCTCAGCCTGATGTCCATCGTCCCCGCCCAGGGCCGTATCGAAATCGGCCACGTCACCTTCGGCGCGCCGATGCAGCGCTCACCGAAAAGCACCGAGGCCGTGTACCTGCTGGCCAAGTACGCGTTTGAACAGGGCTACCGTCGCCTGGAATGGAAGTGCAACAACGGCAATGCACGCTCAAAATACGCGGCCGAGCGATTGGGGTTCAGCTTTGAAGGCGTGTTTCGCCAGCACATGGTGGTCAAGGGCCAGAACCGCGATACGGCGTGGTATTCGATCCTGGATTCTGAATGGCCAACCCTTGAGGCCGGGTTTGAGGCGTGGTTGTCCGAGGCGAACCAGAGCAGTTCCGGCCAGCTGAAGACACTGGCCGAGTGCCGAGCCTGATTCGCATTGACAACACAGCACCACACTTTAGATCTTCAGCGATTTCAAACGATGGGTTCAGCCGCCTTTGCCCACCTTGCAGCCCAACGCCTTCAAAGCATCACAGCCATCCGCAACAACAGATGCGCTGACGGGGCAAAGGCAGATGAGTTTTTAATCGCGCCGTACTAGAGAAAGCTCCCGCAAACCAAGGGGTGATGACCTGACAGTTATCATCCCGCTACCTCGCTAAATTCCCGGCCTCATTCATCAGAGGTCGGGATTACATGCTCCTTACACATCACAGATTTGCCCTGCTCATAGCCCTTACGATCAGTGCCGCCAGCCTGCAACCCGCGTATGCGCGAGGTGATATCGCTTCAACACCCTCCGTATTTGATCCCCTCCCCGCATTTAACGACGCGGGGTTTTACACCCCCGTAGAGCAAGCCCCCTCCATCGACGGTTACCTCACTCGGCAGGCCACCACGCATAACGGTTTGCAGGTCGCCAAGGTCCTGGAACCCGCATTGAGTCGCCTGCTGGCGTCCGGTGAATTGTCCAGAGCACAGGTCAACGCACTGCAACGCTTCGGTGAAGATGTGGCTGGCCAGCCCGGAGGGACCGGCGCTGCGCTCGAACAATTGGCGGGCAGCCAAAATGCCAATCTGGCGGGTGCAACCCAGGCCGTCACGGGACAAATCAGCAGCCAGTTGCTCTCAACCCTGCGCACGCTGCCCACTGACGGCGATGGCCACTTCTGGGTGCAAGGCCTGGGCAACGACGGCAAGCTCGACAAGCGAGGCGGCAGCGACGGCCTCAAACATGACACCAAAGGCCTGATGCTGGGCGCCGATTGGGCGGTGGCCGACGCCTGGCGAGTCGGTGTGATGGGGGCAAAATCTTCCAGTGAGCTGAGCGCCCAACACTTTCGGGGTGAGCTCGACAGCTTGCACTTGGGCGGTTACGCGGTGCGCCAGGACGGCCCATTGGCTCTGCGCCTGGGGGCGATCTATAGCGATCACACCGGGAAAAACAAACGCAGCGTCAACCTGCTCAGCTACAAGGAACAGATAAGAGGCGATTACAGCGCCCAAAGCCAAACCGTATTTTCCGAGCTGGGCTACCAATTGGGCAGTGCGGACCTGCACGTGGAACCCTTTGCAGGCATTGGCTATCAGCGTTATCACCGCAACAGCTTCAAGGAAAAGGCTGGCCTGAGCGCGTTGAATGTCGGCTCACAAACCCAGCAGAATCTGAGCAGCACCCTTGGCCTGCGGCTGGCCACCGTGTACCGATTCGACAACCGGATGAGCCTCACACCCCACGTGAGTGCCGGCTGGAAACGCCTCTACGGCGAAGTCGGCAGCCAGGTGCGTCAATCCTATCGCTACGCGCCGGGCCTGATTGACGGCTTCAACATCACCGGCACATCACTGGACCGCAACAGCCTCGACGTGCAAGCCGGCCTGGACCTCGCCTTATCCAGCCAACACTCCGTCGGCCTGGCCTATAACGCCCAAACCGGCAGCCGAAGCCAAAGCCAGGGCCTGATGGGGCAATGGAAGATGAGCTTTTAACCGCGCCGAGCAGTAAATCCCGGGCAAAAAAAAGGGGGGCACCTGCCCCCCCGAGGATTAAGCGGTAGTGTCGAAGGCTGAATCAGCCTTCGATTTCAATCAGGATCTCGCCAGGGTTCACCCGGTCGCCCTTGGCCACATGAACGGCGGTCACCTTGCCGGCAATCGCTGCCTGCACTTCGGTTTCCATTTTCATGGCTTCGGTAATCAGCACGGCCTGGCCGGCTTTCACCACGTCGCCTTCCTTGACCAGTACGTCGACGATATTGCCCGGCATCGCCGTGCTGACATGGCCCGGCTCCGTGGCGTGCTTGCGCTTGCTGCCGCCACTGCTGACAAACTCGTTGAGCGGTTCGAACACCACTTCTTCCGGCATGCCGTCGATGGACAGGTAGAAGTGACGCTTGCCTTCAGCCTTCACGCCAACACCCGTAATGTCGACGCGGTAGCTTTCGCCGTGCACGTCGATAACGAACTCGGTCGGCACGCCTTCGCCACCGGCACGGGCCACACCGCCAGCCTCAGGGATCGGCAACAGCACTTCAGGGGCCAGGGTGCCGGCGTCGCGTTCTTCGAGGAACTTGCGACCGATGTCCGGGAACATGGCGTAGGTCAGCACGTCTTCTTCGGACTTGGCCAACGCACCGATTTCGCCGCGCAGCTTGGTCATTTCCGGCTTGAGCAAATCAGCCGGTCGATGGTCGATCACGTCTTCGCTGCCGATCGCCTGGCGACGCAGTTTTTCGTTCACCGTGCCCGGCGCTTTGCCGTAGCCGCCTTGCAGGTAGAGCTTCACTTCGTTGGTGATGGTCTTGTAGCGTTCGCCGGCCAGTACGTTGAAGAACGCCTGGGTGCCAACGATCTGCGAAGTCGGCGTCACCAATGGCGGGAAACCGAGGTCTTCACGCACCCGTGGGATTTCAGCCAGCACTTCGCCCATGCGGTTGAGTGCGCCTTGCTCTTTCAACTGGTTGGCCAGGTTGGAAATCATCCCGCCCGGCACCTGGTTGACTTGCACACGGGTGTCGACGGCGGTGAATTCGCTTTCGAACTGGTGGTATTTCTTACGCACGGCGTAGAAGTACAGGCCGATTTCCTGCAGCAGTTCCAGGTCGAGGCCGGTGTCGAACTCGCTGCCTTTAAGGGCGGCGACCATCGACTCGGTGCCCGGATGGCTGGTGCCCCAGGCAAAGCTGGAGATGGCGGTGTCGATGTGATCGGCACCGTTTTCGATGGCTTTGAGTTGGCACATCGCGGCCAAACCAGCGGTGTCGTGGGAGTGAATGAAGATCGGCAGACTCTGCTCGGCCTTCAACGCCTTGACCAACTCGCCGGTGGCGTACGGAGTCAACAGGCCGGCCATGTCTTTGATGGCCACCGAGTCGCAACCCATGGCTTCCATTTGCTTGGCCTGGGCCACAAACGCATCGATGGTGTGCACCGGGCTGGTGGTGTAGGCGATGGTGCCCTGGGCATGTTTGCCGGCGGCTTTGACCGCCTCGATGGCCACGCGCAGGTTACGCACGTCGTTCATTGCGTCGAAGATGCGGAACACGTCGATGCCGTTGACGGCGGCCTTGGCGACAAAAGCTTTGACCACATCGTCGCTGTAATGCCGGTAGCCCAGCAGGTTCTGACCGCGCAGCAGCATTTGCAGACGCGTGTTAGGCAATGCGGCGCGCAGTTTGCGCAGGCGCTCCCACGGGTCTTCTTTCAAAAAGCGTACGCAGGCGTCGAAGGTCGCGCCGCCCCAGACTTCCAGGGACCAGTAGCCGACTTTGTCGAGCTTGTCGCAGATCGGCAGCATGTCGTCGGTGCGCATGCGGGTGGCCAGCAACGATTGGTGGGCGTCGCGCAGGATGGTGTCGGTTACGAAGATCTTCTTGCTCATTCTTATATTCCTCACAGGCCTGCGTGGGCGGCGATGGCGGCGGCGATGGCCAGGGCCAGCTCTTCGGGTTTGCGCTTGATCGAGTAGTTGGTCAGCTCAGGGTGGCTTTCCACAAAACTGGTGTTGAACTGGCCGCTACGGAATTCCGGGTTACGCAGGATTTCCTGGTAGTAGGCGGCGGTGGTCTTCACGCCTTGCAGGCGCATGTCGTCCAGGGCACGCAGGCCGCGGTCCATGGCTTCTTCCCAGGTCAACGCCCACACCACCAGTTTCAGGCACATGGAGTCGTAGAACGGCGGGATGGTGTAGCCGGTGTAGATCGCCGTGTCGGTCCGCACGCCGGGACCGCCGGGCGCGTAGTAACGGGTGATCTTGCCGAAGCTGGGCAGGAAGTTGTTCTTCGGGTCTTCGGCGTTGATGCGGAACTGCAACGCGAAGCCACGGTGCTGAATGTCTTCCTGTTTCACCGACAGTGGCAGGCCCGAGGCGATGCGGATCTGCTCACGCACGATGTCGATGCCGGTAATTTCTTCGGTGATGGTGTGTTCCACCTGCACCCGGGTATTCATCTCCATGAAGTACACCTCGCCCTCGGCGAGCAGGAACTCCACGGTGCCGGCGTTTTCGTAACCCACGGCCTTGGCAGCGCGCACCGACAGGTCGCCGATGTAGGCGCGCTGTTCAGGGGTCAGCTGCGGGCTTGGGGCAATTTCGATGAGCTTCTGGTTACGGCGCTGAATCGAGCAATCACGCTCGAACAAATGCACCACGTTGCCGAAGCTGTCACCGAGGATCTGCGCCTCGATGTGCTTGGGGTTGACGATGCATTTTTCCAGGAACACTTCCGCCGAGCCGAACGCCTTGGTGGCTTCGGATATAACGCGGGGGAAGGCTTGTTCAAGTTCTTCGCGGCTGTTGCAACGACGGATACCGCGACCGCCACCGCCGGAGGTGGCCTTGAGCATTACCGGGTAACCAATGCGGTCACCTTCAGTCAGGGCTTCGGCGATGTCCGCAACGTTACCTTCGGTGCCCGGCGTGACCGGCACACCGGCCTTGATCATGCTGCGCCGCGCTTCGGTCTTGTCGCCCATGCGGCGAATGACTTCTGCCGACGGGCCAATGAATTTGATGCCGCGTTCGGCGCAGATGTCCGCCAGTTCGGCGTTTTCCGACAGGAAACCATAGCCGGGGTGCAGCGCATCACAACCGGTTTCCACCGCCAGGTTCACCAGCTTGCGCGGGTTCAGGTAACCGGCCAGGGGCTCGGCACCAATGCTGTGGGCTTCGTCGGCACGTTTGACGTGCAACGCATGGCGGTCGGCGTCGGAATAGACCGCGACCGAGCGAATGCCCATCTCGGCGCAAGCACGCACGATTCGTACGGCAATTTCACCACGGTTGGCGATCAGGATCTTTTTTATCACTTGGAAATTCCCTTGAGCCGATTGCTGCGTTCTTCAACCCTCTGAATCAGGGTCGGCGCGTGACCAAATGTTTCATGACAGTCGCGAGACACACACTATGCGCACCGGAGGATTAACAAAAATCAATAATTATTGGGTCGTGCATAAGTAAAGACTTATAGTTGGCCGAACGGCCCGAAGCGAGAGGACTTAAATAATGCGTAAGTCATTGATGCGTATGACATTACGTCAGTTGCAGATCTTTAATGAGGTGTGTGATTTGCGCTCCTACAGCCGCGCAGCCGAAGAAATGTCCCTCACACAGCCGGCCGTTAGCCTACAAATTCGCCAGCTGGAAGAACTGATCGGCCAACCGCTGTTCGATTACGTCGGCAAAAAGCTCTACATGACCGAGGCCGCCGAAGCCTTGCAACGGGCCAGCCGCGATATTTTCGGGCGTTTGGAAAACCTCGATATGCAGCTGTCGGACATGCAGGGCTCGCTGCAGGGCCAACTGAAACTGGCGGTGGAGTCCAGCGCCAAGTACTTCGTGCCGCACCTGTTTGCCGCCTTCAAGCGCCAGCACCCCGAGGTCCAACTGCACCTGACGGTGGTCAACCGCGCCCAGGTGATTCGCCGGCTTTCAGATAACCGCGATGACCTGGTGATCATGTCCATGGTGCCCCAGGACATGGGCCTGGAATTCCTGCCGTTTCTCAACAACCCGATTGTCGCCGTGGCACCCCTCGATCACCCGTTGAGCCAGCAAGGTCCGCTGCGCCTGCAGGACCTGGAGCCTTATACGCTGCTGACACGTGAACCGGGGTCGGGCACGCGAATGGCCTGCGAGGAGTACTTCAAGGAAAAGCGCGTGCACTTCACCCAGACGGTGGAAGTGGCCTCGGCCGAGGCGCAGCGCGAGTGTGTGAGCGCGGGGTTGGGCGTGGCGCTGCTGACGCGCCACGCGGTCAACCTGGAGCTGGCCACCGGCGGGCTCAAGGAGCTGCCGGTGGAGGAACTGCCGCTGTACCGCAGTTGGTGCCTGGTGCAAGCCAAAGCCAAGCGCCTGTCACCGGTGGCCCATGCGTTCCTGGGCTTTATCCGCAGCGAACGGGTGCAGATCAGCGCGCTGGCTGAACGCTTCGCTGGGCAGCCGCGGGTGCCTGCCAGTGGAGTTCCGGGTAGTCACTGATGCTCTTGAGCAATTGGCGCTCCTCGCAACGGTCTTCGATTGCGCGACGGAACGCCATACGGCGCTGATCTTCCTGCTGACGACGGGTTTTGACGGTGCTGCTGTCTTCGTATTGCCGGGCCATTTTGAGTCTCCCAATGCGAGTACGGGGAGGTCAGGATGAGCGCAGGGGATGACGGTTTGGCGGCGCAGGGGTTACAGGACGATGAATATTCTGGATCGGTAGGAAATCCCAATGTGGGAACAGGCTTGCTGGCGAATACGACCGGTCCGCCAATACTTATAGTGACTGACGCTCTGCATCCGCGAGCAAGCCCGCTCCCACACTGACCTGCGTACACCCCATTAATCGTCGAGGGCTTTGACCGATTTTGGCGACAACCGCAGGCTGCGCAAGCTGCGTTTAACGCTCTTGAGGTGGTTGACCAGGCTCGGCCCGCGCGCCATGGCCACGCCCATCGCCAGCACGTCGATCACCACCAGATGGGCGATACGCGAGGTCAACGGGGTGTAGATCTC
>PJQF01000183.1_pt2 | contig 24603 bp, 17 predicted proteins | sample 1503741 | NCBI WGS metagenome assembly PJQF01 (sample SAMN07775949, study PRJNA414020) | Biofilm metagenome, whole genome shotgun sequencing project. | isolation source: biomolecule (vanillin) treated reverse osmosis membrane biofilm | place: India: Nagpur | collected 2017-03-21 | reverse complement strand
ATACAAAGCCTATTGAGAGAGGTGACTTTACATGGAATGTGTTGCTCAATTGGCATACACTTACGCAAGTGTATAAAGAATTTGCTCCTGGACAAACCCGTAAAGGATTTTATAAAATTGGTGATCGCACAGACGGTTATTACGCAGGAGCATTTTATAAAACACCTACTGGTCAGTTAATCAACGATGCAGGTGGCAGACCCATACGTACCAATGTTTCGCAATTTTTAGGAAACTTAAATCCTGATTGGTCTTTTGGAATTACCAACAGATTAGCTTATAAGAATTGGGCAATGTCTTTTCAGTTTGACGGACGTATCGGTGGTTCAATTGTAAACTATATTCAACGCCAAACATTCCGCGGTGGCCGCCATATCGAAACTGTTCAAGGTGCTATGGGTGTAGCTCGTGCGCAGGATGAGTTGGGTATTAAGTCGTACGTGGGGCCGGGTGTGGTGATTAGCAACGGAGCTACCATTAAATACGATGCAGTTACAGGTGCTATCACTAATTACGATGAGCTACAATTCTCAACTAATACTACTGCAACTTTTTTGCAAGATTACATCAGCCGTTACTATGCAGCGGAAGAGGCGAATTTAATTAGTCGTTCATATGCCAAACTGCGTGAAGTTACCATTTCATATAATCTACCTAAATCAATACTTACGCGTACCTTCTTGAAATCAGCTACCGTTTCGTTGGTCGGAAGAAACCTTCTTTATTTTGCTGAAAAAAGTGACATGGATATAGACCAATTTGTTGCACCTGACGGATATGCTTCATTGCAATCACCTTCACTAAGAAGATATGGAGTTAACATTAATCTAACATTCTAATTAAGTTATGAAAAGAATACTAACAAGCGCATTAATCCTGACAATGTTCTTAGGATTAAATGCCTGTAGAGATTTTAATGAATTGCCTAACAACCCGAATAGGCCAGCAGCAGTACCACCGTCATTAATATTACGTGGAATCGAAAATGATATAGCCGAGGAACCATGGAGTTTAGGGCATCGTCAAAATCAATTCTGGTGTTGCAATTACAATTATTATGGCAACAACGAATATTGGACAAAGGCTGACTTGAACTATCTCACGCTTACCAATGTGTTGAAGATGGAAGAAGCGGCCAATGCCAGTGTGAAAACGAGCCCTTATGGTGCACTTGGCAAATTTTTCAAGGCTTGGTTGTATGTTCGTATGACACAAAAAGTTGGAGACTTACCAATGGATGAAGCTCTGAAAGGCCTTGCTGCAAAAACGCCAACATATAATACACAGAAGGAAATCTATGTTCAGGTATTAAAATGGTTGGATGAATCAAATACAGAATTGAAGACTTTGATTGCCAATAATGATATTTCTTTAGAAGGCGATTTTCTCTACAATAATGATTTGACGAAATGGCGCAAAGCTGTGAATACATTTACGTTACGTGTTTTGATCAGCTTGAGCAAAAAGGATACGGATACCGATTTGAATATTAAATCAAAGTTTGCCGCTATCATCAATAACGCTATTGAGTATCCGGTTATGACTTCCATTTCCGATAATATGAATTATGTGTATAATGGAACTACCCAGTTGTATCCAACTAACCCTGGAAACAGAGGCTTTGACAAAGGAAGATACAACATGGCTCAGACATATGTTCTCAATTTGACAACACTGAATGATCCGCGTGTGTATGTTACTTGCAATCCAGCAAAAGCGAAGCTAAATTCTGGGTCATTAGCTACTGATTTTGCAGCGTATGTGGGAGCGCCATCAGGTGAGAATTTGGATGATATGACATTCAAAGCTGGGAATGGAGTATATTCTTTTGCAAATCAAAAAAGATACTACGGTACTTTAGCTGGTCCCGAACCAAGTGTGCAACTGGCGTATTGGGAATTGCAATTCAATATAGCTGAGGCAATTAACCGTGGATGGATCTCGGGGAATGCGACCACTCATTATGAAAATGGTATTCGCTCTTCTATGTTGTTCTATGGAATAACAGATGGCGCATCAATTTCTATTACCGATCAAGATACAGACGCAGTTTTGGCAACCACCACTGTTTCGGTAAAAAATTATCTGACTCAAACTTCAGTAGCTTATGCTGGAAATAATGGAACCGGACTGAATCAAATTTTAACGCAAAAGTATCTGGCCTTTTTTCAAAATTCCGGATTTGAAGCATTTTACAATTACCGAAGAACTGGTGTACCAGCGTTTCATGCAGGACCTGGTACAGGAAATACAGGAGTAATTCCAAAACGTTGGTTATATCCTTCCGATGAATCGTTTTACAATGAAGCTAATTTGAAGGCAGCGCTTACACGACAATTTGCAACGGGAGTTGATGATGTAAACAATGAACTTTGGATTAACAAACAATAATTAGTGCTGCGTGTTTTAATCAATAAAGTCCGGGGTTCGCCCTGGATTTTTTGTTCTGTATTTATTCCATCAATCCTTTAAAAGAATAGTAAATGAAATCATACCTAACCATTCTGGCGCTATGCCTAATTGCTTCAATTACTGAGGCACAACAAAAAACAAAAACAGAAAATGTTATTCTTATCACGCTCGATGGCATGCGCTGGCAGGAAGTTTTCAACGGTGCCGATTCTTCGTTTATGCGTCAACAGCAACATTTACAAGATGGAAATCTGAAGGCAAAATATTGGCGCAATGATTTGAATGAAAGGAGAAAAGCTTTATTTCCTTTTTTCTGGAGTACGATTGCTTCGCAAGGGCAGTTGTATGGTAATCGTGCTATTGGTAGTAAAGTAGATATCACCAACAATCAATTATTTTCTTATCCCGGCTATAATGAAATACTCACTGGTCGTGCGGACAACGAACGCATTCACAGTAATGATAAATTTTATAACCCGAATAAAAATGTATTGGAATATTTCAATTCACTTCCGGCATTTAAAAATAAAGTAGCAGCATTTACCTCGTGGGATGTTTTTCCTTACATTATCAACGATAAGCGTAGCGGTGTGTATGTTAGTACTGGCTGGGAACCTGTTAAAGATAAGAAGCTGACAGATCGTGAACAGATGATGAACCAGTTAACGCAGTCACTGCCCAATCCTTTAGGTGATGTGCGCTTAGACGCTTTTACATTTTATTATGGAATGGAGTACATGAAAAAGAATAAGCCACGTGTAATGTATTTTGCCTTTGATGAGACAGACGACTTTGCACATGGTGGGGAATACGCAGCTTACCTCAATTCGGCTAACTACACAGACCGATTCATTGGCGAGTTGTGGAGTTACATTCAGTCCGATCCAACCTACAAAAACAAAACAACGATCATCATTACATGCGATCATGGCCGAGGTGCAGATGCAGAAGGCTGGAAACATCATGGGCAAAAAATACCCGAGGCTACACAAATTTGGTTTGCATTTTTAGGCCCTGATACCCCTGCTTTGGGTGAAATAAAAACAGGACAGGCATATCAAAATCAGATTGCCAAAACAATGGCGGCATTACTCGGATTGAATTATACAAGCGAACAACCTGTTGGAGAGGTTTTAACTGATGTCATTAAAAAGTGATAATGGAAATTCGTATTCAGGATTCCTTGCGAAGTGTAGTTAGTCATTACTTTATGAATTGAAGTCGCAAAAGATTATTTAGCTTTGATGTGTACCTAAGCCCAAATGTATGATTGCTTTTTCTCGCGATTCCAATTTGTATTTAATTGTTTTACTTCTCAACCTATTTCTTGGGTCGTGTGGGCAATCTGAAAAGAAGCCAACGAAAAATGGTTGGATGGCCACCGCACCTGCAGGTAATCGTTACGCTCAAATTGATCGTGAGAACGAAACTGTTTTGCCGAATGGTCGAATCATTACGCCAATCGGGAAACAAATCACGGTAGCGCCACACCCTTTTGGGTTGACACTTAGCCCGGATGGAAAAACAATTATAACAGCTAATTCCGGTACTGGACCTTTTTCGATTTCAATCATTACTAATTTTAACTCATCGACACCTTCGGTCAAACAAATACCTGAATCAGCTAATGATGAGAAAGGTTTGCTTGAAGCAACTTTCATGGGGTTGGCGATATCACCGGATAACCGGAAAGTTTATGTGGCAGGTGGTCAACAAAATCGAATCTATGTTTTCGATTTACACACTAATAAGAAGTTGGCTGAGATCAATTGCAACAAGAGTTTTGATGGAGCGGATTATAGCGATGGATACATTGGTGATATGGTGCTCAGTAGCGATGGTTCGCGATTGTACGCAGTTGACCAAATAGGATTTCGAATGATGATTATCGATACGAAACTAAATCAGGTAATCGGAAATGTGGAAACAGGTCGATATCCATTTGGAATTGCGTTATCACCCGATCAAAAAACAGTCTTCGTTGCCAATGTGGGCATGTTCGAATACAGCTATATCAAAAGTCTGAATAAAAAGAGACTGAAAGAAACTGCTGCAAAATATCCTACTTCCGCTTATGGTTCTAAAGAGATGCGCGAAGGAGTGAAGAATGATTCGATAGAATTTGCCGGTCTTGGTGATCCGAATGCTCCGGAATCTTTTTCGGTTTGGTCGATTGATGTTAGTAAGTCGAAGCCCGAAGTAATTTCCAAAGTCAAAACAGGTGTTTTAGTTGGAGAGGAAGTAGAAGGGATTTCTGCGGTGGGTGGTTCAAGTCCTAATTCATTAGTGGCCACAGATGATTTTGTTTTTGTGAGCAATGGAAACAATGACAACATTTCAGTGATTGATGTGGCGAAAAGAAAAGTAATGGAGAGTATCGAATTGAAGCTCGATGAGCGTCTGGGAAATTTAAAAGGAGTTATTCCATTTGGATTAACTATTTCTCCTGACAAAAAAAGATTGTACGTTGCCGAAGCGGGAATCAATGCCATAGCTGTAATTGATTTGCCATCACGAAAAGTAATTGGACACATTCCAACAGGCTGGTTCCCATCCAAATTGAAAGTAACGCCAGATGGAAAGCAGTTGATCGTTTCGAACGCAAAAGGTTTCGGAAGCGGCCCGAATGGCGGTGCTGATTTTGAATCGACTCATCAAGGTCAATCAAATTATATTGGATCACTGATGTTAGGAACTGTTTCCGTAATTGATATTCCTACAGATGAAATCATTCAATCGCTTACGCGAAAGGTACTCGAAAATAATTTTCATTTTCGAGAGCTTAGCGAGTCCTCCAACGAAAACCCGATTCCTACTTTCCCAACTGAAAAGGAGTCACCCATCAAATACATTGTTTTCATTTCAAAAGAGAATCGGACGTATGATGAAGTGTTTGGTCAGTTACCTTCCGGCAAAGGAGATACATCGCTGGCGCATTATGCGAAGAATGTTTCGTTCACCAATCGCAGTAAAACATTAAAAGTGGAAAATGCGACCGTAATGCCCAATCATTTAGCATTGGCCGAACTATTTAGCATCAGCGATAATTTTTATGTTGACTCGGATGTATCAGCTGATGGACACGTGTGGTTGACGAATACCTATCCCAATCAATGGATGGAAACGCATCATCCTGCGGCCTATGGCGATAGAAGATCACAACGTGAAGAATCGAAAGCACCGGGCAAGTTTGGAATGACAGGAGCTGCGGGTGCGATCTTTCCGGAGAGTTACAATCAGGCGGGTTCGATGTGGGAAAATCTAGAGCGACATGGAATTGAGTTTTATAATTTTGGATTTGGAGTGGAGTTTGATGCAGGAAGTTTTGCTGACTCTACATTTAAGTATGGAGGTGTTCGGTACTTGGTTAACTATCCATTGCCGGGGCCTTTGTATGATCGAACCTCTCGCAAATTTCCTACATTCAATATGGCGATACCGGATCAGTTCCGAGCCGATGTTTTCATTGAAGAAATACAGGAGAAGTATATTCAGACAAAACGTGAATTGCCATCGGTACTCACACTGCAATTGTTGAACGATCATGGTGCTAGTGAGCGACCGGCTGCGGGGTTTCCATTCAATGAGAGTTATATGGCAGATAACGATTTGGCGTTGGGACGTGTAGTTGAATTTCTGAGCCACACTCCGTATTGGAAAAACATGATGATCGTTGTCACGGAAGATGATGCGCAGGGAGGAACAGATCATATCGATGCACACCGCAGCTTACTGATGGTCATTTCACCTTATGCAAAGAAAAGTTTTAATAGCCATCGGCACTATAGCTTCGGAAGCATCTTTAAAACATTCTGGAATGTACTTGGAACTTCTTACCTAAATCAATATGACTTTGGTGTGAATGATTTAAGCGATTGTTTTACAAGTCAACCAGACTTTACTCCTTACAATGCAGTTGCCGTTGATCCACGCATCTTCGATCCTACAAAAGCGATGACTCCATTACACGAAAATTTCGATTGGGAAGCATTTCGTAATTCGCCTGAGTTGGATGATCCGGAGGATATGAAGGAGAACGCAAAGCGAAAAGATGATGGTAGAACAAAAGTGAATCATTGATAGAAAAGTCTTCAATATTCCGAGTGCACACAATGCACTCGGAATATTTTGTTTAAGCACTAATTGCTCAACATAAAGTAAACCGGCAACACCATTTTAACGCGCACCGGCTTGCCGCGTTGTTTGCCGGGTTCCCATTTTGTGAGGGCAAGCACACGCATCGCTTCTTCATCGCAACCAGAGCCAATGCCTTTAAGTATCTTCAAGTCAGAAGGCTCGCCATTCTTGTTGACAATAAATTCAACATAAACTTTTCCTTCCGTTCCAATACGCTTTGCTTGTATGGGATATTTTATGGATTTGCCAAGTTGTTCGTAGAAAGCTTTGATGCCGTTGATAGGTTCTGGTTTTTTTTCTACTAGAATGAAGATGTTATTTTCCTCTGGATCAGAGTCGTCAGTAATTGAAGATAAAGGCAATGGATTAGAAATATATTTCTCTAAGTCAATATCAGGTGATTCTTCTGTTTCTGTTTCATTGCTGACTGCTACGATTTCTCCAACATCTGGTGTTGCTATTTTCTTTGGAATGAGTTTATTGATTCTTTCAGGGCTTGGTGGAGCATCGATAGTGGTACTGGGAATAATAAAATCAATTGTTGACTCTTCAGGGGTAGGATAATGACAGTTGTTAGTAGTTTTTACGGTCGTCCACTCAAAAGCTGATATGGCGAGTCCGACACTAATAGACAGACCGATCAAGAAAAATTTGTTTCGTTGTCGACTCAATTCATACGCGGGATTTTTCTTCGCTTCCATAAGTTTGTTTGTTTAAGTTTTGTGTTCATAATCCATGATGAGGATAATGGTCACAACACTTTTGAAATATTAAGTGTGGATTGAATGAAGAAGATCTATCGATGTGAATGATGACAGAAACAATTCAATAGATAGAGTGAAGTATTGAGTTTGAAGATATTCTTATCAATCTAGCGATTGCTATTCACGCGAACCTCTTTCTTAGGTGCTTCTTTACTTTTTGCTTTCTTTTCCCAGCGGTTGACCATCACATATAAAACGATGATTCCTGCAATCAAAACGAAAAATGTAAACACCCGCACAATTTTCTTCATGCGTTTTTCTTGCTCATGCTGACGTAATACTGCATCGTAATTACGAAACCGTTCGGTACCGCGAGCGGTGAGCCGTTGCCTGCGCATTCGTATTTCGTGTTTACCCATTGTATTTTACTTTGATGTGGAAGTGCGTCCGCAATTTATCCAAGGCCCGGTACGTCCGCATTTTCGCGCCACTTTCTGTAATATCTAAAATAAATGCAATTTCTTTAAAGTCTTTGTCTTCAAAAAATCGCAATTCTAAAACCTGAATCATATCGGTGGGCAACTCATTCATGTAGTTGATCACCTTATTCACCATTTCCTCGTCCCAGCCATCGCTGGCTTGTTCTACTAGTTCCTTTACTTTCAGTTCTTCAATACTGAAAACTTTTTTTCCTTTGCTTTTGCGATAATGTTTGTTCACCTCATTACCTGCAATTTTATAAAGCCACGCAGAAAAAGGAAAGCCTCTGAACTCGTATTTGTGCAAATGATTCAACGCGTTTACAAATGTCTGCGAACAAAGGTCACCCGCCAGTTCTTCATCATCCGTTTGTCGATAGATATAATTGAAAATCCGATCAAAATAATGCTCATAGATTTCGCCAAAAGCCTGTGGGTCTTTCTTCGATCGTTCGATCACTTCTTGCTCTTTTCGGATTTCAGCTTCCGACATGCGATAGGCGGTTTATGCTCTAATAATGCAAAGGATTTGATAAAGTCACAACATTTATTTCTTTGGCAAGCATCTAATTTTAACGGTTTCTTCGCGAATGTTGTCCGTTTATCAATTTAGTTGTAGATGTCACCAAATATTTTTTTAGATTACCTCTAAATCTTTTCCGTATGAACCGAATACTCTTGCTCTTAACCATTTTTACCTCTTTTGGAGTTTATGCTCAAAAGAAGAATCAGGATACTCCACTGTCCACTCCGGCCCCATCATCGCCCATCGAGGCAAAGGTGGCTGGTCTGAAAAAATTTCCTGGCTTTATCGAATTCTATTATGACGAAAAGCAAGACAAAATCTATCTGTTGATTGATAAGTGGGATACGGAATTGATTTATGTAGAATCTATTACCTCAGGTGTTGGCTCCAATGATATTGGCTTGGATCGAAATCAACTCGGTGCTGAACGAATCGTTAAGTTTGAGAGACGTGGCCCAAAAGTTTTGCTAACGCAGCCTAATTATTTTTATCGCGCCATCAGCAATAATCCGGCAGAAGTGAAAGCTGTTCAAGAATCTTTCGCCACCTCTGTATTGTGGGGCTTCTCCATTGCAGCAGAAGAAAATGGCAAGGTATTAGTAGACGCATCTGATTTTTTGATGCAAGATGCGCATGATGTTATTGGATCTTTAAAATCTGCCCAACAAGGAAATTACTCAATAGATAAATCACGCTCGGCATTTTATTTGCCACGCACAAAAAATTTTCCACAGAACAGCGAATTTGAAACAACACTTACCTTCACTGGGCAACCGACAGGTGGCTACATCCGCAGTGTAACCCCAACTCCTTCGATCGTTACCGTTCGAGAACACCATTCTTTTGTTCAGTTACCGGACTCTAATTTTAAACCACGAAAGTTTGATCCAAGAGCTGGTTATTTTTCAACCTCCTATTATGATTATGCCACACCAATCAGTGAATCTTTGGAGAAGCGTTTGATCACGCGCCATCGCCTACAAAAGAAAGATCCGAATGCAGCTATCAGTGAACCGGTTAAGCCGATCGTTTATTATATGGATCCCGGTGCACCGGAACCGATTCGTAGTGCATTAATGGAAGGCGCGCGTTGGTGGAATCAGGCATTTGAGGCTGCCGGATACAAAGACGCTTTTCGCGTAGAACTTTTACCTCCCGATGCGGACCCGATGGATGTTCGCTACAATATGATCAATTGGGTGCATCGCTCAACACGTGGTTGGTCTTACGGTGGTGGTGTTACGGATCCTCGGACAGGTGAGATCATCAAAGGCCATGTTGTTTTAGGATCGCTCCGCGTGCGTCAGGATTATTTGATTGCCGAAGGTTTGTTAGCGCCTTACGAAGAGGGGAAACCGGTATCAAAAGAAATGGAAGAGATGGCATTGGCCCGGTTGCGGCAGTTAGCTGCACATGAAGTAGGTCACACACTAGGATTGGCGCATGCCTATTCTTCCAGTGCTGAAAACATGTCTTCCGTGATGGATTATCCGCACCCAATCGCAAAAATCAAAAATGGCAAGATTGATTTGAGCGAAGCTTATGATACAAAAATAGGATCCTTTGATAAAGTTTCGATTACATGGGGCTATCAGGATTTTCCGCAAGGAACGAATGAAGAAAGTGCCCTTGAACAAATCATTCAAAACGCATTGAAAGCAGGTCTTACTTTTTTATCGGATCAGGATGCTCGTCCTCTGGGAGGAGCACATCCATACACTCACCTCTGGGACAATGGTAAAGATCCGGTTGATGAATTGAATCGTGTGATGGAAATTCGTTCGCTGGCTTTGAAAAATTTTGGAGAGAAAAATATCAAGCCCGGTGCGCCTATGGCCATGCTGGAAGAAGTGCTTGTGCCCATGTATTTTTTCCATAGGTACCAGGCAGAAGCAGCTGTTAAGATGATTGGCGGTTTGAATTACCGTTATGCCCTTCGCGGGGATGGACAGCCGGTTACGGAATTACTTACGCCACAACAGGAGATGAAAGCCTTAGACGCGTTGATCAAAACAGTTGATCCGGCTGCACTAGTACTGCCCGAGTCATTATTAAAAATAATACCTCCGCGGCCTCTGGGTTATTCGCGCCATCGCGAGTTAATTAAGTTAAAGACAGAATTGACGTTTGATCCCCTCTCTGCTGCAGAAACTGCCTCCGATCTTACATTCAGTTTGATTCTGCATCCTGCCAGAGCCAACCGGTTGATTGAACACCATGCGCGCAATGCAAGCTTACCAAGCCTAGAAAGTGTAGCTGACCGATTGATAAACAGTACGTTTAAATCTACACCAAAGCCGGGTATGGAAGGCGCTATCCAGATGGCAACTAATTATGCGTTATTTACCAATATGGCAAAGCTAGCATTGTCCAAAACTGCCTCTGCAGAGTCTAAAGCCATTATATTTTTAAAACTTGATCAGTTGAAAGCTTGGCTACAATTGAAAACGACAACGGACGATGAATGGAAAGCGCACTATCGGTTCGTGGCCAAACAAATTGATTCTCTACAAAGTGACCCAGACGAGTTTAAAAGTGAAGAGCTTTTGCCGGCACCTCCCGGAATGCCAATAGGCAGTTCTGAAGAGCAATTTTGCAGTCATAATTGAGCGATTTACCAAAAAGCTATTATATGTAGGGTTTCACTCAATTTTCCAACGTTGACTTGTTGGATCTGAATTAATTTTATCAATTACGTTGGTTTGGGTTTTCGCATGTTAAAATTAATTCTGTTGATTCTGTGTTTGCCCGTGATCGGCTTTAGCCAGTCTCATGATAGCCTTGTGCTGCTGGCGCAAAAGGCAAAGCCTGATACAAACAAAGTAAGATTGTTGAATAGGGTAGCCGTTGCTCTTCGCGAAACCGACAGCAATCTCGCATTGCGTTATGCGGAGGAAGCCAGAGTATTAGCCGATAGCTTATCGGATCAACGTGGGCTGGGCGAACTATTTACCAACATTGGTTGGATCTATTACAGAAAAGGAATCTACTCAAAGGCATTGGAATATACTACCAATGGAATGGTCATCAATAAATCCTTGAACAACCGATCGGAAATAGCCGCTTGTTTAATTACTGTTGGCGCGATTCAATTTGAGCAAGATCAATTTAAAGAGGCGATAGCCTCTTTCAAGGAAGCATATTCCATCGCGAAAAAAGTGAATCATCGGGTGAACATGAGCCGAAGCTTGAATAACATAGCTTTTTCTTTTCTTCGTTTAAAAATGTTTGACTCCGTTCGTTTTTATGTAAATCGTTCTGTCTCTGAGCACGTCAACGATGATTTTCGTTTAGCGTTTTCTGATCGAATTTTAGGGGATGTGTTTTACGGAGAAGGCAAATACACAGATGCCTTAAAGAGTTACAATACCGCATTAGAAAGTGCCATCCATCAGAATAATAATTTTCTTCAGGCATCGACACTTTTTAGGATTGGCCGAACGTATCTGCGGTTGAGAGATACGGATAAGGCATTAAAAGTGTTGAATCAAAATCTTTTTTTATCCAATCGTTATGGCTTTAAAGGCGAACAGGAAACAACCTTGCAATTAATGGCAGAAACATTTGTCATGAGGAATGATTTTGCCAATGCATATGAATTTCAAAACCGATACTTAGCACTTCATGATTCCTTGTTGGAACAACGAAGTGGCGAACAAATTAACTTATTAGAGGCACAATATAAACTAGGATTAAAAAATGCACAGATCGATTTTTTAACAAAAGATACCATCTATAAAGAACAAGAAATAAAAATGCAACGAATCGGCATTTACATTGCTGTAGCTTGGCTTGCCTGTATGTTGCTCTTAATTATTATTTTGTTCAGAACGAATCGAAGAGCCAGCGCGGCTAACCGACTGTTAAAAGAAAAGAATGATCTGATTGAACAACAAGCACAACAACTTCGAAGTTTGAATACAACAAAGGACAAACTTTTCTCCATCATCGGCCATGACTTACGAGGCCCATTGAATAGCCTTCGCGGAATGATGGACTTGCTCAGCAAGTCCATGATTACCCAAGAAGAGTTTATCGAGTTCTCAAAAAAGATTAGAACGAATATTGATTTCGTTTATACTGATTTGGAAAATCTGCTAAGCTGGGCACAGGCACAGCAGAAAGGAATACAAACTGTTTTTACTAAAGTGAACTTATTAAAAGTAGTTCAAGAAAAAATAAATCTTTTGCAGGAGACTATTGAATCAAAAAAGCTTCAAATAAAAATTGATATCAACCCCAATGTCGAAGTTTGTGCTGATAAAAATCAGCTTATCTCAATTCTGCGAAACCTGATTACCAATGCTATAAAATTTAGCTATTCTGGCGGCACTATTGTGATAGGGGCAAAACCTGAATCAGAAAACGAAATTCTTGTTTTTGTAACTGATTCTGGTATTGGTATGGAAGAAAACGAACTGGATAAATTAATGAATTCAAACTTTCACTTTTCAAAGCTCGGAACTCAAAATGAAAGGGGCATGGGCTTAGGATTATTGTTAGTAAAAGATTTTGTAGAGTTGAATCAGGGAAAGCTAACCATTCAAAGTAAGCCAGGTTTGGGATCTACTTTTTTGTTTACATTACGCGCGAATTGAGCGGGCATCCACTTGCCAAACCCTTATGCCATTCCTGTAAGGAAATTCTTATCATAGTGTTTTATTCCTATCTTTTCAGCATAAGATTTAAACTATGATTAAAACTATTACTTTGCTGCGGAGCATAAGCGGAGTTTTCGCCCTCTTGCTTTTCGCCTCTTCTTTGCAAGCCCAGGAAGAGAAAGAATTAAAACCGGTTACACGAACGTATGCCGTCACCAACGTGAACGTGATACAAGCGCCCGGTAAAAAAATAGAAATGGCCACTGTGTTGATTAAAGACGGTTTAATCGTTTCGGTGGGTAAAGGCATTTCTATTCCACCTGAAGCGATTGTCATCAAAGCTGATTCCATGTATGTATATGCCGGATTTATCGATGGACTTTCGCGTGTCGGTGTGTCGCGGCCCAAAGAAGAACCGAGCCGCGAGCGTGTGAAAGACCCCGGAAATCCAACTCCTGAACGTGCTGGAATTACGCCACAAAACGATGTGCGCTACTCGTTGAATCCTGCCGATAAGTCAATAGAAGATTTACGAAACATAGGGTTTACTGTAGCCCAAGTAGCACCATACGGAAATTTGCTCCCCGGTCAAAGCAGCATCGTTTTGCTGGGAGGAAAGTCAATTGACCAAATGGTCTTGATAAACAATTCAGCTCTTTATTCTGAATTATCAGGAGCCAACAATGTTTATCCAAACACAATCATGGCAGTGATGGCCAAATGGCGCGAACTCTATCGTCAGGCATCTCAATCAAAATCATATCAAAGTTTATATGCATCCAATCGGACTGGATTAGAACGCCCGGCTAGCGACAGAGTGTTAGAGGCATTTTATCCGGTGATTGACCAAAAGATGCCGGTGTTATTTAAATCCGAGAAAATGCTTGAGACTCATCGCATTCTCAAGTTAAAAAGTGACTTGGGCTTTGCCCTCAGCTTAGGCGATATAAAAGAAGGCTGGCCAATTGTAAGCAAAATTAAATCCTCTGGCGCCAAGGTTTTTTTAACATTGGATTTGCCGGAAGAAATAAAAAAGGAAGAGAAAAAAGATGATAAGAAGACAGAAAAAAAAGCTGACTCAACGAAAGCCAAAGAAGTAGCTAAACCTAAAACAGCAACTGATTTAGAAAAAGAAGCATTAGAGAAAAGAAGAACAGAAGCAATTACTAATTACACATCACAAGCAAGCGCCTTTGCAAAGGCAGGTGTCCCTTTCGGATTTTCAACACTCAGCGCAAAAGCTAAAGACATTCCAGCTAACTTGCGCAGAATGATTAGCGCTGGCTTGTCAGAAGAAGCTGCGCTGGCTGCTTTAACAACTACGCCTGCACAACTATTGGGCTTGTCAGATCGAATGGGAACTGTAGAACCAGGTAAAATGGCAAACTTGGTTATCTCTGATAAAACATACTTCCATGAGAAATCAAAAGTGCGTTATGTGTTTGTAGATGGTACTTTGTATAAGATGGATGTGAAAGAAGAGAAGAAAGCAGATCCCAATGCAAAAGTAGATATTGAAGGAAGCTGGTCGACCGTTACACAAACGCCACAAGGTAGTAATGATGGCAAAGCTACTTTTAAAAAAGAGGGTAGTGGTTACAAAGGAACCGTTTCCGGTGGCAGAATGCCAGCTCCGGTTGATATGACTTCAGTGACATTGGAAGGGAACAAGCTTTCCTACTCGTATTCATTAAGCTTTGGCGGCAACTCCATTAAAATAGATGTAGAAGTTACTGTAGAAGGCGATACCTTCAAAGGAAACGCCAGCATTGGTCCACGAGGAAGTTTCTCCATTGAGGGAACAAAGAATCCAAAAAATTAAGAGTTAAGATTATGAAGAAACTACTAACACTTTTCTTTTCAAGCTTCGCACTATTCGGTGTGATGGCTCAGGTTGATAAAGGAAACATGCTGATTAAAAACGGCACAGTCATTACCATAACGAAAGGCAACCTCGAGCAAACCGATGTGCTTATCAAAGACGGCAAGATCGCGCAGATCGCTAAAAATATTCAGGCTCCGGCAGGAGTAAGGATAATCGATGCTACTGGGCACTATGTGATGCCGGGTATCATTGATGCACACTCGCACATTGCTTTAGATGGAATTAACGAAGGAACTAATCCAATTACACCTGAAGTAAGCGAAGAAGATGTGATCAATCCATTTCAGATAGGAATCTATCGCGCGTTGGGTGGTGGCATTACTACCGTACACGCCATGCACGGCTCTGCCAATGCAATCGGGGGTCAATGCGAAACGATCAAGTTGAGATATGGCAATTTCGATCCGGACGCGCTAAAGATGGAAGGCGCACCTCGCACGATTAAATTTGCCTTGGGTGAAAATCCAACCCGAAGTCATGGTGAAGGCAGCGGCATTGTGCCTCGTACACGGATGGGTGTTGAGTTTGTGATTCGTCAAGCTTTTTCAGAAGCCAAAGAATATTCAGAAGCTTGGAGTAAATACAATAAGAATAAATTAGTAAAAGGTTTCCGTGGCGCTCCACCAGCATATAGTTATCGGCATGAAGTGCTCTCAGATATTTTAAATGATAAAATTATCATTCATTGCCATAGCTATCGGGCAGATGAAATTTACATGATGCTAAAAGTTTGCAAAGATTTTGGTATCAAACGCATCGTATTTCAACACGTGAATGAAGGTTTTAAAGTAGCACCGGAATTAGCAGCACAAGGTGCCATGGCCTCTGTTTTTTCAGATTGGTGGGCATATAAGTTTGAAGTGTATTATTCCACCGCCTACAATGCAGCCATCCTTACTCGCAATGGAGTAGTGACTTCTATTAATTCAGATGATGCCGAAATGATGCGCCATCTATATCACGAAGCAGGAAAGACTCAAAAGTACGGTGCGCTTACAGATGAGGAAGCATTGGCTCTGATCACCATCAATCCGGCCAAGCAGCTTGGCATCGAAAGTCGTGTAGGTTCTCTTGAAGTTGGCAAAGAAGGAGATGTCGTCATTTTTAAGAACCATCCATTATCAATTTATGGAGTTCCTATGTATACAATTGTAGATGGAATCGTTCGGTTCGATCGTGAAAAAGATCCCGATGACATGCGTTTGGTGGTTGATCCAAAGCAAAACATTGACAACGCGATGCTTCGTGATAAGAATAGCGACCTTGATCATTGCATGGAAGGAGCAGAGTTTATTTTAGATTCAGAATTGTTTAACGCAAACAAAAAATAGTATGAAGGGCTTACAAACCATTATCGGATTAGCAGCAGCCATCATTTGTGGTGTAGTCATGCATGCACAAGCTCAAAGCCCTAAAGGGAAATATGCAAACGTAGCTTTAACCAACGCCACCATTGAAACAGTAACAAAAGGCACCATCCAAAATGGAACGGTGCTGATTGTAGATGGAAAAATTGCGGGTGTGGGCACGAATGTTTCTATACCAGCAGGCACAGAAATCATCGACTGTAAAGGAAAGTTTATTTATCCGGGCATGATAGATGCTGGCACTAATTTAGGATTGAATGAGATCAGTGCCGTGGCACGTACCACAGACTTCAATGAGATCGGTGAAGTCATTCCGCAGATGAAAGCTCTTACTGCAGTTAACCCCAATGCTTCCGCTATTCCAGTTACACGCGTGAGCGGTGTTACGACAGCTCTCACCATTCCAACCGGAGGGATGTTATCCGGAACAGCCGCATTGATCAACTTGCATGGGTATACACCCGATCAGATGTATGCAGGTTTTGAGGGAATTGTTTTAAACTTTCCCAACACAGGCCGAAGAGGATTCTTTGATCGAAGAACGGATGATGACATCAAGAAAGCTTCAGAAAAAGCTTTGGCCAGTTTGAATGATGTATGGGAGAAGGCTATTCAATATCATAAACTCGATTCTGCAACAAAAGGAAAAACAGGATATTATCCGGAATTGCAGGCACTTGTTCCGGTCATTCGGGGTGAACAAACTTTATTGGTAGAAACAAATACCTCCAAAGATATTACTGCCGCTTTAAAATGGGTGAAAGAGAAAAAGGTGAAAAAAGTAATTTTAACGGGTGTAGCTGAAGGCTGGCGAGTAGCCGATGAAATTGCAAAATCAGGTATACCGGTTATTACCGGTGGCGTTCTAGAATTACCAACCCGCGACTATGATCGCTATGACAGAGCGTATGCAAATGCCGGATTGTTAAAGAAGGCCGGTGTTAAAGTGGCAATCAAGTCTGAAAGTTCAAATAATAACTATCGCAATTTGCCATATCATGCAGGGTTTGCAGTAGCCTATGGAATGAATAAAGAAGATGCATTGAAAGCCATTACTATAATTCCCGCTGAACTGTTTGGTGTGGCAGATAAATTAGGATCCATTGAAGTTGGAAAGAGCGCTACTCTTTTCATTTGTACTGGAGATCCATTTGAAACAAAGACCAATGTTTCGCATGTTTTTATTGACGGCTGGCAAATGCCAATGGTAAGCCGTCAGACAGAATTATATGATGAATTCTTAAAGCGCGACCCAGGGGTAAACAAAACAAAAAAGTAACTTAAGATGAATTAAGATAGAGACAGCCGTTTTTTTAGCGGCTGTTTTTTTATTGCCGAATATTAATCAACTCTAAAATCACGTTGCCGCATGGCTTCATAGACAACAACCGCTGCGGCATTGGACACATTCATACTATCGATTTTGCCAAGCATAGGAATAATAATGTTAGCAGAAGCGTTCTCCACCCAAATATCAGAAAGACCAGTGGCTTCCGTCCCCATAACGATGGCCGAGGGTTTAGAATAATCGGTAAGATGGTAAGGCTTGGAAGCTTTGAGATAGGTGCAGAATATTGAGATGTTGTTTTTCCGCAGCCAGGCAATTGTCTCTTCAGACGATGCGGCAGCCAGTTGATTGGTGAATACGCAACCTACGCTGGAGCGGATCACATTGGGATTATAAAAATCGGTTTGCGGATCACAGATAATCACAGCATCAACATGTGCAGCATCCGCTGTTCGTAATACAGCACCTAAGTTTCCGGGCTTTTCAACACCTTCCAAAATCAAAATCAGTGGATTTTTACTGAGATGAATTCCATCCAGCCGATGCGGCTTTTGCTCCGCAACTGCCAATAGTCCGCCTGTACTTTCGCGCATCGCAATCTTTTCAAAAACTTCTTTCGAAACCGGAATAAGTAGCTTGTCCTCAAGTGGTAGTGATGCCAGTTCGCTTTCACTCACTATTTCATCGCAAAAGAATAAGTTGCCAATCTTATAGCCCGCCTCCAAAGCCAGACCTATTTCACGTTTACCCTCAATAATAAAAAGTTGCTGCTTTCTGCGTTCACGTGGTTTCTCCAGAGCCAGCAGACTCTTTACCTTGGGATTTTGTGTGCTGGTAATTTTAAAATGCATAGGCATCAAAAATAAGAATTCAAGACCGTAAATAATAAGTGGCTTCAAGTTCAATTCAGGCCTTTTCAAATAGAATCGATTGACAGATCATAAAGTAGGCAGGGGTTTTGAATAATGGAGTATCTTTGCACCTTCAAATAATGAGCTCATGAAGTTATTAAGCCCTACATCCTGGACCGAATACGAACTCCTCGATTCAGGAGGATTTGAGAAATTGGAACGATTTGGAAAATATATTCTAATTCGTCCCGAACCTCAAGCCATTTGGGAAAGAACAGTAAGCCACGATGAATGGCTCAAACAAGCACACGCGCATTTCACGCGCGAACAAAAAGATAATTTTAGATTTGGTGAAGAGATCAAAGGAGGTTGGAAGAAATACAAAGCCATGCCCGATAGCTGGGACATCAATTATCACTACGAAAAATTACGATTGAAACTTCGTTTGGCATTAACCAATTTTGGGCACGTGGGTATGTTTCCCGAACAAGGTCAAAACTGGAATTTTATTTACGATAAGATTACATCTTGGAATTTATCGGACGCAAGAATCTTAAATCTCTTCGCGTACACAGGCGCAGCATCGGTTGTCGCTAAAGCTGCCGGGGCGGATGTCACCCACGTGGATGCATCCCGACCAGGATTAAACTGGGCAAATCAAAATATGCAAGCCAATCAACTCAACGATATTCGTTGGGTACATGAAGATGCGCTCAAATTTGTGAAACGCGAAGCGAAACGCGGGAAGAAATACAATGGAATTATTATGGACCCACCTCCTTATGGACGCGGACCGGAAGGAGAGAAGTGGACATTAGAAGAAAAACTGAGTGAATTACTTTCGCTGAGCAGTCAGTTGCTAGAGGAAAAAAAATCATTTTTGATTTTATCGATGTATGCAGTTGGCTTTTCTCCTTTAGTGGGCTTAAATGTTGCCAAAACTTATTTTAAAAATATTCAACCAGAGTTTGGCGAATTCTTTTTGCCCGGCAAAGAAGGTAAAGACCTGCCGATGGGAACTTTTTTACGATTTGCATCCAAATAATTATTTATACCAAAAGCTATACGCTTGTTTAAGTTGAAGAGCAGCTTCGAGATTTATTCAGTCTATTAGTCTTTATTCTTAGGTAAACTCTGAGCCCCTTTTCTGGCTTAAAACCACTTGTTTTACTAACGAAAAAACGAAACAATTAACGATATATCGTTAGTTCAAAAAATCCGACCCCGATTCCAGCTCAATTTCGCGGATTTTCGATTGGCACGAGTTTTGTCTATAGGAAAATCATTAGATAAAGAATTACAATGGAATTAAGGATGCTTGTGTTGTCAATCATGTTTTTTCCAACTGTACTAATTCTGATAATCGAGTTAGTGAATTCTTCAGAAAGAAATAAAATAGATAGGCTCAAGTATTCTGATAAATAATCTACCTGCCATGGTAGTAAAAATGCTCAACGAGGTTTTGGGGAAGACTAATGTTGAGTGACCCTCCGAAAGGAGGGTTTTTTTTTGTTTGACTAAATCTGGATGAGTTTTAAAATTAATTTTTCGTTATATAAAAACAGTCATTTCGTTTTTAGAAACGAAAATGAGAAAATCTTCGGACTTAAAAAATGCAAAATCTGCGTTTTGAGCTCAATTTCAACGTTTTAAAAAATTGGCCCCTTCTTTGCTAACGTGCTGCATGTAAAGTGATCAATAGAGAATAGTATCCCTAATTAGCAGCGTATGAAAATAGTAATCGTAGTCAATACAACCTGGAATATCTACAATTTTAGAATGGGGTTATTAGAATCACTTCAAAGTGATGGTCACGAAATTCATGCCATTTCCCCAATGGACGAGTACGTGCCATACCTTTTGAAAGCAGGCATTACTCATCATCCTGTCTCGATAAATGCGCACGGAAGTAATCCAATAAAGGATAGCATGCTTTTAATGAACTTCATCCAGTTGTATAGTAGGATTAGTCCGGATGTGATTTTGCACTACACGATCAAACCCAATATTTACGGTTCACTAGCTGCTGCAATTTTACGGATTCCAGTTATCAATAATGTGTCGGGACTTGGATCTGCATTTCATCATAAAACAATCACATATTATATGGTTCAGGCTCTTTATAAACTAGCGTTTATTAAAGCCGAAAAGATTTTTTTTCAAAATGATGAAGATCGAAGTTTCTTCGTTCAGAAGAAATTAGTTCGAAAATCTAAGACCGACTTGCTGCCAGGATCCGGCATTAATTTGCAAAAATTCCAACCGATTGATTACCACAAAGGATCACCCTTTATTTTTTTAATGGTTGCCAGACTTATTTCAGATAAAGGAATTTTTGAATACGTGGAGGCAATACGTCATTTAAGGAAGCAGAAATGCAATGCGAAGTTTCAATTGCTTGGGGCATTTGATTCTAAACCTGATCGCGCAGTGAAACCTGACATGATAGAGGCTTGGGAAAAGGAAGGTTTGTTAGAGTATTTGGGTGTTTCGGATCAAGTCAGAGAAATCATGGGGAAAGCAGATTGCGTGGTATTGCCATCCTACCGAGAAGGTACTCCTCGCGTATTATTGGAAGCAGCCAGCTTATGTAAGCCAATGGTTGCCACGGATGTTCCCGGTTGCCATCATGTGGTGAAAGATGGATTCAACGGATTATTATGCAAACCTATGAATGCCATCGATCTGGCTGAAAAGATGCAATCAATTTTAGATTCTTCCGAGCAAACTTTGTGCACTATGGGAATAAATGGTAGAAAATATGTGCAAGATAACTTTGATGAAAATAGAGTGGTCGAAAAGTATAAACAAGCAATATTCCAATTTTCATTATTGCAGCCTTTGAAACATGTCGTTCAACTGTAATGAATAAGCGAGCGCTCTCAGCAAGCTAAAATTAACCTTAGAAAAGCGTTAGGCTGCAGATAGTTGCAAGAAGAGCTACTATATAGATTTAATAATACAAATTTTCTTTTGCAATACTTACAATTTTTAGCAATCGATTGACACTAAATTTGCCTAGCCAGCATTAGTTGCTTCAAAACAGTCACATTTATGTATTTCGGCAAGAGATATAGCTTTTGCAATGTACTTTTAAAGGCACAATTCTGCTTTTGCTAATAAGCAAAGTGATTCTTTTTCATTTTGTATTTATTAAAATCCAGACAATGATAAGTCCCCTTCGTCAAAGTATGTGCAAATGGCTTAATTCCTTTTATCAATGTTCATTCTTTTAATAGATAAATAGTATTAGCCAAATTTTGTGCACGATTACAAACGGCAAAAGCAAGTATTCATATAACAGCATGAATCTCGTTACCGGATGAGTAACAATCCCGCAGTTATTGGCCAATGATAACAGCTTAAATACCTATTGGCAATTAAAAGCGGAAAGGAGGGCTAAAAGTTTTGCGTCCGTATTTTTTTTGCTTTTTCTCTCCATAAGTGGTTTGCTTTTTACCAGCACCATAAGTAGGGCACACAGTATAAGCGGTAGTACTACATGAAGTGATTAAGAAAGCAAGTACGATTGTAAGATACTTTGCTAAGTGTTTGAATGTTTTCATAAATTTTATTTTCGAATCCCTTATTCAAAATGCGGGCCAAAAATAAAAACCTCAAAATTCGATTGGAATCAGCGTTTTTTGATTTTTGAGCTGATCTCAAAAGTGATTTTTCGTTTTATACAAACAAAAAATTGTTTTCTAAAAACGAAAATGATAGAAATCAAGGAGGCCAGTTGGGTGTCTCATGAAAAGTAATGCCTTGATTTTAAAACTTGGTTGATTTTAGACTCGCAGTGATTCTAATTTTAACGGAGCCTTTTGATTTTATGAATAGCCCAATTCCTATCTTTTTTCGTTTTTAGAAAACAGTGATTTCGTTATATATCGTAAAAAGTGCTTTTCTGATTTTTAGAAAATGCCGTTTTTAGCCTAAAAACCGCGTTTTTGAGTTTGGCATAATGCTTGGTATGCAACTCACGTCTTCAACCAAATGTTGGGGGCAAAACCGTATGTCAGGCTCAATAAAAAAAATTCAATTCATCTTAGTAGTCATCATCGTTAGCTTCATAACTGAAGATTGTTTCGCGCAATTCAGAGGAGCACGAAAAATCAAGCGATACAATGCCGTATATAAAAAGGCACGAAAGCGGTTAGTGCGTGAAAACACATACACCGCAGTGGGGCTTTCGATGAACGCGTTAAATTATTATGGGGACTTGGCTCCTTTGCCATCAAAATTGAGTACAGACATCAGTTTTACCAACCCCGGAATTGGGTTTACTTTCGTCCATCGGTATGGCCCCCGCTATACATTTGTAGCTGAATTATTGTTTGGTCAATTAGAAGCATCTGATGCTTCAGCGGATCTTGGCCAGTCCGATGGAAAATACAGAAGGCAACGCAATGCATCTTTTAGAAATCCAATTCAAGAATTTACTGCTATAGCTGTTTTTGATTTATTTCAAAATAAAAAAAGCTATCTGAATCGTGTCAATTGGACTCCTTACGTCTTTACGGGCATTACTGTATTTAAACATAATCCGCAAGCACTAGCTCCCACTACTTACTTAGATGGCACTCCTAACCCAAAGGCTGGACAGTGGGTAGACTTGCAGCCTTTAGGAACGGAAGGTCAGCATGCAACTCTTCTACCAACGGATGCAAATTTTGGCATTAAGCCATACGAATTGATACAAGTGGCAATTCCGTTTGGTATAGGTGCCCGCATTCGCGTAGGAGAGTACTTTGATATATGGGCAGATATGAGTATGCGATTTACTTTTACGGATTATCTGGATGATGTAAGTAGAAATTATGTGGATCTAAATCGAATCAAAGATCCCCTCGCACAGGCTTTTTCATATCGATCCAATGAAATTCCGAATGTAGGACTTCCTACAAAAACACAAGATGTGAATGTAAATGGTCAGTTAAGTTCACTGTCGCTTGTAAATGGGTATGGTAGTGAGTACAAAACCAATATTAGAGGTAATTCAAAGCAAAACGATTTATACACTGTTACCTCTATCAAGGTTACCTACATCATTACAAGAATTGGAAAAGCTAAGCATAGATGATTCTAAATAAATTTCAATTCGAGAATGAGAGCTCATATGGCTAATAAAAATAGTTTTTAAAATAAATACCTTTTATATGGAAGATTCAAAGTTACCCACAGTCATGGTGTTAGACCAAGATGAAATATTTCATTTTATTGTCAACAAAGTGCTGAATAGAGACGGTTTAAATAGTAAAGTCATTAACTTCACGAGCGTTACATCGGCAGTTTCCTATTTGTTGGAGAATGCGGAAGAAGAAGCCGAGCTGCCGGAATTAATTTTATTAGAACTGTACTTTCATTCAGACCAAGATGGATGGGTCTTTATTGAATTATTTGAAAAAATAAAGCATCGTTTGATAAAAGAGCCAAAAGTACTTGTGGTATCTTATGCTATGAAACATGCCGATTTATCTCGAGTAAATTCTAACAGTAGCATTTTTGACTTCGTCTCAAAGCCACTTGATTCGGACAGTATAGGCTTTATCCGCGATCTTATTAAGCCAAGCATAGAAAATAATAGCGAATTGCATTAACCAAGTAATTCGTTTATTAAGCTTATTGCTTTCGATGCAAATAATACTGTTATCGGTTCTTTACTGTGATTTCCGCTAAAAAGCATTTTCTTTTACTTCTTAAAATGGAGCCAGTTTAGCCTTTGATAATAAGGATTTATTTTACTCTCCGTTGAATTTTGGAGTGATTACATCTAGTTCTGCCTCTTTTCAATTGCCAACCATTTTCTGGGCATCACATAATTCCAGATTAATCAAAGCGCTATAAACTAGATGCATTATATTTTAACTTTAGTCCTTACTGTTCGTTAGGATTTCTGTTATTTATCAACAAATACGGAATCTTGTTAACGCTTATTGATAGAAATGTCTTTTAGATCAATATTTAGCGAAACAATGAAGAGCTAAAAATGAACTTTTTCGTTTTTAGTCGTTAGTAATTTCGTTATATATAAACAATTTGTTTTCAATTCGTTAGTTACCTGTTTTAATTTCGCGGTTTTTAAGCTGATTTCGCACTTTTTTTGATTTGTATTTTTTGGTACAGGATTTGCCACGGCCTCATCATTATAAAAAACATAATTATGAGCAACCTACAAACCTTTACTAATCGCAAGTATAGCGTAGCGCTTTCTGCTATTCTTTTATTTTGCACTCCCCAGGTTTGGGCACAAACTTTGGGGGATTATCGCTCTGTTGCTGGTGGAAATTGGAGCGACCCGGCTTCATGGCAACAATTTAATGGAACTACTTGGGTAGCCGCCACTGACTACC
>PJQF01000231.1_pt1 | contig 24982 bp, 25 predicted proteins | sample 1503741 | NCBI WGS metagenome assembly PJQF01 (sample SAMN07775949, study PRJNA414020) | Biofilm metagenome, whole genome shotgun sequencing project. | isolation source: biomolecule (vanillin) treated reverse osmosis membrane biofilm | place: India: Nagpur | collected 2017-03-21 | reverse complement strand
CGAGACGGTACAGAATGGCGCTGACGGACGGTGGGTTAAGACAGTTGCTCCCACATTTGCGGCCTATTGAGCACAATGGCAGTGTCAGACCACCAACCGCTGTAACGCCTCGCGCAGCATCGCCGGAATCGCTACCGGCTGGTTCGACGCCCGGTCCACAAACACATGCACAAAGCGCCCTGCCGCACAGGCTTCCTCTTCGCCTGCCTTGAACACCGCCAACTCATACTGCACCGAGCTGTTGCCCAACTTGCCCACCCGCAGGCCGATTTCTATGCGGTCTGGAAAGGCGATCGAGGCGAAATAATCGCACGCCGAACTCACCACAAACCCCACCACCTCACCGTCATGAATGTCCAACCCACCGTGTTCGATCAAGTAGGTATTCACCGCCGTGTCGAAGAAGCTGTAGTAGGTGACGTTATTCACATGGCCATACACGTCATTGTCGTGCCAACGCGTGATGATCGGTTGGAAGTGACGGTAATCGGCGCGCAAGGGCATTGAGTCAGGCATGTGCAGGTCTCACGAAAGTGGATTTACAGATCATTCAAATGACCCTCGGCCCACGCACGCACCTCGGCGTAGGGGTAGTCTTCCAGCGCAGCAAAACCGGGAATCCCTCGCGCCTTCAGCTTGGTAAACAACGGCACGCTGATCCCCACCAGGAACCGCGTCAGCCGCTCCGCACCCGGCAGTTGCCCGGTGTGTTCATGATGCCTGTGGATAAAATCACCGCACAGCCCCATAAAGTTTTTATCCACAAGCGGCGGCAAACTCGGCGGTGCAGGCAAGTGGGCTACGTGGCCATGGCACACCGAACAATGCCCACACTGCAGAGGGGCATGTTCATCGCCAAAGTACTTGGCCAAACGCTGGCCGAGGCAATGCTCGGTCGCAAAAAGGTCGAGCATGGCATGAATCCGCGCCACCTCCGCGACCTCGTGCTGCTTGAAGCCTGTGTATAACGCTTCGCTCAATGCCTGCGCATCAAAGTCGGTGTTCAGCAGGCTGTAGACCTCCGTCATCTGCTTGCTTTCCAGCTCGATCAAACCCTGCTCCTGGAAGTAATCCAGGGCTTTGACTACCCGGCTGCGCTCAGCGTTGTGCTGCTGGTAAAGCGCGTCGAAATCCACGGTGGCCCAGGTTCTGGCGCGGTTGCACACCTGGATGATCGCCGCGACAAACTGCTGCCGCTCACCGGAAAAACGCGCCAACAAGGCTTCGGGCTCGATCAGGTATTTGAAACGGTATTCGGCGTAAAACGCGTAGCGTGGTGCGATCACACCCTTGAGCTCCAACTGCACCAGCAGCGTCTTGAGCGGCAGCTCGCGCAGGTTGCTGTGGTCCGACAGCGACCTCAGCAAGAACTCCCATTGCCCGTCACCCCGCGCCGCCTGCAACGCCTCCAGCACACGGCAAATGCCCGCCTGTTCAGGGGTGTCGCCGTACACAAAGTTTTCCAGCACATTCAGGCTGTCCCGGTTGGCCAACACCAGGCAGTCGGACGGCTGACCATCCCGCCCTGCACGGCCGATTTCCTGGCTGTAGTTCTCGATGGACTTGGGCAGGTCGAAATGCACCACGTTGCGGATGTCACTCTTGTCGATGCCCATGCCAAACGCGATGGTGGCAACGATGCAATTGGAGCGCCCGCCCATAAAGCGCTGCTGGATGCCCTCGCGCTTATCGTGGGCCAGGCCGGCGTGATAGGCCTCGGCCTGAATGCCATGGCGGTTCAGGTGCTCGGCAATCTGTTCAGCGGTTTTCTGCAACGTGACATAGACGATACTCGGCTGATCCGCCCTCTCGCTCATCCAGGCGACCAGGCGCCGACGTTTGTCCGCACCGGCAACCGGTTCCACCAGCAGGTTGAGGTTGGGCCGGTAGAAGCCTGTGGTGACGACATCCTGCGGTGCAATGGCGAACTTCGCCTGCATGTCGGCAATCACCTTGGGCGTGGCCGTGGCCGTCAGCAGCAAGGCTTGTGGGATATTGAACTGGCGCTGGTAGTCCGGCAGCTTCAAATAGTCCGGGCGAAAGTTATGGCCCCATTCGGAAATACAGTGCGCCTCGTCCACCACCAGCAGCGAAATCTGTACGCTTTGCAGGAAATGACGGAAGCGCTCGTTTTTCAAACGCTCCACGGAAATCATCAGGATTTTCAGCTCGCCCGAGCGTGCGCGGGCCATCACGTCATTGGCGTCATCGCGGCTCTGCGCCGAATCGATACTGCCGGCTGAAATGCCGTGGTGTTTCAAGAAGCCCAACTGGTCCTGCATCAACGCCAACAGCGGCGACACCACCAACGTCAGGTGCGGCAACAGTACCGCCGACAGCTGATAACACAGGGACTTGCCCGAGCCCGTGGGGAAGATCGCCGCGGCCGAACGACCGGCCAGCACCGCACTGACCGCTGCTTCCTGGCCCAAACGAAACTGTGGATAACCAAAGACCTGTTGGAGGGTGTCGTGCATAAGCTGTCACTCCATTGACCGCTGAACGAGTGCAAAACATAGACCAGCGTGTTCAGCGAATCGAGAAAGGTCGCAAGGAAAAAAGAGACAGGATGATACACAGGCTGAAGCATGGCCTAGGGCCGAAGTGGGAGTGTTAACTCGATTTTGTGAGCAGAATACAAACCAAATGTGGGAGCTGGCTTGCCTGCGATGGCGGTGCGTCAGTCGACATACGTATCAACTGAACCACCGTCATCGCGGGCAAGCCCGCGCCCACACTTAAGACCTGCGCTACGGCTGAATCAGCGGTTCTGCACGCGCTCAATCGCCGTGTCATACACCGGATTGGCCTTTTGCTCTTTCGCCAACTGGTAGTGACGCAAGGCATCCGAGAACTGCCCCGCGGCTTCGTAGATCCGCGCAATGTTGTAGTAGGCGCCTGCCCGTACGGTCGCTGCATTCGCGCCGGTCGCCAGGGCAATCGCCTTACGGTTGGCCCAGATCGACTCGGCCGTGTTGCCGGCTTTCTGATACGCCAGGCCAAGGTTGCCGTAGGCTTTGCCGAAGCCGTTGTCGAGGTCGATGGCTTGGCGGAACAGGTCAATGGCCTGGTCAAGATTACCGGCCTGGTAGGCCGCTTCGCCTTGCACGTTCAGACGCTTCGCATCGGTCTGTGCGGAAGAGCTGACAGCTACCGCCGTGACCGCCACGCTGTCATCCAGCAAGCCCTTCACTTCGTTGAGCACGTTCGGGGCATCAACCGTTACCCCACTGAAATTGTTGATGTCCTGGAAGTCACCACTGCCGGTCATGCGGAACACGGTCCACAGGTTACCGCTGCGGTTCTTCGGCACGTAGTAAGTGCGCACCAGGGATTGCCCCATGTACACAAACACCTTGGCCTCACTGTTGGACAACTGGCGCGAGCCTGGATTGCCGCTGTTGGTGAAGTCATGCACGGCGTAGACGTAGCTTTCGCCGTAGTGCTTTTTCTGCAGGGTGATGGTTTCCGGGCCATAGCTGTCGGTGTCATCCACATCCAGCTCGGCGTCGGTGCCTTTCTGGTTGCCGAAGAAGATGTTGTTGCCCGGGAAAATCATGTGAGAGTCGAGGTCTTCCGGGGTTTTACCCCAGGTCAGCACGACGCGCAGGCCATCGAGGTTTTCCATCACCGGGCTGATGGCGTACGTCATGCCTTTGCACGGGCACTTCACCACCAGGTTGGAATAGCCGGGCTTCTTGATGATCAGTAGATTGCTGGCGTCATCGGCGGCTTCGCTGGTGAGGGTCACCTGGCCTTGCGCGTTGGTGCGGCCCACCACATTTTGTGCGCCGTTACGTTGCAGCAGCACTTCGGCGTCGGCGATTTTCTGGTCCTTGACCACCGCACTCAGCACCTCGATTGGCAACTGCTCGGCCTGGATCGAAAAAGCCACCGCACACAATGACATCGCCGAGGCGACACGAAGCAAACCCATGCTTAACTCCCTTTAAGTAGTGGGCGGAATCGCCCGACACGATTTTGCGGTGCAACATACGCTGAATTCGATGGGTTGGCGGTTTTTTTATGCGGAATGTGACGTGGTTTTTATCTCGCCTGCCCCCGCAAGCATTGCGCTACAATTGAACATTGCGACCCAGGAGTACGCTGCAATGAGCGAACCGACGTTTGAGCAAAAACAGGATCACTACCACAAGATCCGCCGTTCCAATTATCTGGCCAGCTTGCGCCTGGAGGGGTTCGACACCCAACCGGCCGATGTCGACAAGCCCTTGCCGACCCGCGAAGCCGTTCTTGCCAAGTACCGCAAAACGCCACACTGATGCTCGACAAATACGGGGTGGGCCAGGACCCATACTGCTATCCCGATAGCAGCATCCTGCGTAACCGCCTCGATTTGCGCGACGCATCACGCCTCCATCAAGCCGAGCGCGAACTATCTGAAATCGCTGTAGGCAGCCTCCCGCTCTACCCACCGCCCTACGATCTCAGCCGGTTACAACACATACACCGCACCCTGTTCGGCGATATCTACGATTGGGCTGGCGAGCTGCGCAGCGTCAACATCCAGAAAGGTGAAACGCTGTTCTGCACGCCGGAACGCATCCCGCCGGAAGCAGCGAAAATCATCCGGCATATGCAACAGGCTAATTGGTATGTCGGTGCTCCCCAGGCTGAGCTCGTGCCCTTGATTGCCGAGGCGTATGGCGACCTCAACGTCATCCACCCCTTTCGCGAAGGCAACGGCCGGGCGCAGCGGATTTTGTTCGAACAGATCATCGTGAATGCGGGGTTCTCGGTGAACTGGTGGCTGGTGAAACACGCGGCATGGGTACCGGCGAACATCGATGCGGTGGCGTGTGACTATCGGGGGCTGGAGGCGATTTTTGAGCGGTGTATCAGTAAGCCGGTCAGTGCTTGATCGAATCACCACCGGTTAAACCATCTGTTTATTGCTCGAAAGAACGCTCACTTCTAAGGTTTGGCCCATCGCTGCCAATTCAGCGATCGGGTTTGGTCACTCGAAAACAGCACACATAAGTGCCACTAGCTGCCTTGCGAACGTCTATCGTCTCGTAATGCACTGCTATGGCGGCTGTGTGTGGGACGTCTTCGGACGTGTCGGAGTGCTGTTTCCGGCTGGCCAACCCGCGCACAGTCCGCCACCCACCGTTTGGCCACGGTGATGTCGGTTACCTAACAGCAAACCGAGCACCTTCAAATGCAAATACCTGAAACGATGGATCGCTATCGTCAGCTACGCACCAACTTCACCGACACCCACCCTCTCGTCATCGACACCGAAGCCACCGCCGAGGACATCCAGAGCGCCGCACACCAGCGCATCCGCGCTGCCAGCGACTTACTGGAAACCTTCACCTGCCTGACCTACGAACACGCGGACCTTAACGATATCTCCCACATCATTAATGCCTTGTACCTGCTCGTGCAGGATGGCTGTGATCTGCTGGAAGCCGCGCAACACGTTCAACTGCAACCGGCAGCCGATAACCAACCATCACCAGGCCAGCCACTGAGCTAAACCTGCGGAAGCGGGCTTGCCTGCGATGGCGGTATATCAGGCTATATTTCTGCACCTGACACAGCGCCATCGCGGGCGAGCCCGACTCCCACATTGAATGGGTGTTGACCAAAAAATCACTGTCAAACCGAAAATGCCGGAAAGCCCTGTGGGAAGCCGCTAAATACAGCGTAGTCCTCTCACTAAACTGCTCAAAACACCTGCGCCGCCCTCTACGTAACTCGCCTGCGCATGACCGAAACTAGCGCCCTCTCCACTGTCCCGGCAAAAAATCCGTGTACCTCGAAAGGACTCAATACATCGGCCACTACGGCGTCACCTTCACGGTGGATTCGCCTTACGGTTTTACCCACCCACAAGCACGCGTTGGCAAACCTCTGTTGGTGAGACGCAGGTACTTCGGCAAACGAAGTGCGCTACCGACGGGTGGACAGAGGCAGCAAAGGCAACATCCCGTTCACCCTTGACATGCTCTACCACGCCGTCAAAGCCAAACGCTGGAACACACAGGCACTCGAAGCAAGGAGATTTCAAGCGTCATGAATATCGTCCTGCAAATCGCCTGTTTCTTGGGTTTTTACCTGGTACTGCATTACCCAATCACTGACGCTATTCTGAGAAAATGCCTTGCAGTCACATGCCTGGTAGCCGGCCTGGCATTGACGTTCTGATTACCCTACGTGGCAGTAACCCTCAGCATGCCCTTCCTCCCTATCTTCGTATTCTTGATAGGCTTGGCACTCTTCATCACCCGCAACAAATACCGGCTAAAACGTAACCCTCCCCCTCACCCACTCCTGCGTGCGCCCACCATGAACCTGGCCCCCAACTTCCCCGAAGACCCTGCCATGCAGCAGCTGCTGCAATTGCTGCACGAAGAAATCGGCCTGCCGAAACACAAGACCCTTCGCCTCGACACCTCAATCAACTTCGACCTTGGCTGCGACCGCGCCGAGGCTACGCAATTCATGGAGGCGTTGGAGCAGGATTTTGCGGTCGACCTGGGCGACTACGACGCTTATCGTTACTTCCAACCGCCAGTGTTCGATGTGTTCCTGAAACACCGCGCCAAAGGGCGTGGCGCTAAGGTGCCACTGACGATTGGCATGCTCTACCTGGCCATCAACACTCACCGCTGGGACACGCAAACCCTGGAAAACCTCAGCTGAACCCAAAAACGCTGAGCGTCAAATGTGGGAGCAGGCTTGCTCGCGAAAGCGGTGGATCAGTGAGAAATACTCTGCCTGACATACCGCTTTCGCGAGCAAGCCCGCTCCCACACGGGTTATGCGCTAACCTGGCGAATCGTTGACATAACAAGGACCTTACATGGACGTAATAATGGGCCTGCTGGCCGCCCTGCTCTGGGGCGGCACGGATTTTCTCGTGGGTCTCAACGCGCGCGCCGTCGGCGTCAAACGCGCGGTGTACTTCGGCCAGGCCCTCGGTTTCCTGATCATGACCCTGTTGCTGGTCATCTTCCCGGCCTTCCTGTTCAAGTCCCTGAATGCCCCGTTGAGTGTCTGGCTGCTGGGCATTGCCGCCGCCCTGCTCACCGTCTCCGGGGCGCTTGCGCTGTCCAAGGCCTTCGCCCTGGGCAAAGCCGCCATCGTCGCGCCACTGGTGACCTCCTACGGCGTGGTCACCACGTTGCTGTCCTGGGCCAGCGGCGAACACATCAGCCTGATCCAGCTCGGTTGCATCGGCTTATGCGTCATCGGCGTGATCCTCTCCAGCCTTCACAAGGACAACGGCGTGCCCCATAACAACCCACGCCAGTCCATCGCCTACGCCATGCTCGCAGCAACGCTGTACGGCACCAGTTTCTGGTTGCAAGGCCGCTACACACTGCCCGCGCTGGGGCCGATTACCATGTTGTGGCTGGGTTATTTGGTGGGTTTGTGCGTGCTGGTGGTGATGGTGCTGAAGATCCAGGACGGCCTGAAGATTCCGCCACTGAAAAACTGCGCCACGTTGACCGGCGCGAGTTTGATGAACCTGGGTGGGTTCTCGGCATTTTCGTGGGGGGCGATGGCGGGGTCGGTGTCGGTAGTGACGGTGATCAGCACGTTGTCGGGCGGGATCGCGGCGATCCTGGGGTTTGTGTTTTTCAAGGAGCGGTTGTCAGCGGTGCAGGTCGTGGGCGTAGCGTTGGTGCTGGTCGGGGCGGTGGTTTTGCACCTCGCCGACTAACGCTTGCGCATAAAAAAACCGCCCACGAGGGGCGGTTTTTTTACAACAAGCGAACCTTACAACTGAGGCCCAGCCGCCTTGATCGCATCGCTCACGTCAAACTTCTTGAAGTTCTCGGTGAACAGACCCGCCAGCGCTTTCGCTGCTGCGTCGTAGGCCGCTTTGTCGGCCCAGGTGTTGCGTGGGTTCAACAGGCCAGTCTCAACGCCCGGCACAGCCAATGGCACGTCGAGGTTGATGGTGTCGAGGTGTTCGGTTTCAGCACCGATCAACGCGCCGCTCTGGATCGCTGCGATAACGCCGCGAGTGGTCGGGATGTTGAAGCGCTTGCCGACGCCGTAGCCACCGCCGGTCCAGCCGGTGTTGACCAGGTAAACCTTGGAGCCGAAGCCACGGATACGCTTGATCAGCAGCTCAGCGTATTCGCCAGCCGGGCGTGGGAAGAACGGCGCGCCGAAGCAGGTGGAGAACGTCGACTTGATGCCGCTGCCGGAACCCATTTCAGTCGAGCCCACCAGTGCGGTGTAGCCGGACAGGAAGTGATAAGCCGCTTGTTCTTCGCTGAGGATCGACACGGGCGGCAGTACGCCGGTCAGGTCGCAGGTCAGGAAGATGACCGCGTTTGGCTCGCCGCCCAGGTTCTTCTCGGAACGCTTGGCAACGTGTTCCAGCGGGTAGGCGGCGCGGCTGTTCTGGGTCAGGCTGACATCGGTGTAGTCGGCGTGCTTGGCCTCGTCGATCACAACGTTTTCCAGCACGGCGCCGTGCTTGATGGCTTTCCAGATGACCGGCTCGTTCTTCTCGGAGAGGTCGATGCACTTGGCATAGCAACCGCCTTCGATGTTGAACACTACGCCTTCGCCCCAGCCGTGTTCGTCGTCACCGATCAGGTAACGGCTTTCGTCGGCCGACAGGGTGGTTTTACCGGTGCCCGACAGACCGAAGAACAGGGTCACGTCGCCTGCTTCGCCGATGTTGGCGGCGCAGTGCATTGGCAGCACGTCGGCGGCCGGCAGCAGGAAGTTCTGCACCGAGAACATGGCTTTTTTCATTTCACCGGCGTAACGCATGCCGGCGATCAGCACTTTCTTCTGGGCGAAGTTGAGGATGACGCAACCGTCGGAGTTGGTGCCGTCACGCTCTGGCACGCACTCGAAGTTGGCCACGTTAAGCACTTGCCACTCATCACGACCGGCCGGGTTGTACTGGGCCGGGTTGATGAACAGGCAACGACCGAACAGGTTCTGCCAGGCAGTCTGGGTGGTCATTTTCACGGCCAGGTAGTGGTCTTCTGCAGCCCCTACGTGAACGTGGGAAACAAAATGCTCTTGCGCATTGTTGAAGGCCTCGACGCGAGCCCACAGGGCATCGAACTTGTCGGCCGGGAACTTGCGGTTGATCGGGCCCCAGGCGATTGCCTCCTGGGTGGAAGGCTCTTCAACGATGAAACGGTCGACCGGAGAACGGCCGGTACGATGACCGGTTTCTACGACCAGTGCGCCAGTATCGGCAAGCACGCCTTCACCGCGCTGCAGGGCTTCTTTGACCAGATCGTCAACACTCAGATCGGTGTATACGGCGTTATTGGCTTGCGTCATGAGGTTCCCCGTCGGCCTATGGCCGAGTGCTCCAAACGTTTTGTAGTAGAAAGTTGCGCACTACTACCGCGAAAAAAGTGGGCCGGATTATGCCAGAAAAGCCCAAAAAAAGTAGGGCCCTCCCGTCAGAACTGCGCTAATCCGGCATTTGTCAGGTGATTTACCTGTGCTTAAACGTTTTAGTGGCGGGTGTCAGAAGGGGTCTCGATGCCTGCGCCAGCGAATAATTGGGCGACATCGGCGGCATCGAACAGGTAGCGCTGGTTGCAGAACTGGCAGTCGATCTCAATATTGCCGCCGTGCTCCACCACCAGATTCTGCGCATCTTCCAGGCCGAGACTGACCAAGGCATTGGCCGAGCGCTCACGGGAACAGCTGCAACGGAAGCGCAGGCCCTGTGCGTCGAACAGGCGCACGGCCTCTTCGTGATAGAGGCGGTGCAGGATGGTTTCGTTGTCCAGGCCCAGCAGCTCTTCAGCGGTCAGGGTACCGGCCAGGGCCGTGAGCTTGCGCCAGCTGTCGGTGCGTTCATCGTCGTCCTTGATGCGGTCGGCCGGCAGTTGCTGCAGCAACAGGCCACGGGCTCGTTTGCCGTCGGCATTGAGCCAGAACTTGGTGCCGACTTGCTGGGACATCACAAAATAGTTGGTGAAGCAGTCCGACAGGGTCTCGCCGTCGAGATCGACAATGCCCTGGTAACGCTGGCCTTCCGTCGGGTCAACAGTGATCGCCAGCACACCGTTGGCCATCAGGTCGGACAGGGTCGCGTCCGGCGCGATCAAGTCGGCGTCGTAACGGGCCAGGCCACGGATCTCACGCTCGCTGGAACATTCGATCATCAGCATCGGCACCGGGCCTTCGGAGCGCGCCTGCAGAATCAACAAACCGTCGAACTTCATGGTGCCCACCAGCAGCGACGCCGCCGCCATCAACTCCCCGAGCAGTTGCGCGACCGGCTCCGGATAGGGGTGCTTGGCGAGGACTTCGGCGTAGCTGCGCTCCAGCGAGACCAGTTCGCCGCGGGCGTCGTTCTCGTCGAAGATGAAGCGTTGGGTGAAGTCGGTATCCGGTAGATCAGTCATAGGTCTGGTATCTGAATTGATGACAAATTAATTACAAGGTTTATAGAATTAGACGCTTTAGCACCATTTTGGTGCGGTTTTCTAGAGCAGTGGGGGACAGTTTATGAACAATCCGGGTTTGTTCCAAGCCAAGTGGAACCTCGGGGGGTGGGCCTTTTGCAATCTACTCGCTATCGGGCTGCTGGTTTTTTGGCTGTGGCCCACGGGGCAGATGCTGTGTGTGCTATTCGACGAATGGCTGTTTCATCTGTTCAACGACCCGCTGGCCAGCAACCCAGTGTGGTTGCATGTGTGGGCTGTGGCCAGTTTGCGGCCATTTGACGCGGTCGTCGGGGTGATTTTGCTGATGCTACTGATACGTGGCGACTGGGTGTTCAAGGCCGTTCAAGTCCGCCAGGCGTTTTTTGGCTTTTTCGGCATTTTGCTGCTGTTGCTGTTTATCCGCATGCTCTTTTCCAAACTGGTGGCGCAGATGGGCTGGCAGCACAGCAGCCCGTCGATGGTGATCGCTGGCGCGATTCATATGAGTGATTATTTCCCCGGCCTGGAGAAAACCTGGGAGCTGAAGGACCGTTCCGGGCAGAGCTTCCCGGGTGATCATGCTTCAGTGCTGTTGATCTGGGGGCTGTTCATGACGGTGTTTGCCAAGCGCATCAGCCAGGTGCTGGTGATCTGGGGCCTGGCGCTGTTGTTCATGATGCCGCGATTGGTGGCGGGCGCGCATTGGGGACAGGACGATTACATCGGCGGCATGCTGCTGGCGTTGTTGGCGCTGGGCTGGGGGTATTACACGCCGTTTGCAGCGAAGGTGTCGGGGGCTTTGTTGCGGCTGACGGCGCCGGTCTTCGGCTTACTGGGCAAGCTGCCAGTAGTCGGGCGATTGAGCGTCATACGCACAGCCGCTTGAAGCAGTCGATTCAGGTGGGCGCTGGCTTGTCCGCGATAGCGGAGAGTCAGCGCGCACAGTTGATCGCCATGTTGCTGGAGATTCGCAATCAATCATCATTGCCGCTGCCGCGAAACTTGAACAAATCGCGACGCTGCTTCTTGCTCGGTTTGCCATCGGTGGTCATGCCGGTCGCTCCGGCCTTGCGCATGGCCGCGGCGTTTTCGCGCTTGGCAATGCTGGCTTCGGTCTCCGTGTAAAGCGCCTGCGCTTCGGGTGCCCCACGGCGCACCACGGACAGGGCCTGCACGACGACGGTCTTTTCATCAAACCCCGCACGAATCTGCAGTTCATCACCGACGCGCGGTTCCTTGCCCGGCTTGCAGCGCTCACCGCGATGGTGCACCTTGCCACTCTCAATGGCGGCCTTGGCCAAGGCACGGGTTTTAAAGAAACGCGCGGCCCACAGCCACTTGTCCAAACGGACCTTTTCTTCCTCTTCCTGCTTTTGAGCCACTTGAATTCCTCGCTTTGAAAAATGTCGCAACTTTACCGTTGAAGTGCTTCGACGCATAAACCCCAACGCTCACCTAAGATACGCCAGGCACCCACCCTGTTTTCGCGAGGATACGCCGTGACCGATTTTCCTGCTTCACTCACCTCGCCCAACCAGACTTGCGTGGGCTGCCAGCAAAGCGAACCCCTGGGTTTTGATTTTTCGTTCGCCTATCAGCCTATCGTAGACCTTCGGGACCATTCGATCTTCGCCCATGAAGCCTTAGTGCGAGGCCCCAACGGGGAAGGGGCGTTGTCAGTGCTGAGTCAGGTCAACAAAAACAACCGTTATCGCTTCGACCAACGCTGCCGCACCCAGGCGATTGCCGGAGCCTCCGCCCTGGGCATGCAAACCCATCTTTCGATCAACTTCATGCCCAATGCCGTTTACCGACCGGAGCTGTGTATTCGCAGCACCCTTGAGGCGGCCCGCGCGCATAACTTTCCGCTGAATCAGCTGATTTTCGAAACACTGGAAAGCGAGCACGTAGATAACTATCGCCATTTGACCAATATTCTGCGTGAATACCGCGAATTCGGCTTCAAGACCGCCATCGACGATTTCGGTGCGGGCTATTCGGGGCTGAACCTGCTGGCTGATTTCCAACCTGACTTGATCAAACTCGACATGGCGCTGATTCGCGATGTCGACCAGGATCGTGTCCGCCAGGTAATCGTCCAGGGGATTGTCACAATCTGTGAGCAGTTGGGCGTTACTGTCATTGCCGAAGGCATCGAAAGTGCCGGCGAGCGTGACTTTCTGTCCGACTGCGGAATATTTCTGATGCAGGGTTATTGGTTCGCCAAGCCTGCATTCAAAGCCCTGGCCGAGGTTTCACCCAAGGCCTGGGCGAACTGACCGGTTACCCATATTGAAGACATTTGACCATTTGACCGTTGTTGGTCTGCGTGAGTGGGTGGCGCTTCCCGACTTGGGAGTGGCTGGCCTGCGCGCGAAGATCGATACCGGTGCCAGCACCTCGAGCCTGCACGCTACCGATATCGAGCCGTTTGAGCGCGACGGAGAGAAGTGGGTGCGCTTTACCGCGCACTTGGGCAGCGTGGTGCAATTGCGTCACCGTCGTTGCGAGGCGCCGCTGGTGACGATGAAAACCATCAAGAGCTCCAACGGCCACGCACAGGTGCGCTATGTGATCAGCACCACCCTGGCGATGGGTGACCGGGTGTGGCGGGTGGAGTTTACCCTCGCCTGCCGCAAGGCCATGCGTTACCGCCTGCTGCTGGGCTCCAAGGCGCTGATTGACGGCCAGTTGGTGGTCAACCCCGGCGTCAAGTACGTTCAAGACAAGCCGGTGTTCCCGGTCTCTACTATTTCTGCCCCAGGTGCTGCATGAAGATTGCTGTGCTGTCGCGAAACCCGCGTCTGTATTCCACCCGCCGCCTGGTCGAGGCCGGCACCGAACGTGGCCACGAAATGGTGGTGATCGACACGTTGCGTGCCTATATGAACATTGCCAGCCACAAGCCGCAGATCCACTACCGGGGCAAGCCACTGGAAGGTTTCGATGCGGTGATCCCACGGATCGGCGCGTCGGTGACGTTCTATGGCTGCGCGGTGTTGCGCCAGTTCGAAATGATGGGGGTGTCTCCCCTCAATGAATCGGTGGCCATCGCCCGCTCGCGGGACAAGCTGCGCTCGCTGCAGTTGCTGTCGCGTCGCGGCATCGGCCTGCCGGTGACCGGCTTTGCCCACTCCCCCGATGACATCCCCGACCTGATCGAGATGGTCAACGGTGCGCCGCTGGTGATCAAGGTGCTCGAAGGCACCCAGGGCATCGGCGTGGTGCTGTGCGAAACCGCCACTGCTGCCGAGTCGGTGATCGAGGCGTTCATGGGCCTCAAACAGAACATCATGGTCCAGGAATACATCAAGGAAGCCGGCGGTGCGGATATTCGTTGCTTCGTGGTGGGCGACAAGGTGATTGCAGCGATGAAGCGCCAGGCCAAGCCAGGCGAATTCCGTTCCAACCTGCACCGTGGCGGCAGTGCCAGCCTGATCAAGATCACCCCGGAAGAACGCATGACTGCGCTGCGGGCAGCCAAGGTGATGGGGTTGAGCGTAGCGGGCGTGGATATCTTGCGCTCCAACCACGGGCCATTGGTGATGGAAGTGAATTCATCGCCGGGCCTGGAGGGGATCGAGACCACCACCGGGAAGGATGTGGCGGGGATCATCATTCAGCATCTGGAGAAGAGTGGTGGCCCGAATATGACGCGGACCAAGGGTAAGGGCTGATACGCAGCAAACTTTGGCAGGCGTTAAAAACAAGGTGGGAGCTGGCGTGCCTGCTCCCACATTTGATTCGAGTTGTTTGTCAGACCGCGTCTCTTGGCAGCATCAGGCCAAGCGGCAACCGCACCCGCGCCTCCAGGCCACCCTCTTCCCGGTTGCGCAGCTCAACATTGCCGCCGTGCATCGACGCAATTCGACGCACAATCGCCAACCCCAACCCCGTACCTTTACCACCCCGGGCACGGTCGCCACGGGTGAACGGGTTGAAAATACCTTCCAGTTCCGCTGGGTCGATCCCCGTACCTCGGTCCATCACACTCAACACCACATAAGGCGCGGTGCTGTCGCCGGACACATACGCGGCCACTTCGACACCCGAACCGGCGTGATGCAAAGCGTTGCCGATCAAGTTGTTCAGCAGACGCTTCATTGAAATGCGACGCAGCGCAAACGGCTGGATCGGCTCCAGGCGCATGCGCACCTGCTCACCGTTCTGGTTGTAGGGCGCCACCACTTCACGCACCAGTTCCGTCAAGTCGACTTCTTCCACCACCTCATCACGGCCATCGCGGATAAACGCGAGGAACTGGTCGAGAATCGCGTCCATGTCCTCGATATCGCGCACCATGTCATCGGTCAGGTCGGAATGATTGCCCATCAATTCCAGGGACAGGCGCAAGCGCGTCAGCGGTGTGCGCAGGTCATGTGACACGCCCGCCAGCATCAGCTCGCGTTCGCGCCCGGCCTGTTCGACATCTTCGGCCATCTGATTGAACGCGCCGTACACCTCGGTCATCTCACTGGGCGTGTCGCTGATCGGCAGGCGCACGCTACGCCCTTGTCCCAGTTGGCGAGCGGCAAATACCAGGCGTTTGAGGGGTTGGTTGAGCTGGCGCACGAAAATCCACGCGGACGCGGTTGAAAGCAAGCCGATCGCCAGGAACCAGCCCAGCACGTTCCAGATCTTCTGCCCTCGCAATGGATGCGGGTACAGCGGCACTTTCAGCCAATCCTGCCCCAGGCTTGGCGCGCGCACCCATAACGCCGGTGACACATGCATACGCAACCGCACTTCGGTGTCTTCACCCAGTTCGGCCTGCATCTGGCGTTGGTAAATCTCACTGTAGGGCCAATGCTGCTCGCCTTCCGGCACACCGGCTCCGGCGACGCGAACCAGGGTGGCGGCCTTGGCGATCTTCTCGCGGTTTTCGGGGTCGGCAGCCCAATAGGCACGCAGTGTCAGGGCAACACCGTGGCTGTATTGTCGATCGACCAGCACGTCTTCGTTCATCAACAGATAAACCAGCGTCAGTGCCTTGGAAAACAGAACGACGATCAGCACCAGCCAAAGGGTGCGGGAGAAGAAACTTTGTGGGAACCACAGCGGGGTTTTCATAGGAGACAGCTAGACACCTTGCAAGAACGAGCGGCGCTCGCAGAATTGCAGACGCCGGGCATCCCGTCGACCCTCATGGAGTCAAACGCCAGGATGCCCGCCCCTGCAAATCATCGGTCACTTGGTTGCAGTGCCATCCGGCACAAACACATAACCCACGCCCCACACCGTCTGGATATACCGAGGCTTGGACGGGTCCGGCTCGATCATCCGGCGCAGACGGGAGATCTGCACGTCGATGGAGCGCTCCAGGGCGTCCCACTCACGGCCACGGGCCAGGTTCATCAGCTTGTCGCGGGTCAGCGGCTGGCGAGCATTCATCACCAGGGCCTTGAGCACAGCGAATTCACCGGTGGTGAGCATGTGCACTTCTTCGCCACGCTTGAGCTCACGCGTCGCCAGCGACAGTTCGTAGTCGCCAAAGGTGACGCTTTCGTCTTCGCTGCCCGGCGCACCAGGAACCGGAGCTGCCTGGCGACGGAGTACGGCTTTGACCCGGGCCATCAACTCGTCAGGGTTGAACGGCTTGGCCAGGTAGTCATCAGCGCCCAGTTCGAGGCCCTTGATGCGGCTCAGCTCATCGCCCTTGGCGGTGAGCATGATGATTGGAATCTGATTGTTCGCGCCGCGCAGGCGTTTGCATGCGGTCAGGCCATCTTCGCCGGGCAGCATCAGGTCAAGTACGACCAGGTTGAATACTTCGCGCCCCAGGAGGCGATCCATCTGCTCGGTGTTCGGCACCGCGCGGGCACGGTAGCCCTTGGAATTGAAGAAACGCTCCAGCAGGCTGCTCAGCCCTGGATCGTCATCAACGATGAGAATTTTTTCGCCTTCAGCAGTTTGTGCAGTGCTGCTCATTAGATGCTCCTCTTATCTCGGCGCGCATTATGGCGTAGCTGCCGTTATACGCACCGTGTGCATTGTTAGCAGATTTTTCCTCCACCGCCAGCGAACCCGCGTCCTACAACCACCGGTGCAGTACCCCCCAAGGGCAGAACGCTGGTTATAATGCGGCGCCTTCGTGCAGGGCACTGTCAGACTTTACTGTTTACTGCCTCAGCAGTTTTTTCAGCGGCGGGCAGCAATTTCCCGATTTCGCGGGTCAATAGGCAGCCTATCGACCCAGGCAGCGGCGCCGATAGCGCCGCTCAACCAGCCTCGCAACGCCTTGTTTTCCGGGCCTGCGAGCTGCTTTCAGAATTTCAGGTGGTTTTATGGACAGCATCAACAGCCGCATTGCCGAGGAACTCGGTGTACGCCCACAACAGGTCGAAGCGGCCGTCGCTCTACTGGATGAAGGCTCCACGGTGCCTTTCATCGCCCGTTACCGTAAAGAAGTGACCGGCAGCCTCGACGACACCCAACTGCGTCACCTGGAAGAGCGCCTGCGCTACCTGCGAGAACTCGACGAACGGCGTATCAGCATCCTCGCCAGCATCGAGGAACAGGGCAAGTTGACCCCGCAACTGGAACGCGACATCAAGCTCGCCGACACCAAGACCCGCCTCGAAGACCTTTACCTGCCGTACAAACAGAAACGCCGCACCAAGGGCCAGATCGCCCTGGAAGCCGGCCTGGGCGACCTGGCTGACGGCCTGTTCAATGACCCGTCGCTGACCCCGGAAACTGAAGCCGCGCGCTTTATCGACGCCGAAAAAGGCGTCGCCGACGTCAAGGCCGCCCTCGAAGGCGCCAAGTACATCTTGATGGAGCGTTTCGCCGAAAACGCCAGCCTGTTGGAAAAACTGCGCGCCTACCTCAAGCAGGAAGCCATCCTCAGCGCCCGCGTCATCGCCGGCAAAGAGGAAGAAGGCGCCAAGTTCCGCGATTACTTCGAACACGATGAACCGCTGAAAAGTATGCCATCCCACCGCGCACTCGCGATTTTCCGAGGTCGCAACGAAGGCATTCTCAGCTCCGCGCTGAAAGTCGGCGACGAGCTGCCGGGCACCATGCACCCGTGCGAAGGCATGATCGGTCAACAATTCGGCATCCAGAATCAAAACCGTCCTGCGGACAAGTGGCTCAGTGAAGTCGTGCGCTGGACCTGGAAGGTCAAGCTCTACACTCACCTGGAAACCGACCTGCTCGGCGAACTGCGCGACGGCGCCGAAACCGAAGCGATCAACGTGTTCGCCCACAACCTGCACGACCTGCTGCTGGCCGCACCGGCCGGCCCGCGCGCCACACTGGGCCTCGACCCAGGCCTGCGTACCGGTTGCAAGGTTGCCGTGGTCGACTCCACGGGCAAGCTGCTGGACCACGCCACCGTGTACCCGCATGTGCCGCACAACAAGTGGGACCAGACCCTGGCGATCCTCGCCGCGCTGTGCGCCAAGCACGCCGTGGACCTGATCGCCATCGGCAACGGCACCGCCAGCCGTGAAACCGACAAGTTGGCCGCCGAGCTGATCAAAAAATACCCAGCCATGAAGATGACCAAAGTCATGGTCTCCGAGGCCGGTGCTTCGGTGTACTCGGCCTCGGAACTGGCCTCCAAGGAATTCCCGGACCTCGACGTGTCGATCCGTGGCGCGGTCTCCATTGCTCGCCGCCTGCAAGACCCGTTGGCCGAGTTGGTGAAAATCGACCCTAAATCCATCGGTGTCGGCCAGTACCAGCACGACGTATCGCAGCTGAAACTCGCACGCGGCCTGGATGCGGTGGTGGAAGACTGCGTAAACGCCGTGGGCGTGGACGTGAACACTGCCTCCGTGGCGCTGCTGGCGCGCATCTCCGGCCTTAACGCCACCCTGGCGCAGAACATCGTCACCCACCGCGACGAGAATGGCGCGTTCAAAACCCGTGCGGCACTGAAAAAAGTCGCACGCCTGGGCGAAAAAACCTTCGAGCAGGCCGCAGGCTTCCTGCGTGTAATGAACGGTGATAACCCGCTGGATGCCTCCGCGGTTCACCCGGAAGCCTACCCGCTGGTGCAACGTATTGCCGCCGAGACCGACCGCGACATCCGCTCGCTGATCGGCGACGCCGCGTTCCTCAAGCGCCTGGACCCGAAGAAGTACACCGACGAAACCTTCGGTGTGCCGACCATCACCGACATCCTGCAAGAGCTGGAAAAACCGGGCCGTGACCCGCGTCCCGAGTTCAAGACGGCCGAGTTCCAGGACGGTGTCGAAGACCTCAAGGACTTGCAACTGGGCATGATCCTCGAAGGTGTGGTGACCAACGTGACCAACTTCGGTGCCTTTGTGGACATCGGCGTGCATCAGGACGGTTTGGTGCATATCTCCGCGCTTTCGGAGAAGTTCATCAAGGACCCTCGTGAAGCGGTGAAAGCCGGTGACGTGGTGAAGGTCAAGGTCATGGAAGTCGATATCCCACGCAAACGCGTCGGCCTGTCGATGCGCATGAGCGACACCCCCGGCGAGAAAATCGACGGAGCCCGTGGTGCACGCCCTGGCTCGGCGCCGCGCCAGTCGCAGCACAACGCACCGCGCAAGGAAACCGCCACGGCCGCGCCGAGCAACAACGCCATGGCGTCGCTGTTCGCCAATGCCAAGCAGTTGAAGAAACGTTGATGGAAATTCCAGCCGGTTTGACCCAGAGCGCCTTCAGTGAGCTGATCGGCTGCCACCTGCAACGCCTTGAAGAAGGCGTTGCCGAGGTGGCCCTGACCCTGGAGCCGCACCTGCGCAACCGCGCGGGCAAGCTCCATGGCGGGGCGATTTTCAGTTTGGTCGATATCACCATGGGGCTGGCCTGCTCCAGTTCCCATGGTTTCGATCAGCAGAGTGCAACCATCGAATGCAAAATCAACTACATCCGCGCCGTGTCTGACGGCGACGTGGTGTGCACCAGCCGGGTGATTCACGCCGGTCGACGCACGTTGGTGGTCGAGGCGGATGTGTACCAGGACGACAAACTGGTCGCAAAAGCACAAGGCACCTTCGCTGTCCTATAGCTCCCCGCCCTCGATTTGAGTTAATTTCGGCGCTGCGACAACATCGTCGGAATTTTCTTGCTGCGCTATAGCCCAATTCATGGAGTGAAGTAGGCTTTTTCAAAGCGGGTCAAATCGACTCAAAACCAGGCGATAACGCCAGTTTTAACTTCACCCTTGTAGACCGTCCTGCCCACCCCCATATTGGGGCGACTGACGCGTGAAGGAATCCAACTTGAGCGAACTTCTCAACCGCCGCCTGGCCTTGCTCGGCAAGCGCGAACACCTCTCCCTGCTAGAGCAGTGCTTGCACGGCATCGAGCGCGAATGCCTGCGCGTCACAGATGAGGGTCGCCTGGCACAAACGCCACACCCTGAAGCCCTGGGCGCTGCGTTGACCAACGAATTGATCACCACCGACTACTCGGAGTCGCTGCTGGAGTTCATCACTCCCGCCCTGCCCAACCCGGCCGATACCCTGAGCAGCCTGGACAAGATCCATCGTTTTGCCTACAGCAAACTCGGCAACGAGTACCTGTGGAGCCCTTCGATGCCGTGCCCGTTGCCGGCCGAGGAAGATATTCCGATTGCCTACTACGGCACCTCGAATATCGGCCAGCTCAAGTACGTGTACCGCAAGGGCCTGGCCCTGCGCTACGGCAAGACCATGCAGTGCATCGCCGGCATCCACTACAACTTCTCGCTGCCGGAGCAGTTGTGGCCGTTGCTCAAGGAAACCGAAGGTTTCGTCGGCACCGACCGCGACTACCAGTCCACCGCCTATATCGCGCTGATCCGTAACTTCCGTCGCTACAGCTGGCTGTTGATGTACCTGTTTGGTGCCTCACCGGCGCTGGACGCCGGCTTCCTGCGCGGTCGCTCGCACCAGTTGGAAGTGTTGGACGCCGACACGCTGTACCTGCCCTACGCCACCAGCCTGCGCATGAGCGACCTGGGTTACCAGAGCAACGCCCAGGCGGGCCTGACGCCGTGCTACAACGATCTGAGCAGCTACACCGACAGCCTGCGTGAAGCAGTGGCAACGCCCTACGCACCTTACGTCGAAGTCGGCACCCATAAGGATGGTGAGTGGGTTCAGCTCAACACCAACATCCTGCAGATCGAAAACGAGTACTACTCCAACATTCGCCCCAAGCGCGTCACCTACACCGGCGAACGGCCGATTCAGGCACTGATGGCCCGTGGCATTCAGTACATCGAAGTGCGTTGCCTGGACATCAACCCGTTCCTGCCGATGGGTATCGACCTGCCGGAGTCGCGTTTCCTCGACGCGTTCCTGCTGTACTGCGCGTTGAACGACAGCCCGCTGTTCGCCAACAACGAGTGCGGTAATGCCACCTCCAACTTCCTCAGTGTGGTCAAGGAAGGTCGCCGCCCAGGCCTGCAGTTGCAGCGTGAAGGCCAGCCCGTGGACATGAAGGAATGGGCCACGGAGCTGCTGGAGCAGATTGCGCCGTTGGCCGCGTTGCTTGACGAGAGCCACGGTATCCAGGAACACAGCCAGGCACTGGACGCTCAATTGGCGAAGGTCAAAGACCCTTCTCTGACGCCCTCGGCCCAAGTGCTGGCGGCGATGGCCGAGCGCAAAGAGAGCTTTGCGCAGTTCTCCCTGCACCAAAGCGAGGTGCATGCCGAGCATTTCCGTAAAGAGCCGCTGCCGGCAGCCGAGCAGGCGCGCTTTGAAGAACTGGCGCGCACGTCGCTGGCGCAACAGGCGGAGCTGGAGCAGAACGAAGTGGGCGATTTTGATGTGTTTGTCGGCTCGTACCAGGCGAGCATTCTGGCGATCAGCAACTAAAAAGCCGCGCTCAACCCCTCATGTGAATGGGCTTTATAGGGGAGGGGGCTTGCTCCCGATAGCGAATTAGTCAGTCACCTCTCATTGACTGGCCCACCGCCATCGGGCGCAAGCCCCCTCGCACATTTGCCCTCTTTTGATTGAAGACCGGCTTTCACCTTTCTCCTCATAAGCTAATTCGAAAATGTTATTTATTTTCGGATTCTTAGATCATTTAGTCTCCTCACACGCCGACCCTCGGCCGCCTGATTGAGGAGCTTCCCCTTGAAACTGCATGTCCCTCTCCGCCTCCTGGCGGCGTTGTCCCTGGCCGGTGCCAGCCTGTTCGCCCAGGCGGCGGATGTGACCATCGCTTACCAGACCACCGTGGACCCGGCCAAAGTCGCCCAGGCCGATGGCGCGTATGAAAAAGCCACCCACGCCAAGATCGACTGGCGCAAATTCGACAATGGCGCCGACATCATCGCCGCCATCGCCTCCGGCGACGTGCAGATCGGCTACCTCGGTTCCAGCCCGCTGACCGCTGCCGTCACCCGCAAAGTACCGGTGGAAACCTTCCTCATCGCCACCCAGATCGGTGGCGCCGAAGCCCTGGTGGCGCGCAATGGTTCGGGGATCAATAGCCCGCAGGACCTGGTCGGCAAAAAAATCGCCGTGCCGTTCGTATCCACCGGCCACTACAGCCTGTTGGCCGCGCTCAAGCACTGGAACATCGACCCGTCGAAAGTCACCATCCTCAACCTCGCGCCACCGGCGATCATCGCCGCCTGGAAGCGCGGTGATATCGATGCGACCTACGTTTGGGACCCTGCCCTGGGTGTGGCCAAGGAAAACGGCAAGGTACTGATCACTTCCGGCGAACTGGCCAAGTTCGGCGCGCCGACTTTCGATGCGTGGATCGTGCGTAAAGACTTCGCCGAAAAGCACCCGGAAATCGTCAGCGCCTTCGCCAACGTCACGCTGGATGCCTACGCCGCGTACCGCAAAGACCCACAAGCCTGGCTCGCCGACCAAAGCAACGTCGACAAACTGGTGAAGCTCTCCGGCGCCAAGGCCAGCGATATCCCACTGCTGCTGCAAGGCAATGTTTACCCACTGGCCGCTGACCAAGTGACGCTGCTGGGCGCACCGACCACCAAAGCCGTGACGGATACCGCCGCGTTCCTCAAGGAACAAGGCAAGGTCGACGCCGTGCTGCCGGACTACGCGCCTTACATCAGCGCCCAGTTCATCACTCACTGATTCGGGAGTTCATTGCGATGGCCTTGCTACAACTGGAGCGCATCAGCGCACAGTACCCAGGCGCCACAGAACCGGTACTGTCTGACATTTCACTCGACCTGGGGCCCCAGCAATTGCTGGTGGCTCTCGGGCCGTCCGGCAGTGGCAAGACCTCGCTGTTGAACCTGATTGCCGGTTTCGTCGAGCCCTCTGCCGGGCGCATCACCCTCGATGGCGTGCCCGTCAAAGGCCCCAGTGCCGAACGTGGCGTGGTGTTCCAGGACGACGCCCTGCTGCCCTGGCAAGACGTGCTGGCCAACGTCGGCTTCGGCCTCGAACTGGCCGGCGTACCCAAGGCGCAACGTGAAGTGCGCGCCCGGGAAATGCTCGCCCTGGTCGACCTGGCCGGTTTCGACAGCCGCCGCATCTGGCAACTCTCCGGTGGCCAGAAGCAGCGTGTGGGCCTGGCCCGTGCCCTGGCGGCCGACCCTCGCGTGTTGCTGATGGATGAACCCTTCGGCGCGCTGGATGCCTTCACGCGCGAACAGATGCAGGAGTTGCTGCTGCAAGTCTGGCGGCGCACGGCCAAACCGGTATTCCTGATTACTCACGACATCGAAGAAGCGGTCTTTCTCGCCACCGATTTGATCCTGTTGGCGCCCAACCCGGGCCAGATCGTCGAACGCCTGCACCTGGACTTCGGCCAACGCTACGCCGCCGGTGAATCGGCCCGGGCGATCAAGTCCGACCCACGCTTTATCGAAACCCGTGAGCACGTGCTGGGCAAGGTGTTCTCCCAACGGCAGGTGTGCGCATGAGCAGCTATGAACTCCCCGCCACGGCTGCCAAGCCCGTGGCTCTCGCGCCTACCCCGCTACGCCGCAGGCTGAGCACACGTTGGATCAGCGGGCTGACGCTGGTCGCCTTGCTGGCGATCTGGTGGGCCGTGACCGCGACCGGTTTGATCGAGCCCTTGTTCCTGCCGCCACCGTCTGCCGTGTTGCAAAAAGGCTGGCTGCTGGCGACCACGGGCTACATGGACGCCACCTTGTGGCAGCACCTGGGTGCGAGCTTGAGCCGTATCGGCCTGGGCTTGGGCTTTGCAGTGTTGACTGCCGTGCCGGTCGGCATTGCCATCGGCGCCAACCGTATTGCCCGCGGCATTCTCGACCCGCTGATCGAGTTCTACCGGCCGATTCCGCCGTTGGCCTACCTGCCGTTGATTGTGATCTGGTGCGGCATCGGCGAACTGTCCAAGGTGCTGCTGATTTACCTGGCGATTTTCGCGCCCATCGCCATCGCCACCGCGACCGGCGTACGCACGGTCGACCCGGCCAAGCTGCGTGCCGCGCAGTCTTTGGGTGCGAGCCGTGCCCAGTTGATTCGCCATGTGATCCTGCCGAGCGCCCTGCCCGACATCCTCACCGGTGTGCGCATCGGCCTGGGTGTGGGTTGGTCGACGCTGGTCGCCGCCGAGTTGATCGCCGCCACCAGCGGCCTGGGCTTTATGGTGCAGTCGGCGGCGCAGTTTCTGGTCACTGACGTGGTGGTGCTGGGGATTCTGGTAATCGCCCTGATCGCCTTCGCCATGGAAATGGGCCTGCGTGCCCTGCAACGCAAATGGGTGCCTTGGCATGGCCAGGCACACTAAGTGAGAACAGCATGAGCAGCCTGACCGTTACGCCATTAAGCACCGCCCTGGGCGCCCAGATCAGCGGCGTCGATATCACCCAGCCGCTGAGCCCGGAACAACGCAACGCCATCGAACAGGCGTTGCTCACCCACTCGGTGCTGTTCTTCCGCGGCCACGCCATCACGCCGCAGCAACAGGCACGCTTTGCGGCCCATTTTGGTGACCTGCATATTCACCCGATCTACCCCAACGTGCCGGAACAGCCGGAAGTGCTGATCCTCGACACCGCGGTGACCGATGTGCGTGACAACGCGGTGTGGCACACCGACGTGACCTTTCTGCCGACGCCTGCACTCGGTGCAGTACTCAGCGCCAAGCGGCTGCCGGCGTTCGGCGGCGACACGTTATGGGCCAGCGGCATTGCGGCGTACGAGGCGTTGTCGGCGCCGCTCAAGTGCCTGCTCGATGGCCTGACGGCGACTCACGACTTCACTAAATCCTTCCCGCTGGAGCGTTTTGGTAATACGGCCGAAGACTTCGCGCGTTGGGAAGCAACCCGCAAGAAGAACCCGCCCCTGTCGCACCCGGTGGTGCGTACACACCCGGTGAGCGGGCGTAAGTCGCTGTTTGTCAGTGATGGCTTCACCACCAAAATCAACGAGCTGGAGCCGGCTGAAAGCGAGGCAATGTTGAAACTGCTGTTCGCCCACGCAACACGGCCGGAATTCACCATTCGCTGGCGCTGGCAGGAGAATGACGTGGCGTTCTGGGATAACCGCGTGACCCAGCATTACGCGGTGGATGACTACCGGCCGCAGCGGCGGGTGATGCATCGCGCCACGATTCTGGGCGACGTGCCCTTCTAAGCCAGGCACAACCTCTGCATCACTGAAGATCAAACTGTGGGAGCGGGCTTGCTCGCGAAAGCGCAGTGTCAGCCA
>PJQF01000230.1_pt1 | contig 25277 bp, 13 predicted proteins | sample 1503741 | NCBI WGS metagenome assembly PJQF01 (sample SAMN07775949, study PRJNA414020) | Biofilm metagenome, whole genome shotgun sequencing project. | isolation source: biomolecule (vanillin) treated reverse osmosis membrane biofilm | place: India: Nagpur | collected 2017-03-21 | reverse complement strand
GTTCTTTTATTTTTAGTGGGGATTGTCGTACTAATTGCAAGCGAGATTGCAAGGGTGTATTACATCATGCCATTTCCGGGAAGTCAGGTAGAAGAGATGATTGATGTGGCGTATTTTTTACATCAATACATTTGGGTTTTCCGCGTGATTGGCATTGCGATGATTGCCTACCCTGCATTTATTTTTATTGTGGGTACCAATCCTTACATCAAGTGGACGGTAGCCGCGCTACTCGGTTTCTGGGTTATCGTTGTGTATGCTTTTAATTTTCGATTTCTGGCGGATAAAATGTTCTATCAACCGGAGTCTGTCGTTTTGTTACCGGCCAAGGATAACAAAGTGAGCGATCAGCAATTAGTCATTGGTGTGGTTTTAGATGGAAAAGCAAAAGCTTATCCGATTGAAGTGATCGGTTATCACCATCAGGTGCGCGATACACTAGCAGGCAAAGCATTGATGGTTACGTATTGTACTGTCTGCCGCACCGGTCGAGTGTTTAGTCCGGAAGTGGATGGCAAGCCGGAGACGTTTCGCTTAGTAGGCATGGATCATTACAATGCCATGTTTGAAGATGCGTCCACACACAGTTGGTGGAGGCAGGTGAGTGGCGAAGCGATTACAGGCCCCAGCAAAGGAAAAAAGTTGAACGAAATTCCTTCTGAGCAAATGACCTTGCGTGCATGGCTGGAGCGCTATCCCAATTCTACGATTCTACAACCCGACCCGAAGTTTAAAGACCGCTATGAAGTTTTAGAGAAATTCGATGAAGGGAAAATGAAAGGACGATTGGAAGGAAGAGATTCACTTTCGTGGAAAGATAAATCATGGGTAGTGGGTGTGCCCATGGGCTTGTTTGCCAAAGCGTATGATTGGAATGAATTGATTCAGATAAAAGCAATCAATGATCACATTGCCGGTAAACCTATTGTGGTGGCAATGGAAAAAGATTCGGCTACATTTCATGTGTGGATGTCCGTAGTGCAAAGTGATACCCTTCAATTTCAGGTGTCCGATAGTTTGAAACTAACCGACACAAAATATGGCTCACGGTGGAATTGGAAAGGCGAATGCGAAGAAGGGAAATTTGTTGGATCGAAGTTAACGCCCGTGCAATCGTATCAGGAATTTTGGCATTCGTGGAAAACGTTTCATCCGAATACAGAGCAATATCAACCTAAGAAATTATAGACTGAATATTTATCGCAATGGATTCAGCAAAAAGCTGGTGGAAGGAAGCCATCGTTTATCAAATTTATCCGCGCAGTTTTAAAGACAGCAATTCCGATGGTGTTGGCGACTTGCGCGGCATCATTCAACAACTGGATTATATTCAATCACTCGGTATTGATGCCGTTTGGTTGAATCCGATTTTTAAATCACCCAATGATGATGGCGGCTACGACATCAGCGATTATTATTCCATTCAACCCGAGTTTGGCACGATGGAGGATTTTGATGAGTTGTTGCAAGGACTTCATCTGCGTGGATTAAAACTCATTATGGATTTGGTGCTCAACCACTCTTCCGATGAGCACCCGTGGTTTCAGGAATCAAAAAAATCAACTACCAATCCCTATCGAGATTTTTATTTCTGGCGCCCCGGCAAAGGTTCGAATCCGCCTAATAACTGGCCTTCTTTCTTTGGTGGCAGCGCGTGGCAACTAGATGAAACGACGGGCGAATATTACTTGCATCTCTTTTCAAAAAAGCAGCCCGACTTAAACTGGGAGAGCCCGGCATTACGTCAGGAAATTTTTAAGCTGATGGATTTTTGGTTGAAGAAAGGGGTGGATGGTTTGCGCCTGGATGTGATCTCAGCTATTTCTAAACGCACCGACTTCCCGGACACGGATACAAACGACTTCAACGAAACCATTCGCAAGTATTATTCCAATGGTCCGCGTTTGCGCGAATTTATAGCCGAGACGAAGCGAAACGTTTTGGTTCATTATCCGAATATGATGACGGTAGGCGAAGGTCCCGGAATTACACCATTCAATGCGCTTGATTATCTGGATGAAAAGGAAGGGCTCAATATGATTTTTCACTTTGGGCACATGTTTATGGATCAAGGTTCAGGTGGTCGCTTCGACCCGATTCCGTGGACGATGACTGATTTCAAAAAAGTGTTCAAAACGTGGGATGACGCTTTTGCCGCGAAAGGTTGGGGTAGCATATTCCTCGGCAACCACGATTTTGCGCGCATGGTTTCCCGTTGGGGCAATGATCGCGAGCATTGGGAGAAATCATCGAAGTTGTTGATCACGTTGCTGCTGTCGATGCGCGGCACTACCTTCATTTATCAAGGTGATGAGATTGGTATGACCAATACTACGCTTCGTTCAGTTGCCGAATCCAAAGACATCGAAACGCAGAATGGTTGGCGTGAAGCCAATAAACTAGGAATGAGTGAAGCCCAGTTTATCCAGCGCGCGAATTATTCAGGTCGCGATAATGCGCGTACTCCCATGCAATGGACGGAGGCGGAGAAGGCCGGGTTTACCACCGGAATTCCTTGGATGCCAATCAATTCTAATAAAGATAAAATCAATGTGCAGCAGCAAGAGCAGACGCCTGATTCCATTTTGAGTTACTTCAAAGAAATGGCGCAACTAAAGAAGAAAAATCACGCACTCACCTATGGAAGCTACACAATGCTGACCGACACGCCCGATCGGCTGTTCGCCTACTATCGCCAAGAAGGAAAAGAAAAATTTCTGGTGATGCTTAATTTTTCTGAAGAGAATCTTAACTTTCCTATCCCGCTCATCGGAAAAAGAGTCATCGGTAACTATCCCGATACCTCGGAAAAACTGCGTGCGTGGGAAGCCTTGATCTATAAACTATGAGCGACTCTAAAAATTATTTGTGGGGCATTGACCTCGGTGGTACAAAAGCAGAAGGAATTGTATTAGGCCCCGGTGGACTGAAAGAAATCTTGTTTCGCGATCGTGTTCCGACCGGTGCTGAAAATGGCTACCAGCATATTCTTGGGCAAATCAAAACCTTAGTGGATATGATGGCTGACAAGATGGGCTATCGCACAACGAAGTTGGGCATCTGCACACCCGGCACGTTAGACCCGAAGCTGGGAACCATGAAGGGATGTAATTCAGAGTGCATGAATTTTCAGCCTATGAAAAGTGATTTGGAAAAATTGCTGGGTATGGAAATATTCATAGCTAATGATGCGAATTGTTTTGCGCTGGCCGAAGCTCAGATGGGTGTCGTAAAAGAAAAATTTCCGAAGGCCAATGTGGTCTTCGGAGTGATTATGGGCACAGGTGTAGGCGGTGGTTTAGTGGTGGATGGCAAAGTGTTGAATGGCTTGCAAGGCATTGGAGGTGAATGGGGACATAACTTTTTAGATGCTTCAGGCGGACCATGTTATTGTGGCAAATCGGGATGTGTGGAGAAAGTACTTTCGGGCCCATCGCTCGAAAAATATTACGCCAGCATTTCAGGGCAACCCAAGCGACTCAAAGAAATTTATGAGTTATACAAAGCGGGCGATGCACACGCTACGCAAACCATTCACCGCATGACACACTTCTTTGGTGTGGCGTTGAGTGTGATTGTGAATATCATCGATCCGGATGTGATTGTGATTGGCGGAGGTGTGGGCAATATTGATGAGATTTATACGGAAGGAGTGGAGTCGGTGAGGAAGTATGCATTTAACAACGGAGTGTTGGATACACCTATTGTAAAGCCAAGCCTGGGCGATAGTGCCGGGGTGTTTGGTGCAGCTTATTTGACGGTTTGATTTCTGAAGAATGCCTCGGAAAATTGCTACCGGAAATAAGGTTCAAACGCTTTACAGCAGTATTCGTCAGATTATTGACGATGCCAGAAGTAAGGTTTATAGAACGGCTAATTTCACTATGGTGCAAGCCTATTGGCAGATTGGAAAGTTGATTGTCGAGGAAGAGCAAAAGGGAAAGAAAAGAGCCGAATATGGTTCCTTTTTGCTTAAAGAATTGTCAGAGCAGTTAACCAATGAATATGGTAAAGGTTTTGATGAAAGTAATTTAAGGCACATGAGAGGCTTTTATTCCTCATTTCCAATTCAGGACGCACTGCGTCCTGAATTATCCTGGACTCATTACCGCTTGTTGCTCAAAGTAGAACGAGAAGATGCGAAAGACTTTTATCTACAAGAATCCATAGATGGAAATTGGAGAATAAAGGATATCTTCCTACCGAAAAACAATTGGTGAAGGAGATAAAAAGAGAGCGTGAGTTAGTTGAAACGGAACAACGATTAAAAAAATAGTCGATATGCCCAGAAAAAAAATTGCCGTTATCGGTCCGATCCCGAGAGATCACATTGTGACCCATCAGGGAGAGTTAATTCAAAAGTGGGGTTGTGTTACACATCCGGTCATTGCGCTTTCAGCTATGGCGGGAGAGAAGCTAGAAGTCATCCCCGTATCGCATGTGCGCAAAGTCGATATGGACAATGTGCGCGAAGTGTTCAAAGGATACAAAGGCATCAACACCAAATTCATTTCTTCTAAAAATGATCAGGGGGATATCATCAGCCTTCGGTTTGTGGATGTGAACAACCGGCTCGAGCGACAAACGGGTTTCATGGATCCGATCGTGCCCGATGATTTTAAAAAACTCCTCGACTGCAAAGTTTTTGTTTTTATTCCTATCAGCGATTACGAAATCTCCTTGGATACCCTCAAGTATCTGAAAAAGCGCAGCAAAGGAACCATCATTTTCGATGCACACGGACCAACCACTGCGTGTCTGGCAAACGGAGAGCGCCAACGCAAATTTTGGGTTGATCGCGACCAGTGGCTTCCCTACATCGATGTACTGAAAATGAATCTCGAAGAAGCGCAGGCATCGTGGTTCAAAAAAGAATACGAGAGTCAGGATTTTACGATTTCCGAAGAACCCGATCGCAAAGAATTATTAGCGTTTGCCACCCATTGTCTTAATCTCGGTGTGAAGTGCGTGTGCGTCACCGTAGATTCGCGTGGCTGTCTGGTTTATCGCAAGGACCGAAACAAGATTCTGGAAGACCTGATGCCGGCTGTGAAGGTTGAGCAGGTGATCGATACTACAGGCTGTGGCGATTCATTTGCGGGAGGCGTTGGCTTCGGGTTGTTGCAAAGCCCCAAAGATTATGTGAATGCAGTTCGCTATGGAAACGCCCTTGGGGCACTCAGAACGCAAGGGAAAACGTTTGCGGTATTTAAATCTCAGGCCGAAACGGAACAAATAATGAAGCTGGGCTATATTCGCGCCAACTAAACTATATAGCGTGATAAAAGCCGTAATTTTTGATTTGGATGGAGTGATTGTAGATACTGCCCACTACCATTTTATTGCTTGGCAGCGATTGGCCAATGAACTGGGTATTACATTCACCGAGAAGGAAAACGAGCGACTGAAAGGTGTTAGCCGCATGCACTCACTGGAAATTATTCTGGAGATTGGCGGTGTTACTCTTCCTGAAGCAAAGAAAGAAGAATTGGCAACCAAGAAAAACAGTTGGTTTGTTGAATACATTGAAGCCATTCGCCCGGAAGAAATTTTTAAAGGAGTGAAAGAAATGCTGCAAGATTTGCGCGCGCAGGGATTCAAAGTAGCATTAGCCTCGAGCAGCAAAAATGCGGAAACTGTATTGCGTTTGTTGCAAGTAAAAAATCTGTTCGATACGGTAGTAGATGGCACGATGGTCAAGAACAGCAAACCCGATCCAGAGATATTTTTATTGGCAGCCAGCAAACTGGGCGTTTCACCGGATGTGTGTGTGGTGTTTGAAGATGCCGAAGCAGGGGTGGAAGCTGCGTTGGCAGCGGGCATGAAATGCGTTGGTGTGGGATCAGCCGATCAATTAGGCAAAGCACACGCCATTGTGAAAAGCACGGCCGATTTTCCTGTGGAAAAATTAGACGCATTATAAAATGAAAAGAGTTGAGATAATCTTGTTGCTAATTTCCATAATTTCCCTTGTATTCAATTTCCTCCTCCTTCCAATGGGTTTAGGTTTTTCACTACTCAGTTTAGGAACTTTAGCAACGTTTTATTTTATCTTCAGCCTTTCGCTATTTAACGGTGGATCAATCAAGTCACTGTTTGCAAAGGAACGGACTCATTCAATAACCTTGTTTAGAAAATTACTTTCACAAGCCACTGGATTTTCAATAGCTTGTATCATTATTGGGGTTTTATTTTCAGTTTTCTATTGGCAAGGGCCAGCTGTAAATTTACTCTTAGGGTTATCTTTATTATTTATCATTGCTGTAATTTCTAGCTATAGCTTTTTAAAATTTAAGGATAAGTACTACCTCTCTTTTCTAAAGAGAATAGGTGGCTTTGGGCTTGTCGGTTGTGTATTTCTTTTTTTACCCCAGTCAACTTGGATTGAGCTTAAGTACTCAAAATATCCTGCCTACCTAGAAGCCTTTAAAAAGGCGAAAGCTAATCCTGAGAATGATGAATATTGGAAAGCTCTTCGCGAGGAAAGTAAGAAGATATCTGATGAGTAATCGAAAGTAGAGGATGCTAATTAAAAATAAATAAACTTAAAACCATTAAGTAACGTGAAGCAATATCTCAAAAAGCACGAATGGCAAATCATCGAACAAGGATTTGATCCACATTACAATCGTATTTCAGAAAGTATTTTCAGTCTCGGCAACGGCCGTATGGGGCAACGTGCCAACTTCGAAGAAAAATATTCCGGTGACACACATCAAGGCACCTATGTGGCTGGTGTTTATTATCCCGATAAGACACGCGTAGGTTGGTGGAAGAACGGTTATCCCGAATATTTTGCCAAAGTATTGAATGCACCATCGTGGATTGGTATTCAAATTAAAATCGGTAAGCACGAACTTGATTTGAAGCAATGCAAAGTGGCAGGCTTCAAGCGCGTACTCGATATGAAGCAAGGCTTGTTGCAACGTTCATTTGTGGCCACGCTTCCGGATGGAAAGAAAGTAAAAATTGAAGCCAGTCGTTTTTGTAGTATGTCTGATGGCGAAATCGGTGCAATCCGATACTCCATCACACCGGAGAATTTTTCTGCCAATGCCGTGATCACCTTGTCGGTGGATGCAGATGTGGTAAACAAAGATTCCAACTACGATGAGAAGTTCTGGACGGAAATTGCGAAGGAAGCCAAAGCTGGATTGGCACTGGTAACTGCTGAAACTAAGAAGACACAGTTTCATGTCACTACGGCCATGACGTACAGTATTCGCAGCGCAGGCAAAGTGGTGAAGGGAAAAAGCAAAGCGAACAAGAAAGAAAAGTATGCGGACAATGTAGTGACGATCCCTTTGAAGAAAGGAGTAGAAACCATCATCTATAAATATGCAGCCGTTTTGTCTTCGGAAAATCATTCGAAGCAGAAATTGGCCGATAATGCTAAAAAGAAATTGAAAGCTGCCGCTACTGCAGGTTATGATCAATTGTTTGCAGCGCATGTTGCTGTCTGGACGGAAATCTGGAAAAAGTGTGACATCACCATTGAAGGAGATATTGCTGCACAGCAAGGTATTCGCTTTAATATTTTTCAGTTGATGCAAACCTACACCGGAGAAGATCAACGACTGAACATTGGACCGAAAGGTTTTACCGGTGAAAAATATGGTGGCAGTACCTATTGGGATACCGAAGCCTATTGCTTGCCTTTCTACTTAGGAACATCCGATCCAAAAGTAGGTCGCAACTTGTTGGTCTATCGCCACAAACATTTGAAACGTGCTATCGAGAACGCACAGAAGCTTGGTTTTACCAATGGCGCAGCGCTCTATCCCATGGTGACAATGAACGGAGAGGAGTGTCACAACGAGTGGGAGATTACATTCGAAGAAGTGCATCGCAATGGTGCCATTGCGTTTGCGATTTATGATTACATCCGCTACACCGGAGACGAGAAGTATTTAAGTGAATATGGATTGGAAGTGCTGTTGGGAATTTCTCGCTTCTGGTCACAACGCATCACTTTCTCGGAAGCAAAACAACAATATGTGATGTTGGGTGTAACTGGCCCGAACGAATACGAAAACAATGTGAACAACAACTGGTACACCAGCTACATTGCATGCTGGACTATGGAGTACACCCAACAAGCATTGGATTTTGTTCGCAAAGATGATCCGGCTAAATTCAACAAGTTGGTGGCATTAACCAAATTCAACGAAAAAGAAGAAACTTCTCGCTGGGCTGATATTCGCAAGCGCATGTATTTGGGTGAGGACAAAAAGTTGGGTGTTTACTTACAACAGGACGGATTTCTCGACAAAGAGTTAATTCCAGTTAGCCAACTTCGTCCGCAAGACAGACCATTGAATCAGAAATGGTCCTGGGATCGTATTTTGCGCTCGTGTTACATCAAACAAGCGGACGTGTTACAAGGTTTGTATTTGTTTGATGATCGTTTTGATAATGCAACCATCCAACGCAACTTCGATTTCTACGAACCGCTCACAGTACATGAATCATCTTTGTCTCCTTGCGTGCACGTAATCCTAGCATCTAAAATCGGTTATAAAGAAAAAGCATACGAAATGTATTTGCGCACCTCGCGGTTGGATTTGGATGACTACAATAACGATACAGAAGACGGTTGTCACATCACCAGTATGGCCGGGACTTGGATGAGTGTAGTAAAAGGATTTGGTGGCATGCGTGTGAAAGATGGCATGCTTCATTTCAATCCATTCATTCCTGACCAATGGAAGTCGTATTCATTCCGCATCGAATTCAGAGGTCATGTGATTAAAGTAAAAGTATCCAAGCAAGGTGTGGAAACGATTCGCGAATCGGGTGAGCCGGTACAGTTGGTTTTGAATGGCAGTACTATTACCGTTTAAGAATTTGATCCAATTCATTATCAAGAGGACTCTTTCGGGAGCCCTCTTTTTTTTTGCCTACGGTTTGTTAGGTTTTGATTGTGTAAAAATTAAAGCCACCCACAAAAAATCCACGCTATTCTATCGGGATTATTCATTAATTTACCTTGCTATTAGAGTTTAACAATAGATTTTATACCTTCAATAAATTGAATTTCAGTCTAAACCTATGAACAGAAAATTACGCATGGGAATGGTGGGTGGAGGCAAAGATGCTTTCATCGGATCCATTCATCGCCTGGCTGCCAATATGGATGGCCTCATTGAAGTAGTAGCAGGTGCGCTTAGCATCAACCCGGAGATCGCCAAAGAAAGTGGTAAAGCACTTTTTCTAGCTGAAGACCGGACGTATCTCACCTATGAAGAAATGATCGAGAAGGAAAGCAAACTTCCTGCCGACAAACGAATTGATTTTGTTACCATCGTTACGCCCAACTTTGCGCACTTTGCTCCGGCCATGCTCGCATTAGAGAAGGGGTTTCACGTAGTCATTGAAAAGCCCATCACGTTTACACTGGATGAAGCGCGTCAATTAAAAAAGAGAGTAGAAGAAACCGGTTTGATCTTGTGTCTCACACATACGTACTCCGGTTACCCGATGGTGCGTCAGGCACGTGCCATGGTGCGTGAAGGTGCCTTGGGAAAAATCAGAAAGATTGTAGTAGAATATCCGCAAGGTTGGTTGAGCAAGTTGAGCGAACGTGAAGGCAATGCACAGGCAGCTTGGCGCACCGATCCAAAAAAGTCTGGTAAGGCAGGATCCATGGGCGACATTGGAACGCATGCCGCTCATTTAGCCGAATTTATCTCCGGTTTGAAAATCACGCAGCTGTGTGCCGACTTAAACATTTTAGTGCAAGGGCGAGCATTGGATGATGATGGAAACGTGTTGCTAAAATTTGACAATGGCGCTGCCGGTGTTCTCATTGCATCACAAGTTGCAGCAGGTGAAGAGAATGCGCTGCGTATTAAAATTTATGGTGAACATGGTGGCCTTGAGTGGGCGCAAATGGAACCCAATACATTGCTGGTGAAGTGGCTGGATAAACCAACGCAAATTTTACGTGCCGGCACGAATGGATTTTTACATCAAGATGCGATCTTCAATTTCAGAACTCCTGCCGGTCACCCCGAAGGCTATCTCGAAGCATTTGCCAATTTGTATCGCAATTTTGCTTTGGCTTTGTCTGCACGAATCGATGGAACACCTGCTCCAAAAATCATCGACTTCCCAACGGTAGAGGACGGTATTCGTGGCATGGCCTTTATTGACAATGTGGTGAAAAGTGGTCAGAGTAAAGAGAAGTGGACGAACTTTGAAATCTAAATCAATTTGAAAATTAGCGAATTTGAAAATTTGAAAATTTTTAGTTCGATGATTTGCTAATTCGGTGATTCGTTGATTTGATTTGAAAATTAATCAATTTGAAAATTTGAAAATCGGATAATATTGACATTCTTAAATAAAATAAAGCTTAGTGCCTTCGTGCCTGAGTGGTAAAAAAATTATAACGATGAAGAATATACAAGGACCCGGAATTTTTCTCGCGCAGTTTATGGGCGATGAAGCTCCGTTTGATAATTTAAAATCTATTTGTAAGTGGGCTGCTTCTTTGGGATATGTCGGTGTTCAAATTCCTAGTTGGGATGCGCGCTGTATCGATTTGAAGAAAGCAGCCGAAAGCAAAGATTATGCAGATGAAATTCGTGAGACGGTGGAATCGTGTGGTTTAAAAATCACTGAGCTATCGACACATTTACAAGGACAATTAGTAGCAGTCAATCCCGCCTACGATACGATGTTCGATGCGTTCGCACCTAAAAGTGTGCACGGCAAACCGAAGGAGCGAACAGCCTGGGCAGTCGATCAATTGAAGTTGGCCGCTAAAGCCAGTCGCAATTTAGGATTGAATGCACACGCTACATTTTCCGGAGCACTGATGTGGCACACGGTGTATCCATGGCCGCAACGTCCAGCCGGATTGGTGGAAGATGGATTCAAAGAATTAGCGAAGCGCTGGCTCCCGATTTTAAATGCATTTGATAAAGTAGGAGTGGACTTGTGTTATGAAATTCACCCCGGAGAAGATTTGCATGATGGCATTACCTTCGAGCGTTTTTGGGAGGCAACGGGAAGTCACATTCGTTGCAACATACTCTACGATCCAAGTCACTTCGTACTTCAGCAATTAGATTATTTGCAGTACATCGACTTCTATCATTCATTCATCAAAATGTTCCATGTAAAAGATGCTGAGTTCAATGCCACCGGTAAGAGCGGTGTGTATGGCGGCTATCAGAATTGGATCGATCGTCCGGGAAGATTCCGATCACCCGGAGATGGTCAGGTAGATTTTAAGTCCATCTTCAGTAAGCTAGCACAATACGACTACAGTGGTTGGGCCGTGCTGGAGTGGGAGTGTTGCATCAAACATCCGGAACAAGGCGCTGCAGAAGGCGCTCCCTTCATCAAGAACCACATCATTCGCGTGACCGAAAAAGCATTTGATGATTTCGCATCTGCAGGAAAAAATCCAAAACTCAATAAATCAATTTTAGGAATTTAATACTAGCATTATGACTTCAAACAAATTTAATTCAATCATTTTGGTAGCTGCGCTTGGCGTGGCAACATTCGCTTGTGGTTCAAAAAAAGAGGCCGCCAATCAAGAAGACTACGGAACACCTACCGAAGAAGCAGCCGCTCCTGTTACAGCTGCGGATGCGATTACGCAAGGTGAGTCATTGGTGAAGGCGAGTGATTGCAAAACATGTCATCACTCAGTCAATAAGATCATCGGACCATCACATACTGACGTAGCCAAGAAGTATGAGTTTACGAAAGCCAATGTAGAATACTTGGCAGGTAAAATCATTAAGGGAGGTTCCGGTGTATGGGGTGAAGTGATGATGTCCGGCCATCCTGATTTAAGTCAGGCGGATGCCGAAAAGATGGCGAGATATGTGCTGTCGTTAGATGGCGAGACGGAACATTAATCGATATACTATAAAATGATCGCTATGAGAAATTCGATTCTGGCCATGTTGGCAATCTTCATTGCATCTGCGTTGCAGGCGCAAGACAACACGTTGACCGCTAAAGAAAAAAAGCAAGGTTGGAAATTACTGTTTGATGGAAAGACCTTGAATGGCTGGCATAACTTTAACAGCGATAAGATTGGCGAAGCGTGGCAAGTGGTGGAGGGAGCGATTCACCTCAATAAACAACAGCAAGATGGATTTCAAGTGAAGGGTGGTGGCGATATTGTGACAGCAGGAGAATTTGAAAATTTTGAGTTGAGCCTCGAATGGAAAATTGCTCCATGCGGGAACAGCGGAATTATTTTTAACGTCACTGAGTCTAAAGACTACCAGTATGTGTGGCAAACAGGTCCCGAGATGCAAGTGTTGGATAATGCTTGTCATCCCGATGCAAAGATTGAAAAGCACCGTGCCGGAAATTTATATGACTTGATTCAAAGTCCGAAAGAATCGGTAAAGCCTGCCAATGAATGGAATGCAGCCGTGATCAAATTGAATAAAGGACATTTGCAGTTATTTCTGAACGGAGTGCTGCAAGTAGACACCCAGATGTTCACACCCGAGTGGGATGCCATGATCAAAGGAAGTAAATTCAAAGACATGCTCGGATTTGGTAAATCAAAGAAAGGTCATATCTCCCTGCAAGACCATGGCGATTTAGTGTGGTATAAGAATATCAAGATTCGCGAGCTAAAATAATTTAAAAATGAAGAGACGAGAATTTATCCAACAAACAGCCATGGCAGCCGCAGGCGCTTTGGCGTTGTCATCGTTTAGCTTTAAGCAAAAAAGCGAAATTGGGTTGCAGTTGTACACCCTACGCGATGTGATCAACAAAGATGTGAAAGGCACTTTAGAGAAAGTAGCTGCGCTGGGATATCAGAAAGTAGAAGCCTACGGATACAATGACGGTAAGTTGTTTGGCGTGGCTGCCAAAGAGTTTGCTGCGTTAGCAAAGAGCTTGAAATTGAAAGTCACTAGCGGACATTATTTGCTTGGTAAATCTGATTCTACCAAGGCGATGAAAGGTACTCTTTTAAATGATTGGGAACGCGCGGTGGCCGATGCCAAGGAAGTAGGGCAGGAGTATATGATTCTCGCCTACCTCATTGCGGATGAACGTAAATCGTTGGATGATTATAAACGCATTTGTGAAACCATCAACAAGGCTGCCGAAGTTTGTAAGAAAAATGGTATCCGCATGGGGTATCATAATCATGAATTTGAATTTGAGAAGTTCGATGGACAAGTTGCGTATGATCTGATGCTGAAGGAACTCGATCCTAAAAATGTTTCGATGGAATTGGATTTGTATTGGGTGAATTATGCCAACCAAAATGCACTCGAGTATTTTGCCAAGTATCCCGGTCGTTTTGAACAATGGCATGTGAAAGACATGGATAAGACCGATCCGAAGAAGCAAGTTGATGTAGGCACCGGACGAATAGATTTTGCAGCGCTGTTTGCGAAAGCAAAACAATCCGGATTGAAACATTTTTATGTAGAACAAGAAGCGTATCCCGTTTCACCGATGGACAGTATTGAAAAGAGTATTGCCAACGTGAAGAAGTGGATTTGATATAGTCGATGATTTTAGAGAGCGTCAGATGCAAATGCGTCTGACGCTTTTTGTTTAATTGAAAGTTCAGACAGGCAATCAAACGTAAATCTTCGAGCCTTTGTGTCTTCGTGGCATAAGAGGATTGGTATTAAAATCTTCGTGCCTCTGTGTCTTCGTGGCTAGAGAGAATTAGTATTAAAATCTTCGTGCCTCAGTAGTAAAAAATATGATCCCTACCCAATCCACCCATTCTATCTTCATGGTTCGCCCCGCTGCGTTTGGTTACAATACACAAACAGCGCTCACAAATTCATTTCAATCCGAGTTAGCATTAGCCAGTGAAGAAATTCAACGTAAGGCATTAGCCGAGTTTGATGCAATGGTAGAAATACTTCGAGCGAAAGGAGTGGAGGTTTATGTTTTTCACGATACACCCATACCACCGAAACCTGATGCCATTTTTCCCAACAACTGGATTTCCCTTCATGCCGATGGTAAACTGATTTTGTATCCGATGTGTACCATCAACCGAAGGTGGGAACGAAGAGTGGAAATCATAGAAGAGTTTAAGCGAAAGTTTTCCATTAAAGAAGTGATTGATCTGTCACACTATGAATCAGTCAATCAATTTCTAGAAGGAACGGGTAGTATCATTTTTGATCATGTTCACCGGGTAGCGTATGCGTGTCTTTCTCCTCGCACCGATCGCGACTTATTTGTAGAAGTATGCAAGCTCTTGAACTATGAACCGATATATTTTCATTCAGTCAATGCGAAAGGCCAAGCGATCTACCATACCAATGTGATGATGGCCATGGGCGATGAATATGTTGTTATTTGTTTAGAGAGTATCCAAGACAAGCACGAGTGTGCGCATGTAGAAGAAAAGTTAAGGCAACCCCACCATCAATTTATTACAATCTCACTCGATCAAGTAAATCACTTTGCCGGCAACATGCTGCAACTCCAAACCACTTCCGGCAACAAAATTTTGGTGATGTCACAACGGGCGTATCAATCATTAAGTCAATTGCAAATAGACCAACTGAGTAAGTACGTTGAATTGGTTCCTATTGCCATTCCTACGATAGAGACAATCGGTGGAGGAAGTGTGAGGTGTATGATGGGGGAGGTTTCATCCCTAATAAATAGATCCTTTTCGAAACACCGAAAACATTTGTAACCTTGAATCAGGGTTACACTTCAAACCTATATAAAAATTTTAGTAACTACCCTTAAAAGTGTCGAGTAATTTTAGCAAGGTTCAAATTCCAAAAAACAGGAGGAGCCAACTTTACCACGACTAATGCTAATTCTAAAAAAGGGAGGAGCCAACTATATCACAACTGACGTGAATTTCGAAACTGGAGGAAGCATTCTCGCCACGACTGACGCAAATTCTAAAACGGGAGGAAGCTACTTTGCCACGACTGGTGCAATTTCCAAAAAGGGAGGAAGCATTGTATAAACGGTCGGAGCGATCTATAATGCAGGAGAAGCGATTGTATAAATCACCGGAGCGATCGATAAGACGGGAGGAGCGATTGTATAAACGACCGGAGCGATCTATAAGACGGGAGAAGCGATTGTACAAACGACATGAGCGATATATAAGCCGCGGGAATCGATTGTATAAATGACCGGAGCGATCTATAAGACGGGAGGAGCGATTGTAGTCACGTATGGCACAAATGCCAAGACGAGGGAAACGATTATCGTCACGGCAGGTACGAATGGTAAGACGTGGTAAGGGATTGCCGCTACGACTGGAACGAATGCCAAAACGTAGCTATTTGTCACCGCGATTCACGAGAATTCCAAAACGGAACCTTTCTCGCCACGTCTGAAGTTTAAAATGAGCCGAATAATAGCCTTATCGGCTCATAAAATTGCTTTATGTGAGCCAGATTAAAGATCATTAGAAACAGCAAGTTTGGCAGCTACCAAATCTTGCTAAAAGAAGGGAATTTTAGTTTCTCTTAACAGAGGAGTACGAATCGGGCTTGGAATAAGTACTGATTAAACCAAAAAAAAGTGGGCTTGATTCAAGCCCACTTTTTTTAATCTCAAATCTCAAATCTCAAGTCTCACATCTCAAGTCTAACTTTTAGTGCACAATCACCACCTTCTTCCGCACTACATCACCGCCATCGGTTTTGATTTGTACGATGTACACTCCGGCAGCCAGGTCGTAGGTTCCTACGGACTTGTTGGTTCTACCAGCAGGAAGGATGCCGCCATCGATCGTTTTACCCATCTGGTCGACTAGGCTTATGTTTGCGTCTACCCCGAGTGCATTTGGCAACTCAATCACAAACTCCTGATTGGCCGGGTTCGGATAGATGTTCACACTTTCCGGAGAGAGTGGTTCGATTCCGGTAATAGGACCTGGCAACTGATAGTCACTAGGGTTATCCGTTGGGAGTTTGCCAGGATTGAGCTCGGCTTGGTAAACTTCTTTGGTTGAATCGTTTTGAAGAAAAACCACCACCGAATAATTCTTTCCGGTAGAATAGAATGGACTAGGCCTCCATCCATATGTTCCCAAATCTACAGGAGGAAGGGGTACACTATTTACTGTAGCTTTCAATTTTCCAGAAGCTAATTTTGTTCCTACAGCATTTGGTAGCAACTTCTTCAACACGTAAGGGAAAACTGTTTCGTTGGTTGTTACTTTAGACCCTACTTTTAATTCATTCTTCAATACCGAAGTTTCCAAAATCGCAACATAAAGAGAAGTCTGCTTGGGTAAATCCAAGGATGTAGTATTGGTTGCTTTTACGTTTACCTTGATAGAGTCATTTTCAAACTTAACGGTGGTGCCGGTAAAGTCGGCTTGTGCCAATTTTAAAGTCTGAAGATCATACGCTTTTTGCCCCCAATTTCCGAAGAGATCTGGGTTAGCTGCGGTAGGTAAGGAATATTGTGAACGATGTTCTCCATCTAGCAGGGCATAGGGCACCTTGCTTACATTGTAATACAGCGCACGTGAGCTAGGATCAGCCGGGTTATCTAAATTGAACGGGTCAGACCCTACAAATCCAATGTGATAATTAATATTTACTATCTGGGTACTATTGATGTTAGCATTGTTGAAGGCCGAAATGGCTGCAGCATCACTTTCCAAGTCCGACCTTAATGTAGTGTTTCCATTATCATCAGTTGTCGTAAAGTTTTCAAAAAGGATTGTACGAGTTCTGCTTCCTACTCGGATGTTGTCAATGGAAACACCCTTACCTCCCGCATTCAGGGCAGATAAGGCAAATCGGAGAATTGCTTTACCTGATCCGACATTTTCTAGTTTGTGTTTGGGTTGTAATGTATTCGGGTAAGGAGTTGTCGGTTTAGACCAACCGTAGCCAGAAGGATTTGAGGTGCCGGAACCAGGTGAGGAAGGTATAGCGCTGAAGTCATACCAATCCAAGCCTGAAGAAAATCCATTTGAAAAGTCACCTAAGACAGTCCAATTTTTGGTAGGATCAAGAATATTTTTGTCATCCGTGGAGTATTGAACAACTAATCCTTCCCCGGTATTCAGATCGATGTAACTATCGAATGAGATCATCGGACGTGGTACCGTTGACAAATCGAGGCAAGCAGTATACAATGCAGATTTTTCACCGCTTAAATAAGGTCCGGTTGTCCAGCCTTTTCCCTCGAATTTTAAATTCTGAGAATTGGATAGGTCAGCATATTTCCATGATCCTTTTGAAGGTATTGTTGATTGGTTAGAAGTTTGATTCAGATCGATTGAAATCCAACCACCATCATTGGTACTGAATTTTTCATCGAAGCTCGCACTTTGACTAGGTTTAACCACCTTCGGTAATTGTGCTACATATTGGGTAGATGAAGACTTACAGCCTAAGGTACTAAATGCTGTTAACTGCACATTGTAGAACCCAGATTTAGTGTATTTGGTCTTGCTAACAGGTACTCCAAATGAACTGGTTTTCGGATTTGGTGCAGGAATTGAATTAGCTAGATCAAAATCCCAGTCATATCTATTAACGGTCGCATTTCCGGTCGAAGGCGTAGAAGGCATTTGGGAAGTTGACGCATCAAAATTAATATCATCTTCAGCGCAGTTACCTAAGAAAGTAAATTTAGGAATTGGTATTTCACCTATCGTGATATCGCCTTTTGATCCTGCATATAACACATTTGCAACTTGAGGTGCTGGAGAAACGGATGCTCCAGATGGAATGGAACTGCATCCCCAGTTTGATGTAAGAGTTAGGTTTACAGTAAAAATGGATGAGCTTGAAAATGTGTGCTTGGGATTAGATTGGATTGAAGTGTTGGCTCCAACTGAATTAGGATCACCAAAGTTCCAAGCATATTGTGATATCAAATTAGGAGAGGTGACAGAGCTTTTTGGCTTACTAATTTTTGAGCTATCTGCACTAAAATCAATTTGGCTTCCTAAACAAAAAGATTTTAATGATGAAGAGCCACTTAAGCCAGCACCAGCGATGGCACTCGATATCGTGAACTTAGCCACTGGATTTGGAGTGACTCGGATAACTAAATAGCCAGTGCCTACTGCTGGTGAGTTATTATCTTGGTAGGTATAAGTAACTAAAATATTATCGTAGTTATTTTTTATTTGCGATGGTTTCAGTGTCATCGTACCGTTAGCATTATCTACGAAGTCGCTATTAGGTGCCGAATTGGCAATTGGATTTAAGAAACTAAAAGTGGAATTAGTAAATACAGTATTTGCAGTTGCAGAGTACGTGAGTTTTGTGTCTGATTGAATACTGGTCACTACCCCAATTGCACTTGCTGAAACATATACGATCGTTCCTACTTTTAACTGCGTTTTAAATGATGTGCCCGTTCCGGTAATTGTGTTAGGGGTATTATAAGAGTTAGAGATTGTACCGGTTCCAATAGCAACTATATTTTGTTTATAGCTATTGAAATCATATAGTTGAAAGAAACCAGTTGACGTTCCGCCAGAAGCAACAGGAAATGCATTTAATGTTATTGTTGCGTCAGATTCACAGAATGTAGCTGTACCCGGATAGCCCGAACCTGCGGAATACTTCGTTGTATTAAAATTAAATTCAGGTAACGATGTATTGGTAATCTCTGTTATGGAGTTATCAAAGAAAGGCTTAGGCGATGTTACCTCAATTAATGGCACTGCGGGGACAAATAATTCCACTGATTGCCTAAACGGAGCAAAAACAGTTTGGTCTGCAGTACTTTGATAAATGCCGGTAAATTCAATTTTACCCAGCGATCCGCCCTTCCAATAGGTGTTACCGGGAGTGGAAGTTTTTGCTATAAAGTAATCATATACATTACTTTTATCTGCAGGGAGAGCAGGGGCACTAGCCTTTAAAATTTTACCATAATTCCAGGTGTAATTATTAAAAGAGGTGCTGGCATTTGGGCCGTCTGGAGTATTTGTCAATAATTGACGTATCAAGGTACGCCAGCCTGGTCCGCTGATAACCTGTGATGTACTTTGTGTACTTGAGTTGTTAAGTACAATTTCACTTGTAGGTAAATCTGCGTTGAGCTGAATCAACGAATAACCGGCCAGTTCATTATACAATATAGTTTGAGATGGGATATCACTGGCAGCCCCAATAAAGCTGGCATTGATAATATCTTGCTTCGTTCCGATTGGTGAAGGCTGTTGTGTAACTTGATCTACGGAGGCATTCATTGTAGCGCCTAATTTTTTTGAGATAGGGCTGTTATGATCGTATATCAAGTATTGCTGTTTCTTAGAAGTAGTACAGCCGTTTAAATCTGTATGACTAATGGTTATGTTAAACGCTGCACCTGTTGTCACAGCATTTAGCGTGAGTAAGTCGCCACTTACACCATTACCGCTAAATATACTTGCCAAATAATCACCTGGAGCAAAAGTATCGTTTGTACTTGGTTTAATGTATGGAGGAGTCATTGGCAATAGACGCACAGCTCCTGGATTACCCGGATCAAGAAAATTGTCTGGAATGTTATTGACAGTTTTGTCAAAAGCTGAGTTTGCATTATTGTTAATAGAAGGAGTTAAACTCTTTTCAACATATGGGAATGAAAGATTTGAATCAGCTAAATTGTTGTTATACCAGTATGAATTTGTGAAATCCGGAATTCTGGATGATTGAAAGGTAATTTGAGCCAATTCAAAAAATGGTTTTGTAGGCGTAAATACATTATTTCCAAAAAACCATTGAATCGGGCCTTGCGTACTTCCTGAAGTTCCTTTTACACTCAGGCCTGAGATGCTAATGAAATCGGTAGAAGTCGATCCTGTATTTAAAAATTCAATATTCAGTAAGCTATTGCTTTTGAATTTGTAAGTAAAATATTTGTTGTTAGGTACGTCCACTAGTTGGAAATCACTACCGATCAGGTCAACCACTGGTGGTACGGTTACATCAAATTCGAAGCCTTGCGGCAATAAAATATTAAAATCTTGTTTAGAGGTTCGTGAGAAAAAGGAGTTATTATTTATTTCTCCAATGATCAGCGGTTCTTGCAACGTTACATAACTATCCGGACAAATGGTTAGCACTAATTTTCCTGCCGGGTTGGATGGTGTAGCCACCGGAGTTCCAAAAGAAATAGCAGAACTAGGAATTGTTAATGTAGGTAAAGAACTACCAGCCGTGAAATTGGGACTTGGTCCATAAGAACCAGCCGCAGGAACAGGAGGTATGGCATCGTTCTCTGCAAAAATATAGACATCATAATCCGTGCCTGCCAGATAATTGGCACTAAAGGAAATCGTACTCTCGCCAGTAACATTGTTATTAGCCGGATTGATTGATCCTACAGAACTGATCTTAAATGAACCATTTGCAACACTACCGGTATAGTTGGTAACGGCCTTAATTTGGTTGATCGTAGGAGCGCTACTACCGTTAGGAATAATCAAATAGTAAGCTGTTCCAAACGCATCGAATGCGGTGGTTAACGAACCAACACTCCTTGTATTGAATGTGCTTTTTGCGCTCAGAAGTTTGGGAGCATTTGCACTGGCGATTTTAAAATAAAGGGTAGAGTTATCAGAAATACCTCCATAGAAGTTCAAACCAAAATCTGAAATACCATGACCAACTTGAGAAACAGGGTCATACGATCCTTGTCTCAGTTTAACAAAGTAAACCTCATCATTGACAAAATTGCCTCCTGGTAATAATAAAGCATCTTTGTTGACGATGTTAAAGATTAACCTCGGATAAATATTGGCCAGCGTTTGACCGGACACGGTACCTTGAGCTGCCGGAGTTGTTGGATTTGTATAGGGGGCTACCGGGTCGGTTGTATTGAGTATCAGGTCGGCTACTTTCTTATTGGCAAAACGGCTCCAGAGTTCGCCTGTATATTCATTCTTAGAGATGTTATCAAGAACACCCACATTGGTATCAAATTCTAGCGTGATTTTATTTAGGGTTGGGCTTACGTTTGATTGAGCCAAGTAAGGTGATGTGCTCGTTGATTTGAATTTTTTCTTATCCGCACGTAAAGTAGGAGGTTGAGTGGATGCGAATGAAAATTCAGCTCCGGCTACCTCACCAGGCGTGGTCGTATTGGATACGCCAATAGAAGTTCCATTGGTTACCACTGAGTTTTTATCGGAGGGAGTATTATATCCTGCGTCAATAAAGTAAGGAATCAGGGTTTGCGTACTCGAATTGGTACTCGGATCAACATCAGCCACCAGTATAAATTGATTTCCCGCAGATGTTATTTGTAGGGATGATCCTAACACAACATTAATTTGATCAAAGAAACCGTTGCTACCTGTTGAAACTTCCGTTACTGTACTTCCCGGAAAGGATGAGGTAATATTTACTAATGCTGTACCATTAAAATACAATACCCTGAAATTAGAAAAGACAGTTACCCCATTATTTGAATCTCGGTACCAGTTACTGGCAGGTCCGGCTGAGTTAGGTCCGGATTTAAAATTGAGCTTGAAGCTACTTAATTGTGGCTCTGTACCTGCTGTGGTAGCTGTAAACTTTATTCCAAATAGTTTGATATCGGTAAATCCTCCCTTTAATGGAGCTGTACCCGAAGATGCAGTTACAACACCATTGTTTGAATCAAAAGTGCCAAGTACCTCCAGTACGTTTACCGTCTGGCATGGGAATGCCCCTGTGCTGCTATTCAAGTTAGGTAGAGTCGTAATCACACTGACCGCACCTTGGTTGCCTACTGCAACCGGATATCGCATACCATCTAAATTTAATTGACCGTTGATGAACGCCAGTCCTGTAGGCTTAATGAGCGTATTACCAGCTGCGTCTTTTAAGTCAATGTTGGTAGGAGAGAACTCGGTATCAATAATTTGAAAAATATCTCGTGCCAGCACAACTCCAGCTGTTGTACTTGGTAATGGTGATGTTGTATACGATGGACCAACAGGCTCATTCACACCCGCATATGGTGAGGGTTGATTAGATGTGGTAAAGTCAAGGCTGGTCGCAGTTACGGCAATGTTTTGAACAGGCGACAAACTACCATTATTTACACCACCGATGTAGCTTGGCGATGGGGTAGGAGACAAAGCATCATTAATAAATTTAGACCCAACACCGAGAACAGCTGCAGTGACACGAAGTTGAATCAAATCAAGATCATGTACGTTCGCGGCTGTATTGTTAAAAGTAGCTCTGATCACAAAGTTCGTAACTCCTTGGGTTGGCCCCTGCGTGTCAACCGCAGCAATGGAAAGACCACTGAAGGTTATGCTTGATGCACCTCCTACTGATTGTTCTGCAATTTCGATTAGACCGGTCGCATCATACAAGGCGATCCGGTTGATGTTCGAAGGATTTGTGATAGAGAAGGTCACGGAATTGAGTGTGGTGTTTGCACCATCCGCATCACCATCTGCATCACCGTCTGTTAGTGTAAGCGTCTCCAAAATTACACTGTTGGCGCTTGTAACATTGGTAGCTCCTTGATAATTCACATAATCAATGGTAGGGTCGGGAGCAACTGGGTTGAATGTAAGTGTGGACTCAAAGGATGAAATCAATCTGATCTCGGGCGTAAATGCTGCCGGAAACGCCACACTGTTAACTCCACTACTGGTCGACATGCTGAGCGTTACATTATCGCCATTGGTTCCGGTAATAAATTTAAAATCAGCAGGGAAATTGAAGACCCCTGCCGCAAAATTACTGCCAACTACTGCCGGAGTACTAAACATGGTAGCACCGGATGCATTGGATAATACTGTAATTGCTGATGAAAAGCCTAAATCACGGTTGCCGTTTATATCGCGAGCTTGTGCCACTACTTGCAAGGGGCTATTTAAAGAAGCGGTAGCGGTTGTGGGCCCTGCCGGATCAACCGGAGTAGTAAAATCAATTTTAGTAGCCACCACATCTACCAGATTGTTTACAATTCCAGAATTTTGGGTCTGAGGTGTGGGCGCAAAATTAGTTCCGTTTGCTGATAACGAAATGTTTGCTTTCTGAACGTCAAATACAAAGCGAAGTCCGTCAATCGTAGTAGGCAAGGTGCCTCCGAGGGCAGACTTTAACCAAATACGAAGGGTAAAGGTCTTGCTGTTATTGTCTGTTATTAAGCCCAGTAATTGCCCGGTAGCAGAGCTTAGATCGAAGTAGAGGTAGTTAGACGGGTCAATGGTGGTCACCGTAACAGTGTTTGTTCCATCACTTAGCGTTGCTGTGGCGATAGCATCGTTCCAACCTAATACGGTATTGCCTGCACCCGAAGTGATCGTCACTGCGTTGAGCTGTGTAGCATTGCCATCGTTTTCGTTTGCCGGTGTTGCTCCGGGGTCATCATTAATCATAAAATCAAACACCGCTAAACCTGCAGGTGTATTTACCAGGTCGGTTAATGATGAAATAATGGCAGGCTCCGTTAATGCCCCTGCGGTGATAGTAGTTGCATTACCTCCTCTTACATCAAAAGGAGTAGAGGTTCCACTGGAAACGGCCGAAGGTCCCGTTGCTGCTACCGTTAGCGTAGCACCTATTCCTGAAGTATTGAATTTAAAATTGTTAGGGAACGTGAGTACACCATTAATGATTGAGCCGTTGCCGGGAATGTTGCCCATGGTTAACCCCAGAGAATTGGTAACAGTAACAGTGCTCGAATTATAATTGATATCTCTGTTATTGTTTACATCCAATGCTTCTACCACAGGCACCGGTGGTTGTGATGAAATATCTTTTCCCACCAACAGGACTGGAAGTGGATTGACATCAAATTGTAACTTACTGGCAATCACATTAACTGCAATGTTGGAAGCTCCGGAATTCTCGCTTTCAGAACCTGTAAACAAACTACTCTGCGGGGCAAGCGTAATGTTATTTTGGAGTACTTCGAAAACAAAGTTTTTATTGTCAATATCATCTGGCAATGTTCCTCCAAGGCTTGACTTCAATGTGATATACAAGCGGTAGTTCTTAAAGCCATTGTCATTAATAAAACCTAAACCAGCCGGATTAATGCCACTGAATGTAATTGAATTGGTAGAAACTGTTCCCGTAATAGGAGCGTTAGCCAAAACCCCATCCCACAATTGAACTTGCGAGATTGCCTGCGACCAATTGGTGATGTCATTGCCGGTTCCTTGAGTATATACAATTTGTGAAATGCGGGTAGGTGAACCATCACCTCCACTTCCGTTATCATCTACTACTCTAAAATCAAACACCTGCACAAATGAAGATGTGTTGAGCGAAGAGAAAGTAGCAGGTGTGGTAAGAACACCTGGTTGGATGGTAGACAGGTTGCTATAATTTACCGTTACAGCAGCGCTTGTGCCAGAGGCAGGTACGAGGCTGTTGGCAGCCACGGTAGCTGTTGTCGCTGTCAGTGTTCCATCTCCACCGTTTTGATATTGAACGCCCGACAAATTTGCCTTTCCGTTTGTCATGGTTACGGTTGCCGGTAAAGTCGCAGCCACGGCACCTGTTACCGTAATAGATGCACCGTAATCTTTATCTGTATTTCCATTTACATCGCGTGCGCGAATTAAAGAGGTAGTTGAGAGGTCAGGCGCTACCGAAGTGCTGTTGATCCCTGTTAAAACTAATTGTGTTGGAGCAGGATTGGTAGTAAAATCCAATTTAGTGGCAACTACTTCTATCTCTTTTGCACCTGATTGAAGAACAGGTTGAGATCCTAAAAGCCGGCTGCTTTGACCACTGCCATCGTTATAAGAGAAACTGGCCGGGCTCAGGCTAAATGCTAAGTTTAGTCCATCGATATTAGCCGCCAACGCACTGCTTAAATTTGGCTTTAACCAAATTTTGAGTGTGTAAGTTTTTGATGATGGAGCACCACTGGCATCGGCAATAAAGCCAATTTCGGTAGCATTGGAAGAAGGTATACTTGAAAAAGTAATGTTGGTCGGATTGACTGTTCCGGTAAACGTGTTCGTGCCGTCAGACAATTGGGCTCCCCCGGCTTCAATGATATCTTGCCAATTGGCAACTTCACCCGGTCCATTGCTATTACCTATGCCTTGATTGATGACCAATTGTAAGAGTTTGAAATCAGCGTTATCACCATCCCAATCAGAAGCTCCCGTGAGGGGAGTAGGATCAGAATAAGTAATTCTTACGCGTCCATTCGCTCCATCTCCTCCCAAACCGTTTCCACTACCTCCACCGCCTCCACCCGGGATGGAGCCAATTATTCCTGAACCTATATTAATTCCATTACCGCCATCACCACCATCCAACGGGGCGTTGGCACCTGTACTTGTCGTTGCAGAGGTTCCATTAGAGTTAATGCCTGCTGAAGATCCACCACCTCCGCCAGCGCCTGCT
>PJQF01000229.1_pt1 | contig 25314 bp, 28 predicted proteins | sample 1503741 | NCBI WGS metagenome assembly PJQF01 (sample SAMN07775949, study PRJNA414020) | Biofilm metagenome, whole genome shotgun sequencing project. | isolation source: biomolecule (vanillin) treated reverse osmosis membrane biofilm | place: India: Nagpur | collected 2017-03-21 | reverse complement strand
AAATTGTTTCATTGATAATGGTCCCTGCCTCCACACACACATCCTGTGGAACAGTAAGCTCCGGTCGCTGATTCAAACAATCTTCAATGATGATCTGCATATCGCGGGTCACATATCCAATTTGTTTCCACTCATCGCCAATCTTTCGCCATTGATAGATTCGAAATGCAATGTTGTATTCCCCTGGAGCACCGGGCGCATTCCATATTATCGTACCAGTAATTGGATCAATGTTAAATGTGGGTGGCCCGTCTTGCGTCTCGTTTGCTTTGGAATAATCTATACCGATTCGATCATAAAACTCCTTTACGTTTGGATCGCGGTAATCGCCTACCACAATTCCTTTATCTTGCTTGGGCACCGTGAATTCGTATGATAGGCTATCTCCATCCGGATCATACGCGCCCGGATTATGGTACCAAGCACCTCCAGTGCATCCTTTGTCAATTGGCGGCACCAATAATCGTGGCGAGTTATCACAACCAATGAATGGGTCAATATAAATTACGGTCTCTAAAAAAAAGGGCGTATTCACTGACCCTGATATGTTGAGTATGTTAGCATTTCGATTACGTTCCCAGTAGGTAATAGTATATCTTCCCGGCCCAGGGAAAGTATGAGTAGTATCAAATCGCACATAACCGATTCCCTCTCCCAACTCAGGCCGAATGGTATTTTCGATACGAGGCGTAATGATTGAAACTCCATCGCCAAATTTTAAGGTACCTCCCTCAAATCTTACTTGAGAACCTGTATTGGTGTAAGCGGTAATGGTGATTCGAAAGGTTAGGCCGTTGCAACTTTCTCTTACCACCGTAATCTCTCCTGCACGTAAATGCGTTGCATTCGCTTGAAAAAAGCCACCTAAAAGAAGTGTACAACCAACAACAATAAATATACCTAGTTTCTTCATCATGTGTAATCTCAAAAGTACAACAATACCAACGATCAAAAAGTTAATTCATTTGCAATTCCTTCCACTCCATTCGACTATAAACGCTTAAATCATTGAATTATTCAATAAAAGACTCATTTTTATAAATCTATAGTAACTTTGGCTCGCATGCGTGTCGTTGGCGAAATACCCCATCCGGAAATAAAGATAACCATCTTTCATTGGAACAACCGTTTTTTACTAAAGCTCGAATGGGGACCGTTTGAGCAAACTTACAAAGTAGATGAATACGAATTTAGCTCGGATGAAGAGGTAAAAACAATTTTAACGGATGAATTTCTAAATGAGGCGGGCACCCGATTCCAAGAAATGGCCAAAAGCCTGCAAAAAGCAACTCAATTCCCTTAAAGTTTGCGAATGAAGGTGGACGAATTAACTTTGATGTCCTTTCTCAATAGTTGATGGAAATCTTAGAAGAAAAGAAAAACAAAAACAAGCCATACAAGCCCATTTTGGATGGTATCCCCGATTGGCCGGTTTATCAACTGAGCAAAAATCGTAAAGAGTTCATTGCTGAGGTAACTGAAAAATCCATCAGCCGAATCAAAGAATTAAGGCCTCAACTTAAGCAACTGGTCGATGACTTGCAGGCAACCGTTTATCGGGAACAGAACCGAATTAAGCGGAATCGCTGGCGGGTAGACCCCAAGGATGATCCCAAATTCTGGGCTACCATTAAAAATGAGTTAGTTGACCTTAGCAATAAAAAAGAGGAGGAAGTCAGTGCAGCCGTAGATGCCATTTTATATAAAATTGTGCATCGCTATGCTTCTGAGATTGCCGGTAATTTTAAGGCTTCTTCGTATCGTTTGGCCCGCGAAGTAATCAAATTTGGATTTCTGAGGCTTCTCAACGGCACTCGGATCAAAAAATTTGGTGCCTTCTTCCGCAACCGGTATACCCTTCGCGATAAAATTCACATCGTAGGTAAGGTGAAAATGATTCGGAAATTGGCCAAACAAGGCACGGTTGTGATGGTGCCCACCCACTTCAGCAATCTGGATTCCATTTTGATCGGTTGGGTTATTCACTCCATGGGATTACCGGCTTTCATTTACGGTGCGGGTCTCAACCTGTTCAATATTAAAATCATCGCCTACTTCATGAATAGTTTGGGCGCTTATAAGGTAGATCGTAGAAAGAAAAATCTGCCCTACCTCGAAACGCTTAAAATGTATTCGAATCTGGCTATCCAAAAAGGTGCACACAGTTTGTTTTTCCCAGGTGGCACACGCTCGCGTTCAGGCCTAATTGAAAAGCAATTGAAGCTTGGCTTGCTCAGCACAGCTATTGAAGCACAGCGAAGCCTTTACATGACAGAAGGTGAGCCGAAAAAAATATTTGTGGTACCTGTTACTCTCAACTATCATTGTGTGCTAGAAGCACCTGAGATGATTGAAGATTATTTACAGGTAAAAGGACAAGACCGCTACTTTCCCGAGCAGGACAAATACGGCAGTTTCCAACTCATTAAGTTCCTCTTTAAATTCTTTACGAACCCATCCAGTATTTCCGTTTCAATCGGCCCTGGTTTGGACGTGATGGGAAACTATGTAGATGAAAATGGAAATAGCCTCGATGCGCAAGGCAGAATCATCAACACACGCGATTATTTCATTTCCAATGGCGATATTAATGTAGATCGCCAGCGCGAAGATGAATATACACGCATGCTCAGTCAGCGCATCGTTACGGAATATCATAAAATCAACCGGGTTTTTGCTAGCCACTTGGTAGCTTTTATTGCTTTCGAAATCTGGCAAAAGAAACACCCAAGCCTGGATTTATTCAGTCTTCTCCGCATTCCGGAAGAGGATCTGGAAATTGACTATGCCGAATTTAAAGAAGTTTTCAAGCGCGTGCGCAAACAAATCTTCTTAATGAAAGAACAAGGAAAGATCAATTTTGCAACGCACTTAAAAGGAAAGTCAGACGGAGCCATTCAGCGCGGATTAGAGAACGTGGGTGTTTTTCACCTCAATCGCCCTTTATTAAAGAACAAAAAAGGAAACATCATTACCAAAGATTTATCGTTGCTCTATTATTATCACAATCGCTTAGTAGGCTATGACTTGGAGCAATTTATTTAGCCACTAAACCTTGGTATGTCTTTCACCGATCGACTTCTAAAATCAACTGACGAAAAGCCTGTAGGCGTGATCGGTGCCGGTAATTTCGGAACGGTGATCGCCAACATACTAGCTTTGAACCGGCCGGTTTTACTGTATGCACGCGATGGTGAGGCCGTGAAACAAATCAACGCAAAAAGAACGAACCGAGGACACGCTATTCATGAAAATGTGACTGCTGTGAACGATCTGGCAGTAATCGCGAGATCCTGCGAAATCATTTTCCCCATGGTGCCCTCTGCTCACTTCCGGCAGATGATGAAAAATCTGTCTCCGCATCTTCAGCCATACCACATTTTAATTCACGGGACAAAAGGCTTTGACATCCAACTGCCCGAAGGTGAAACCATTGAAAGTGTACGCACACTGAATCGGAAACAGGTGAAGACGATGAGTGAAGTGATTCGAGAAGAGAGTGTGGTGGTGCGCATTGGCTGTTTGGCTGGGCCTAATCTAGCCAAAGAACTTTCACAGCGACAGCCAGCCGCAACAGTTATTGCGAGTCGGTTTGATGAAGTGATCCAAATTGGTAAAAAACTTCTCCGCAACGACCGATTTCAGGTATATGAAAACAAAGACATTGTAGGAGTAGAAATTGCTGGAGTTCTCAAAAATATAATTGCAATTGCTTCCGGAGCTTTGAATGGATTAGGCTACGGAGAGAATGCCCGGGGGTTGTTGGTGAGTCGTGGTGCGGTTGAAATGGTGTATTTGGGTCGTGCCCTTGGCGGGGATGTGAAAGCGTTTTTAGGAGTAGCTGGAATTGGCGACTTGGTAACTACTTGCAACAGTCCGATGAGTCGAAATTTCACAGTTGGCTATCGGCTAGCCAAAGGTGAAACCCTTGAAAACATTCTGGCCGACATGGAAGAAATTGCCGAAGGAGTTAATACCGTACGCATCGCGAAAAAGTGTGCTGATTTTTACAAGATCAGAGCGCTGATTACCGACCGACTTTATAAAGTTTTGTTCGAGGGGATGACAGTTGAAGAGGCGCTTGAGTTTTTAATGCGCTTTCCGCTTAGCGCGGATATCGATTTTATTTAAATGCAGCTTTGATTTTTTCGGCAATTGCCACAAACTCTTCCTTCGACAGCACGAGTTTCGGATTGGTAAAATTAATATCGCTGGTAGTATTAATCGGAACGAGATGAATGTGGGCATGAGGCACTTCAAATCCGATGACCGTTACTCCTACCCGTTTACAATTCATAGCCGATTGAATGGCTTTGGCTACTCGCTGGGCAAAAAGTGTAAGGTGTGTAAGCTCGCCTTCGGTTAAATCAAAAAGATAATCTTCTTCTCGCTTTGGAACTACCAATGTATGGCCTTTCATCAGTGGATTGATATCCAAAAATGCGTAGCAATGTTCATCCTCAGCAATAAAATACGATGGAATTTCGCGTTGAATGATACGACTAAAAATGCTGGCCATGGAAACGCTCGCTTAGGCTTCTATCTTTATGATTTCAAACTCCATTTCACCGGCAGGTGTTTTAATCTTTGCGCTATCACCCATTTTCTTTCCCAACAAACCTTTTCCAATAGGAGACTGAGTAGAAATCTTACCCGCCTTTAAATCAGCCTCTTCTTCTGACACTAACATATAAGTCATCGAGGCGGCATTCTTTTTGTTCTTGATCGTCACTTTTGACAAAATTGAAACCACCGAAGTATCAATTTTTGATTCATCGATGAGGCGTGCATTTCCTACCAGTTCTTCCAGTTTAGCAATTTTAGCCTCCAAGTGCCCTTGTGCATCTTTGGCAGCATCATATTCCGCATTTTCGCTAAGGTCACCTTTGTCTCGAGCCTCTGCAATTTGTTTCGCAATATCCGAACGGCCCTTGGTTTTGAGGTTGGCTAATTCGTTGGTCAATTTATCCAAACCTTCTTTTGTGTAATATGAAATTTGCTTTGCCATTTTAGTATTGCTTATGCTACCATTTAAAAAAGAAAACAACGGCCACCCATTTCGTGCGGCCGTTGTTGATACAAAAGTAATTTATATTTCCTGAATACAAAAACAATTCAGGCACCTACCAATTCCGGAATACTGGATTTGATTTGCTCTAATAATTCATCATCGAAAAGAGCAAGGTACAGTGTTTTGGCTTTGGCGAGTTGTTCGATCGTTAAACCTTTGGCACCACGCAAATCTGCTTTGTATAAACTAGCATTTTCAAAATCGGCACCCATTAGATAACTATTCCGCAAATTCGATTCCATCAAAAATGCATTCTTGAAATTTGTTTTGATTAGGAAGGCGCCTTCAAACTGAGTTTTAATCAGAAACGCATCTTTAAAATTAGCGCCACTGGCATATGCTCCCTTTAAGTTCGCCTGATTCAAGTTTGAATTCTCTAGATTCGTTTGATTCAGTCGCGTATTCTCTAAATTGGTTTCAATCAAAGTAGAGTTTGAAAGATTAGATGAATTAAGATTGGATGCTTTCAGATTAACGTAATTCAAATTGGTGCGTACCAGATGGCAATTCACCAGATTAATTTCATAAATTTTATGACGGTTTAATCGTTTAATGTTACCCACTGTTCGGAATGCCGCTTCATCCGATTCCCACAAACGAAAATCGTCAATCTCATCTTTATACGTGCGAATGCGTTGACGAATTTCACCATTCTGATTTAACCAATACAACAAGATACCGATGACGGCAATGTCAAAAATCATTCCATGCGCTTCGGCCAACACCTGCATCCAAAAGCTTCTGAAATCTGAAATATAGAAAGGGAGACTAAGGCCAATCACAACCACTGCAACAATGACCAGCACGATAGAACTCGTGAGAAGTGGTTTTTCAACTACTTCATCAAATTTGTTTGAAAATTTTGCTTTTAATTTTTGAATTCTTGACATGGTCCAAACAAATGCTCGAGGTGCTTACTGATCAAAGGTATGGTTAACAAATAAAATAATGCCTTTCATTTTAATAGGAAACTTACATCATTTTATGCTGCTTTCAAAGCAACAAATGAATGGTAAGAAAGTAGGTGGTAAGACCAAGTAAATCGCTCATAGTCGTAATAAACGGGCCGGAGGCCAGAGCCGGATTGAAACCCAATCGATTGAGAATGAGTGGCGTCACCGTTCCTACAAAGGACGAAAATAATACGACTCCAAATAGGGCAATCGAAACTACAATCGATAATTGCTGATTCCCGAAAAACAAAAGTGTTGCACCTAAAACCAACACAGACAAAAAGAAACCATTCAGCAGTGCCACGCTAAATACTTTGGAAAGCCTTTTCATCAAGCCTTCGTCCACAAAGCTGGGGTTAACTAAACTTTGCACTACGAGCGAAGATGATTGAATCCCTACGTTTCCACCAGTAGCCTGAATTAACGGCACGAAAAAAGCGATAGCCGTAATTTTGGCCAACTCTGCTTCAAAAAAACCCATGAAACGCGCACTCAGCATACCTCCGAAAATTCCAATCAATAACCAGGGCAAACGGGCACGGGTATTTTTCCAAACGGTGTCATCTTCTTCCACATCTTCGGTAATACCCGACATGATCTGACGCTCTTCCTCAGCTTGTTCGGTAATCACATCTACGACATCATCAATCGTGATTCGCCCGACCAATTGGCCATTAACGTTTACAACCGGAACGGATTCCAAATCGTATTTCTTCATCACCTCTGCTACTTCCGTATCTTCTTGATGCGTTTCCACAGAAACCACATCATCATCATAAATATCCTTTACAATTGTCTTAGGATCCGTTAAGATCAATTTTTGCAGTGCCACTCGCCCCAACAACTTGTCGTGATCATCCACCACATACACCGCGTAGAATTTCACTACATTTTCAGCCTGCTTTCGAATTTCCTCCACACACTGCACCACAGTCCAGTTATCGCGGGCTTTAATCAATTCTTTTGCCATCAATCCACCGGCTACATTGGCATCGTAGCGCAGCAGGTCGATTACTTGCACTTTTAAGTCTACCTCCAGTCCGGCAATAATGCTCTCACTGGTTTTGATAGGTAATTCATTCAATATATCGGCCGCATCATCAGAGTCTAACTGATTGACAATCTCCGTTAGTTCTGTTAGGCCATAAATCTGAAGAAATTTTTTGCGCGTATCCGAATCCAGATCGTTGATGATTTTGGAACGCGTTTCCAGTGGCAACAAGTCAAGCACATACTTTGACTCTTCGCTATTGAATTCATACAATAAGGAAGTGATGTCTGCGGGATTGACATCAATTAAGCTCTCAACAATGAAATTGCCGTCACGCTCGTCCAGCGCTAGTTGAAAGCGATCACGAAACTCTTTCGTCAATTCAAATTCAACAAACTCTTTCACTGCTTAGCTTCAATTAATTTGGTAAGATCAATAAACTGCTCTACAGAAAGTTGCTCAGCTCTTTTGTCCAGCAAAGGCAAAGCCACAATCGAAGCGTCCAAATTTAGAGGTTTGAGTGCGTTTCGCAAGGTCTTCCTTCTGTTTTGGAATGATTGCTTGACCACACGTTGAAATAACCCCTCATTACACCCAAGTGTTGTTCGGTTGTTTCGGGTAAGTCGAATCACAGCCGACATCACTTTTGGCGGTGGATGAAAAACTCCGGGCGGCACTTTAAAAAGAAATTCTATATCGTAGTAAGCTTGCAACAAAACACTGAGGATGCCATAGGTTTTGCTACCCTCCTTCTCCGCAATTCGGTCGGCAACTTCTTTTTGCAACATGCACACCACTTGTTTTACGCGGGCGCGTTCTTCCAAAATACGAAAGAAAATCTGCGATGAAATGTTATAGGGAAAATTGCCGATGATCAAGTATTCTGAGGCTAATTCAGAAAGATCCAATTCTAAAAAATCGCCTTCAATAATATTCGTTTGCAATTTGGGATAATGCTCTTTTAAATAAGCAACTGATTCCCGGTCGATTTCAATCAACTTCAAATCAATCTGTTGCTTGGATACTAGAAATTGCGTGAGTACACCTGTGCCGGGTCCAATCTCAATTACCTGCTGTGGTTCACCGGTCAGCCGAAGTGCCTCCACAATTTTGGATGCAATATTCTGATCCTTCAAAAAATGCTGGCCAAGAAATTTTTTAGGTCGAACCATAATTCCACTATTCCTGCAAAGTTCAAGAATACTTGTTGAATTGTTGTGTGTTTGTTCAGATATAAAATGAGATTGATGTCAATTCTGTATTTTGCTTAAAACAGAAGTGGCAGAATTGATTAACTTTAAGCTTTATACTTTCACATGGCTATCGAAAAACCTCGAATCGGAATTACACTTGGCGACCTCAATGGAATTGGACCCGAAGTAGTGATCAAGGCGCTTACAGACAATCGGCTGTTGAGCATGATCACACCGATTGTCTATGGATCGACCCGAGTGCTTTCTTACTATCGTAAACTGATAAGTATGGAAGAATTCAATTACAGTCAGGTAAAAACAAAAGGACAATTTTTTCCGAAGGCCGTCAACGTGGTGAATTGTTGGGAGGAAGCCATTGAAATCGTACCCGGTCAGCCATCAAAGCAAGCGGGACGTGGAGCCTTGCTGGCACTGAAGCAAGTGGTAGATGATGCCAAAGAAGGAATGCTGGACGCGATCGTAACAGGGCCCATCGATAAGAATACCATTCATGGTGAAGAATTCCCCTATCGCGGGCACACCGAATACTTAACCGAAACATTTGGTGCCGGTGAAAGTCTGATGCTGATGGTAGGTAACAACCTGCGGGTAGGTTTAGTAACTGAACATGTTTCTATCAAAGACGTGGCCTCCCTCATTAATAAGGAACGGGTGGAGTTGAAAATACGGTTGTTGGAGATGTCGCTGAAGAAAGACTTTCTCATCAGCAAGCCTAAAATTGCCGTACTGGGTCTCAATCCCCATGCGGGCGATGAAGGTCTGCTGGGCTCAGAGGAAAATGAGGTTATCCGTCCGGTGATAGCCGATTTAAAGAACAAAGGAAAGGTGATTTTCGGGCCATTTCCTGCCGATGGCTTCTTTGCCGCACATCAACACCTAAAATACGATAGTGTTTTGGCCATGTATCACGATCAAGGGTTAGTGGCATTTAAAACACTGGCTTTTGAAGATGGCGTCAATTTTACTGCAGGTTTGCCGGTAGTCCGCACTTCGCCAGACCATGGAACTGCATATAATATTGCAGGCAAAAACATGGCCGATGAATCTTCCCTAAGGCAAGCCATTTATACGGCTTGCGATATTGTAAAGAACAGGCAAGAACTATTGGTCGAGCATAATTAAGGCTTTAGCGGCTGAAACGCTATTATAAATCATTTATGTACTTAATTTTCAAGGCTTTAATAGTTTTGAAGTATGTACACATATCCAATGGACATCGTAACGAAGAAAAAGCTTAACATTTTAATCCAGTTGGCTGAAGCTGATAAACATTTTGCGAAGTCGGAACGAGAAATGATTTTTAAAATCGCAGCCGATAAAAACTTTCCGGAGCCGGAAGTAAATGCGCTGATTCGAAACCCGGAGCCAATCGACACCTTAGGAGCCCTTTCGGATGAACAGAAATTCGATTATTTAGTGGCGTGCATGGAACTGATGCATGCCGATCAAAAGCTGTTTGAAAGCGAACTAATCTTCTGCAAAAGCATCGCAATTAAGCTGGGATTCAAAAAAAACGTGGTTGATTATTTTGTGGATAACTTTGGCAAAAAGCCACTGAATGACATGAAAAAGGTGGTTTTTACTGATTTTTATTAGGTCGATCTGCCTAAATTAACAAGCCATCCCATCAAAAAACCCAAGGGAAGGGCCATAAATTCAATAATTCCTGATAAATTTGCCCCTCATTTTAAAAGCCCTTTGGGGTGAATGATTTTAGTGTCAATATTTTAGGATTAAGCAAGAAAGAGCACTCTTTCGAGTTCCAGCTGGGCGAAACATTCTTCGCCAAGTATGGCAAAGAGGTTGTTTCAGGCGGTGATTTTAACACCAAAGTTATTCTCAACAAAAGGGAAACGCTCATTGAAGCTGATTTTGATATTCAGGGTAAGGCGCACTTGATTTGCGACCGTAGCTTGGATCCTTTCGACCACCCGATGAAAATTTCCAAAAAGGTGATTTTCAAATATGGAGAAGTAGCCGAAGAAATCAGCGATGAGATAATCGTTATACCACGCGATCAAGACGTGCTCGATGTGGGACAGTTGATGTATGAATTTATTGTGTTGGATATTCCAATCAAAAAAATTCATCCGCGATTTGAACAAGATAACGAAGATGAAAATGAAGAGGGTAAATTGATTTATCAGACTGAAAAAGACGAAACAGCCATTGACCCTCGCTGGGAAGTGTTAAAAAAGTTAAAACAATAGTAAATAAACAAGATAGGTTATGCCAAATCCCAAACGAAAAACCTCGAAAACCCGCAGAGATAAAAGAAGAACCCATTACAAAGCGGTAGCTAAACAATTCTCGATGGATCCGACAACCGGAGAAAGCCATTTGCCACACCGCGCGCACTGGCACGAAGGTAAACTCTACTACAAAGGAAATGTAGTAATGGAAAAGGAAGTGGCGTAAACAGCCCAAATGATTAAGTCATTGACCATCTGTTTAAAGTGTGATTTTAATATTGCCTATCTAGGCAAAACGTACTAAGTGTGTTTAAATAAAATGCCCGGTTTCACCAACTGGGCATTTGCTTTTTTAGTCGTCCGGTGAAACGAAGAAATTATGAGTAAAATTAGAGCAGCGATTACAGGTGTAGGCGGTTATGTACCCGACTACATTCTCACCAACAAAGAGTTAGAGAAAATGGTGGAGACCACCGATGAGTGGATCACCTCGCGCACCGGTATCAAAGAACGAAGAATACTAAAAGGCGAAAATCAAGGTGTTTCAGTCATGGCCATTGAGGCTGTGAAAGATTTGCTGGCCAAAACCAAAACAAAGCCAGAAGAAATTGATCTGATCATTTTCGCAACCATTACGGCAGACATGACCTTTCCTGCCTCTGCTAACATTGTAGCTACGGCTGTTGGGGCGACCAACGCATTTAGTTATGATATGGGCGCTGCTTGTTCCGGGTTCATTTATGGCTTAACCACCGGAGCGAGTTTTATCGAAGCGGGGCGCTATAAAAAAGTGATTGTGATTGGTGGCGATAAAATGTCGGCCATCTTAGATTATACTGATCGCACTACATGCATCATCTTTGGCGATGGTGCCGGCTGCGTATTACTTGAACCTACTACCGAAGATGTAGGCGTAATGGACTACATGTTGCGCAGTGATGGAAGCGGTGAAACATTCCTGCATATGAAAGCCGGTGGTAGCCGTGTTCCGGCCTCTCACGACTCAGTAGATAAGCGTATGCACTATGTTTATCAGGAGGGTTCTTCTGTTTACAAATTTGCAGTGACTAACATGGCCGATGTGGCAGCGCAGGTAGCCGAGCGCAATCATTTGAATAAAGACAATATCGATTGGCTGGTGCCACACCAAGCGAACAAGCGCATCATCGATGCAACTGCATCGCGCGTGGGTATAGCTGAAGACAAAGTCATGATGAATATTGAGCGCTACGGAAATACCACCGGTGGTACCATTCCATTATTGCTTTGGGATTATGAAAAGCAATTAAAGAAAGGCGACAATCTGTTGATTGCTGCGTTTGGCGGTGGATTTACCTGGGGCTCTGTGTATGTAAAGTGGGCTTACGATCCGAAATAAATCATGTAACAATTACCCGAACTATAAATTGAGAATGACCAATGGCAACTGTATCTGATCTAAACAAAGGAAGTTATGTACGCTACAATGGAGAGGTAGTGCAAGTAGAAGAACTACAGCACAGAACCCCCGGCAACTTGCGTGCATTTTATCAAGTAAAAATGAGAAGCTTGCGCACCGGAAAAATTGTTGAAAACCGTTTCCGTCCGGGTGATGCAATTGAACAATTACGCGTAGAAACCAAAGAATATCAGTATCTCTATCAGGATGGCGATAGCCTGGTGTGCATGGATAACACCACGTTTGAACAAATCTACTTAGATAAAGCCTTATTGGGCGAATCCGTTAATTACATTAAAGAAGGCGTGACCTTGTTGATTGCCTTCGAAAATGGAACCGACCCGATTACGGCAGAAGCACCGGCACACGTAAATTTTGTAGTAACCTACACTGAACCAGGTGTGCAAGGAGATACAGCCACTCGTACGTTGAAACCTGCCACCATTGAAACGGGTGCAGAAATTCGCGTGCCATTATTCATCAACACCGGTGATAATATCAAAATCAAGACCAGCACCGGTGAGTACGTTGAACGTGTTAAATAACCAACCCTATGGCTACGAAGAAAGAAATTGGAACAAAAGGTAACGGAATAAAAAAACCAGCAACTCAAACCCAATCAGAAATGAAAACGAACGAGATACGCGACCTTATCGACTTCATTGCCCAATCCGGCTTAAATGAAGTGGACATTGAAACCAAAGAATTGAAACTTCACGTGAAGCGTGAACCAGATCAAAAGGTAATGAAGTCTGCGGCTCCCGTGATGGCAGCCCCGGTAATTGCTGCCCCTGCAGCCGTTGCAGCGGCTCCTGCTGTTGCTCCTGCGGCCGCGGCCGCACCTAAAGCTGAAAAGCCAGCTGCTGCCCCTGTAAAAGGTCTTGAGATCAAATCTCCGATGATCGGAACTTTCTACCGCACCGCGAATCCTGATTCACCTCCATTTGTTTCTGTGGGTGATAAGGTAACCAAAGGACAAACGGTATGTATCATCGAAGCCATGAAACTATTCAACGAAATTGAGTCAGAGGTTTCGGGTACAATCGTGAAAGTAATGGTCGAAAATTCTTCTCCGGTAGAATACGATCAGGTGCTTTTTGTGGTAGAACCAGATTAATTATTTAAGATTTGCGATTCATGATTTACGATTTTAAGACCCGTGTATCGACTGGCTCGTAATTCACCAATCAAAATTCACAAATCAAAAATTAAGTCTCATGTTTAAAAAAATATTGATTGCCAATCGTGGCGAAATTGCCCTGCGCGTTATTCGCACCTGCAAAGAGATGGACATTAAAACAGTGGCTGTTTATTCAACCGCTGATCGTGAAAGCTTACACGTTCGCTTTGCGGATGAGGCCGTATGTATTGGAGCCGCTCCGAGCAAAGAGTCGTATTTAAATATTCCGCGGATTATTTCAGCTGCCGAAATTACTAATGCCGATGCGATTCATCCCGGCTATGGTTTCTTATCTGAAAATGCTGAGTTCTCGGCCGTGTGTCATGAATATGGAATCAAATTCATTGGCCCCACACCTGAGATGATCAAATTGATGGGTGACAAAATCACCGCCAAGGATACCATGAAGAAAGCGGGCGTGCCTTGTATTCCCGGTTCGGAAGGGTTGCTGGAATCAGTAGAGCAAGGTATTGAGCTGGCGAAGAAAATTAAGTTTCCAGTGATTGTAAAAGCTACAGCCGGTGGTGGCGGAAAGGGTATGCGAATCATCAATGATGAAAGCGAATTCCGTAAAGCGTGGGACGATGCCAAGCGCGAAGCAGCCGCCTCTTTTGCCAACGATGGTTTGTACTTGGAGAAATTTATTGAGGAGCCCCGCCACATTGAAATACAAGTGGTAGGCGATCAATACGGCAAAGCGTGTCACTTGTCTGAGCGCGATTGCTCTATTCAACGCAGACATCAAAAGCTGGTAGAAGAAACCCCCTCTCCGATCGTATCACAAGAGCTACGTGAGCGGATGGGACAAGCTGCCATTCAGGGAGCGAAAGCCATTAACTATGAAGGTGTAGGAACCATCGAGTTTTTAGTTGATAAGTACGGAGATTTCTATTTCATGGAAATGAATACCCGTATTCAGGTAGAGCACCCGATCACCGAAGAAGTAACGGATTACGATTTGATCAAAGAGCAAATTAAAGTAGCGGCTGGTGTACCGATTTCCGGAAACAACTACTACCCTAATTTGTATGCGATGGAGTGCCGTATCAATGCCGAAGATCCGGCCAACGGATTCCGTCCTTCTCCGGGCAAAATTACCAATATCCACATGCCAGGCGGGCACGGAGTGCGGATCGATAGCCACGTTTATTCAGGTTACACCATTCCTCCGAACTATGACTCGATGATTGCTAAACTAATTGTAAGTGGTCAATCGCGCGAAGAGGTAATTACCCGTATGAAACGTGCCTTAAGTGAGTTTGTCATTGAAGGTGTGAAAACAACTATTCCTTTCCACTTAAAGTTGATGGATAATGCTACGTTCAGATCCGGAAAGTTCAACACGAAGTTTTTGGAAACATCGTTCGACTTCTCTGAATTAAAATAATTGATTCCTTAGGATAATCATTGAAAAGGTCTGGAGCAATTCAGACCTTTTTGTTTAATACGGTTTTTGACCGATGTAATTACCGGGAGGATTGTAATTGCACACCCAGATTTCCTCATTGCCGCATTTTGCCATGCCACAACCTACCTCGGTGGTCTTTTTCCAAATCAATTGCGTATAGTGCCCGCAAACACCATTCTTGCACTTGCCTGAAATGGAATCATAGTACACAATTTCTGAAGCCCAGGCATCCACCACATCTGCGGGTCTGTTCTTCAATCCGGAAGACCAGTAAATATTTTCACCATAGGCAGAGCCATTCCATTTGCCTTTTGTTGGGCGATGCTTCATGGTACACCCTTTTCGTGCCAGTTCTTTAGCCCATGCCTGCGCAAAGTCGGCTAGCTTATCCGACCAAACCAATGGAGGAACTCCAACCTTGGCTCTCCAATGATTATGCCGATCAACCATACCTTTCATCTTGGCGGGTTCGGACACCGTCAAGGAAGAAGACTGCATGGTGATGATACAGATGAAAGCTAAAATCAAACGAAGAGAAGCAGCAACTTTCATACTTTTTGAATTGTCATTTTTACTTATTCAACTACTTCAAATGTTTTTTGAATAGAAAAAGGTTCTCCCAGTGAATTGATGCCTTCCACCACAATCCGGTACTTGCCGGAAAATAATGGCGCATTGAATTTAATAATCGCCTTTCCATCCACTGCATTGGTCTTCATCCATGGATTCCAATAAACAGTGGCCGGGACACTGGTCAGCCTTTGTTTAAATGCTTTTGGAATAGCATAACCGGGCACTCGTAAGGTTGTTACCAAATCAGGTTTATCAACAGGAGACACATAGTCTTTTCGGGTATAAACCGCTAAAATTCCATTACCTCCCAACGATCCGTAGAGAACATTTACACCCGTTTTCACCTCAATGGTTTCTACGGAGTTAGGATCAATCGCGGATAAAATTTGTTCCGGCTTACCGGTAACAACCACATCGTTTATGGTCACTAAAACTTCGGCTGGGTTTAAAGCCGAGCTTGATTCACCGCCTTTGGCCAAATAAACAAACCATTCAATCGCTCCATTGGGATTACTACCTTGCCGAACTATCAGCCCTGGAACTTTTCCGGGCAATGTTTGTAAGAGGTTGCCATAACTGGTATTTAATTGTTGTCGTGTAATAACATAATCCGGTTTACCAAACGGTCTCTCCACGCGATCTAAAGGTTTTTCTACAGTAGTACGATTCGCTTTTACCTGAACATCTCTCAACACTTTTGTGTTGCGCAGTTGTTCTTCTGTTAAATTGTTTCCTTGTCCGGCCTCCAGACGTTCTCTTTTCAACTTTAAATCTATATCCTGAAAAGAGATAGGCACGATCGCTCGCTTTACAAGACTATATTTCAACTGATTATTTTTTTTTCCTTCCATGGGTTGCAATACAAATCGCCCGGTGTCATAGAATACCAATCCTTTAATGTGCACTAATCCATCCGCAGTAAGATCTGCCATGGTAAAATTAGGTTGATCAACCTGAACGATCTGATACACGCCATTGGTTTTATTTACTCCTTGGGGCTTTACAGAAAAACTGATGCCATACTCAATCGGATAATCCAACGACTTTTTAAAAGGTTTTAAAATTGTATTATTCAAGGTTAAAGCTTTTTGAATTGGGTCGCTTATTTGAACTGGGACGACCTTAGCCATATCTGTTACCGACACGGAAAAATGAGAAGCGAGTGGCTCACCCTGTTGGTCGTTGATTTGCAATAATAGCTCATACGGTTTACCCGGTATGGGGTTTGAGGTCGCAGGCTCTAAAGAAATTCCGCTTGACTGTGTAATCGGCTCTATTTCTTGCTCCAATTTTAAATATTCAGCAGAATAAAGAATAGGAATAGGTTTTACATAAAGTGTGTTGTCACCAAAATTTCGATTCAGGTTAGTATAGACCCGTAAGTAATAATTTCTAGTTTCCGGCACCGATGGAATCACCAATTCATTAAAAAAAAGACCGCTATCTAACTTTATAATCTTACTAGCGACAATTAGTTGATTGGTTCGATCTACTAACTCTACATAGGCCGTTCGGCTCAGTGAGTCTCTCCACATTGGATGACTGTAGCCAACATATCCTTTCATCCAAATAGTATCTCCGATGTAATAATAAGGCTTATCGGTATGGACGTAAATCTGCTCCTGAAACCGCGACCAATCATACAACTCAGGATGAGTCGACTTAACACCATCCGGCCGATAATCCAGAGGCAACATTTTAGCTACCCGGTCAGCACTCATATCTCCTGAAACAACTACATCGGTAGGGTTAAGAGGAAATCCATCTTTATTGACCGTTACAGATCCACGATTCAGATTAATCCAACTAACAGAACCATAAACATCTGCATATAGTGGTAGGTTAGGTGCTTCCATCAGGTAATGAACTTCAACGGATCCATTCAGTGAAATCACATAGGTATCGTTGGCCAAATTTCGAAATACAATGCCAGCAGTATCGTATGGAACAACGGTTTTACCCAACTCAGAATAAAACAAATCCGAGCGCGTAGTACTGTTTTTGTATCCGGCAGCCGCTGTATATAACCGAAAGCCTTCGCCCTTTATTCGATTCTCTATCATAGATCTAAATAAATGATGAGTAGAACGGAGGTATGCTTTTTTACGGGCTTCCTTCCATTTCTTAATCTGCTTAGAGTCTTTGCTACTCAATTCTGAAAATCGGGCATTTCCGGCTATGATATAGCCGTCTTTGGTAGACCAAAGGTTAGCCAGATAAAAAACCACTTGATATCCGAGCGCATTGTTTACGATTTCTATCGGCTCAGAAGCCTTAGCGCGCAATTCGTTGACATTACCTGTTTCCTCAAAATCGATTACCCAGGGGTTGAGGATTTTACATTGAGAGGCTTGCTTATCGCTACCTAAAAATACCTTATTGAATCGTTTCAATTTCTTTTCCCACTCGGTATCACGGGTACCCGCAATGTCGATCTGCTTCAATTCTTGTTCTGATGGAACTAATTTCAATACGCCAACATTTACATTTTGCTGATCCCAGGAAACTTTTGTCACTAAAGGCAAATAGCCCACAAAAGAAATGACTAATTCATATTCACCAGGTTCCTGGTTAAAGGAAAGTTCAAAATCGCCAGTACCTACCGTTACAGTTCCAATGGTGGTCTGGTTGATAAATACATTGGCTCCCGGCAGAGGCTCTGATGATTTGGCATCAATAACTTTGCCATTTATTTTCTGGGAATATCCGGTATGAATGAATACCATTAACCACGCCATCAATACCAGCAAAAGACGCATAATTACCAACTGATTTTATTCTAAATCTAGTTAAAAGGCATCATTCTTAAAAGAGACAAAAAAGGCCACCCGAAGATGGCCTTTGCATTCATTTGAATGCCGAATGTTAATCCTGCTTACCAAACATCACCAAATCGTTCACATTGATTTCTGTGATGTATTTCTTTTCGCCTTTATCGGTTTCATAATTGCGGTGTACTAATTTACCTTCCACACATACTTCCATGCCTTTTTTCAAATATTTTTCGGCTATACCCGCCAGGGCTCCCCAAATAACGATGTTATGCCATTGGGTATCTTCTACCTTGGCACCTTTCTGATTCTTGTACACATCCGTGGTGGCGAGGGTAAAACTTGCTTTTTTTGACTTGTTAAATTCCTTTACTTCAGGATCTTTTCCCAAGCGACCAATTAACTGCACGGTGTTTCTTAGACTTTTCATAATTTTAAGTTTTTAATGGTTGAAAATGATTTGTTTCTGCCAACTACCGTGGGGATCAGTCATTGACGATACAAAGGTGAAATGGAAATTAGAGTATAGTCGTAGGTTAGTCAGTTACTTTCGTTTATATTCGCTTGTAAACGTTTACAATCGGAAAATATGACCAAAACAACCGAAAAAGCGTGTTTGGAATGTGGCGAAAAGCTCAATGGACGAGCTGATAAAAAGTTTTGTAGCGATCAGTGCAGGGTATCATTCAACAATAAACTGAACAGCAACGAAACTAATTATATGCGAAACGTGAATTATACGCTTCGCAAAAACAGGCGTATTTTGATGGAAAGCAACCCGACCGGAAAAACAAAAATGAGCCGCGACAAGCTATTGCAAAAAGGATTTGATTTTAGCTATTTTACCAATACATATAAAACCAAAGAAGGCGCAACTTACTATTACTGCTACGAACAAGGTTACCTACCCATCGAAAACAACTGGTACCTGCTGGTAGAAAAGAAAGAATCCAACTAATTATTCAAACTACAGGCTACAATTATGAAGTGAACAGTATATATTATTATTAATTAAACCAACTCCCCATGAAATCCCCGAAACAAATCAAGTTCCTGAAAGGTGAAAAGGTATCTGTATTACCTTGGAAAAAAACCCCGAAAGGTCATCGCTATGCGATTACTAACCATGGCCGAACCATCAGTTTTACCGATGATGTAAAAACGGGACGATTGCTTAAATCTGCCAACCTGGGTGGATACCCCGGCATCTCCTTCCGCATTGGCGATGAGAACAGAAGCATTAACATTCACCGTCTGGTAGCTCAGGAATTTGTAAAACAACCGAGCAAAAAACACAAGAAAGTAATTCACTTGAATTTTAAGAAAGACGACAATCACTACAAGAACTTAAAGTGGGTGACGGTTGAACAGCAATTTGAACATGACAAAAAGAACCCGAATTATTCTGAACGTGGTGGTAATTTTAAGTTAAATGCAGCCAAGGTTCGCGAGATTAAGACGAGTTTGCAAAAAGGTAAATTCACCTTGCGCCAGATCGCCAAAAAATACAAAGTAAGCGACATGCAAATTTATCGCATTCGCACAGGCGAAAACTGGAGCCACATCAAAATTTAACAGAGCGTATCCATGTGGACATTACAGGGTAAGAAAGCATTAGTGACGGGCGGTACCAAAGGAATCGGACTGGCCATTACCAAAGAATTTCTCGACTTAGGTGCCGAAGTGCTCGTAGTAGCACGCGATACCAAGAGCATTCAGGGAAAGTTGAAAAATTCAGCTAATCTTTTTACCATGGATGGCGATGTATCCAACGCGGAGTTTCGAGCACAATTGATCGAAAAGATTTCCAGCAACTGGAACAAGTTGGATATTCTAGTCAACAATGTCGGCACGAATGTTCGCAAAAAGTTTGTCGAGTATTCTGAAAATGAATACCGACAACTTTTTGAAACTAATCTTTTTAGCTGCACTGAAATTTCTCGTTTGGCTTATCCCCTACTTAAAAACTCCGGCAAAGCCAGCGTTATTCAAATCGCATCTGTTGCCGGCAGCTTTGATGTGCAATCAGGGCCACCGTATGGCATGACAAAAGCCGCAATCATTCAACTCACCAAACACCTGGCTGCGGAATGGGCAAACGATCATATTCGCGTTAATTGCGTGTCGCCCTGGTATATTGAAACCCCGCTTACACAATCCGTGCTATCGCAACCGGCACGTCTTGAAAAAATTCTAGATCGCACCCCCATGCAACGAGTAGGCCAGCCTGAAGAAGTAGCCAGCTTGGTGGCTTATTTAGCGATGGACAAAGCGAGCTACATTACCGGACAAAATATTATGGTTGATGGTGGAATGAGTGTGAAGGGGCTTTAAAAAAGGTGCCCGAAAGATTTCTGCCTATCTTAAATATCTGCTCTTTTCAACTTCAGATAGCTGAAGTAGTTGAACAAGAATGCCCAACCTAACGCAATCAGCACAACGGTAATACTAACCGTATCCTGAATTTCCTGAAACGCATAGCGAGGAAACGGAAGAGACACCAGATTAGTAATAGACTCTAATGGAAAGAATTGCTTCAACCATCCGATGCTAGGCTCAAGGCTTTCGCGAAATAAATTAAGCTTGATAATCGCCTCAATCATGTGTGATAGCATCAGCAATACTATTGTAAGGCCGGAGCGCTGAACAAAAACACCCAACATCAAAGCATACGAAAGGAAGGCGAATATCTCCAAAAAGTAGGCGAACAAAAATTCTGAACCGGTGATCATATCCATAGCCGATAACTCGGGTGTATAAATCAAACCTGTTACTGTTATAATGAGCAGCAACATACCGACACTCATCACACTCAACATTACATTGGTGAGTACTTTTGAAAGAACAAACTCCCAACGGCTCATGCCATCAATAATATTTTGACGCAGCGTGCGGTACTGGTATTCGTTGGTGATGGATATAACCACCATGATCGCCAGTACTAATTTGAACAGGCCACTCACCCAAATCAGGTTTTGCCAGATATCCGGAAAATGATATAATGGAATTCGATTTACATTTAGGGATGAACCAAAATCTTCAAACTTGCTGGCAATCCATTTCAGAATTTCCATACCACTGGCCGTGGTAAAGCCCAACGTCAGAAAATACAAACCGCATATCACCCAGAAGGTGCGGTAGCTGGTCATCTTCTTTAAATCAATTTGGAGCAGGTGTAGCATAGTATAAACGTTCTAGATAGAGAAATACAAATTTTGTAATGTCAATAAAGATTAATGTGCTTCGGCCAGAATTTCCAAAAACTGCTTTTCCAGCGATTTCTTCTTCGTGGTAAGATGCGAAGTGACTATGCCGCGTTCAAACAAAAAGCGATTCAAATCCTGACTGTGGTAACCGTCTTTCATCATCACCTGAAAAACACCATTCTCTTTTTTGATCGGGCCACTGCCCACAAACTCCTGCAATAATACACCCAGGTCATCATGGTAGGCCATCACCTCTACCGTTTCCTCGCCCTTTCCTACATCATCCACCGGACCGCTGTGCATCAGTTTCCCTTTGCGCAACACGGCAAAGTGTGTACATACTTTCTGCACTTCGTCTAATAGGTGACTGGCCAGAATAATCGTCTTACCATCGTCTGCAATTCGTTTTACGATTTCCCGAATCTCAGCTATACCCATCGGATCCAATCCGTTGGTCGGTTCATCTAAAATCAAAATAATCGGATCACTGACCAATGCGGATGCAATGGCCAGACGCTGCTTCATACCCAGTGAGTAGGTACGGTACTTATCGTCTTTCCGCAGCGTCAGGTCAACGGTTTTGAGCACCTTGGGAATATTTTTAGGATCAGCCCCTTTGATCATGGCATTCAACTCCAGATTTTTTTGACCGCTCAGGTAAGGATAAAAAATAGGATGCTCCAACACGGCTCCAATCTTTTTGCGTGTGTGGTGTGTGGCCGGTTCGCCAAACCAACTGAATGATCCACTGCTGGGGTTCGTCACTCCCATCAACATACCCAACGTGGTTGTTTTACCGCTTCCATTGGGTCCAAGCATGCCAAAAATCTGGCCGCGCTTCACTTCTAAATTCAATTGATTAACTGCACAAAGTTTACCGTAATTTTTGGTAAGCTGGTGGGTTGAAAGGACTACTTCATTCATAAGCGGGCTAGTATTGTTAGGTGCGAGTTACACTCTATCGAGTCATCAACTGATTAATTATCTTTTTTCTTAGTTGCTTTCTTTTCTTCTGCTTTGGCCTCCTCTACTTTCTCCATCGCTTCCTTCATCTTCTTTTTCTTCTCCTCATCACCCATCATAAAGTCCTTCACCTTTCCTCCTATATCTGTGCTATTATCTAATGTATTGAACAAAGAAGATACCTTATTCAAGGCTACTTTACCAAGAATATCTAATACATATAAACTGGCTGAGTCGCTGGCTAAGATAACCGTGCCTTTCACGTTCCCATTGGTTTCGCGAAGCAACACATCAAATTGTCGGCCTTCAAATCGTCCGGACATTACCTCTTCGTATTTCTCCGCCTGGTAGTTCTTCTTTAATTGACCATACTCCTGTTTTTCAAATTTTGACTTGGTCTTGTTGATCATCACAAATCGCATCTTCTCAATGTCTTTGATTAACTCATCAAACTCTTTATCATCTTTTTGATTGAGCATACGCAGCGTGTTCTTATAAAAGTAGAGTGATAAGCCGTCATATTTTTTATCGAGGTCTACCGTTGTTTTGGTCTGCGAAAAACTGACGAGCGGTAGCAGGCAAAAGAGAAGAATCTTTTTCATGAGATGGAAAGTTAGTGTGGTTAACGGTTAATAAGAAAAGAAGATGCCATTTACTAAAAATAAAATCACCCATGCACTTTGATCAAAGCACATGGGTGATTCAACTATTCTGTCTTAGTTTTTCTTTTCTTTCTTCTTGTCAGTGCTTTTGATCTTATCCAAGTTTTGCAAGCCATCGATGTTTACCGAGCGGCCAATTTTTCCCATTTCTTTCAAGTCGATTTCCCCAAACAAGGTCATCAACAAAAACTCATCGTTGCCGCCCATAATCATAATCAACTCACTGATTTTACCGCCCGATTCTTTGGTATAAAACTTCATGTCTTTATCCTTATCGCGAATGGTCATCAGTTCTTCAAACTCACCGGCAGGGATCATCGCCATCGCCTCCTTGTACAAATCGCGTGACAAGCGGGTTTCATCTCTCTTCAAAATTTTCAAACCCTTGATCTTGCTGATGGCGCTGATCATCGCCTTTTCTTCCGGTGTGTTGCCATCCAAGTTGGCCATCATGCTAAACATCTTACCACTAATATTTACCTGACTGAAATTTTCATCGTTTTGATACTTCGAAAAAAACTTAGCAATGGCATCACTCTGCGCCTGGGCAGCTATTGCCATCATCACCATTGCTGCTACGATCATTGACTTTTTCATACTTCTTTATTTTAAGATTGTTAATTCGATTTTAAATGTTCACTTTTTTTTCGTCTACTCGTTTGCCTTGTATTTTCTCTTCGGCTTCGTTGAAGAGGTTTATTTTTCCGGCTTCCTTGTGTGCTTTGTTAAAGCTGTTGGAGATCATCATCAACGCTTTTTTTGTTTCTTCCAGCGCCAGTTTGGGGTCGCTAAACGTATCTTCCTGTTCTACCGGATACGCTTTGCGCACTTCCTGGCGAACAAAGTAACCCGCCACCACTACCACCAATACACCGGCAGCAATCCGAGCGATGTTGAAATACATGGCCACCGATTTTCCTTTCGGGCGATGTGCCACGATTTTCTTTTTCACCTCTGCTTCAAAGTTGCTCTGCCCCACGCTTAATTTCTGCTGCTCTTCAAAGTAGCGGAAGAGTTGAGCTGTTTCCTTCATCGATTCGGGCACCTCGCCCCGAAAGTACTCCTTCAGCTTTTGCTCTTCCTCCAGCGAAGTATCGCAGTTCCAATACTTCTCCAGCAGGTTGTTCAATTCAAGAGAGTCCATAAGCATTTAATTTTACTAACTTTTCGCGCACCGCATTCCTTGCTCTAAACAAATTCACTTTTACCTGGCTCATGTCCAGTTCCAAAATCTCGCAAATTTCATTGTAGCTATACCCTTCTATATCGCGCAAGTGCATCACTTGACGTTGCTTGTCGGGTAGGGCTGTCATTAACTCGTTAATTTGTACCATACTTTCATCTAGCTCTGTCCGCTCTTGCGGGGTTAAACCTTCCTGACGTACTTCAAAACCATCTTCAATCGGGTCGGTGATTTTGCGTTGTTTGGATCGAAGCCGATCGAGCGACAGATTTTTGGTGATGCGCATACACCAAGCTTCCATGTTTTCAATCGTGGCCCATTGCTCCCGTCCATTCCACACTTTAATCATTACCTCCTGCACCACATCGCGGGCTTCCTCTTGGCTGCCCAACAACCTGAATGCAAAGCGAAAAAGCTTGTTTTTCGTTGGCAATACCCGGGTTTCAAAAGATTCGAAATTCATCGTTTCAATAGCTAGACGGCACGGTTTGGTAGATGTTACAAGGTACGGTAAAAATTGTTGTGTTGGCGCTTTTGGTACATTTGGAGTTTCGAGCGCAGCCTCGGAAGGCCTTTAACTTCAACTCTTTGTCTTCCGAAGCTAAAGCGAAGGAAGAGGCCGCTAGGGGTTCGTTAACAACTAAATTTCAGTTAAACTCTTTCGTGTTTAAAATTAGGAAATTATAACTGCGGGGGATACTTGGTAAGGTGTCATCTATCTGTGCTATACAATCGATCCCAATTAAATAACATGCAAACATTTTTTACCTTTGAAGTACCTGCGGTTACATGAAGCAAAGAAGGGGTTTACTTTTTGGAATGCTGCTTATAATAAGCCTTTTAAATGCATTGTCAATTCAAAGCCAAAATCTAATTCCCAATCCAAGTTTTGAGAATGCCTACTCAGATTATTGCTTTCCTCAAACTTTTCCAGACATGTATTCGATTTATGCTGAAGGCTGGACCTCTCCAACTTCTGCAACTCCCGATGTCTTCAGCACTAAAATTGGTAACAAATCTTGTTATTCAGCGATGCCATGGATCGGAATTGAAACAGATCCAGATGAGTCACATCCAGGCAATCAATTGCCTAGAACAGGTAATCGGTTCGCTGGGATAATCTCCTATAGATCATTACCTGATGGTAAGAATTACAGAGAATACATTCAAACCGAATTGACTACTCCTTTAGTGGCTGGAAGATACTATTGCTTTAAAATGTATGTATCAAGGGGAGAATTCACAAAATACGCTATCAACAATTTAGGTGTCTACCTTGGTGATTTTATCCCACTCAAATACAATTTCAGAACAAATCTTGATTTAAAGCCTCAAATTCTTTTTAAACAGGTTTTAATCAACGGCACGGATTGGGTGGAACTATCTGCAACGATTCGAGCGACCACACCAGCCACATCAATCATTATTGGAAATTTTTCACCGGACGAAGATCTAATCATTCAAGAACCTACGGGCGGCATTCCTAACAAAAGTTCTTTTTTTACAGCC
>PJQF01000228.1_pt1 | contig 25435 bp, 17 predicted proteins | sample 1503741 | NCBI WGS metagenome assembly PJQF01 (sample SAMN07775949, study PRJNA414020) | Biofilm metagenome, whole genome shotgun sequencing project. | isolation source: biomolecule (vanillin) treated reverse osmosis membrane biofilm | place: India: Nagpur | collected 2017-03-21 | reverse complement strand
GTTCGGCCATCGTGGTTAACGGGGCCTGTCAGATCAAGATCAACAGCAGATCAAAGTCAAAAGCAGAGCACGGCGGCCTGAAAGCCGACCTGAGTGGTTGAAGCAAAAGCAGATCAATAGCTGGGCAGAGCGACACTACTGCTACCTGATGTAATGAGATCCACTGTGGGAGCGGGCTTGTTCGCGAAAGCGGTGTGTCAGTCAACTTATTTGTAACTGACACACCGCTTTCGCGAGCAAGCCCGCTCCCACAGTTGATTGAGTTCAGTTTCCAAGATCAGGTCGGCTGTCAGGCCGCCTCGGTTTTGCTTTTGATCTAACCACTCAGGTCGGCTACTAGGCCGCCGTGCTTTGCTTTTGATTTTGATCTGCTGTTGATTTTGATCTTAGGCGCCCCGTTAACCACGCTGGCCGAACGCAGGCTTTGGAGCGTGGGTAACCCGGCAGGACGCCGGGTTAGCCGCGATGGGCCAAGGATGGCCCATGGCGGCGGCCCACGGTCCAAAGCCGGAGTGAGGGCACACCGAGCCTAGGCGAGGTGCCGAGTGGTGGGGCAAGAGCCCTTTGGTTACTTTGGGGCTTTTCCAAAGTGACCCGCCGTAAGGGCGGAAGCCATTGCGGCCGTGACCCAAACAACGGATATGTACGCAGCGTGCCCCCCGACAACCACAGCACTCAACCCGTAAAAAAAGATGTGTAGACACCTATGCTGCGATGGCATCACCGCAGAGCGCCTGAAACACCGCGCCGCGTGTATCGCAGGCAAGCCAGCTCTCACACGTGTGTGTCATTCAGGCGGCTGGTTGCAAGGTCAGTATCTCGAATCCCGCTGCTGTCACCGCGACCGTGTGTTCCCACTGCGCCGACAGACTGTTGTCCTTGGTCACCACCGTCCAGCCGTCTTTGAGGCTGCGCACTTTGGCGCTGCCCTGGTTGAGCATGGGCTCAATGGTAAAGACCATGCCTTCGCGCAGTTCGAGCCCGGTGCCAGGGCGGCCGAAGTGCAGGATCTGCGGTTCTTCGTGCATCTCACGGCCGATACCATGGCCGCAATATTCGCGCACCACGCTGTAGCCGTTGGCCTGCGCATGGCTCTGGATCGCATGGCCGATATCACCCAGGCGCGCGCCGGGGCGAACCTGACGGATGCCGGCCCACATCGCCTCGAAGGTCTTTTCCACCAACCGCTGCGCTTTGGGCGCCACGTTGCCGATCATGTACATCTTGCTGGAGTCAGCGATAAAGCCGCCTTTTTCCAGGGTGATGTCGATGTTGATGATATCGCCGTCCTTGAGGATTTCCTTGGCGCTGGGCATGCCATGGCACACCACTTCATTGATCGAGGTGTTGATGCAAAAGGGGTAGTCGTATTGCCCAAGGCTCGCCGGGCGGGCTTGCAAGTCGTTACGGATGAAGGCTTCGACGGCGCTGTCCAGCTCCAACGTGGAGCGTCCGGCAGCGACAAAACCGTCGAGCATCGTGAACACCTGGGCCAGCAGGCGCCCGGATTCGCGCATGACGGCCAGTTGAGCGGGAGTCTTGATCATCAGCCGCGCCCCCGGATCAGGTCGGGTTTGTCCAGCAACAGCTTATTGATCAGCTCGTTGTAGGGCAGCTGCGGGTTGAGTTCGGCGAGCAGGCCAATCTTGATCCAGAACTCGGCCTGGGCGTTGATCGAGCGGTCCATGGCGGCGCTGGCCAGGCGGAGCTGTTCGTGCAGTTGGTCGGTGATCTTGACGATGCCCATGAGGTTCACTGTGCTGTGTGGATATACAAAGCGTATACGTTTCGTATATCGCTCGTAAACCCCGGCGCGCTGAAAGGCGGTAGAGCATTGACTTGCCGGGTGATCGCCGGTTAATTTCGTTGCATGACTTTTCAAGCCTTCCGCAGCCAGCCAAGCATTATTACCGCCATTCCTCATTTGGCGGGATAGCGCACGGCTGCACCCAAACCCGCCCTAGAGGCGGGTTTTGTTTTTCCGTCTCCAGCGCCCTTTACAAAACGCCAGGAGACACCCATGAGCACCTGCACAGCGACCCACACCGCCGACCCCGGACTGCTTGAGCACTACGTGAAAAAGATCCTTGCCGCCCCGGTCTACGACCTGGCGGTGCGTACCCCGTTGCAAGTCGCCCCCGCACTGTCCGCGTTGCTCGGCAACCAGGTACTGCTCAAGCGCGAAGACCTGCAACCGACTTTCTCCTTCAAGATTCGTGGCGCCTACAACAAGCTCGTGCAACTGACGCCTGAGCAAAAAGCCCGCGGTGTAGTGACGGCATCGGCCGGTAACCATGCGCAAGGCGTGGCGCTGGCGGCGCGGGAGCTGGGGATCAAGGCCCGTATCGTCATGCCGTGCAGCACGCCGGAGTTGAAGGTGCTGGGCGTGCGCTCGCGGGGGGCCGAGGCGGTACTGCACGGGGAGAGCTTTCCGTTTGCCCTGGCCCATGCGCTGCAATTGGCCGAAACCTCGGGGTGCACGTTTGTCTCGCCTTTTGACGACCCGGACGTGATCGCTGGCCAAGGCACTGTGGCCATGGAACTATTGCGCCAGCAACAGGGCCCGCTGGATGCGATTTTTGTGCCGGTGGGCGGCGGTGGCCTGATCGCCGGGATTGCCGCTTACGTCAAATACCTGCGACCCAAGGTGCGCATCGTCGGCGTCGAGCCCGAAGGCTCCAGCTGCCTGTTGGCGGCCCTGCGCGCGGGTGAGCGCGTGGTGCTGCCGAGTGTCGACGGGTTTGCCGATGGCACCGCCGTGGCGCAGATCGGCGCCTTCGGCTTTGAGATCTGTCGCGACTGGGTGGATGAGGTCATCACCGTCAGTAACGACGAATTGTGCAGTGCCATCAAATTGATCTACGACGACACGCGCTCCATCACCGAGCCTTCTGGCGCGCTGGCGGTAGCGGGCATTTGCCGCTATGTGGGGCAACACGGCATGCGCGGGCAGACCCTGGTGGCGGTGAATTCCGGGGCCAATATCAACTTTGATAGTTTGCGACATGTTGCTGAAAGAGTGGCGGCACAAGGTGCAAGTTAGTGCATAAACGTTTAATCGACGCTGTTCGACGATAATTTGCCCTGAGGCAACCGACTTATATAAACCGGCCCGCCACTTATGAGGAAAAGTTACAACAAGACTCCGGTTTGCCGAGTAGGCTGGTGAATGTAAGCGCCTTCCAGGGTCGGTAAGGCGTGGCAGGCAAGCGTCTGCCGGATACACAATAATTTGTTGGCAGTCTCATAAAAGGAGAGGTTGGCCATGCTTTCGGAATTAGAACTTCGCAGCATTATTGAAGGAAGTTTCCTGCCCAAACGGTGTGAATGCACCAAAGCCGAAGATGCTTCGCTGACGATCAAGGTCTATGACGACCGCGACCGCGACCGCGTGGATTTGGAAGTCAAAGGCATCAACGCCGATAAACTCGACAGCAGTCGGGCCATTTGCAATCTCATCAGCGGGTTGCGCGAAGACCTCAAGCATACCCATACACCCGCACTGCAAAGAGTCGGCGCGCGCGGTTATTACTAGCCTGTAGCCTGAGGTTGAATCACCGAAGACCTGTGGGCCTGGATAAATGCCAGGCCCAGTACGGTTTCTGTGGCCACCGCCAGCAGGATGCCAGGGCCTGCATTGCCACTGATCCATTCACTTAGCCCCAACCCTGCCAGTACCAGACAGCCGGTGGCAAACCCGCTCGTCAGGGCACGGCGTGTCGCGTCAGAGGGGGCATGGCGTGCGCGATAAAACATGATACCGATGGCCAGGAGCAACGCAGCGTTGCGGCGTGCAACCAGGCCGGTAGCGCTGGAGTACTCAACGCTCCACAGCCACAGCAGCAGGCCCGGGCGTAACCCCCAGAGCAGGGCAAGGGTGAAGCACAACAGGGCGGTAAAGGTGGCGAGGGTGCGGAAACTCAATGGCATGGCGAATCCTTTCAGCCTGGTGACAAGCCCGCAAGATTACGCGTTTGTGTGCGGGCTTGTCGCGTGCCTTTCAACGGCTCAATTCTGAAAGTCGCAGGCTTCGGACATCTTCCGATAGCCCACATCCTCGACTTTTCCGGCTTTATCGACGAACTTGATATCGGCATTGATGACCTTGCACTCATTGGTGTCGGTTTCGTGCATGGCGATCACCTTGTCGATGTTCAAGGGCATGCCGTATTGATAGGGCACCGGCTTGCCGGCGGCTTGCTGGGTGTCAGCCTGGGCCAGGCCCGAGACCGCTGCCAGGGCCAGTGTGCTGGTAAAAACCAAGGTACGCAGTTTCATGAGGGTTCTCCGCAAGTCGTTCGCGGGCGCATCCACACGATGCACCGGCGGCCGCACGTGCCCCGCAGGGCGGTGAGTGCGGTCACGTTCACGATCAACGTGCGGGATTAACCTTGGATTAATGTCGGCCTAACTGACAAAACCTTCATGAACGTGTGTTCAGCCGAGCTGGTTGCGATACGGCAGGTCCGGCCCGGTCTTGCTGCAGGTCAGGGCGGCGGCACGGATCGCAAAACCCAGCATGCTGTCGATCTGCGCACGGGTGAGCTGGTGCAGGCCTTCCACCGAATCCAGCTGCTGCTCGGTCAACCAGGCAATCAACGCCGCCTGGAAGGTATCCCCGGCGCCGACCGTATCGGCCATCACCACGTTGACCGCCGGTGCCGACCATGTGCCGTGCTGGCGGCTGAAGACGCTGGCGCCGTCGCCGCCACGGGTGAGGAACACCAGTTGGCAGCGGTGTTGCAGCCAGCCGTGCAGCACGCTTTCCGGCGACTGATCGGGGTAAAGCAGGTGCAAGTCTTCATCGCTGACCTTGATCAGGTCGGCGTGCTTGACCAGCTCGGCCACGCGGTCACGCCAAAGCTGGATGTCCGGCTGCGGGTTCAGCCGTACGTTGGGGTCGAGGCTGATCAGGCGCTTGCCGCTTTCGCGCTTGACCAGGCTCAGCAATGTGTCGCCAATCGGCTGCACCACCAGCGAAAACGAGCCGATGTGCAGCCCGCGAATCTCGTCGCCCAGTGTCGGCAGGTGCGCGACCTCCAGCAGGCGGTCAGCACAGCCTTCGCCGCGAAAGCTGTATTGCGGCGAGCCATTGGCACCCACGGCGACCATTGCCAGCGTGGTCGGCGCCGCGAACTCCACCAGGAATTGCTCGCTCACGCCTTCGTCCCTGAGCACTTGCAGCAAGCGGCGCCCAAGGAAGTCGGTGGACAACCCGCCGAACAGCCCGGCCTCAATGCCCAGGCGACGCAACCCAACCGCGACGTTGAACGGCGACCCGCCGGCAATCGCTTTGTAATTGACCTTGGAGGCCTGCCCGCTGGCATCCTCTTCGCTGAAAAAATCAAACAGCGCTTCGCCACACACCAGATACATAGTCGTTCGCTCTTAAAGGCTTGCCACGAGCTGTTGATAGCGCTCGTAGGCGTGTTGATAGGCGCTTACATGGTCGGCCGACGGCAGCGTACGGCTGGCCAGATCGACGCTCACGCATTTGTCGCACAGGCTGGCCAGGGGCTCGCCGGACTGGCTCCAGGCGGCCTGGATCGCCGCGCCAAGGGCCGCCGCTTCGCTCTGTTCGGTGCAGACCACTTCGGTGTTCATGATATCGGCAACCATCTGGCGCCACACCGGGCTTTTCGAGCCGCCGCCGATCAGGCGGATGCTCTGGCCTTGCAGGCCGGTCTGGCGCAACAGGTCCAGGCCATACCGCAGGCCGAAGGTGGTGCCCTCGACCACTGCGCGGCACAGGTTGGCGCGGGTCAGGTTGGTCATGGTCAGGCCGTGTACGCTGCCCGTGGCGTGGGGCAGGGCGGGCACCCGTTCGCCGTTGAGGAAGGGCAGCATGCTCACGCCATCGGCGCCGATCGGGGCCTGGGCGACCAATGCGTTGAACGCCGCCAGGTCGAGGTCGAACAGCTCGCGAACCACCCCGGTGGCGTTGGTCAGGTTCATGGTGCAGATCAACGGCAGCCAGCCGCCGCTGGAGGAGCAGAAGGTCGCCACCGATGCCTGCGGGCTGACATTCGGCTGGTCGGCAAACGCATACACGGTGCCGGATGAGCCCAGGCTCATGGTGATGACACCGGGGGCGATATTGCCGGTGCCGATGGCGCCCATCATATTGTCGCCGCCACCGCTGGAGACGCTGGCGTTCGGGTTGATGCCCAGGCGCTCGGCGATGGCGGGCAGGATCGTGCCAACCGGCTGATGCGCTTCGATCAACGCCGGCAACGCCGCGTGCAGGCGGCCGCTCGGGTCGATGTGCTTGAGCAGTGCCACATCCCATTCACGGCTGCGCACGTTGAAGTAGCCGGTGCCTGACGCATCGCCGTATTCGGCGACGGCACGGCCGGTCAGCCAGTAGTTGAGGTAGTCGTGGGGCAGCAGGACATGGGCGATGCGGGCGAACACGTCCGGGTGGTGTTCGCGGGTCCAGAGCAGCTTCGACACCGTGTAACCCGGTGCAATCGCCACCCCGAGGCGCTCCAGCGAGCCATGCTCGCCACCCAAATACGCCAGCAGGCGATCGTTTTCCGGCGCGCTTTCGGTATCGCACCAGAGTTTGGCCGGGCGCAACACCTGGCCTTGGCTATCCAGCAAAACCAGGCCGTGTTGCTGGCCGGAGACACCGATGCCGAGGATATCCTGGCCATCCACGCCCGCCTGTTGCAGGGCGCGGTGAGTGGCCTCGGTGAAGGCGTCCAGCCATTCCTTTGGGTGTTGTTCGCGCCGGCCATTGGCGCCGCTGATCAGCGTGTGCGCGGCAGCGCCCAGGCCCAGCACCTTGCCGCTGGAAGCGTCGAGGACGATGGCTTTGGTGCCTTGGGTGCCGCAGTCGATGCCGAGGTAGAGGTTTTGCTGGGTCATGGTGGCGTGCTCAGCAGTGTTGTGGGATTGAAAGTGTGATCAATGTGGGAGCGGGCTTGCTCGCGAATACGGTGTTTCAGTCAATTTATTCTTCATTGACTCACCGCTTTCGCGAGCAAGCCCGCTCCCACATGTTGATCCGGTTTAGTCAGTTAAGCTTGGCGAGCAGACCTTCCAAGGTCTTCGTCACGCCCTGATCTCGAAGGCTTTGATAACACCGCTCGAACGCTGCCACAAACTCCGCTGACTTGGGAATAGCCGTGCCAAAAATCTCCTCAACGCCCAGTAACCGTTGGCTGATCAATGCCTCATCACTGACCAGACCCTGGCAGAACTGTGCCCGCGGGTCCGGAATCGTGTAGGCCACGCCATTCTCATCGACACCTTTGAGGTACAACGCCCACGCGGCCACCACCAGTGCGGCACGCTCCGTCTCACGCCCATCCGCGATCAAACGATTGATGGTCGGCACGGTGAACTTGGGAAACTTCGACGAGCCATCGGAACACACGCGCTCCAACTGGTCGGCAATCGCCTGGTTGGAAAAGCGCTCCACCAGGGTCTGCTTGTACTGGGTCAAATCAATGCCCGGCACCGGGGCCAGGTTGGGCGTGACGTCCAGGTCCATATAGGCGCGCATATAGGCGACGAACAGCGGGTCATTCATGGTCTCGTGAACAAACCGGTAACCCTTCAGAAAACCCAGGTAGGTCAGGGCCAGGTGGCTGCCATTGAGCAGGCCGATCTTCATCTCTTCGTAGGGCGTGACGTCATCGGTGAACTGCACGCCGACCGTTTCCCAGGCCGGGCGACCGTTGACGAATTTGTCTTCGAGCACCCACTGCACAAAGGGTTCGCACACCACCGGCCAGGCATCGTCGATGCCGTGTTCATCGTGCAACTGCAGACGGTGGGCGGTGCTGGTTATGGGCGTGATGCGGTCGACCATGGCATTCGGGAAACTGACGTTGGCCTTGATCCAGTCATGCAGCTCAGCGTTGTGCAGGGCAGCAAACGCCAGCAGCGCCTTGCGCGTGACCCCGCCATTGTGCGGCAGGTTATCGCAGGACATTACGGTGAAGGCCGCAGTGCCGGCCGCGCAGCGTTTGGTCAGCGCCGCGCAGATAAAGCCGAACACGGTTTTCGGTGACTCAGGGTGCGCCAGGTCGTGCTGGATCTGCGGCAGGTGGGCCATGAATTCGCCGTTGCTGTCGTCGATGCAGTAGCCGCCCTCGGTGATGGTCAGCGAGACGATGCGAATCTCGGGGCTGGCCAGCTTGTCGATCAGCGCTTGAGCGCCGTCTTCGGCCAGCAGCATGTCGCTGATGGCACCGATTACCCGCACTTCGGTGTCGTCGGTATCGCCCAACTCATACAAGGTGAACTGGTAATCCTGGCCGGCCAGGTCGTCGCGGGCCTTGCGGTCTTCGGCACGCAGGCCGACGCCGCAGATGCTCCAGTCGAGGCCAGCGCCGGTATTCATCAAGGCGTCGGTGTAATACGCCTGGTGCGCACGGTGAAAACCGCCGACGCCGATATGGGCGATACCCTGCGTAGTGCTGGCAATCGCGTAGGCCGGGATTTTCACGTGCGGCGCCAGTTGGGTGAGGTTCTGTTTATTCAGTTTCATCACATATCTCGCGAAATCAGGCGGCAGCGCGCAGTGGTCGGGCCACGGCCACGCCGTCGGTGTCGAACAGATGGCAGTGCGCCGGGTCCAGGTGCAGGTGCAGCGTTTCACCATATTGGCTGGCCATGTCGCCGCGAATCCGCATGGTCAATGGCTCGCCGTTGGCGGTGATGACGTGGCAGAAGGTGTCGCTGCCCAGGCGTTCGCCGACGTCGGCGGTGACAGTCAGCGTGGTTTGGCCGGGCGCGGCTATTTCCAGGTGTTCCGGGCGAATGCCCAGGGTCACCGCGCTGCCCACGCTCAAGCTGGCAGCGCTGAGCGGCAGGCTGATCCGGGTGCCGGCGTCCAGTTGTACCTCACAGCCCTGGCCCTCAACACGGGTGACCTTGCCCTTGAGGAAACCCATTTTCGGCGTGCCGAGAAACCCCGCCACAAACAGGTTGGCCGGCTGGTGGTACAGCTCCAGCGGCGAGCCGACTTGCTCGATACGGCCGCTGTTCAGCACAACGACTTTGTCCGCCAGGGTCATGGCTTCGACCTGGTCGTGGGTCACGTAAATCATGGTCGCCTGCAGTTCTTTATGCAGGCGCGCCAGTTCCAGGCGCATCTGCACGCGCAGGGCGGCGTCGAGGTTGGACAGCGGTTCGTCGAACAGAAAGATCTTTGGGTTACGCACGATCGCGCGGCCGATGGCCACCCGCTGACGCTGGCCGCCGGACAGCTGCTTGGGCTTGCGCTCCAGCAACGGGCCGAGTTCGAGAATGCGCGCCGCTTCGCTGACTTTGCTTTCCACCAGCTTCTTGTCCACGCCGGCCAGGTCGAGGGCAAACGACATGTTCTTGCGCACGCTCATATGCGGGTACAACGCATAGGTCTGAAACACCATCGCCAGGTCGCGCTTGGCCGGGGTGACTTCGGTGATGTCGCGGCCATCGAGTTCAATGGTGCCTTCGGTGACTTCTTCAAGGCCCGCGATCAAACGCAGCAGGGTCGATTTACCGCAGCCGGATGGGCCGACGAACACCACGAATTCCTTGTCGTTCACTTCCAGGTCAATGCCCTTGATGATGGAAAAGCCTTCGAAGCCTTTTTGCAGATTCTTGATTTTCAGGTTGGCCATGGGATGGGCCTCCACGTCTAAATTCGTTTTTGTTAGAGAACAGCCGTTATTTCACGGCGCCGAAGGACAAACCGCGCACCAGCTGTTTCTGGCTGATCCAGCCAAAAATCAGGATCGGCGCACAGGCCAGGGTCGAGACGGCAGACAATTTGGCCCAGAACAAACCTTCGGGGCTGGAGTAGGAGGCGATCAGTGCGGTCAAGGGCGCGGCGCTGGACGAGGTCAGGTTCAACGACCAGAACGCCTCGTTCCAGCACAGGATCAGCGACAGCAACACCGTGGAGGCCAGGCCACCCTTGGCAATCGGCAGCAGCACGCGGACCATTTCCTGCCACAGCGTGGCGCCGTCCAGGCGGGCGGCTTCGAGGATGTCTTTGGGGATGTCCTTGAAGTAGGTGTACACCATCCACACCACAATCGGCAGGTTGATCAGGGTGTAGATGATGATCAGTGCAATGCGCGTATCCAGCAGGCCAAAGCTCTTGGCCAGCAGGTAGATCGGCATCAGCACGCCCACGGGTGGCAGCATTTTGGTCGACAGCATCCACAGCAACGTGCCCTTGGTGCGCTGGGTTTCGTAGAACGCCATGGAGTACGCGGCCGGCACCGAGATCAGCAGGCACAGGGCGGTGGCGCTGAATGAAATCACCACCGAGTTCCAGGCGTAGGCGAAGTAGTTGCTGCGCTCGTTGATGTGCAGGTAGTTCTCCAGCGTCGGCGTGAAGATGAACTGCGGCGGCGTGGCGAACGCATCGATTTCGGTCTTGAAGCTGGTCAGCACCATCCAGAAGATCGGGAAGAAAATCAGGATCGCGATGGCCCAGGCCAACGTGCCGAGCAACAGGCTTTGCAGGCGGCGGGATTGTTGAAGCGTCATGGCGCGGCCCTCAAGGCTTGTCAGTCAGGTTTTTGCCGATCATCCGCACCAGGATGATCGCCGCGATATTGGCGATGACCACGGCAATCAAGCCGCCGGCCGAGGCCATGCCCACGTCGAACTGCACCAGCGCCTGGTTGTAGATCAGGTAGGCGAGGTTGGTGGAGGCGTAGCCGGGGCCACCGTTGGTGGTGGTGAAGATTTCGGCGAACACCGAGAGCAAAAAGATCGTTTCGATCATCACCACCACGGCAATCGGGCGGGCCAGGTGGGGCAGGGTCAGGTGCCAGAAGATCGCGATGGCGCCGGCACCGTCCAGGCGTGCGGCTTCCTTTTGTTCCTGGTCGAGGGACTGCATGGCGGTCATCAGCAGCAAGATGGCGAAGGGCAGCCATTGCCACGAGACAATGATGATGATCGACAGCAACGGGTAGTGCGCCAGCCAGTCCACGGGCTCGGCGCCGAACAACTTCCACACGGCGGCGAGCACGCCCGACACCGGGTGGAAAATCAGGTTCTTCCAGATCAGCGCACCGACGGTGGGCATGATGAAGAACGGCGAAATCAACAACACCCGCACCACGCCGCGACCGAAGAATTCACTCGCCTCAAGCAACGCACTGATCAGCACGCCGAACACCACACTGATCAGCAACACGCTGCCGACCAGCAACAGCGTGTTGGTGGCGCCGGGCAGGAAGCCCGAGTCGGTGATGAAGTAGGTGAAGTTCTCCAGCCCCACGAATTGGTTTTCGCCAGGGTAGAGCAGGTTGTAGCGGATCAGTGAAAAGTACAGGGTCATGCCCAGCGGCACGATCATCCACAGCAGCAACAAGGCCACCGAGGGGCTGACGAGGAACCAGCCGGGGTTGGCCAGGCGGCTTTTGCGCGGCGTTTCCTGCGGGGCGGTTTGCACTTGGGCAGCGTTGGTATTCATAGGGTCAGAACCAGTCAGGTACATGCAGAACGAGAGTCGAAGCGCGGTCAACGTGGGCGTGGGCTTTTGTGGGCGCTGGCTTGCCTGCGATGGCATCCACTCGGCTTAACTGACAGACCGAGGTGTCTGCATCGCAGGCAAGCCAGCTCCCACCTAAAGCAGCTCCCACATGAAACGGGTCCCCACATTGACAGGGGCTAGCCTGCTTTACTTGGGATAACCCGCCCGCTTCATTTCACGCTCGGTGGTGGTCTGCGCGGCGGTCAAGGCTTGATCCACCGTTTGCTGACCGGTCAGCGCGCCCGAGAAGAACTTGCCGACCTGGGTACCAATCGCCTGGAACTCGGGAATGGTCACCAACTGGATACCGATATACGGCACTGGCTTGAGGGTCGGTTTGGTCGGGTCGGCGACTTTCAGCGATTCGAGGGTCACTTTGGCGAACGGCGCCGCCTTCATGTACTCGTCGCTGTAGGTCGATTTGCGCGTACCTGGCGGTACGTTGGCGATGCCGTCGGTCTTGGCGACCAGTTGGCTGTATTCCTTGGATGTGGCCCAACTGGTGAACACCTTGGCAGCGTCCTTGGCTTTGGAGCTGGTCGGGATCGCCAGGGACCAGGAGTACAGCCACGAAGTGCCCTTGTCCGTCTTCTCGTGTGGGGCGAAGGTGAAGCCGACATGGTCGGCGACCTTGCTCTGGGTTTTGTCGGTCACGAACGAGCCGGCGACGCTGGCGTCGACCCAGATCGCGCACTTGCCGCTGTTGAACAGCGCCAGGTTTTCATTGAAACCGTTGCTGGAAGCACCCGGTGGGCCGGATTTCTTCATGTTGTCGACGTAGAAGTTCAGCGCGTTCTTCCACTCGGGGCCGTTGAATTCTGGCTGCCACTTCTCATCGAACCAGCGCGCGCCGAAGCCGTTGGCCAGGGTGGTGATCAGCGCCATGTTCTCGCCCCAACCGGCTTTGCCGCGCAGGCACAGGCCGTATTGTTCTTTGCTCTTGTCGGTGAGTTTGGCGGCGAATTCGCCGATCTGGGTCCAGGTCGGGTGCTCGGGCATGCTCAGCCCGGCGTCTTTGAACAGGTCGGTGCGGTAGTAGGTGATCGAGCTTTCGGCATAGAACGGCAGGGCGTACAGCGCGCCTTTTACCGACAAGCCGTCACGCACAGAAGGGAATACATCGTCGAGGTCGTAGGACGCTGGCAGGTCCTTCATCGGCTCCAGCCAGCCCTTGGCGCCCCAGAGTGCAGCTTCGTACATGCCGATGGTCAGCACATCGAACTGTCCGCCCTGGGTGGCAATGTCAGTGGTGAGGCGTTGGCGCAGCACGTTTTCTTCGAGCACCACCCAGTTCAGCTTGATGTCCGGATGCTCGGTCTCGAAGGTTTTCGAGAGCTTTTGCATGCGGATCATGTCGCTGTTGTTGACGGTGGCAATGGTCAGGGTTTGCGCGCCAAGGCTGACGGCGCTGAGGGTCATGCAGGTGCAGGCAAGCAGAGCTTTTGCTGTGAACTTCATCGCGCACTCCATTTCCGCGCCCGAGGGCTACAGAAGGACAGTTATTGTTGTTGTGTCTTCCTACTGACGGTCAGGAAGAGTGTGCGTTGATTACAGCGTTGAAATGGGCGTGTGACAAATCCTTGGGCGCACTGGGACTGATACTTTTTTGCACTCATTGCGTGGGCGGCTGAAACGGTTTACCGACGTTTGGCGAAAAGCACCGCCGCACAGTCGACGTACGGCATGCCGTGTGGATCGCGGACTGTCCGACTGAGGGTGTCCCGGTAATCTTTGATCGTCGGTGTTTGAGCAGACGTGCACTTTTTGAAAACGACCTCGTTTGGTTGCGGCGTTTCCCGCTGTGTGTAATAAAACTCGGCGGTGTCCGCCTCAATAGAGGGGCCGGGCAAACGTCTTCAAAGTCCGCCAAAGGCTTAAAGCGGGCGCGTCCCGAGTCACCGGGACGCTGACTGTTTACGCAGCCGGTGAAGTCGGTGTAAAGGTCTTCCATTCGTGGTCGTGGGGGCGACGTGGGTTGGGGAACTTCTCTAAAATCCAGTACCTGTCTTTCATGACTTCAAACTGTGTGACTGTACCAACGGGCGCCTTCACAGGAACGTTCAAGAGTTTTGATAACGCTTCAGAGAAGCCTGTACTGGCGGACCTACAACTGACCATCCTGATTTGGGTAGCACCGGTATTTTTCAGCGTGGGTGCAATTAATTTGGCGAATGCTTCGGGCGAATAGGATTGTGCGCCTTTTAAGTCACTTTTGAAGGTGGCGCCACCTTTGTCGCCATGCCCAACAATATTTAATCTGACTGCTTTACTGCCTTCCGGTCGGTCCAGAAAATATTCATACTGGCCGTCATCCGACGTTGTAAAAGCAATGCTGTTTGCCAGTTTTTCAGGCGTGGGCAGTTCCTTGAAATCTTTATATTCACCTATATTGCGCAGCTCTTTAGACGTGCTCTGAACGTCGACAGGGCCAGTCGCTAGCCGCCTCTTCGGGGGGCCGAAACGCTTGGGGCGGTAATCGACTTCCACCTCCTCCCAGATCGGAGCTGCTAGCGTTCCCCAGTTCACTCTGACTTTTTTACCGGTCTTCTTTTCCACGTTAATAAAAAGATCAATGTCTTTTAATTTGTTGTTTAGTTCTATTTCTGCGAGTTCTTTTTTGTCAGCTTCAGAGAACCTGGGGTACTTGGCACGAAATTTATTGAGCGCTGTTTTGTATATGTCTTCCGGATCTATCCCGCCGTCGCGGGTAGCGTATCCCAGCTCTACCGTACGTTCATAGCCTTTGACGGGAACTCCAGTCAGAGCGTGCAGCTGTGCCGCCAGGGAGTTTTCACCGCCTTTGGATGAGTAACAGACGAGGAGGCGCACTTCCGCGTAGTTTCGAATATCAATGCCTCGTGCGATGAGTTCATTATTAATATCTTCCGCCGTGTAAAGTTTATCGCCTTCGCCTACAATCCTCGCGGCTTGCTCGCCCTCAGGGTCAGCCGCATGGCCAATAATGTTCAGGCGCTTTACTTCTTGGCCTTTACGGTTGTAAGTATCTACGTTGGTTTGGATCTCCCCGTCCAACGGGGTGATTTGTTCCAGTGGGCCGCCCATTCGAAAGCGCTGTGGAGGTGGGGTGGGTGGCACAGCACCATCGATCAACCGTGTGCCCTCGGTTATCGGTATTGCTGAGTGCGTGTTGGAGGGCTCGGACAATGATCGCGCCTTGAAATGGATCAACAACGTCGCCAGGTTGACCAACAGATCGGTCAGCGCCGCCTGTTTATTCTTCGAGTCGTCATCGCGCAGCGTCTCCAGGTCGTTGATGATGCCCTCAGCCTGCAACGCCAGGCCGAGGATTGCACCCGGGCCGCGTAGTGCTGGCAGCAGCGCATTGAGTAGCAGGAACCCCCCGGTCTTGAGCGACTGCCAGCGGCTTTTTGCGTCGGATGTCGAGTGTTGTCCGGCGAGGGTGATCAAGTTCTGGGCGTTGGCTTCGTACAGGTATTCCATCAACTTCCCGTCTTGCAGCGTTTGCTGCAGGCGCGTGTCCACGGCCAACGGGATCGTCTCGTTGGCGGAAACGGAGCCCAGGTTGAACCCGAATATCACCAGGTTGGGGTGTTTAAAACCGTTGCCGCGGTAGAGCTGTCGAGTCGTTTCGTCAGGCAACCACGCAAGGGTGTCGTTTTGCAATTTGCCCGGCTGCTGCAGGGCTTCCAGCAGTGCCTGGCGAGTAGGAAATTGCAGCAGAGGGGCATCTGCCATCAGCGGGCGGTACAAAATATGCGGACCGCTCGTGCTGTCCTTGGGCTCGATCAGGTAGGCACCTTCGACCACATCGGTGGTGCCTTGCGCCTTGTTATCAAAGGCCAACGGTCGAATGACGATCTCCTTGGCGTCGACGATCCTGGGGCCAGGCCCCGGCTTGAGTATTTCCTGGATGTATCGGAACCCTGTGGCGTTGAAACCGGCTTGCTTTTTGATGCTCAGTTCCAGCGCCTTGAGCTGCAGTTCGATTGGTACTTGCTGGGCAAACAATGATCGACGCGCGGCCATTTCAGTGGGGTTGTCGAGGAGTTTTTCCTTGAGTAATGCAGGGTAGGTTTTGCCGATATCGAGGTCTGTAATCAGCTGCTTGAGCACACCTTCTTTCTCAAGTGCGGGCACTCTGACTTTTATTTCATCGCCGTTTTCATCCTTGAGTCCTGTCTTGAAAAACACCTCTATCTGGCCGTTCGGCAGTCCCGACAGGTTGTTGAGCAGCATGTCAGTCAGGCTCATGGTTTGGCGATCAATAAAACCCGAGCGCTGCGTCCCGTAAGGCACTTTAAAGACCACCTCAAGATCTTCGGCGGCGTGCGGCGTTAGATGCTTGTTTGGCGGTAACAGGTCAAATCGTTGCTGCGCAAACGTGCGGATGTCCTTGATGTCGCTGTTGTACGCCTGGCCTTTGTGACGCTGCAGGAAGCTCGCCAGCCCCTGGCTGAGCTCATGCATCACAAATCGCTGCGCTTCGTCGGCGCTATCCAGCCAGTCAGGCAGTGGGTTCGTTGTGTGCGTCGGGTTATTTGTGCCGGGTGGCGGGGTTAGCAGGCTATCGCCTTGAGCGTGTTTGATAAGGGCGTCAGCCTGGGCATCGAACAGATTGCCATCGAGTGCCTGGCGAACCGCTTGCGTCTTTTCGATAGCGTCCCAGGTGTTATAAGGCGTGATTTTCCCGCTGGGTTCCACCAATAAGAGAATGGCGCGATTTGAGTCCGCCAAGTAGCGATGAATCACCATGTTCGCTGTTGAGCCCGCCAGGGTATAGACGGTGGCTCCGGATGAATTGGGGTCAAGCGGGGCGGGGCGTGTCGAGCCTTCGGGATGCCTGACGACCATGTCGATGGTTTCCCGTTGCGCCTCATCCAGTCCGGGTTGTTTCAGGCTGGCCAGTTGCAGGTTGCTGCGCAAAATACGTTTGACCATATCACGGTGGCTGCCGGTGAAAACGCTGTCGGCATTGGTTGGCGCGCTGAAGGCCTGCTTGTCCCAGTATTCACGCGAATCCGCCTCGAAGGCCTGATTCAGTTGGGCCGGCAGGCTGCCGATGACGTCGCTCAGGGCGGACGGGGCGAGGGCCAGTGGGACGTCGCCAGCGTTGCCAGTCCTTGCCAGCAAATCCGGGCGAGTATCAAACGCTCTATGACTGGCGGTGAGACTTGGGGCATCGCCGCCCGCCAGATAGTCCAGGGCAAGTGTCATCAAGGGTATTCGCTTGAGTGCTCCTGGGTTGTCCACGTCGGGCATTTCGATGGCGATCTGGTTGACGTCGACGTCCAACGCGGGGGCGGCCTGCTTGATCCTCTCACTGAGCAGGCGTGCGACTACCGAGTACAGGTTGGGCTCACCCGCAAACTGCCGGCGTGCGATAGCGGCCAGCGGGTTGAGGGGTGGGTTGGGTGTGTCAGGCGGTGGCGCAGACTCGGTAGGTGGAGTGGCGTTGGGGGCTTTGAGCTTCTGGATAGCGGCGCGTTGGCATTGCTGGACCGCGCGTGAACGCATGTCGGTGGGCGGGGTGGACGCGTTCAGCGCCTGAAAGCCGTTGCGAGCGAGCGTTGAGGCTTGTGCGAGCACGCCCACCAACGTGTCGTCATTACCTGGCTCGGCGTAAAAGCTGGTGATCCAGGCGAGGCTGATCTGCGCATCTTTGCCAGGCGGCACGCTGGTGTTGCGCAGGGTTTGCCCCAGGGTGGAGTGTTCAGGTATCTCAGACATTAAAAAGCCGGTGCGTGGGCCGTTGCCGAAACGCGCCATTTCGGGCCTGAGACTTAACAAGGCACTGCCGTACATTCTCGCCATTTGCCGATCAGCCTCCGCAACCGACGGCGTGGGCGCGTGTTGCGATGCGGAAAGAAGCTCGGGTTTCAATGCGATTTCCCCTGCAACCTCTTCTATCGCTTCACGTTGTTGCTGTCGGATGTGCGAATACGCGGGGCGGTTGAACGCGGGTGCTTTGGCGTCGGGTTCACGCAGTGCATCGAAGGCGTCGTTTTGTTGCAGCAGCGCGATAGAGTGGAGGACGTCCGCTGGGGTGGCGTCATGGCGCGCGCCGTAGAAGTTGCCTACTACCTCGGCAGGCGCAAGGTTCGCGCCGGTGTATTTCAGCGTTGTTCTTGGTGGCGAGTGGAACGCCCGAGCGGCGGCGGTGACCGCTGCGGTGGCCTGCTCATAGCCCGCAGAGTATTTGCTGAAACTGCGAGGTTGACCGTCAGCAATGCAATCAAGCGTCCATCCTGACTGCGTGTTCAAGATAAGGGTTGATGGATCAATTTTGTGTTGCCTGGCGAAACCTGCAAACGGCTCGCTTTGAATGGCGTGGGCAAGCTGCGCCCAGGCTCTACCGAATGTTGAGAAGGGCGGAATATCGGAAATGACGCGGGTCTCCCGTGAGCGTTTCTTTCCGGTGGGATCGGCAATGACCTGGTCCATCAATGCGGCGCTATAAAGGGCGCAGAGGGCGGTATCGCCTGCTCTGATCAATCGGGTTGCGATCTGTTGAGTGGTCAGATCCACCACCAGGCTGTCACGTTTAGTCCGCGCATGATCAGTAGAGGTAATGTCGGACTGGGGTTGTGTAGGGCTGACGAAAGCGTGAGACAGGCTGGAGCGTAATGGCTCGATTCTCATAAGAAAGTTTTCCTAAGCGGTGCGAGATATGACCTGATACGCAGTCGTTATCTAATGCGTACAGGGCGGATAAGTTCGTGGAAACCTATCTCGAACAAACCGTAGGATTATTGGTATTGGGCGTGTAGAAGTTCACCGGCCAGTGTTGCCGGATGTAATGCAATGTTTTCCATAGAGCACAGTGAGGGGCAGCAGGTGGGTGCATTGCATGAACGGTAAGACCTGACGTCCAACTATCCCAGGTTCTGCTCGGTCAGGCGCTGCACAGCCAGGCGCCGGTAGTGGGACGGCGTCATACCCTTGAGCTGCTGAAAGCGCCGGTTAAAGTTGGAGATATTGTTGAAGCCCGACTCGAAGCACACGTCCGTCACCGCTTTATCGCCATCGGCCAGCAGCTCACAGGATTTGCTGATACGCAGTCGGTTAACAAACTCGATAAACGTGCGCCCCGTCGCTTGTTTGAACACACGCGAGAAATAGGTTGGCTTCATGCCCAGGTGTTCCGCGACTTCCTCCAGCGACAATTCCCGCGCGTAGTGCGCAAAGATGTAGTCCACCGCGCGGTTAGTGCGGTCGATGCTGTGTTCGTCGGCCCATTGCAGGGTGGTCGCGCCGGACAGCAACTGGTAGTCCTCACACGCGCTCAGCACTTCCAGCAAAATAAAGAAGTGCCCCAGGCGCGCCATGCCTTGGGCCTCCTCGATGCGCTGCATCAAGGTCATGGCCTGGGCGATGGTCTTTTTGCAGCGAAACTCGATGCCGTACTGAGCCCGCTCCAATAACGGCGTCAGCGTCTTGAGTTCGGCGAAAATGTGGCTGCCATGCTCGAACAACTCGTCGGTGAAATTGACCAGCATGTCGCGCTTGGGCACCCGCTCACCGTCCTCCACTTGGCTGATCCAGTTGTGGGGCAAGTTGGGGCCGGTGAGGAACAGGCTTTCGGGATAGAAGTTGCCGATGTAGTCGCCGATGAACACTTTGCCAGCACTTGCGACGATCAAGTGCAGTTCGTATTCCTTATGGAAATGCCAGCGCACCAGCGGGCAGGGGAAGCCGTGTTGGCGATAGATGATGGACAGACCGTTGTGATCGTCCATCAGCTCGTAGGAAGGGTCGGTGATTCGCGTTGCTCGGGTCATGCTGCCGTCGCTTTATTGTGGTTGCTGCGTAGGATAATGCCCCCTTGCGCGCGACCTCGCCAGCGTCGGTGTTTATACCGTGCGGTTTTTTGCCTCGATCCATTGCGACATGTACTGGGTACTTTTATGCGCGTGGTGGCGCAGCATGCTACCGGTGAAGTTGTCCCGCCGATGGGCCGCCAGATGGCGGCGACAGTGCTCCAGGCATTCCACCAGTGCCGGGCCATGGACCGTTTGATCGTAGCGCCGGGCAAGCAGCTGGCGCCCTTGTTCCTGGGCCTGGCGCCAGCGCTCACGGTCCTGATACAGAGCGATGGCGGCCGCCGCCAGGGCTGGCGCGCTCGGTTCGATCACGCCCGGCCAGGCGTGGCCGTCGCCCATCGCTTCGGCACCGATGGGGGTGGTCACACTCGGCGTGCCACACAGCATCGCGTCGGCCAGTTTGCCCTTGATCCCGGCGCCGAAACGCAAGGGTGCCAGGCAGATACGTGCAGCCGACATCACTTGCAGGGCATCTTCAGCCCAGTTCATCACATGAAAACCCTGCGCCGGGTTATGCAACGCAGTCGCCTTTGGCGGAGTGTACGATCCGTAGATATGCAGCTGGGCGCCCGGCAGTTGTTGGCGGATCAAGGGCCAGACGCCGGTCTTCATCCATAGCACCGCATCCCAGTTGGGCGCGTGGCGAAAGTTACCGATGCTAAGAAAATGCGCACGGTCTTCAAACGGCGCAAAGGCCTCGGTGGGGGGCTGCAGCATCAATGGGCACCAGTGGAGCAGGGCGGCTGGCACATTGAATTGCTCGGTGAGCAGGCGGATTTCCACGTCGGAGATCATCAGGCTGATGTCACAGCGGTAAATGGCGGCGATCTCGCGCTTGGCCACGTCGGTGTTGGCCATCAGTTGGAATTCCTGCGCCAGCGCCGGCTGGAACAGCGCGGTAAAGTCATCGCTGTCGGGATGGGCTTTCAGGTGATCCTTGAAACGTTGATGACGGGCGTCGCGCAGGCTTTGCAAGTCAGACGTTTCCAGTACGCGCACAGCATCGGGGCAGCATTTCTCCACGCGCCAGCCGAACTGTTCTTCCATCATGAAACGGTCGAACAGCACGATATCCGGGGCCAGTTCGCGGATAAAGTCGTCGAAGCTGCTGTTATTGAGTTCAATGGCGCATTCGCGTATGCCCAGCGCGGGCAAGTCGGCCTTGTGCTCGCCTACGGTCGCCGGACTGCTGAAGGTAATGTCCCAGCCGTGGTCCAGAAAGCTCTGCAGAATCTGCATCATGTGCCCGCCGGCCGCCGAGGAACGCGGCTCCGGCCAGACATAACCAATGACCAGAACTTTGGTGGCGGGCTGATTCATCGACAACGGATTCCTTGAGGGGCGTGCGAAAAGCGCGCAATTAAACCATAGGCCCGCGTCCTTGGCGCGCTATGAGAATTTATGTCTGGCGGTAGGTAGCCTCCTCAGTTTGTGGTTAACTTCGGGCTCTCGAATTCGTTCAATCAAACCCAGTATAAGGATTCCGTTCATGGCTCAAGTCACTCTTCGTGGTAACCCTGTCCAGGTTGAAGGTACATTACCGGAGACCGGTTCCCCTGCTCCAGCGTTCAGCCTGACCGCCGTTGACCTGTCCCAGGCCACCCTGGAAACGTTCGCCGGCAAGCGCAAAGTGCTGAACATCTTCCCAAGCGTCGACACCCCGACCTGCGCCACCTCGGTGCGCAAGTTCAATGCCGAAGCCAACACCCTGAACAACACCGTTGTGCTGTGCATCTCCTCCGACCTGCCGTTTGCCCAGAAGCGTTTCTGCGGCACCGAAGGCCTGGACAACGTGCTGAGCCTGTCGGATTTCCGCGACGCCCACTTTGCCGTTGACTACGGTGTGTCTCTGGCCGACGGCCCGCTGCAAGGCCTGACCGCACGCGCAGTTGTCGTGCTGGATGAAAACAACAACGTGCTGCACAGCGAGCTGGTCAGCGAAATCGGTCAAGAGCCGAACTACGAAGCCGCCCTGGCTGTTTTGAAGTAACTGTTTCAGCGCATTACTGTCGTTTTGCAGTAACACGCTTGATACATGATTGCGGCCTGGCCTAGTCCAGGCCGTTTTTATTTACCCGTCAGCGGTTTAATGAAATAGCGAACGGACTAAGGTCAGAAGTTAAAAGTTGTAAGCCCAAGGTAAATAGCCGGTAAAGGCGCTTTTCTTAATGCGCTCCAGTGCTTATCTTTCAGCCTCCCAAAGAAGAAGCTCTCGCGCCCAATGGTTGATCAATCCATGCAATCCTCCCTCCGCAACTCCCGCCGCTGGCTGTTTGGCCTGCTCGTGCTGCTGGTTATCGCCGGCCTGTGCTGGAAATTCTGGCCCGGCAGCACCAAGGATACTGCCGAGAAAAAGCCGGCCGGGCATGCCGGCAAGTCGGGGATGATGCGCCCGGGCTTCGGCGGTTCCACCGGGCCGATTCCGGTGCGCGTGGCGCCGGCGGTGCTGGGTGAGTTTCCGGTGTACTACAAGGCTTTGGGCACGGTGACCGCGCTCAACACCATTAATGTACGCAGCCGGGTGGGCGGTGAGCTGGTGAAGATCGCCTTTGAAGAGGGGCAGATGGTCAAGGCCGGTGACTTGCTGGCGGAAATCGACCCGCGCAGTTACCAGAACGCTTTGCTGCAGGCCCAAGGCACGCTGTTGCAGAACCAGGCTCAGCTGAAAAATGCACAAGTTGATGTACAGCGCTACCGCGACCTGTATGCCCAGGACAGTATCGCCAAACAGACCCTGGACACCGCCGAAGCGTTGGTCATGCAGTACCAGGGCACGGTCAAGACCAACCAGGGCGCGGTGGATGACGCCAAGCTCAACCTCGAATTCACCAAGATTCGCGCGCCGATCAGCGGCCGCGTCGGCCTGCGTCAGGTCGATGTGGGCAACCTGGTCGCCGCCAACGACACCACGTTCCTCGCGGTGATCACCCAGACCCAGCCGATCAGCGTGGCGTTCACCTTGCCGGAAAACACGCTGGACACGGTGCTCAGCCGTTATCACGCCGGCAACAAGCTGCCCGTGGAAGCCTGGGACCGTGGCGACGTGAAAAAGCAGGCTGTCGGCGTGTTGCAGAGCCTCGACAACCAGATCGACGTCACCACCGGCACCCTGAAATTCAAGGGCCGTTTCGATAACAAGGACCAGGCACTCTTCCCCAACCAGTTCGTCAACGTGCACCTGCTGGCCGATACCCTGCATAACGTCGTGCTCGCACCTTCCGCGGCGATTCAGTTCGGCAATAACGGCACCTTCGTCTACAAGCTCGATGGCGACAAGAAGGTCAAGGTTCAGCCCCTCGTGATCGGTGACACCGATGGCGACAACACGGTGATCAAGGAAGGCCTGGTGGCCGGCGACCGTTTGGTGCTGGAAGGCACCGACCGCTTGAAAGACGGCAGTGAAATCGAAGTGGTCAACGACAGCAGCGACGTACAGACCACGCCGACCGAACACTTGCAAGGCAAACCCGCAGCAAAAGGGGAGACCGGGGCTAACACCGGCAAGGCGCAAAAGGTCGGTTCATGAACCTGTCGCGGCTGTTTATCCTACGCCCGGTTGCCACCACGCTGAGCATGCTGGCGATTGTCCTCGCCGGTATCATCTCGTATCGCTTGCTGCCGGTATCGGCCTTGCCGCAAGTGGATTACCCGACCATCCGGGTGATGACCCTGTACCCCGGCGCCAGCCCGGATGTGATGACCAGCGCGGTCACGGCACCGCTGGAGCGTCAGTTCGGGCAAATGCCCGGCCTGACCCAGATGGCGTCCACCAGCTCCGGCGGGGCGTCGGTGCTGACCCTGCGCTTCAACCTCGATATCAATATGGATGTCGCCGAGCAGCAGGTGCAGGCTGCAATCAACGCCGCCACCAACCTGCTGCCCAAGGATTTGCCGGCGCCGCCGGTGTACAACAAGGTCAACCCGGCGGATACCCCGGTGCTGACCTTGGCGATTACCTCCAAGACCATGTTGCTGCCCAAGCTCAATGACCTGGTCGACACGCGTATGGCGCAAAAGATTGCGCAGATCAGCGGCGTCGGCATGGTCAGCATCGCCGGTGGCCAGCGCCAGGCCGTGCGTATCAAAGTCAACCCCGAGGCCCTGGCCGCCAATGGCTTGAACCTGTCGGACGTGCGCACCCTGATCGCCGCCTCCAACGTCAACCAGCCCAAGGGCAACTTCGATGGCCCGACTCGGGTGTCGATGCTCGACGCCAACGACCAGTTGGTGTCGCCCCAGCAATACGCCGAATTGATCCTGGCCTACAACAATGGCGCACCGCTGCGCCTTAAAGACGTAGCACAAATCGTCGACGGCGCAGAAAACGAACGCCTCGCCGCCTGGGCCAATGAAAACCAGGCCGTGCTGCTCAATATCCAGCGTCAGCCGGGCGCCAACGTGATTGAGGTGGTCGACCGTATCAAGGCGTTGCTGCCCAGCATCACCGACAACCTGCCGGCCGGCCTGGACGTGACGGTACTCACCGACCGCACTCAAACCATTCGTGCGTCGGTGAAGGACGTACAGCATGAACTGCTGATCGCCATTGCACTGGTAGTGATGGTGACCTTCCTGTTCCTGCGCCGTGTCAGCGCGACCATTATTCCGTCGATCGCCGTGCCGTTGTCGCTGGTGGGCACCTTCGGCGTGATGTACCTGGCGGGGTTCTCCATCAATAACCTGACGCTGATGGCCCTGACCATCGCCACCGGTTTTGTGGTGGACGATGCCATCGTGATGCTGGAGAACATCTCGCGTTATATCGAGGAAGGCGATACGCCACTGACGGCGGCCCTCAAGGGTGCCAAGCAGATCGGCTTTACGCTGATTTCCCTGACCTTGTCGTTGATCGCGGTATTGATCCCGCTGCTGTTCATGGCCGATGTGGTCGGGCGGCTGTTCCGCGAGTTCGCCATCACCCTGGCGGTGGCGATCCTGATTTCCCTGGTGGTCTCGCTGACCCTGACGCCGATGATGTGCGCGCGGCTGCTCAAGCGCGAGCCGAAGGAAGACGAACAAAGCCGTTTCTACAAGGCCAGCGGCGCCTGGATCGATTGGTTGATCGAAGCCTACGGTCGCAAGTTGCAGTGGGTGCTCAAGCACCAGCCGCTGACCCTGCTGGTGGCCATCGCTACCCTGGGCCTGACCGTGGTGCTGTACCTGGTGGTGCCCAAGGGGTTTTTCCCGGTGCAGGACACCGGGGTGATTCAGGGGATTTCTGAAGCGCCACAGTCAATTTCGTTTGCCGCCATGAGCCAGCGTCAACAGGAGCTGGCGAAGGTGATCCTGGCCGATCCGGCCGTTGAAAGCCTGTCCTCCTACATCGGTGTGGATGGCGATAACGCCACCCTCAACAGCGGGCGCCTGTTGATCAACCTCAAGGCCCACGGCCAGCGCGATTTGAGCGCAGCCCAGGTGATTACGCGCTTGCAGCCGGAAATCGACAAGCTGGTGGGTATCCGCCTGTTCATGCAGCCGGTGCAGGACCTGACCATTGAAGACCGCGTGAGCCGCACCCAGTACCAGTTCAGCATGTCGTCGCCCGACGCCGAGCTGTTGGCGTTGTGGAGTGACAAACTGGTGCACGCCCTCAGCCAGTTGCCGGAACTGACCGACGTCGCCAGTGACCTGCAAGACAAGGGGTTGCAGGTGTTCCTGGTCATCGACCGCGATGCGGCCTCACGCCTGGGGGTGAGTGTGTCGACCATCACCGATGCGCTGTATGACGCTTTCGGCCAGCGACAGATTTCCACCATCTACACCCAGGCCAGCCAATACCGCGTGGTGCTGCAGGCTCAATCCGGTGAAACCCTCGGGCCTGCCGCGCTGAACCAGATCCACGTGAAAACCACCGACGGCGGCCAGGTGCGGCTGTCGAGCCTGGCCCACGTAGAACAGCGTCAGGCGCAGTTGGCGATCGCGCATATCGGCCAGTTCCCGGCGGTGATGATGTCATTCAACCTGGCCCCCGGCGTCGCGCTGGGCAAAGGTGTGGAGCTGATCAACCAGACCCAGAAAGACATCGGCATGCCGATAGGTGTGCAGACCCAGTTCCAAGGGGCGGCGCAGGCGTTCGAGGCGTCACTGTCGAGCACCTTGCTGCTGATCCTGGCGGCGGTGGTCACCATGTACATCGTGC
>PJQF01000227.1_pt1 | contig 25614 bp, 22 predicted proteins | sample 1503741 | NCBI WGS metagenome assembly PJQF01 (sample SAMN07775949, study PRJNA414020) | Biofilm metagenome, whole genome shotgun sequencing project. | isolation source: biomolecule (vanillin) treated reverse osmosis membrane biofilm | place: India: Nagpur | collected 2017-03-21 | reverse complement strand
ATCCACCCCTCTCACCTCAGAGTTTATTCCCAGATCAAGACACAAGCGGGCTTGCTCGCGAAGGCTTCAGTGGTATCGCCTCCGATTAGAAGTAGTACCCAATGTTCATATACAGCTGATTCTCCCACTGGTTACTGCCACCCGCGCCCAAACTTTCGGTGTAGCTGCTGCCGCCGATATACGGATCGTTCTTGCCAATCAACCACTCTGTCGCGACCCACAACTTGCTCACCGAAAACGACGTGCCGAGGATCACCCGCTGCGAGGTCTTGAACTGACTTTCGGATTTATCAAACGCACTGTAGTTGGCATACAGCTTTACGCCGCTGACCTGGTCAAACAGGTATTTGCCGCCCACGTCGTAGCTCAAATCCGCCACGTACAAGTTGCCTCGGCTGGCCACGTTGAACGTCCCGTCATAACCGCCCAGGGTGACGACGCTATTGGTGCCCGGGTTGCGCGGTGACATTTGCTGGCGCGCCGCCTGCAATTGCACGCCCCATGGCCCGTTCTTGCCCAGGTAGTGGATTGCCACCGCATTGCGGCGGCCGTCGTCGTTGGTGTCTTTGTTTTCCAGCGTGGAGGTCAGGCCGGAAAGCCCGACTTCGGATTTCCAGTTGCCCAGCTCCAGGGCCTTGGCCACCCGCACCACCACGGTGTTGCGCTCCTGGTTGTTGCTGCCGTCGCCCACGTAGCTGTCGGCTTCGGAGATCACGCTGGAGTAGGTCACGCCCTTGCTGGTGCCTTTGCCTTGCCACGCCGGGCGCAGGTAGTAGCCGGCCTGGATATTCCAGTCGCCGCTTTGCTGGATGTATTTGGCGCCGACCTGTTGCACGTCTTCCAGGCCGATGACGTTGCCCAGGGTCTCGTAGAAGGTGCTGCCAAAGTAAGGCTGCAAACCAAACGGCACCGTGTTCAAGCCCACTTGCACCTGCTGGTTCGGGTTGAATTTGTAGCCGACCCAGGCGAACTTGGCGAACTGGATATCGCCGTAGTTCTTGGTGTACTGGTACGGGTAGGAACGCCCGTAGAACCGGTACTGCGCCTCGCCGATCCAAGTGTCGGAGTTGTACTTGGCGCTGAGGAAGGCCGTGTCGAGGCCGAACTTCTGGATGTCGCGATCCGGGTCATAATCCCAGCGTGCACGCACGGCGCCGCCGAGGTCGAGGTTGTCGGTGACCTGATAAGCCATGGCCGGTGCCGCAAGGGCGCCGAGCACAGGGACCAGGGCGATGTAACGTAGGGTTGGTCGCATGGTTTTGCTCTCATTATTGGTTATTTTTTGGCAACAGCAGCCCGTTGCCGCAGCGAACGCTGCGACGCAGGGAAAGGGTGACAACTCAGTGCGCTGCGGGGCGGATCAATCTCAACGGGGGGCCGGCAGCCGGTAGTTGCGTCGCGCCCGGCGCAGCGGCCAGCAGGGCCTGGGTGTAGCTGTTTTGTGGCCTGAGCAGTACCTGTTCGGCGGTGCCGTATTCCACCACTTCACCCTGGCGCATCACGGCGATGTGGTCGCTGATCTGCGCCGCCACACGCAGGTCGTGAGTGATGAACAGGATGCTCAGGTTCAACTGCTGTTGCAGGTCGGCGAGCAGCTCCAGCACCTGTTTTTGCACCGACACATCCAGCGCCGAGACACTTTCATCGGCGATCAACACTTCCGGGCGCATGGCCAGCGCACGGGCGATGCCAATGCGCTGGCGCTGGCCACCGGAGAACTGTCGCGGTTTGCGCTTGAGGGCGTCACGCTTGAGGCCGACCTGTTCGAGCAAATCACCGGCCTCGGCCCAGGCATCCTTGGCCGACAACCCACGCAATTGTGCGGCGCGGGCGATGATGTCACCGACGCGGTGCCGTGGGTTGAGCGAGCCGTAGGGATCCTGGAAGATCATCTGGATACGCCGCCGATTGGCCGCCAGGGCCGAGCCGCGCAAGGCCAGAAAATCTGTGTCGCCGACCCACACATGCCCGCTGTCGCTGTCGACCAGGCGAATGGCCGCTTTAACCAGGGTGCTTTTACCCGAGCCGGACTCGCCGACAATCGCCAGTGTTTTACCGCGTGGCAGGTTCAGCGACACGTTGCGCAGCGCCGCCACCGAGCTGCCGCCGACGGTGTAGGTCTTGGTCAGGTGTTCGATGCGCAACGCCAACTCGCCATCCGCGCTCGGCGTGTGCAATTCCGGGTGCAGTGCCGGTACTGCCGCGATCAGCTTGCGGGTGTAGGCATGCGCCGGGGCATTCAGCACTTGGTCGCGCTCACCGATTTCCACCAGGCGGCCGCCTTCCATGACGGCAATGCGGTCGGCAATGTGCGCCACCACGCCGAAGTCGTGGGTGATGAACAAAATGCCGTGCTGGCCACGCCCACGCAGCTCGCGCACCAGTTTCAAGACCTGGGCCTGGGTGGTCACGTCGAGGGCCGTGGTGGGCTCGTCGGCGATTAACAAATCGGGGTTCATCGCTAGCGCCATGGCGATCACCACGCGCTGGCATTGGCCGCCGGACAGTTGATGGGGAAAGCTGTTGGCAATACGTGGCGGGTCGGGCAACTGGGTGGATTCAAGCAGCGCGAGCATGCGTTCGCGACGGTCGCGCTGGGGCATTTGCGGGGCATGGATAGCGAAAATTTCTTCGACTTGCTTGCCGATCCGGATCGCCGGGTTCAGCGCCGCCATAGGCTCCTGGAAAATCATCGCAATGCGGTTGCCGCGCAGTTCGCGCAGGCGTTTTTCGTCCAGGCGGCAGATGTCGTCACCGAGAAAGTCGATCACCCCCCCGGCATGCCGCAGGCCTTTGGCGTAATCGCCCATGATCGCCGCCGACAGCACCGACTTACCCGAGCCGGATTCACCGATTACGCAAAGAATTTCGCCCTTGCGTACCTCCAGGTTGATGCCTTGCACGGCGTGGCTGCGGTCGGCGCCGGCGGGCAGTTCGATCGACAGGTTTTGCACCCGTAATACTGGTTGTGGGTTCATGCTCAATTCCTTGCGCCTTGTTGGGCGTTTTCATCCAGGCCGTCCGCCAGCAGGCTCAAGCCCAGCATCAGGGTGGAAATGGCAATGCATGGGAAGATCACCAGGTGCGGGAAGGCGATGGCCATGGCGCGGCCATCGTTGATCATGCCGCCCCAGTCGGGGGTCGGTGGCGGCAGGCCAAGGCCGAGAAAGCCCAAGGCGCCGATCATGATCGCGGTGTAGCCGATGCGCAGGCAGAAATCGACGATCAGCGGGCCGCCGCAGTTGGGCAGGATTTCCACCAGCATGATCCGCAGCGAACCTTCGCCCTGAGTGATGGCGCTGAGGACGTAGTCCCGCGAGCGGATGTCGATGGTCAGCGCGCGCATGATGCGGAAAATCGCCGGGGCGCTGGTGAAGGTCACCGCAATCAGGATATTCAGCGCCGATGCGCCGAGGGCAATGATGATCACGATGTACAACACCAGCACCGGGAACGACAGCACCGTGTCGGCCACATACGACAGCACGGCATCGACCCAGCCGTTGAAGTAACCGGCGCACAGGCCCATGGCAATGCCCACGGCGAACGCAGTGAGCGTGGCCAGGATCGACCAGAACAGCACGGTGCGGGTGCCCCAGATCAGCCGCGAGAGAATGTCGCGCCCGATCATGTCGGTACCCAGCAGGAAGCGCTGGCCATTATCGCCGCTGGTCAATGGGGTCAGCAGTGGGGTAAAGCTTTCCAGCGGATCATGGGGCGCCAGCCACGGCGCAAAGAGCGCGATCACGACCCAGCCGCCCACCAGCAGCAGGCCGAGCAAGGCCAAGGGATGTTTGAAGGCGTGCAGGCGATTCATTGGGCACCTCCGCCTAGGCTGCGCAGGGTGATGCGCGGGTTGAGCCAGGTATAAGCCAGGTCTGAGAAAATCTTGGTGATGCCCACCACGACGGCACTGACCATGGCGCAGGCTTCGATCAGGTACACGTCGTGGTTCAGGGACGCGGTGTACAGCAACGAGCCGAAGCCCTTGTAGGCAAAGAACACCTCGACCACGATCACGTTGGACAGCAGCCACGGGATGTACAGCATGATCACCGTGATCGGCGCGATCAGCACATTGCGCAGGGCATGGCGCACGACGATGCGTGCGGTGGAGGCGCCTTTGAGTCGTGCTGTGCGGATATACGGCGACTGCATCACTTCGACCATTGACGCGCGGGTGATTCGCGCCAGGTAGCCGATGCCGAACAAGCACAACACCATCAGTGGCAATACCAGCTCTATCGCACTGAAACCGTCGCTCATGCTGCTGACACCCGGCAGCCAGTTGAGCCAGAACACAAAGATTGCCGAGACGAACACCGCACTGGCGAAATCGGGAATCGACGTGGTGACAATCGACAGGAATGACACCAGGCGGTCGAGCGCGGAGCCCTGGCGGATGCCGGCGAGAATGCCCAGGGTCAATGCCACAGGCACCATCACCAGCAAGGCCAGCCCGGCGAGGGTCAGGGTTTGTGCCAGGTTGGGCAGCAGCAGCTTGATCACCGACTCACGAAAGTACACCGAGGTGCCCCAGTCGCCGCTGACAAAGTCCTTGAGCCACACCAGGTAGCGCCACACAAACGGTTGGTTGTAGCCATGTTCCACCAGCCACGCCGCCCGCTGATCTGCGGCGGAGTAGGGGCCAAGGACGTTGATGGCCACGTCCTCGATGTTCAGTTCCAGGGCCAGGAACACGATCAATGACACCGACAGCAGGGTCGCCACCAGCGCCAGTAACTTGCGCAATAGAAAATGAGCCATGAGTGCATGCTCCGACGAATATTGGGATGCCTGCCCGCGCACGGGCAGGGAGTTCGCGCCTTAGTTCAGGCGCTCAGCCACACGCTGCCCATCGGGTAGAAGTCGGAAGGGTGCACCTGGAAGCCCTGGACCTTTTTGCTCACGGCGGTGAACTTGTCGCCCCAGAACGGCTGCACGATCACGCAGGCGTCCTGCAGGATCTGCTCGACGCTTTGCATGGCCACGGCGCGTTGCTTGGGGTCGATGATGCCCATGGCTTTGTCCAGTGCGGCATCGAAGGCCGGGTCGCTGTAGTGGCTTTCATTCCAGGCGCCGCCGCCGCGGTAGGCCAACTCCAGGGACATCACGCCCAGTGGGCGATGGGCCCAGTACGTGAGGCTGAACGCCGCCTTGTCCCAGATCGGCCAGTATTGGGCGGCCGGCACCACTTTGAGGTTGATGCGAATCCCAGCTTCCAGGCAGTTCTGTTGCAGGATCTGCGCACAGTCCTGTTCATAGCGGCCCTGGGTGTTGCCGACGATCAGGTCGATGTCGATGCCGTTCGGGAAGCCGGCTTCGGCCAGCAGCTTCTTGGCCATCGCCACGTCGCGGTTGCGTTTGGGCAGTGGGAAGTATTCGGGGTGGGAGGGCGCCACATGGTGGTCTTCGCCCAAGGTGCCCATGCCGCGGTAGGCGATCTTGAGCATCTGCGCGTTATCGGCACACAACACCACGGCCTTGCGGACACGCAGGTCGGTGAACGGCTTTTGATCGCAGGCCATGCGCATCACCACGGTTTGCGCGGATTTGCAGGTGAGCAATTGCGCGCCGGGCAGGCGCTTGGCGAGGTCCAGCTCGGCCACGGTCACGCGGTACAGCACGTCCACTTGCCCGGCTTGCAAGGCCGCGAGGTGAGTGGACACGTCGGTGCCCATGTCGATGTAGCGCAGTTCGTCGAGGTTGGCGGGCTTACCCCAGTAATCGGCGCGCTTGGCGAACGTCGCCTGTTTGTTCACCGCAAACGCGACCAGCTTGAACGGCCCGGTGGCCAGCGGGTTTTTCGCCCAGTCATCACCGGCTTTGAAGCTGCGGTGCACGATGGCGCAGGTGAACGCGTTGAGCATTTCCGGGATCGCCAACATCGGCCGCTTGAGCTGCAGGCGGAACTGGTAGTCGCTGACTTTTTCAAAGGCCTTGATGTCCTGGAAGGCGGTGCGGTTGACCGACTTGGAGTCAGCGGCAATCCAGCGCTCGATGTTGTGCTGCACGTCGTCGACGTTGAAGCTGTCGCCGTTGCTCCACTTCACATCCTGGCGCAGGTTGAAGGTCCAGGTGGTGAGGTCGTCGGAGGGGCTCCAGCTTTCGGCGAGGTAGGGGTGAGTGATGTTATCGGCGTCGACCCAGGTCAGGTATTCCAGCGAGTTGCGCAGCAGGTTCGAGGCTTCGATCCAGGTGATCAGCATCGGGTCCTGGATTTCCTGAATCGCACACGCAAAGCGCAGGCTGCCGCCTTGGCGGGCGGGTGTGGCGTCGGCGGCCTGGGCGTCGTTGCCGAGCAAGGCCGAGCCGATAAAGCTACTGGCGCTGGCCACGGTAATGCCCAGCAGGGCGGCGGTGCGCAGGAATTGGCGGCGGTTGATCTCGCCACGTTGGACTTGGGAACACAGGTCATTTACGGCTGGATGCGGCACGGCGCCGTCCAGGGTAGTCAACTCTTTCATAAGCCTCTCCGGTACTTGCGAATATGCGTTTTTGTTGAACCGCAAGGGTCAGTGGCAAGCGCCGCCAAGGCGCAGCACGGACCGCTGTGAAACCGGCAGGAGAACAAGGCGCAACGAAGTCAGGAGGTGGGCATTGGGACAGGACATAGGGCAACTCTCATGTTGTTTTTATTAGAGATGCCCGCAGTTTTGTCATTTGCGCAAAGATCGACAAACGACAAATTCTGCGATGTAACGTTCTATAAATGCATGTTACTGGTCCTGCCCAGGCCCACCTGTCGCGCTAGACGCGTTCAGCGCGGCAACAGGCGTGGGTCGAACGGATAATCGGAGAGCAACTCGATGCCGTGTTCGTGGATGTAGATCTGTTCTTCGAGCTTCACGCCTTCGCCGCCGTCGTCGTGGCCGATGTAGCTTTCCACACAGATGGTCATGCCGGCCTCGAACACACCGTCGTAACCCAGCGCGTCAATGTCTTCGCGGTGCACCACGTAAGGGTACTCGCCGGTCATGCCAACCCCGTGCACCAGGGCGAAGTAGCGGTTGTTTTTGTAATGCTCGGGAATCTTCCAGGCCATCTCGGCGTATTCCTTGAAGCTGCGTCCGGCCTTGAGCATTTCCATGTTGGCTTGCACTTGCTCATAGGCGAGTTTGTACAACTCTTGCTGCTTGGCGGTGGCGGCCTGGTCGCCGCACAGGAAGGTCCGCGAAAAGTCCGCGTAGTAGCCGAAGCGGCCGACCACGTCCGTATCCAGTGCCACCAGATCACCGGCTTCGATCGGCCGCGTGCTGCATTCCTGGAACCAGGGGTTGGTGCGTGGCCCGGAGGAGAGCAGGCGGGTCTCGACGTAGTCGCCGTCGGTGGCGATCACATGCTGGTGCAGGTGCGACCACAACTGGTTCTCGGTGATGCCGGGTGTCAGCTTGCTTTCCATCAACCGCACGCCGGCCTCCGTCGCACGCAGGCTGGCGCGGATCATCTTCAGCTCGTTGGGCACCTTGATGCAGCGCGCACGCTCCAACGGTTCCTGGGCGTCAAACACCTGGTAGCCGAGCTTTTGCAATTCGAAGGCCGCCGCCGAGGTGGCGCTTTCAATCGCGATGCGTTTACCGCCACCGCACTTGCGCACCAACTCGTCAATTTCGGCGGCCCAGTCGGCGGTGACGTTGCCGAGAAAACTTTCACAGAAGTAATAGGAGATCGCCTTGGCCGGGCGCACTTCATCCACGGTATTGAGGGTTTCGGCCAGGTGCAGGCAGCCACCGAACTCGAAGATCACCACCGGGCCTTCCGCCGGGATAAAAGCATAGCGCGCCGGGTTACGCGCTGAGTACACCTGCATATTGCGTGAGCCGGTGGCGTAGCGCATGTGGGTCGGGTCGAACAGCACACAGGCGGCGTAGTCGCGTTTTTTCAGTTCGTTGCGCACCCGTTGCAGGCGGTCCAGCTGGATCTGCTGGATTTCGTCATAGGTGGGCTCACAGTCGGTGGGGTTGCGGTTCGGGCCAGACAGACTCATGGAGTGTTCCTCGCAGGGCAAATACGGTTTTATGGGTTTTTAGGGGTGAATCAGTCGAGCAACTGGTCGCTGCGCACCAGGTTGCGTTCGGCTTGCAGGTGGGCTTCGGACAGGCGTCCGTAAAGCTGTTTGGTGCGTTGCGCGCGGCCAATGATCCCGGGCTTTTCCGAGTAGGCGAAGATCGCCGTGTTGCGCTCGGTGGCGCCTGCGACGCGGGTGACCCGGTGTACGGAAAAACGGCCCTTGAAGATCTGCAAATCACCGGGGTTGAGCGTCAGCTCCTTGACTTGCGCGCGGTCTTCGCCGCGTACGACTTTGCCCACGGCGCCAAGGTTTTCCTGGCTGCGCGAGCGGATCATCGGCGCGTATTCGAACAGGCCGCCGGCCTCGGGCTTCTGGGTCATCATGCTGACGATGAATTCGTTGGTGTCGAAGTGCCAAGGCTGCTCGGTACCCTCGGGCATCACGTTGATGACCAGTCCGGCGAAAGGGTCGGCGTATTCGAAAATCTCCGGTTCGTCGAGGCATGCACCGATAAAACGTTTCATCATCGGCGAGACATACAGGCGATGAATGATTGCGTCGGGGGCGATCATGTCGCGGGTCACAAAGCCGCTGGTGCGCTCCATGAACGTGCGACGCGGGTCATCCTGGGGCAGGCTGGCGTCGTCTTCGGTGAAGTAGGCGTTGACCTTGCGCACCGAATAAAACGTTTTGCCTGACAGTGCCTGGCCTTCCAGGCGCGCCTGTTCCAACACCTCGGGGCGCAGGAAGTTCTTTAGCAGGCAGCAACCGTCCTCGGCCAATTCGGCGCGGGCATGTTCAATTAATGCCTGTAATTGGACATGGCCCGAATCATGTATGGGATACAGCGCAGTATTAATGATGTCGCTGATATCACCGGTTTCGGCATCGGCAAGTTTAAGACTCATACACGGCTCCAAGTAGGGTGTTGTGTTGAGTGGATAGTTGCGTAAAGCGATTTGAAGTGGAAATTACAAGTTGTGATCGAATCCATCGGCAGGGGCGATAGTTATGTCAGGCGAACTGGATGGCAGCTTACTTAAAGTGTTTGTGGCAATTATCGAGTGCCAGGGTTTTTCAGCCGCAGCCGAGCGTCTGCATAAAACCCAGTCCACCGTCAGCCAGAGCTTGCAGCGGCTGGAGGAGATTGTTGGCACGCCGCTGATCCATCGCACTAGCCGCTCCATCGGCCTCACCCCGAGTGGGGAAACCTTTCTGATTTACACCCGGCAAATCCTCAAGCTGCACCACGAGGCCGTGGCTGCGGCGCAATTGCCCAATGAGCAGGTGTGTATCCACTTGGGCATGCCGGAGGACTACGCGGAATACTGTCTGGGCGGGATGCTCAAGGACTTCCAGGCGCAGTTTGCCCAAGTGCGCCCGGACATCTGCTGCGAGATGTCCACCGCGCTGGTCAGCCGGTTGCACCGCGGCGAGTTGGACCTGGTGTTGGGCGTCGAACATGCCGGCCTGCAGCCCGGTGAATACCTGTGCGACGAGCCGCTGGTGTGGGTGGCGGCGCCGAGTTGGAGTGCTGTGGGGCGCCAGTCGGTGCCGCTGGCGGTGTACGCCGAGGGCTGTGCGTTCCGTGCCAATGCTGTGCAGGCGCTGGCCCAGGCTGGACGTTCGTGGCAGGTGGTGTACACCAGTCAGAGTCCTCGCGGAATCGCGATTGCGATTGAGCAGGGTTTGTCGGTTGGGGTGATGGCGCGGCGCCTGGTGCCGGCTGGCTGGCAGATTCTGGATGAGCGCCAAGGCTTCCCGCCGATTGCGCCGGCCCGCCTGATGTTCTGGCGTTCAGCCGGTTGCCAGGTGCCGGAAGTGGCGGCGCTGGTAGAGATTTTGCAGCGCCAGTTGGGGCGCTCAGGGTACCTGGACAGGCCGCGCAGCGTCAGTCGCTCGCCGAGCCATGCGTTTGAGCAATAACAGGCCCGCGAGCACCCAGCCGACGATCCACGCATGCACCCCGGCAAATTCGCCGCTGGCCTGCAACAGCCAGCCGCACAAGCCATTGGCCGAGGCGCTGGCCAAGCCATAGCTGACCATGCTCAGGCTCACCACTTGCAGGCTGTGCACCGGGTTGAGGCGTGCGCTGAGATAAGCTGCCATCAAGCCCCACGAGGGGAAATAGAACACTGCAAACACACCGGCGGCCAACCAGCTCAACAACAGGCTGGGATGCCACAGCAGGCCAATCATGGCGAGGCCGAAAGCGCCGATGCTCAGCGCAAGCACCCGCAACGCACCCCAGCGATCCGCCAGCGTGCCCAACAGCAGGCCGCCGATTGCGCCGCCGATGCCGATCAGCGTCCACATTGAGCCGGTCACTGCTGCGCCGGCGTGCAGGCGCTCGCTGACAAATGCCGACAGAAAATTGAGAAACGGCCCACTGATTGCGCCGATAAACCCGCTGAGCAAGACAATCTGCATGGCCACGGGGTGTTCCAGGCACACGTTCAACCACTGCCTCAGCACCTGATTGAACGCGGGCGGCCGGCTGGCGCGTGGCGCCTGTTCGGTGTAGGGGGCCAAGGCCCACAGCGTCAGCAGCGTGACCAGCAGCGTCAAGCCTGCGCAGATCAGCCAGAACTGGCGTAACGACAACCCCTGTAGCCAGGTGATCAGCAACCCGTTCAGGCAAATCGCAAAGGCCGCCCCCGAAGACGCCAGCCCCAGCACGCGACTGCGGTGGCTGGCCGGGATGACCTCGCGGGCGAGTGCCGCAATCGCGTTCCAGTTCGACACCGCACACGCCGACACCAGCGCCAGGCACAGGGCAAAGGGCAGCACCCAGGGTGTCGCCACCGCCAGCGCCAGCAACACCGGGCTCAGCACCATGGTCAGCCGCACCATGGTGCGCGGGGTCACCCACGCCGCGGCAATGCCGCTGGCGATGGACGCGCCCATATAAAACAGCTGCAGCAAGGCGGCAATCAGCGCCGCCTGGCTGTAGCTCAGTTCAAATACCTGGCGAATCTGCGGCAATAAAGCGGAATACAGAAAAATACTGAAACCGTGGGTGGTGGCGTTGCAGGCGGTGAACACCAGTGCCAACAGCGCAATACTTCGCCGCGATGAAACAGACGTACTCGACATGGCGCGGCCCTGATTTAAATGATGAGTCAGGCAAATGGGTGAGTTGTTGCAGAGACTAACTTTTGTGGTGAGTGGGCGACCAATGCTTAATTGTCTTAGTGTGCATGCGTCATACGCGTGCTATTTATTCGTCAGCGACGTATTCAGGTTAAAAACGACGCAGTGGGCGTTAGCCGAGTTTTCTTCGGCCGCAGAGGGTGCTACCCCAGGTTCAATACAAAAAGGTATGTTGTGTGCAGCATTGCTCTGCTCAATCTTCCTTGTCCGCTGCTGTCGAGTGCCCCCCATGAAACGCAAAATGCCTGGTCTCAATGCCCTCAAAGCCTTCGAAGTTGCCGGCAGCACCGGCAGTTTTACCCGGGCTGCCGAGCTGTTGAACGTGACCCAAAGTGCGGTCAGTCGCCAGGTCCGCCAGCTTGAGGAACAACTGGGGGAACACCTGCTGGAGCGGCGTCACCACCATTTGGAGCTGACCAGTGCCGGGCGTGTGTTGTTGCGGGCGTTGCATCAGTCATTTGACAAGATCGAGCTGACGGTGCGCAGCATTCAGCAGAAAACCCATTCCAACCGACTGCACCTCCACGCGCCGCCGACCTTTACCAGCCGCTGGTTGATGCCGCGCCTGGGAAGGCTGCGCGAGCAACACCCGGAGTTGGAGTTGAGCATCACCACCTGCATGCAGGACACCCTGGCACAGACCAGCACCCTCGACTGTGCGATTCGTTTTGGTAATGGTGAGTGGGATGGTCTGGACAGCTCGTTGTTGTTCCAGGAGCGGCATATCGCCGTGTGCACACCGTCGTTGTTCGCCCGCGAAGGTGGCGGGGACGGTATCGACTTGAATCGGATGACGTTGCTGCATGTGCTGGCGAGTGAAGATCAGCGTTATCTCACATGGAAGCATTGGCTGGATGCGGCGCGGATTACCGGGGTCGATACCCAGGGCGGTTATGAGTTTGATTTGCTCAACCTGGCGATACAGGCGGCGGTCGATGGGTTGGGGATTACCATTGCGGACTGGCATATGGTGGCGTCGGAGTTGGCCAGTGGGCAGTTGACGCAGGTGTTGAATGTGCATGTGGAAGGGCATCAGTCCTATTGGCTGGTGACCCGGCCGGAGCAGACGGATATGCCGCAGTTGCAGGTGTTTGGGCGCTGGCTGCAGGAGGAAATCTGGTTGGCGCAGCGGCAGTTGGAGCCTTCTACGGCGGCGGGGTGAGTTCGAGTACCTATCCGATACCGCCGTCACGGATAGGTACTCGAACACCCGTAACCTTCGTTTTCCTCACGTTACCCCGCCCAATAAGTCGTTTGCACACCCCCCAAGCAAATACAAAACTGCATGTCACTCGCAAAACAACAACGTTGGGCAAACCACATGCAATTCGAGCGCAATTTCTACAACGGTCAGTTCGTCGAGCCCGCCAGCGACGCCCTGATCGCCGTTTACAACCCTGCCAATGAATCCCTGGTCGGCCACGTGAGCGCCGCCACCGCCGATGAGGCCATTGCCGCCGTCGACGCTGCCGCCATCGCCCAGAAAACCTGGGGCAAGCTCACCAGTATCGAACGCGCCGAACACTTGCGCGCCTTGGCCGACGCCCTCGACAGCCACGCCGAAGCCATCGGTGCGGCCCTGGCCCGCGAGTCCGGCAAGAGCGTCAGCGATGCCTGCAATGAAGCACGCTACGCCGCACAAATCACTCGCTATCACGCCGAATGGGCGCGTCGCATCGAAGGTGAAATCATCCCCAGCGACACGCCGGATGAAAACCTGTTCCTGCAACGCGAGCCGATTGGCGTCGTGGCCTGCCTGATCCCGTTCAACTACCCGGTCTACACCTTGCTGCGCAAGGTCGCCCCGGCGCTGATCGCCGGTAATACCGTGGTGGTGCGCCCGAGCAACAACACGCCGCTGTCGGCGTTCGAAATTGCCAAGGCCGTGGTCACCTCCGGGCTTCCGGCCGGTGTCATCAACATCCTGACCATGGACCATGCCACCGCCGCCAGCGTCTGCACGCATAAAGCGGTCGGCCTGATTACGCTTACCGGCAGCGTGAACGCCGGGCGTATCGTGCTCGATTACTGCAAGGCCAATATCGCCAAGCCGTCTCTGGAGCTGGGCGGCAAGACCCCGGCGATCATCGAGGCCGATGCCGACCTGGAAAAGGCTGCCAGAGCCATCATCGGCTCCAAGACAACCCACTGCGGCCAGCTCTGCACGGCGGTGGAGCGGGTGTATGTGCACGAGAGCGTCTACGACCGGTTCCTGGCCTTACTGAAAACCCAGATAAGCGCCGTCCAGTTCGGCGACCGGGCCAACGATGAAAGCCTGATGGGCCCGCTGGTCAACGCCAGTTCGCAAAAGAACATCCACGCCATGGTCGAGCGCGCCGTGGCTGCCGGTGCTGTACTGGAAACTGGCGGCGTGCTGCCCGAGGGCCCCGGCCATTTCTACCCGCCGACCTTGCTCAGCGGCTGCCGCCAGGACATGGAAATCATCCAGGAAGAAATTTTCGGCCCCGTGCTGCCGGTGCTCAAGTACCGCAATATCGACGAGGCACTGGCCATGGCCAACGACCACCAGTTCGGCCTGTCGTCGGTGCTCTACACCGAGAACTACCGCACGGCGATGAAAGTGGCGAACGCCATTGAAGCCGGCGAGTTGTACGTCAATCGCACCCCGGCGGACCCGTATCAGGGCTTTCACGCCGGTTGGAAACGCTCAGGGCTGGGCGGCGATGACGGCAAGCACGGAATGCTGGAGTTCACCCAGACCCGTCTGGTGGTCATGAAGTACTGATTCACGCACACCGGCTGCACCTTCAATAAAAACAATTATGAGGGCACCTGCACAGTGGGTGTCCGAGGTCATCAAGATGTCCAAGCCTGCACCCGTTGCCCAGGATCTCGATGCCGTGTCCGCGGCAAAAAGCGACACCGCCAGTCGCTATTTCCAATTGCTCTTGCTGGTATTGGCCGCCGGGGCGATTTACCCGATCCTCTACCTGCGCCAGGTCTACCAGACCACCATGCTTGACGTGTTCCAGATCAACCACAGTGAACTGGGCTACTTGTACTCCATGCTCGGCACCGTCTTTTTGCTCAGCTACCTGCCCAGCGGTTGGCTGGCCGACCGTTTGCCGCCGCGCTTTTTGATCTTTTTCTCGCTGGTCGCCACCGGCGCCCTGGGCCTCTGGTATTCGACGGTGCCGTCGATGACCGGCCTGATGATTATCTTCGGTTGCTGGGGGCTCACCACCGGCCTGACCTTCTGGGCCTCGGTGCTCAAGCGCGTAAAGATGATCGCCCACCCCACTGAGCAAGGGCGTTTCTTCGGGATACTCGATGGCGGTCGCGGCCTGGTTGAAGCGTTATTGGCAACCGTGGCCCTCGGTCTGTTCGCCTATGCCACTGAAACCCGCAGCCAGTCGGCGGCCGAAGGTTTCAAACAGGTGGTCTACCTGTATTCGTTCATCTGCATCGCCATCGGCTGCGGGCTGGTGTTGCTCAAGGACCCCAAGTTCATGGCCGAAACGTCGGCGGTGGAGAAGGGTAAGTTCAACCTGATTGCCGACCTCACGACCCTGGTGAAGATCCCCGAGCTGTGGCTGGTGACCGCCATTGTGTTCTGCGGTTATCACATGTTCTGGGCCACCTACAGCTTCTCCGATTACCTGCAAGGCAGCGGCATGACCGCCGTCATGGCCGGCACCATCACCACCATCAAATTGTGGATGCGCCCCATCGGCGGCATTGGCGGCGGTTGGTTGGGGGACAAGTTCTCGAATATCTCGGTGCTGATCGTCGCGCTGGTGCTGGTAACGCTGGCCATGGTCGGGCTGATTGTGTTCCCGGCGCTCAATAGCCTCGGCCTGTTGATCGGCACGGTGATCTTCATCGGCCTGATGACGTATGCGATTCGCGGCCTGTACTGGGCGATCCTCGACAGTTGCGACATCCCGCTGCGCATCACTGGCCTGGCCATCGGTATTGTCTCGGTAGTGGGTTACTTACCCGACACCTTTATCCCGCTGATCAATGGCTACCTGACCGACACCTACCCAGGCAAGGCCGGTTACAACCTGTACTTCGGCTACATCGCTTTTGTCGGCGTGCTCGGGACCCTGGCGGCCCTGACCCTGCGTGCTCGAATCAACCGTAAAAAATTCAACCAGACAGGTGCCTGAGATGAAAATCGTCGCCCTTGAAACCCATATCGTCGCCGTTCCACCGCCGCACATTGGTGGGATGTACTGGCTGTTCGTCAAGCTCAAGACCGACTGCGGCATCGAAGGTGTCGGTGAGATCTACGCCGCCACCTTTGGCCCCAAGGCCATGCTGCCGATCATCGAGGATGTGTTTGAGCGCTACCTGCTCGACCACGACCCGCACCATATCGAGCGCTTTTTCCGCCAGGCCTATTCCAGCGGTTTCACCCAACGCCCGGACTTGACCATGATGGGTGTGGTCAGCGGCCTGGAAATGGCCTGCTGGGACATCATCGGCAAGGCGGCCAACAAGCCGGTCTACGAATTGCTCGGCGGCAAGGTCAACGAGCGCCTGCGTTCCTACACCTACCTGTACCCGGTCAACAGCCAGGGCGAGTATGACTATGACGACCCGGACCTGGCGGCCGAGTGCGCCATCGAGAACATGAACAAAGGTTTTACCGCCGTGAAGTTCGACCCGGCGGGGCCGTACACCGCGTACTCCGGCCACCAGATTTCCCTGGAAGTGCTGGAACGCTGCGAGACCTTCTGCCGCAAGATCCGCGAGGCGGTAGGCGACAAGTGCGACCTGCTGTTCGGCACCCATGGGCAGATGGTGCCGTCGTCGGCAATTCGCCTGGCCAAGCGCCTGGAGAGATACGACCCGCTCTGGTTCGAAGAGCCGGTACCGCCTGGCCAGGAAGAGGCCATGGCCCAAGTGGCGGCCAAGACCAGTATCCCGATCGCCACGGGCGAACGACTGACCACCAAGTATGAATTCTTCAAGCTGCTACAAGCTGGCGGCGCGTCGATCCTGCAGATGAACGTGGCGCGCTGCGGCGGGCTGCTGGAGGCGAAGAAAATCGCGAGCATGGCCGAGGCCTACTACGCGCAGATCGCGCCCCATCTATACAACGGGCCGATTGGCGCGGCGGCGAGTTTCCAACTGGCCACCTGCACGCCGAACTTCCTGATCCAGGAAAGCATCATGACCTGGGGCGGTTTCCATGCCGACATCCTGACCAAGCCACTGCAATGGGAGGACGGCTACATCATTCCGTCCACTGAGCCGGGCCTGGGGGTAGAGCTGAACATGGACGTGGTGCGCAAGCACACGCCGTATACAGGCGAGCGCCTGCACCTGCAAATGGCTGCCACACCGGCCGACGTCAAAGACACCTCGCCGGCCAAAGGCTGAGCCAGGCACTTCACTACGAATAACGCGGTAATTGTGCATGACATATGACTACATCATCGCCGGCGCCGGCGCCGCAGGGTGCGTGCTGGCCAACCGGTTGTCCGCCTCGGGCGAATACTCCGTGTTGCTGCTGGAAGCCGGCGGCAAAGACAGTTCCTGGTGGTTCAAGATCCCGGTCGGTTTCGCCAAGATGTATTACAACCCGACCTTCAACTGGATGTACTACAGCCAGCCGCAAAAGCAGCTGGCAGGCCGTGAAATCTACGCACCACGGGGCAAAGTGCAGGGGGGCTCGGGCTCGATCAATGCGATGATCTATGTGCGCGGCCAGGCCCATGACTTCAATGACTGGGCCGCCAATGGCAACGACGGCTGGGGCTTTAAGGACGTGCTGCCGTACTTTCGCAAGCTGGAAAACCACCCGTTGGGCGACACCGAGTACCACGGCGGCAGTGGCCCCATCAGCATCACGCCGATGAAGGGCCAGACCCATCCGATCTGTGACGTGTTCCTCAAGGGCTGCGAACAGCTCGGCTATGCGCACAGCGACGACTTCAACGGCCCGAATTTCGAAGGTGCCGGGCTGTATGACGTCAACACCCGCAAGGGCGAGCGCTGCTCCAGCAGCTTTGCTCATCTGCACCCGGCCCTCAGTCGCTCGAACCTGACCGTGGAACTGCATGCGCTGGTTGATCGCGTGCTGTTCGACGACCAGCAACGCGCCACCGGCATTGCCATCACCCAGCACGGCGTGGTCCGTACCTTCACCGCGCGCAAGGAAGTGATCCTGTGCGCCGGCGCGGTGGACACGCCCAAGATATTGCAACTGTCCGGCGTGGCAGACCAGCAATTGCTGGCCGAGCATGGTATCCCGCTGGTCAAGCACCTGCCGGCCGTGGGCGATAACCTGCAAGACCACCTGTGCGCCAGCTACTACTACAAGGCCAATATCCCGACGCTGAATGACGAACTCAGCTCGCTGTTCGGCCAGTTGAAGCTCGGCCTCAAGTACCTGTTTACGCGCAAAGGCGCGCTGGCCATGAGTGTCAATCAGGCGGGTGGTTTCTTTCGCGGCAACGACGCGCAGAAAGACCCGAACCTGCAGCTGTATTTCAACCCGCTGTCGTACCAGATTCCGAAAAACAACAAGGCCAGCCTCAAGCCCGAGCCTTACTCCGGCTTCCTGCTGTGCTTCAACCCGTGCCGCCCGACCAGCCGCGGCACCATCCGCATCGCGTCGAAAAATCCGCGGGACGCGGCGCTCATCGACCCCAATTACCTGAGCACGCAAAAGGACATCGACGAGGTGATCCAGGGCAGCAGGTTGATGCGCAAGATCATGCAGGCGCCGGCGCTCAAGGGCATCACCGTGGCTGAAGTATTACCGGGCGCGGCGGTGCAGACCGATGAGCAGATGCTGCAATACTTCCGTGAAAACAGCGGCTCGATCTACCACCTGTGCGGCTCCTGCGCCATGGGCTCGGACCCGCAGGTCTCGGTGGTGGACAAACGCTTGAAGGTGCATGGGCTGGACCGGTTGCGGATTGTCGATGCGTCGATCTTTCCGAATGTGACGTCGGGCAATACCCATGCGGCGGTGTTGATGGTGGCGGAGAAGGGCGCTGACCTGATTTTGCAGGATGCCTGATTCAGCGTGCCGAGCGCAGGCGTCGGCTGGCCGACGCCTGCGGTGTTAGTCAGACGGATTGTTGCCACTGCGCCACCAGCTCGGCGGTGATGCTCACGCCGCCACACACGATGATCACCACATCGTGTGCTTCGGCGATGGCCGGATGGTCGAGGTACGCAACGGCCAACGATACGCCGCAAGCGGGCTCGACCAACTGATGCAAATCGTCGGCGTAGCGGGCAACGCCCATCATTGCGTCGGCGTCGCTGAGTACCACGCATTCATGGGCAAATGCGCGGATGTGCTCAACGGGCCACGCGGCGACTTGAGACGCCGCCAGTGATTTGGCCACGGTGTCGATGCGCGGCAGGCGTACGGGTTTTCCGGCCGCCATCGCCGCCTGGAAGGAGGCGGCACCCGCCGTCTCGCAGGTGATTATCTTGCAGTCGTAGCGCTTGTGCCGTTCGAGTCCGGTCAGGATCCCCGCGAGTAAACCACCGCCACCGACGGAGCTGACGATGCTGTCCACATTCGGGCAGTCTTCAAGAATTTCGTCGACCAGGCTGCTATGGCCTTCCCACAACATCGGGTGGTCGAAGGCTGGCACATAAAAAGCGTCTGAATCGCTGGCCAGACTCAACGCCCGTTGGTTGGACTCTTCCCATAGATCGCCATGCACCACGACCTCACCACCCGCCCGGCGGATGCGCGCTCGGGTCGCTTCGGGAGTGGTGGTGGGCACGACGATGCAGGCTTGCAGCCCCAGGTTGCGCGCAGCAATGGCTGTGGCCAGGCCGGCATTGCCGCCTGACGGGCAGAAAACTCTGAATTTGCCCAGGCTTGCGGCGTACGCACATAGCGCACTCATGCCGCGTAATTTGTAGGAGCCGCTGGGTTGCAGGTTCTCAAGCTTTAACCAGATTCGGCGCTTGGCGGTAGACAAGCCTGGATGCAGGATCAAGGGGGTTCGCGTGGGCAGTAATGCCGTTTCCCGATTGATCCGTGCCCACAGGTTGCGAATTAACGGCTGGTGCAGCGTGAAGCGCAAGGCGCCGGCTACGTTGGCGATGGTCAGGCTAGCGCTTCTGCAATCATAGGTGACGGTGTGGCTGATAGCCGGTGGCATGCCCGGCGCGTCTTTCTGGCCGTACACAATGACCTGATACAACGCCAGGTCCTCTTCCAGGACCGGCATTTCGCTGCTTTCACTGTCGTCATAAAGGGCCCTGATCCGGCTGAGTGTCAGGTTGCGCAAGTCCAGCGTGAATTCGTCCTGGGCCAAGTCCAGCTTCTGGTGGCCGCTGAAGAAAAACGTCTCGAGGTGCGTGCAACCTACTTCCTGGCGGGTCACCACCAGGCGTGTCAGGTAGGTGCCCGTGCCGTCGCTGTGAGTGAATATCTGGCAGAGTCGGTTCGCAAGCCAGCCGGGTGCAGGATTCGTCACGCTCCAGCCATAGAGGTTTGGAAAGTAAGAAATATTGAACAGTGCACCGGTGGACTGTTGTGCAAAGGCGGAGTGGGCGCGCATGTATTCCACGCTTGAGCGGCCCACCACCGCGAGCGCGTTGGCAATGGCGTGGGTGGCGTAGTCGAGGTTGACGGGTTCGAGCTCGGGCAAGGTCAGGGTCTGGCGACGCTCCAGGGTGTCCATCGCCTGTATCAGCGAGTCACGCCCGGAGCCGATAACCAGGACTTTGCCGAAGCCTTTACCCATCAGTGTGGTTTGGCGGTCGGCATCGCCGGCGTAGGCGATGAATCCCTCGTCGAGATAGACCACGATAAAACTCGCGTCGAGCCCATGATAATTGGCATCGTCGATGATGTTTTGGTGGCGATCGAGGGTGTATTTCTGTTCCCGATAGACCACCTGTTCGACCCTGTCGAAGAGTTGCCGCGCGTGATCGACGCGCCCTGCATACAGAAAGTAAAAGCCGAATTCGGATGCCCAGACCTTGAGCGCCAAGCCTGTCGGGAAGCTTTTGCCTGCATTGCCCTTGCGCAATTCCAGGCCGGTCAACGGCGTGGTAGGCGGTATATCGGGCGCCAGGTTGGAACTGATCAGGTTGTCAGTGATTGCAATAGGAAAGCTTTCGGCAAATAGCAGGGCGGCGACGGTCAAGAATTTCACTCCTGTCAATGAAGGCATAGCCATCCGTGGGGCGGCTATCTTCGCAGAACTGAAACAGCCTGCAACCGTCATCCTCCAGAGGTTTCTATCCGCCGGGTAAGCATCTACCCGCCGCGCAACCGCTCCCGGACACGCGCCCCCAGGCGGGCGGCGCGCGGTTGCATGCGCTGGAGAGTGCGCTGCATTTTCAGCGTATCGGCAAGGCAGCAGGGGTGTTCAAAATTAAAGCGCCACAATGAGGGGCCGTGGCTAAATTGACGGCCTGTCCAGGACTGGATATGTTGTCTTGCATGAACAAGACCTCTCCCGAAGACACCACCCTGATCAGCCAGCTCGAACAGATTGCCGAAGGCTTGAGCAAGACCTTCAGCCCATTCTGCGAGGTGGTGCTGCATGACTTGCGTGACCCGCAGCACGCGATCCTGGCGATCCATAACAACCTCTCCGGGCGTCAGCCGGGTGACCCGGCCACCGAGTTGGGCCTGGCGCGAATTGCCGACCCCGAGTACCCCCAGGTCATCGCCAATTACCAGAACCAATTCGCCGATGGCCGCCAGGTCAAGAGCACCTCGATTGGTATCAAGGACGCCAGCGGCAAGTACGTCGCCGCCTTGTGCATGAATGTCGATCTTTCGTTGTTCCGGGGCTTGCAGGGCATGCTCGAACAGTTCGGTTCGGTCAGCGGTGACAAGCCCGGCGAGTCCCTCGACCCTTCGGGCGCCGACCTGATTCGCACGCGTATCGACCAGTTCGCCGCACGCCTGGCAACCACGCCGCGTGCACTCAAGACGGCGGACCGGCGGGTGCTGCTGCAAGAGCTCAAAGACGCCGGCTGCATGGACATTCGGCGGGCCATGGAAACCGTGGCCTCGCACCTGGGCGTGTCGCGCGCGGCGGTCTACACCTACGCCAAATAGCGCGCCACGGCTTCAATCTCCACCAGGTAACCGTGATGCAACTCGGGCACCGGCACCACCGCGCGGGCAGGGCGGTGATCGCCCAGCGCGGCGGCGTAAACGCGGTCGAACGCCGGCCAGTGCCCGACTCCGGCAACGTACACCGTGACCTTGACCAGATCCTGCGGCGAACCGCCGGCGGCGTTCAGGATGGCCAACAGATTATGCAGTGCGATTTGGGCCTGTTCGGCAAACGGCGCCGACAGGTTGTGACGCCCGTCCGGGCTGACCGGTAATTGCCCGGAGATATACAGCGTGTCGCCGTGGCTGATGGCCTGGGAATAATGCCCGGCCGGTGCCGAGGCCTTCGACGTGTGGATGATCTTCATGGTGCCTCGCTGAGCAGGGCGGCGTAGCGCTGAATATCCACGTTGCCGCCGGTGACGATGATGCCCACGCGCTGGCCTTTGAACCGCTCGCCCAGTTGGCGCAATGCCGCCAGGCCCAGGCAGCCGGTTGGTTCAACCACCAGTTTCATGCGCTGCATGAAGAAGCGCATGGCGTCGATCAACTGCGCGTCGGAGACGGTCAGGATGTCGGTAACCAGGTCGCGGATGATTGGGAAGGTGTAGTTCCCCAGGTGTTGGGTTTGCGCGCCGTCGGCGATGGTCACCGGGGTGTCGATATGCACGATGCTGCCGCTGTGGAACGAGCGCTGGCCATCGTTACCGGCTTGCGGTTCGACGCCGAACAGTTGGCAATCCGGTGACAGGGCGCGGGTCGATAATGCGGTGCCGGAGAGCATGCCGCCACCGCCCAGGCCGACGAACAGCGCGTCCAGCGGGCCGCTGAATTCCAGTAACTCTTTGGCGGCGGTGCCTTGGCCGGCAAGGATGTGCGGGTGATCGTAAGGCGGGATCAGCGTCATGCCGTGTTCGACGGCCAGGGTGCGGCCGATTTGTTCGCGGTCCTCGGTGAAACGGTCATACAGCACCACGCTGGCACCATATTCTCGGGGCGCTGCAACCTTGGCGGCAGGCGCGTCGGTGGGCATCACAATGGTCGCCGGCATGCCCAGTAAACGAGCGGCCAGCGCAACGCCCTGGGCGTGGTTGCCGGAGGAAAACGCCACCACGCCCGCCTTGCGCTGCTGCGCATCAAACTGCGAAAGGGCGTTGAACGCGCCGCGAAACTTGAACGAGCCGGCGCGTTGCAGGTTTTCACATTTGATGAACACCTGGGCGCCGGTTTCGGCGTCGAGGGTGCGCGAAGTCAACACCGGCGTCTGATGGGCGACGCCTGCCAGGCGTTGGGCGGCAGCGATGACGTCGTGGTAGTCAGGCAGTTGCATGAGCGGACCTTGTGTGCGTTTTTGGATAAAGTATCCATATCAAGACAAATAGTAAAGCTCGGTTTCTCACGTCCGCCATGCTAGCGTTTCGAGCTTCTCTGACCGCTGGAGGGTTCGACGTTGATCCGACTCACCGACTACATTGCCGACGTATCCCAATCCGCGTTGGCGCCTTGGGCTGACCTGACGCCTTGGGCGTTGGTGGCCCAGGCCCCGGCGATTGTTCGCCAATTACTGGTGCAGTTGCCGGCAGACGCTTACGTCATTCAGGATGAAATCGCCATCCACCGTACCGCCACCGTCGAGTCCGGCGCCGTGCTCAAGGGGCCACTGATCATCGGCGCGCATTGTTTTATCGCCAGTGGTTCTCTGCTGCGCGGCGGGTGCTGGGTGGATGCGCAGTGCATCATCGGCCCGGGAGCGGAGTTGAAAAGCTCGTTCGTGTTCAGTGCCAGCAAGCTGGCGCATTTCAACTTTGTCGGCGATTCGGTGCTCGGCCATGGGGTCAATCTGGAGGCCGGCAGCATCGTCGCCAACTACCGCAATGAGCGCGAGGACAAGGACGTGCAGGTGCGGATCAACGGGCAATTGCAGCGCACCGGGTGCGATAAATTCGGCGCGTTGCTCGGCGATCAGTGCCGAATCGGCGCCAATGCGGTGTTAGCGCCGGGGGCGGTGTTGGCACCTGCCAGCGTGGTCGGGCGCGGTCAGGTATTTGACGCAGAGGCTTGCGTATAAACGCAATGTTGAAAAGAACATGGTGTGTCGGCTCGATATTAAATAGAATTAATCTCATTTGAGATTAACTCGCGCCGCGCAGGTTGCTCGCCATGACTGATGCTGTTGCCCCGACCCACGCTGCCGAACTCACGTTGTCGAGTTTGTACCGCGACCACCGCAGTTGGCTGGAAAGCTGGTTGCGGCGGCGCCTGGGCAATGCCTGGGATGCAGCGGACCTGAGCCAGGACACCTTTTTGCGCGTGCTCGCCAGTGCACAGCCCATTGCGCAGATGCAGGAACCGCGTGCCTATCTGGTGACCGTCGGCAAGCGCCTGCTGGTCAACTTTCATCAGCGGCGCAGCCTTGAGCAGGCGTACTTGAATGCGTTGGCAAACCTGCCGCACGCCTGCGTGCCGTCACCCGAACGACGCTGGCTGATGCTCGAAACCCTGCAAGCACTGGATGAGTTGCTTGACGGTTTACCGGTGCTGGTGCGCCGCGCGTTTCTGTGGAGCCAGCTGGAAGGCCTGGGTTATCGAGAGATTGCCGAACGGCTCGACGTTTGCGAACGCACGGTGAAGCGTTACATGGCCCAGGCCTACGAACATTGCCTGCTGGTGGACCTGTGAGTCGCGATGTCGCGCGCGCCGCCGCCCAGTGGCTGGCATTGCTGGAGTCCGGCGCCGCCACCGAGCGTGACCATGCGGCCTTGCAGCAATGGCGCGACAGCCATCCTCAACACGAACAGACCTGGCAAAAAGCCCAATCCCTGCGCCAGCGGTTCAGCGACTTGCCACACGCATTGGCGATGGCCAGCCTCGACCGCCCGCAACCGGCGCGGCGCGCACTGCTCAAGCGTGCCCTGGGTGTTGCAGCGTTGGTGCCGACGGCGTGGCTGATCAGCCGCCAGTTGCCCATCGAGGCGTGGCGTGCCGATCTGCACACCGCCACCGGCGAGCGCAAACGCCTGCCTTTGGTCGATGGCAGTAGCCTGCAACTCAATACCGCCACGGCCGTCGATGTCGACCTCGCCCATCGGCGCATCACGCTGGTGGAAGGGGAATTGGCGCTGAGTGTGCCGGGCTCGGCTTTGATCGCAGTGAACACCCGCTACGGCCAGGTCCAGGTCAGCCAGGCCGAGGTGTGTGTGCGGCAGTTGCCGACCGGCTGCCGGGTGTCGGTGCTCAAGGGCGCGGTGCAGGTGCGCGATGTGAGCGGGCAACTGGCGACGTTGAGCAACGGTCAGCAAGCGTTATTAAAGTCCCAGGGGCTTGGGGAGCGGATGCCGTTCGATGCGCAGCAACTGGACTGGCGCGACGGCGTCTTGACCGCGCAAAACCAGGCGCTGGGGGATTTTTTGCGCGAGCTGGAGCGTTATCGCCCCGGTGTGCTGCGCTGGGACCCGAGCCTGGAAACCCTGCGGGTCACCGGCAGCTTTCGCCTGGATGACACCGACCGCATCCTCAGCCTGCTGGCCCAGACACTGGGGTTTGAGGTGCGGGCGCGGACGCGGTATTGGGTGACACTCAGTCGCACATTGGCCTAAATCACATGGGCCCGCTGTAGCTCGGTCAAGGACAGTGCCTTGAGCTGCGCCAGCAGTGTGTTGATTCGCTGTAGCCGGGTGAACAGTACGCATATATTTATATCGAATAAATAAAGAGTTATTTATTCCTTTTAATCGCTAATTGAATGGCGCATTTTGAGGGCCTGCGCATTCGTGCGGATTGACCCAACAGCCAAAAGGAAACCCGACATGACCATTAAAGCGATTAACGTGCGCAACCAGTTCAAGGGCGTGATCAAGGAAATTCTGCTGGGTGAAGTGGTGTCCGAAATTGACGTGCAGACTGCGTCTGGCATCGTTACCTCGGTGATCACTACCCGCTCGGTGCGGGATCTGGAATTAAAAGTGGGCAGCGAGGTGATTGCCTTTGTGAAGTCGACCGAAGTGTCCATCGCCAAGCTGTAAACCCCGATCATTTGGGGGAGCTGGCTTGCCTGTGATAGCCGTAGGTATCTACGCAACTCTTTGTGTTGCTTTGAGCCTGTGAGGGGTTAGGTAGATATGAGTGCATATCCGTTGCTGCGGTCACGGCGGCTATGGGTTCCGCTCTTACAGCGGGTCACTTTTTTACAAACGCCTAAAAAAGTAACCAAAAAACGCTTTGCCCCACCACTCGGTGCCTCGCCTAGGCTCGGCATGCCCGCACTCCGGCTTGAATCCGTGGGCCGCCGCAATGGGCCATCCTTGGCCCAGTGCGGCTAACCCGGCGTCCTGCCGGGTTACCCACGGATTCAAGCCTGCGTTCGGCCAGCGTGGTTAACGGGGCCTGTCAGATCAAGATCAACAGCAGATCAAAAGCAGAGCAC
>PJQF01000225.1_pt1 | contig 25726 bp, 25 predicted proteins | sample 1503741 | NCBI WGS metagenome assembly PJQF01 (sample SAMN07775949, study PRJNA414020) | Biofilm metagenome, whole genome shotgun sequencing project. | isolation source: biomolecule (vanillin) treated reverse osmosis membrane biofilm | place: India: Nagpur | collected 2017-03-21 | reverse complement strand
CTGTGTATTTCTTATTACTATACTTATATTTTAATTTCAAGAATTTAGAGGCTAATAAAAACTATGCTTCACTATTCGAATTAGCTAATTCTTTAGGAGTTGTATTTTATTTTATTCCTTTACTTGCGGTCTTCACGTTTGTTCGATTTTATATGCGTAGGCAAAATATTGAAATGATAATTTATTATTCAACTTTAATATTTGGCCTAGTATATTTTTACATTATCATAGACACTAAATTCATTTTAACAAAATACAAAATTATAACTCAGGATATTGAATTGACTTTAGATGATAATCAATTAATAAACACAAAAACAGATTCTCTTACATTAGTGGGTCAAACAAGGAATTACATTTTCTTGAGTGCTAATAAGGAAAAAGATAAAAGCATTATTGTTATTCCGGTAAGCCGTGTCAAGCGACAGAAGATCATTCTTAAATAACAAAACTGAATTAGATATTACAATTTATTTCTATAAATTACAAGCAATAAGACAGTGCATCATCTCTTTTTTATGACTTCCTATATTTAAATATTAAAATGATATTTTCGAGTAGCCTGTATAAAATAATAAAGAAAATATCCGGAAGTTAAGCGCATAAAAAAATCTCTGATACCGTATGCGCTAAGGTAGACCGTTTCACCACTTAGATTTTTTATTTCTAAACTATGAATTGGTGACAATAGATTTAAGAAGAGACCGAATGCATCTTTGGTATCTTCCCAATTAGGGCTCGTTGAGAATTGTAAATTCAGTGCATCAAATAACGACCAGAAAAACAGGAAGTGTATTGCAAGCAACCAACCTAGTGGCAATCCATAAGACTCGCCAAAAGCTGAAAAGATTTTGTTTGTAACAAGTAACAACCAATTAGAGAAATCCGAAACTTTGTTTATTACTTTCTTGCTCCAATTTATAGATTTAATTTCGTGAATTGAGTTGACTAAGAAAAGTATTGGGAGAACTGGAATAAAAGTGAAAATAATTATTCCGACTATACTGACGATTGCTATAATGGTTTGAATAAACCAATTCTCAGTACCAAAGGTTTCGATACTCTGTGCCCGATAATACGCACGAAGTTCATTAGTTTGAAATTTTTTAGCGTCTAGTTTATTATGAAACGCCAATGAGACGACTTTAAGTTGCCTGTAAACTTCTCGAAAGTCCCACAATTTTTTCAATTTCTCTTCTTTGGATAAACCTTTATCGATGTTCTCAACTATTTTAAAATCCCTTGTCCATTTAATAGAATAGTATTTTGCCTCTGTGATTGAAGATTGCTGAATATCTAATTTGGCATTAGTGCCGAATGAAAAACGGTTGAAAGCCGTCTTAACTATCGCAGACCTATAAATTGTAAAGAGCCCTTTAACAACGGTGTCAGTAAATGAGATTGATTGATCATTAACATTTTTGATCGAAAGTTCATTAAATATGGATGATTTGCTTTCGAATTGGTTACAAGTATTTTCTCCTAAGTTTAATTTTTCGATAGTCGAAGAATCTATGATTACAATATTTGAACGCTCAAATATTAGTTCTTCCAATATTTCTGTTTTTTGACCAATATTTATACTTCCGTGGCAATTTTTAACTTTTAATTTAGTTGTAGTAAGCTTGTTAAAATCATAGGTTGATCCATTGAGTAACTCTAGTTCATCTACGGTAGAATCATTTATCTTAAAGATATTTGAACCATCTTTTTGTGTAATTTTATTTATACTAGAATCGGTGTCGATAATGACACAGTTTATATTACCATTAAATTCTATCCCATTGATTTCAGTGTCTGAGATTTGAACTTTTGCATCGTTACTATAAGAAGCTACTTTGAGCGATCCAATTTTACACTTAACTAAGGTGTGGGTTCCATTTTGAATTATATTGCAATCCAACGTACCATAGATGTCACATTCGGAAAGTTTAAGAGTTTGGATGTTTGTAATTTTTAATTCACTGAATCCGCAGTTGTGAAATCTCACATCGGGTAAAAAAACCCTATCTACTACTGGTATGCTTTCTTGGGGATCATCAGTGCTACGTTCCACCATCAAATCAAAAATATCTGTTTGATTACGGTAAGTTTCATAAAAGACTTTGATACTTATTTTCTTTCTCCCTTTGGTATCTCTTTCCATATTTATGGTATTGTACAACAATATAATCCATTTACTCACAAAACACACTTGTGATTTCAAAATTTCGCCCTGTCAAATGTTATTCTCTGATAGCATCTTCGTATTTGGCTATGTGTTATAAGTTTCAAATTGATCTTAGCTAATTATATAAAATCGGTATTTGATAGCCAACTGCATGAAATGCTAACCACAAAAATAGAACACCCATTAAACTAAGACTTAATACAACTGTTAACACTCTTCGAATGATGGTGGTCAGGGTTGGTATGTGTGATGTGTGGAAGGGGGTTTGGGTAGTGGATCTGACAATAATAGCTGAATTAAATTATTAGGAGCATGGAAGTAACGGCTGCGCTTGTAGGGGACAGCTTAAAACAAGTTCTTCCTCATAAATCTCATACTTTGTAAGAGGTAATATTGATTCATCTATCACTTAATCGGAAGATTAATGTTCAACCTTGTTAGTAAAGTCTCACCCGTTATTTTTTCATCCCAATAATAAATGATATTTTGAACGATAGTTTTTAACTCACTTTCAGGTTGATAATGAATGAAAAAATGTGCCTCTGTTAAATCCCAGCCGGGCATCTTTTTTCCTGTTGTTTTTAGATTCTGTAAATCTACATATCCTTTAGCAATAGCCAATAGTTCATCTTTTTTATTGGAAAAGAATAAATCAATTACTTTAAAAAGCTCTAAGAGTCTACCATTGTCTTTACTTTCAAACAATGACTTATGTTCATCAATTACTTTTTTTGCACTTTCTATATCTTTGGCGAAGAAAAGACACTCTGCGGTATTAAAAATCGTTGTGGTGTCCTTTGGATTTGAATTTCGTGCCATTGTAAACGCATCAACTGCCTCTCTCATTTGATTAAGTCTACAAAGAATACGTCCTTTTTGATTTAACAAGTCAGTGTCATTTTCAGAAATGTTTAATGCAGCATTAGCAAATTCAAGTGCTGAAGTCAAATTATTGTCTTTCAAAAGTGTTCTAACTTTATCTTTTAACTCAATAAACTTGATCTTCCTATTCTGTTCCTCATTGTCCTTGATTATTGATTTCAATTCCTCATCAAATTTCTTTTTATCGGAATCAAACTCTTGTGATTTCAAATTAAACTGTCCCTGAATCTGTCTAAGGTTGCTTAATTCTATTTCATATTCTTTTTTAATACTGTTAATATCTTTCAAACCTAAGTAACCTAAAACCCCGATAACTCCAAGTATTAATGTAATCACCAAATTGACTTTTTCATAGTTATTGGAATACGTCTCTTTTAATAAATCTTTTTCAATTCTATAGTTCAATTGATTCGCATCAATTTGTTTAATAATATGTTCTAAATCGTCAAGCCGTCTATTAGTAGCAATAGTTGTGGAGTCAGCAAACGCAAATACTGTTGGAATACAGATTAAAAATGTTATTATGACTTTTTTCATAGTTTATTTTATCTCTTTGCCTTTAACAAATCTCGTTCTTCCCTCCCACACCTCCAAAAAAAGTCTTGTCGTAAAATCTCTACAAAACCGTGTAGAGATTTCACTACAAGAAAGTCCGGAATTCTTTTATATTGGCGCGGGGGGTTAGGACTTGGGGATTGGGAGGTTGGTCAATGGTCATTAGTCAATGGTCAATGGTCAATAGTCAATAGGCATTGGGGATTAGGACTTGGGAGGTTGGTGTTGAGAAACAGTTGGGTGTTTCTGGTCATTGGTCAATGGTCAATAGTCATTGGCCATTGGGGATTGGGACTTGGGACTTGGGAGGTTGGTGTTGAGAAACACTGGGGTGTTGCTGGTTGCTAGTTGCTAGTTGCCGGTGGTGTGGGTTGTGAGGTGTGGAGTCTGTTGTTTGTTTGGAACAGGATTTTAGGATGGACAGGATGAGTGGTACGAGTCAATGGTTCTACTGATTAGAAGACTTGCGCCAGAGAGGGGCAAGAAAACCTACGTATTGCAAATGTGCTGTTATACCTAGTTATTTTGTTCACTCGAATAAGTTAACTAAATCTTGGCAGTCCGATTCGTTCGCTAATTCCTTCCCCATAGTCCAAACTTCCCGTTCCCACTTTCTCCAGTCCTCTGTATTGGGATTGTTTAGTTGAATAAAAGTGTCAATGTTTGAGGCGATAACTCTTAGATTATAACCTACTCCATCTAAGGCTATTCCATTATTTGCTTCAAATAGGTTAAACCGAAAATGTCCTACTATGTCCTTCGTAATGTCGTGCAAAGTCCTTGAATAGACTTGCTCTATGCCTGTCTGATTGCAAATAAATATCCCTTGCACCAACTCTTCTTTATTTGAATGCTCTCGAAATTTATTTTCATTAAACTTTATTGAGAAGAGCCCGCCCCATCCAATGAAAGAACGGGAGATTTTAACTACCCATATATAATCAATTGACTTTTCATTTTCTCTCCATCCTTTGTCATTTCTAATAACTTGTCTTCCACTTTTTAACTCTGATAATCCAAGACTTTCTGCCAAAGACTTTTCAATCTTTCGAAAATATTGAAAGCTGTTATGATAAATATCAAAATTGTCTTCTTGTCGATTCACTCTGTCACTTTATAATTAGGTGCAACATTAGAATATGCGCATGTTCTGCTTTTAAAACTTGCGCATATTACAAAACCTTGCGCCTATTTCTGTTATAGCCGTTAGTTCTTTGTTTAATCAAACCTCGCTCTTTCATTGCATTCCTACAAAAATGTATTGGTGTTATTTGTCAATGGTCATTGGTCATTGGTTATTGGGGATTAAGCCTTGGGCCTTGGGAGGTTGGTGTTGAGAAGCGGTGGGATGCTTCTGGTTGCTGGTTGCAAGTAGTGTGGGTTGTGAGGCGTGCTGGCATTAATAGTTCGTCCAGTCTTCAAGTTTAATTCCCTTGATTCTTTTGAAATGATTTGTATTGTTTGTGACCATAGTCAGCTTGTGAGTCACTGACGTCACACCAATCAGCAAATCAAAATCATCAATTGGTGTACCTGCTTTCTGGAGTCTGGCTTTTTCCTTTGCAAAGATGTCTAATGAATGAAAGATAGGAAGTATTTGAACACCGCTTAAAAAATTGTCCAACGCTTTAGAATTTTTTTCTGGCTTTTCGCTTTTCTCAACTCCAAATTTAAGTTCAGCCAGTGTTATTTCAGAAATATAACAGTCCTCGGATGAGATTTCGTCAAACTTAGTTTGAAGGTCAAACTTGCCCTTCATATAAAAAATGGCAATGTTCGTATCAATCAAATATTTTTTCAAAATGACTCTATTTTTCTGGTAGATACTCGGCTACTCCTAATTTCATCTATTATTTGCTCAGCCGTCTTCTTAGAATCAAATGCTCCAAAAGCCTTTTTAAAGGTGGATTTTCTGGTTGTTAAGTCAGTCTTAACAGACGCAGTCAATTTCGATATAAGGTCAAGTTTATCGCTCGAACTCAAATTGTCCAAAAGACCAACGTAACCGTCAATAATGGTACTGTTATTTTCTGCCGATTTCATACCTGCAATTTAAACAAAAATATCGAACAAAATTTGTTCACCTTGCCGCATGTGACAATTACGTCATTGGGACTTAGGGATTGGGACTTGAGAGATTGGTGTTGAGAAACCTTTAGGTGTTTCTGGTTGCTAGTTGCTGGTTGCCGGTGGTGTGGGTTGTGAATGCGTACCCGTTTGTCAACCAAGTTGGTTTTTATTATTTGAATATTTCAAGATCACTCCACCGGAAGTCAGTGGCTGTGTTGAAACGTTGTCAAGCAAATAATAGCCTGTGTAATGACCACACCGATAAATGTAATTAAGGAACTACACACTTCAATGGCGCACATGCCCGCTTGCTTAAACTTTGTTATCTACTATACTTATATTCCACCGGTACTAGTTCCCCAATATTTAAATTTATTATCCGAACAATCAAATTTGAACTGGATGATCACCCAGTTTGAAACTGATAAATGGAGCCCTTTCTTTTTCCCTTGGTATTCTCCAAAGTATGGCGTGAAATTGATCTCAATTAGATTGTCTTTTATCCGTGCTGGAAAAATCTTAACATGTCTTATTTTATTTTTGTGCTTAGCATAAACGTCTTTCTGATTCTCCCACGTTAAGATTGTCACCCCTTCTATCCCCAACTTGTCGCGGTAGTTTCTCCGTGATTCCAGTATTACTCTCAATAAATATTTCGTTCGCCCCTGAGTTATATTTATCAAGTTGAATATTGTAGTACTTAAGTGCGATCGAATAAATATTTGTCGTGTCGACCTGTCCAAAGCATGATGTCGCAAGTATTGCAAAATTTATAAGTAATCCTGTTTTCATATAGATTTAGTCATGTAACTATCTAGGTCACTACCAGATTTTACTTTTCGTCCGGTTTCCGTAAACTGAAATAGCAACGGTTTGTCCGAAATTTTCTCAATGATTTTTACTTGTAACAGTTTATCAAAGTGATCACGAATAACTTGCCTCTTAGCTCCTGTTATCTTTGACGTCTCTTGGATGAGAAACCACGCATTCTCAATTGGACATGAACAATTGTCCGAATGGAGCCATAGTTGCTCGAGCAATTTTTGAGTTATATTCTCATTCATTTCATTCAAATAGGTGTAGCACAGCGTTTATTCGCGGTGTCAATTATAACTTATACCTTGCCTTACCTTGATAAAGATAATAAAGAACAATAAACTTTAATGATTAAGGGCTACTCCTCAGAATTTCCCTTATTACTATAGTTGATAAACATAATAAGAGCTCAGTAATCATGATTCAAGTGAACATGAAGAAGTGAATCTGCGGCTATAAGGTTATAACACCTAACAGGACGATAACCCTCTCCACCTAAATCTTTACAGTCTGACGAATTTCTTCGATTAATTTTTCCGTGGCGGATTTGATTTCCTGCAGGATGGCGGAATAGGATTGGGTGTTGCGTTGGTGCTCAATGTCGGTCTCCCACTGCGTGATGCGCTCGTGTAAGGTCTGCAAGCCTAAGTAGCCATAGCTTGCCCGCACGCGGTGTACGAGCGCCTTCAACTGTGGCCATTGCTTCTGGTCGATCAATGTTTGCATGGATGCGAAATGCGCGGGCGCCTCCTCCACAAATATTTTAACGATGCGCTGCAAGCGTTCAGGGTTGTGTCCCAACAGTGCTTTTAGATTGTTCAGGTAATCTCCCTCGATCTGACGAACTGGTTGCGCGTCTTCGTGGGCGGTAAAGGGACGAATGATTTGGTCAATCATCGTTCCGTTGAGTGGCTTCTGTAAAAATCCGGCTACGTCTACTCCGCTCATCTTCTTGCGGATGATTGCTTCGGGATCGGCCGATAATATATAAATCGGAAGGGTAGGATGAATCGCTCGGATTTCGGCAATACCTTCTTGTGCATCTTTATCCAAGTGATAATCGAGAAGCAACAGATCAGGTGATTGTTCTTTCAGATGTTGCCGCAGTTCGGCATAGTTGCCTGCCATCCACCATTGGCGGCATCGGCCTTCCAGCAACGCTTCTATCACTTGCTGGGTAATCACATTATCTTCTCCTACTACGATTTTGCACATGGGGGTATTCTAAAAAAGAAGAGCGCCCGGTCGTATCCGAAACGCTCTTTGAGTAATCACTAATTTTTCTTCTCCTTCTCTTTTTCTTTCACCTTCTCTTTCACTTTCTTCTTTTCTTTCTCTTTCTTTTCCTTCACTTTGGCTTTGGCTTCTTCTTTTTTCTTTTCAGCCATCTCTTTGGCTTCCTTTTCTTTTTCTTTGCCGTAGGCTTTTCCTTCGTTCACTTTTTCTTTGGCTTCTTTTTCAGCCTTTTCTTTTTCTTGCTCACCACGTTTCGCTGCACGCTCGGCAGCCGCCTTGGTAGTGTCTTTGAACTCCTGGCCTTTCTTCTCTAACTCTTTCTTCTCTTTTTCTAACTTCTCTTTGCGCTCGCGCTTTTCTTTTTCGAGCGGGTTTTCCTGCGCCAACGCGGCATTCATGGCGAAGAACATCGAAATCATCAGAACGATTGTTTTCATAGTAATGGGGTTTTGTTTTTATAATACCGTGATAAAGATCGTTCTTTTTTGGTTTTGTCTTTCCAGTACTCGTTTGAAACCGTTATTTCCTCGATTAACGTGGGGAATGGCACGGAGAGGAAATGATTCAGCAAGCTAATCCGCAGATAAAACTTCCGCAATCGTTTTTCTGGGCATTCCGCGGGAATAAATTACATGCGGCAACCAAGGCACGGCCGAAGCCGTATCTTTGCATCGTAATCTAATATACTATTATGAATCCAGTTCAATTGTTGGGTCTTTCTGCAGGTGCCTTTACGACCATCGCGTTTCTTCCGCAGGTTGTTAAAACATGGAAGAGTCGCTCGGCAAAAGATTTATCGCTCGGCATGTTTCTGTTTTTTTGTGCCGGTGTAGCCATGTGGCTGGCCTATGGCATTTTGGTGAACGACATTCCGGTGATTGCAGCCAACCTGCTGACGTTGTTGTTGGCCTCTACCCTTCTATTCTTTAAACTGACGTTTAAGGATTAACTGTTAATTATTAAGTCTCAATGCTTAATTGTTAAACTCATATAATTAACAGTTAACAACTCAATGGTACTTACTTGCCGGCCGGGGTGGAAGGCCGCACCTCAATCTTGCTAGGCAGTGTGCGTGGATTCATGTTTAACAAATCCAACACCAGTTGTCCTACATCTTCGGGTTGAATCTTCCAGCCATCGCTTTCGTTGGGTACATGTCCGGCAAAATACGTTGCCACCGAACCCGGCATGATGGTACTTACTTTAATACCGTGTGCACGTAAGTCGAGCATGATGGCTTGTGTGAATCCTACCAATCCGAATTTGCTTGCATTGTATGCGCTGCCACCGGCAAAGAAATTTGTTCCCGCTAAGCTGGCGATGGTAATAATGTATCCTTTGGTTTTCTTGAGTGCTTCTACACTGGCTTTGACACTGTAGAACACTCCGGTCAAATTGGTGTCCATCGTTTCATGCCATTGTTCTTCGGTGATCGTTTCGATCGAACCGAAATGTCCGATACCTGCGTTGGCCACCATCACATCTAATTGTCCCCATTGATGCAACACTTGCGCCACGGCTGCCTGCTGTTGCGACAAGTTTCGCACATCGGCCACGATGCCCAGCGCACTGTCTTTGCGAATGGTATTCAATTGCGCAGCTGCTTCGTCTACTTGCTTTTGACTGCGTCCGGTAATAGCGGCATTCCAACCTGCGCGAATCATCACTTCGGCAATGCCGTAACCAATTCCTTTACTTCCTCCGGTGATCAATAGTGTTTTCATCATTTATAAATAGCGTGTGTCTAATTATTTTTAGCTTTCAAGGCAAGATAGCCTGCGCAAGGCATACTAGAAACAACGAGTGATATGATTTTGTTAGAACTCGTCCGGAAGCACTACCCGGAAGCGCGTGCCCTTGCCCATTTCAGATTGGAAGGAAATAGTTCCCTTCACTTTCTCCAGTGATTCGCGCACAATATATAAGCCCAAACCGGAACCGGTGGAAACGGTGGTGGCGCGGAAAAACATGTCGAATATTTTGGGTTGCAGAGCGGCATCAATACCAATGCCATTATCGGCTACCTCTACAATGGTATGTCCCTGCTCGTGCCATGCTTTGACTTGGATGTAAGAGTCAGCCTTCGACACATCGGTGTACTTCATGGCGTTGGAAATCAGATTATTTAACACTACGCGCAAGCGCGGTAAGTCGGTAATTATTGAAAAGGAATGTTCCACATCTACCTGAAATGCCACGGGATGATTGAGCTGCGATATCTTGAGCACATCTACAATTTCGTCTATCACACCGCGCAGGCGCACCGATTCTTTAACCACGGCAGTGCGCGAGTTGCGGGAATAGTCGATGATATCGCGAATGAACTTATCCATGATCGTCACGCGGCTTTGAATCATATCGGTGTAGTCCATGGAGTGAGGCTCAAGTCGCTGTAAGTTGAGCAAACCCGAAATGGAATTGAGAGGTGCACGTAAATCATGTGAAGCACTGTATACAAATCGGTCCAACTCCACATTGGATTTTTCTAATTCCTGATTTCGTAGGATCAAGGCATGCTCTGTTTTGTAGTTCAAGTGCAAGATCATGTAGGTGATGTAAATATTAATGGCGGCAAACACCGACAAGTTGACCAAGAACAGGACACTGGTTTGATAATCCGTAAATTTCCGATAAGGAATCAATGACGTGTGTGTAAGAAAAGCGGTTACCAGCAAAATGATTGTTAAGAGTGTGAAAGCGATCCCCCACCTTCGATCTTCATATCCAAATAAAATCATGGCCACGAACGCAGCGGTGATCTGATGCAGATGAACACCGGTAGCAAATTCCTGACTGGCGGTTAGGTTGTATAAAACAAAATTGAATAACAGTAAGCCAATGATCTTGGCCATTTTATAATGACCTAAATTATTTATCACCAATATAATAATGCAGATCAGCGATACCGCAATGAAAATATAATGGCTGACCTGTGAATTGATGAGTCGGTCGATCAAATAATAGACTAGCGACAAGCATAAGATTAAAACAATCAGTCGGTTGCTAAGAACCGCTCGCATCTCATTCGACAATCCTTTTTCGTTCTCCTGAAATTTCAGTATTTGCAACCACTTCTTCACCATGGGGATTAACTCATTTTTTAAATCTAAAGAATCTTTTGTGTAAATAAAACACACTGGTCGAAGAGTAGAATTATGCTTTATGCACCACATCCTTTTTTTGATTAACTTTAAATCATGGGCTTCATCAAAAAGATTGGATTCTTCACGGCTTTTATTCTTCCTGCTTTTGTGGTGGCGGGCTTTTATGCCGATGGCTATTGGAACTGGCTGGCGATTGGTTTTGTATTTCTGCTGATGCCGGTGATCGATCAATTCGTGGGTTTGGATACTACGAATGTACCTAAAGAAGAAGTTTCGATGATCAGTGAAGAAATGTTCTATCGCCTGATCACGTATGTGTGGACATTTGTGCAGTTGGCATTTATTATTTGGGCTTGCTACGCCATTTTTCTTCACCGACTTACTTCTTTTGTGGAATGGTTTGGCTTTGTGGTGGGCGTAGGGTTAGTCACTGGTGGAATTGGCATTACCGTTGCCCATGAGTTGGGTCATAAGAAATCGAAGCTGGAACAATTTTACAGCAAAGTATTATTAATGACAGTCAGCTATATGCACTTTTATATTGAGCATAATCGCGGACATCATGTGCAGGTAGCTACACCCGATGATCCGGCTACCGCCCGTTATCAGGAAAATTTTTATTCTTTCTGGTTTCGCTCGGTGTTTCAAGGCTACGCTCACGCCTGGCAACTGGAAAAAGAAAGTTTGCAGCGCAAAGGATTTACGGTGTGGCACTGGAGAAATGAGATGATCTGGTTTACGCTCGCTCCCGTTTTGTTTTGCGGAGTGCTCACCCTTTTCTTTAGTCTTTGGAGCGGCCGACTGATGTGGGAAGTGCCTCTATTTTTTTTCATACAGAGTATCATTGCTTTCACCTTGCTGGAGTTGGTGAACTACATCGAGCACTATGGCATTGTGCGCAAGCAGGATGCGAACGGAAAATACGAGCGCGTCAATCCTTTGCATTCTTGGAATGCCAGTCACCTGATCAGTAATTTCTTTTTGTTTCAATTGCAGCGTCACTCCGATCATCATGCCAACGCCATCAAACGCTATCAGGTGTTGAACCACTATGATGAGAGCCCGCAATTACCTTACGGTTATCCTACTATGATACTCATGGCCTTAGTGCCTCCCTTGTGGTACGCGCGTATGCATCCCTTACTGCATTCGTGGAAAGAAAAAGTTTATCAGCCTTCGCAGGCAGCTTAACTCATAAACTATCCCTATATCATGAAATTGATCAAACGTCTTTTGCTTGTTGTATTACTAGCCGTGCTTGGCTATGCTAGTTATTATCTATCGCAGGCACTACCCATTATTTCGGGATATGGTGCTAAGAATTTATGCTCATGTGTGTATGTGGCAGGTCGCGATCCGCAACAAGTGATTGCTCAGGAACTGGGTGGTGCATTAATTAACTTAGGAACCTTCGAAGCACATATGGAAGATTCTTCAGCCACCGGCTCTGTCTTCGGGTTGAGCCAGCGCAAAGCCATTTACCGCAAGGGATTGGGTTGTACGTTAATTTCTGAAATCAGCGAAGAGGAATTACGGAAACAAACTATTCCGGTGATTGCAAAACCGGTGATCAATCAAGATACGATTGCGTGGCCGAGTGGTAATCGGATGATCGATTCATTGGTAGGACGCAATGCATCACTCAACAAAGTAGTCGATGCTGCGTTTGCAGAACCCGACACGGCTAATCCGGTGAACACGCGTGCGGTAGTCATTCTGCACAAAGGAAATATCATTGCCGAAAAATATGCGAACGGCTTTAATGCACAAACGCGATTGATCGGATGGAGTATGACCAAAACCATTACCAATGCGATTGTGGGTGTGTTGGTGAAACAAGGCAAACTGAAAGTGTCAGAGCCTGCGCCTGTCAGTGAGTGGGAAAACGATGAGCGTTCGAAAATCACATTGCACAACTTACTGCAAGCGAGTAGCGGTCTGGCTTGGGAAGAGATCTATGGCGGACCCAGCGCGGCCACGAATATGTTGTTTAAAAAGAAAGATGCCGGTGCGTATGCCGCACAATCGAAAGCCGAAGTGGCTCCCAACACGAAGTGGTATTACAGCAGTGGCACCACCAATATTATTTCACGCATCACCAAGCAAACCATTGGCGAGGCCGACTATACACTATTTCCTTATCGTGAAGTGTTTCACAAACTAGGTGCTTATAGTATGGTGATTGAGCCCGATGCTTCCGGCACTTTCGTGGGATCATCTTTCAGTTATGCCACTGCCCGTGACTGGGCGCGATTTGGTTTACTTTATTTACAAGATGGCATGTGGAATCAGGAACAAATCTTGCCGAAAGGATGGGTGCAATACTCAACTACGGCAGCCGATGCTGCTCCACAAGGTGAATACGGTGCGCAAATCTGGTTGAATGCCGGTAATAAAAATAATCCCAACGACAAGCGATTTCCGGATGTGCCGAATGATATGTATCTGATGGACGGCTTCGAAGGGCAATCCGTCATTATGATTCCGTCCCGCGATGTAGTGATTGTGCGCTTGGGCCTCAGTCAGAAAAGAGAATTCGATGTGAATGCGTTTGTACGCGATGTGCTGAAAACACTGGAGTAAAAATTGTTTTACAACTAATCCGTGGTCTGTGACTTCAGAGATCACCAATCCGTGGTCTGTGTCCCCACAGACCACTTCTTAAATGAGGAACATTTCGGTCTGTGAGGACACAGACCGAGGGAGAGTTGGAGTAAAAATAAATTACAGCCAGCCATTCGCCTTCATCCAATTTTTTAATCGGTCTCAATCCGTAGCCTGTCTCCCCACAGACCACTTCTTAAATTAGGAATATTTCGGTCTGTGAGGACACAGACCGAGGGAGATAAAATTTATTTAAAGCCAAGCATTCGCTTTCAACCAATTCTTTAATCGGTCGAACCACGCATCTTCGGTAGTAGGATTATTCAATCCGAATCCGTGGCCACCGCGCTGGTACAGATGTAATTCAGTCGATACTTTGTTTTGCAACAACGCCTCGTAATAGCGCACGCTGTTGAGCGAACTCACACCGCCATCATCGCTGGCGTGCACCAAAAATGCCGGTGGTGTTTGCGGAGTCACTTGCTTGTCGGATGAGTAGGCACTGCGCTGCACGGCTGTACTTTCTTTCCCTACGAGTTTCTCGAAAGAACCTCCGTGTGCAATCACGGGGTCGGAGCTAATCACCGGATAAATCAATATCTGAAAATCCGGTCGCAGATTGATCTTAGAAGGGTTGTCGATTTTTGAGTGAGGAAATTGCGTAGCGGCTGTGCTGGCCAAATGTCCGCCTGCTGAAAAACCGAGAATGCCTACTTTCGTAGGATCAATATGAAATTCCGAAGCGCGCTCGCGTACGAGCTGTAATGCGCGCTGTGCATCTTGCAGCGGTGCAATGGTAGGGTTGACTTGCAAGCGTACATCGGGCAAACGATACTTTAACACAAATGCAGTCACTCCGATGGCTGCGAATTTCTTGGCGACATCTGCGCCTTCATGTCCGGCCGCTAAAAGCCAATATCCTCCACCCGGACAAATGATCACCGCGGTTCCATTTGTGATTCTTGCTTCCGGTTGGTAGACGGTAAGAGATGGTTCGGTGACTTCGATGATTCTTAGAATGCCATCCGCACCCACTTCTTGCTTTTCGCGAATAACCGTGTTGGCAATAGAGTTCGGGATTCCGGATGAATACAAAGGAATGGTAGGTTGTGCCATGAGAGCTGAAAGACTATTGAAACAAAGGATGAAAAAACAAATTCGAATCATGAGAAAGAATTTTTATTGTTGCGAGCGATAAGTCTCGTGTGTGATGCGAAAGATAAACACCTCATTGTTATTGTAGATGGTTTTTTTGTCGATGGTCATACCATTGCGCGTTGCCACCTGAATGGAAGGTGTGTTGGTCACACTGATGATGGAAATCAAGGAAGGAGCCCATTGATTTTCAAAGGCGGTGACTTTACATTGAAGTGCGGCCTCAGACGCAAAACCTTTTCCACGGAAAGCAGGCATCAGTGAGTAGGCAATTTCCAGTTCGGTGATATCATCGATTGTTTGCACCACCAAGCCGGCATGACCGATGAGTTTACCGGACGCTCTTTCGATGAGTGCATTCATTCCTCCGCGATTATTTTCGTAACGCCAAAGTTGCTTTTCATACCAGCGAGCACATTCAAACTCTGGGTTGGTACGCTCTTCGTTCCAATAATGAAACGATGCGGGGTCTTTAAAGAACTGAATCCACTCGGGTGTGTCTGTCACCCGTACTTCGCGAAAATGAATGCGCTCGGTTTCAATGCCGGTGAGTAAGAAGGTCATGCGTGTTTTCGTTGTCGCAGTTGAAATACATTTCCTTCCGGATCTTTTCCATCGCAAAGATCAAACGGATAATTATCAAAAGTGGTGATGGATTGCATGCGCACCCCTTGCTGTGTCAATTGATCATGGAATTGTTGAAGCGGCAAGTCTAGTACATCAAAAACCAGCTTCACATTATTGTCTACCTGCTCGTTGGGATCATCTCCAAGATACTCTTCAGGAATTTGATGCAATCCCAGATAACAGGAAGGTGTTTTCAACAAAACCCAGGTTGCATACTCTTCCACTACCTCCAATTGGAATACATCACGATAGAATTTTTTCTTTTGGTCAATTTGGTGAACAAAAAGAATGATGGTACTGAGGGAAATATTCATTTAAATTAAGGTTGAAGTAGCCCAATATGAAATTGAAGGGAGGTTAGTTTACTATCCACGTAAGTGAGTGGTCGATAAAAATAATAAATCCATAGTTGATCTTTTGGAAAGATCAAGTAATGTTTTCCATCCTTCGGCCATAATTCAATATGAGAAGCACGAAAAACGATGTAGGTTCCGAGATAAAGGAAAACACACACAGTCGCCCATTTTCTCCTATTTAACTTCATCACTTTATCTAAAAGGATTTAGTCAGTAATTTCTCTAATTGCTCTAGTCGTTTCTCTATTTCTTTCATCACTCGTCCACGCACAGCATCTGCTTTAGGCAGTGAAGGATAAATTGCTTTGAGTGTAACGGAGGATTTTCCTGCGATTTTTGGTTCAATCTTCACTTGCCATTCAACAGGAACTGCCTCAGTCTGAATCCAACTGATGAACTCAGGTGATCGAATTTCTTTAAATTGACCTTGAATGGTCTTCGCACTGCCAAATCCTTGTACTTGAATATGCAAGACTCCACCGGGTGTAGGATTAAAGCTCAGCACATAAGATGATTCTTCCGCTGCTACCCACCATACCTGAAAGGAAGTAGATACAACACACGCTTTGAATATTTTTTCCGGTTCAAATGGCATATCACGGGTAGCCATTAATTCTTTGTCTGGTGAATGATCGCGTAAAGCCGTGATAGGATTATTTATTAAGAAATCAGCGAGCTTCTCAAACTCCTCTGACTGAGTTTTATTTGAAAAGATAAAACGCTGATTGCGTGGGAAAAATAAAATGAGGGATCTGCGCAGCGTACTACGCAAATAATAGCGCTTCTCTTGCCATTCTACTAATTCTTCCAAAGGAAGGGTATGGTCTTTCGTAATGAGTTTCGATAAAATAAGGTGAGAACTCACCAATTTGATGCGTTGATAAGTGATGAGAGATGAATAGACTCCGCAAGCGCTTAGGACAGTTAAAATGAAACACAACATGGCAAACACGTGCGCATTTAAGAGGAAACCGAGCACAGCGAACGAAGTCAATATAAATGTTAAAAATATGAACAGAAGGAGGCGAAATGACATAGAGAATCACGATTGAACTTATGAATTAATCAGGGGCTCCAGGTGAGGTAAATATACCTATCTCTATATTCAAAAACCTATGCAAGAAATAAATTTAAGGTTCGAGTAAATCACCTGATACCCTTCGTGCCGTGCGCGGGCCAGCGATTGAAGCGGCACCCCGCAGTGGAGCGCTTCGTGCCACGAAGATTAGAGCGGAAAGCGTTCCGATAGCTATCGGAACACCTCGCCTCGAGTGGCAGGCCCCCTCATAAATGGGTTCTAAAATCCAGTTTTTAACAGGTACATTTTTTTCCGTTGGCATAGCTAGATTTCGTATTTTTGCACCCTAATCTTTATCAATTATGCCAGGAACCGAATTATTTGGAATAGAAGAACGCAAAGAGGTAAATGATGTGCTGGAAACGGGCATCCTTTTTCGTTATAATCATGATGCGCAACGCAACAACATTTGGAAGGCACGTGAGTTTGAAGCGGAAGTGCGTAAAATCACCGGTGCTAAATTTGCGCATGCCGTATCCAGCGGATCTACGGCTGTAGCGTGTGCATTAGCTGCTGCCGGCATTGGCGCAGGTGATGAGGTGATTGTGCCTCCTTTTACCTACATCGCTTCGGTAGAGGCGGTATTGTATGCCGGTGCATTACCGGTGTTTGCTGAAATTGATGAGTCGCTGTGTTTGAGTCCAGAAGGAATTCGTGCGGCTATTTCGCCTAAAACGAAAGCGATCATGCTCGTGCACATGTGCGGTGGCATGGCGAAGTTGGATGAGATTTTGCAAATCTGTAAAGAGAAAAATATCGTGTTGATTGAAGATGCTGGTCAGGCGTTTGGTGCTTCATATAAAGGCACTTCCGTAGGACTTTTCGGTAAGACCGGTTGCTACTCATTCGACTTCTTTAAAATCGCTACATGCGGTGAAGGAGGTGTGATGGTGACAAACGATGAACAAGCGTATCACTTTGCGGACAGCTTCTCGGATCACGGACACGACCACGTGGGAAATAACAGAGGCATGGAGAACCATCCGGTGTTAGGATTTAACTACCGCATTGGTGAAATCAATGCTGCGATTGGCTTAGCGCAAACGCGCAAGGTTCCTTTCATTCGCGAGAAGAATCGTGAATACAAAAAATTACTGACGACTGAGTTATCAAAAATTGAAGGTGTAAGTTTTAGCACGTTGGCAGATCCTTCCGGAGATTCAGCTACATTCCTCAACTTATTGTTGCCTGACACCGAAAGTGCGAAGCGCACGGTAGCTGAGTTTAACAAAGCGGGTGTGGCAGGATTTAACTATTGGTTTACGAATATGTATCACTTCATCAACCAGTGGAACCACTTGCGTGATTTGAAATCTTCGGCTCCATTGGCAATCCATTTGTTGGGTGCTCCGCAAGATTACAACAACATCAGTTTACCAAAATCACAAGAAGTGGTGGGCCGATTGATTTCGTTTGGAATCCGTTGCACCTGGAAGGAAGAAGAAGTGAAAGCGTTGGCGCAGAAAATTGCTGGATGCATTAAAAACGCATTGGCAACAGTGCCTGCTTAAATTTTTATTGGGATGTCATGGTGAATCATGACATCCTTTTGTAAAATAATAAGAACCTTTTTCAGTAAAATGCAGACAATGATGTTGAAGTTGAGAAGACCATTGTTTTGGGACATTAAAGAAAGCGATATTGAAAAAGTAATTGCGGAGTCACCGGAATGGGTTATCCCTCGCGTTTTTGATTATGGCACATTAGCCGACATTCGCGAGGTGATTAATTTATATGGTGAAGAAAAGACCAAGGAAATGTTGTCAAGGAATAAAATGAAGCCGCTAGTAAGATCAATGGCTTATTTATTCTTGCAGTTCGATCCTGAAAACAGATATGCTTAAAAAATTAAAAGGAAATAATCATTCTTAGCAAATTACCCTGAGTGCCTCTGCGCCTTCGCGGAATAATTTTCAATCACAGTTTAGAAAAATCAGTATGCACAAAAATTTTAAAGGAATCGAGAAGACCGTGTTCGGTCGTGGTAGCTTCAATCAACTGGGAGAAATCGTAGAAGCACAGCGCCATCAAAATGACCAGTTCATGCTTTACCTGGTGGACAATTATTTCAAAGGCAAAGAATTGGCCAATCGCATTCCTGCGAAAGCGGGTGACATTGTGATGTACATTGACGTAGATCAATATGAGCCCACCACGCAACAAATTGATTTGATCCGCGATTCCGTAAAAACTACACGTGGTATTCCGGCAGCAGCCATCGGCATTGGAGGTGGTTCCATCATGGACATCGCGAAGGCGGTATCATTGATGTTTACTAACGAAGGTTCTTCTCAACTCTATCAAGGACTGAACTTAATCAAGAAGCCGGGTATATATCACATCGGTGTTCCTACCATTTCCGGAACCGGTGCCGAAGTTTCCATGACTGCGGTGTTGACAGGGCCTGAGAAAAAATTGGGATTGAAATGCGAGTGGACTGTATTTAATCAAGTAGTGCTGGATCCGGATCTGATTGCATCGGTGCCACGCAACTGGTGGTTCTACACCGGTATGGATACTTACATTCATTGCATTGAATCAGAAAACGGTACGTTGAACAATGCATACAGTCACGCTTACGCAGAACAATCGCTTAAACTTTGCCGCGAAATTTATTTAGGTGAGAAGAGCGGACAAACAGCCGAGAACGATGACAAACTAATGGTTGCTTCGCTGATGGGTGGATTGAGTTTAACCTATTCCGAAGTAGGCGTTTGCCACGCTTTGTCTTACGGACTTTCTAAAATATTGGGAACACGCCACTGCTATGCGAACTGCCTTGCCTTCAACCACCTCGAAGATTATTATCCGGAGGGCGTGAAAGAGTTTAAGACGATGATTGCCAAACACAAAATTGATTTACCGCAAGGTCTTGCCAAAGATTGGACGGATGAACAGATCACTGCGATGGCGAAAGTATCATACAACCTGACACACATGTGGGCACATGCTATCGGACCAGATTGGAAAGATAAAGTGACCGTAGAAAGCATTGAAAAACTGTTTAGGAGACTTTGAGTTTAAGGTTCTAGCTCCTGCCACCCGTAGCAATCTAGAAGCTGAATTCGAAATGACCTATGAGCATATGTGAATAACTTGGAGCCTGAAGCTTACGGCATGTAGCCTAAACACAATCCTCAACCCTTGTTCCGATTCAAACAATTTTCATTGGAAGACGATCGCTGCGCGATGAAGGTTGGCACTGATGCCGTGCTGCTCGGGGCTTGGGTAAATTTGGAAGGCCCCAGTCGAATCTTAGATGTGGGTACCGGTTGTGGCATTATTGCATTGATGCTCGCGCAACGCACCGCGAACGATGTGATCATCGAAGGCATCGAAGTGGAACCAGCAGATGCGGAGCAAGCACAGGAGAATACGAACCATTCTCCTTGGGCAACCCGCGTAACCATCCATTCCGTAGCATTGCAAGATTTTCATTCATCAGCTCGATTTGATTTAATCGTCAGCAACCCGCCTTACTTTATCAATAGTCAGTTGCCCCCAACTGCACAACGCGCGCAAGCGAGACATACCCAAACGCTTTCATTTGAGGAATTGATCTATCATTCGCTTCGGCTATTGAATGCCAATGGGCGGTTGGCTGTTATTCTTCCTTTTGAAGAAGGGAATTTATTTCAATTGTTGGCTGAACAACAAGGGCTCTTTCCTACCAATCGTTTGGCTTTCTATTCCCGGCAAGGTAAACCACAAGAGCGATGGCTGTTGGAATTCTCTAAGATTAAATTGCCGATCAAAGAAGAACAACTCATTCTGCATGGTGAGGGTGAGAGTTGGTCAGACGACTATAAAAACCTGACCCGTGCCTTTTATTTAAAGTTGTAAAACCACTCATCAAATTTTAAAGAACCCATCGAGCGAATTCGCGTATCATTACTTTACATTTTTAAGCTGTGCGCGCATTTACCTTCCTCCTACTCATTGCTTCACTGCCCGTAGCAGCACAGTTGCCCGGGCTGCACATCAAAAAGGCCTCCGCTCCTATTACGATTGATGGCAATATGGATGAGGCAGACTGGCAGGAGGCTGAGGTAGCCACGCATTTTAAACAACTCTTTCCCTTCGACTCCTCTTACGCGAAAGTGCAAACCGAAATACGTATGACGTATGATGATCACTTCATCTACATCTACGGAGTGATGCACAATGAAGGTCCGCGCAAGTATGTGACACCTTCCTTGAAAAGAGATTATCGGGGGCCGGGTATTGACGGACTTTCGATTGTATTGGATACCTATCAGGACAAAACGAATGGATTCCTTTTTGGGGTCAATCCGTTCGGTGTGCAACGCGAAGGGTTGATTTCAAATGGTGGAAGTCAAGGAGATGATCTGAATTTAAGTTGGGATAACAAATGGTATTCGGAAGCGAAAATATTGGAAGACCGATGGGTATGTGAGATCGCGATTCCTTTCAAAACCATTCGCTATAAACATGGAATAGACGAATGGCACATCAACTTCTATCGAATCGATAGCCATTATAATGAACAAAGTACATGGTCACCCATTCCAAGGGTATACTCACCCACTACACTTGCTTTTTCACGCGATCTGCAATGGGACAAGGCACTGGGGCATCCCGGTGGAAACATTTCGGTGATACCTTATGTAGCCGCCAAAAATGTCGACAACTTTCAAGATAAGTTACCAACTGATCGATCGATGGCAATCGGTGGTGATGCCAAAGTTGCCTTAGGACCTGCATTAAATCTCGACCTTACGGTAAACCCCGACTTTTCCCAAGTAGAAGTTGATCAGCAAGTAACCAATCTCAGTCGCTTTGAAATTTCCTATCCGGAGAAAAGACAATTCTTTTTAGAAAATGCAGATTTATTTGGAAGTTTTGGCTTTGGAAACATTCGCCCGTTTTTCTCCCGAAGAATCGGAATCACTCGCGATCCATCCACCGGACAAAATATTCAAAACCAAATTTACGGAGGTGTTCGCTTAAGCGGAAAAATTGACAACAACTGGCGTGTTGGATTTCTTTCCATGCAAGCAGCGGAAGACAATCTGATTAAACTAAAATCGACCAACTATACGGTGGCGGCAATCCAGCGCAAGGTATTTGCACGTTCTAACATCGGCTTGATGATGATTAACAAGCAAGCGTTTCAAGATACCACTCGTACCGATTTCACTTTCATGCCGAACAAATACAATCGCATGATTGGCATTGACTACAATCTGGCTTCAAAAGATAATAAGTGGAACGGAAAGGCTTTTTATCATCAGTCCTTTTCAGAAACAAAAAAGGACAGTGCCTATGCTGCCACCATCGCATTTCTTTATAGCGTGCCTAAGTTACAGGTTTCGGTAAATGCACAAACCGTAGGCGCTAATTATGATCCAGAGGTGGGCTACGTGCCCAGAAAACGCTTTAGCAGAATTGCACCAGAAATATATTATGCCTGGTATCCGAAGTCTGAATTAATCAATAATCATGGACCGGGTTTTGATGCCGATATTGTTGGCAACGATTTGTTTGGTGCCACCGACTGGGACTTTAACTTCTGGTATCGCTTTTCATTTCAAAATACAGCTAACTTTTATGTACGACTGCGCAGAGAGTATATCTTCCTCTTTAGTCCGTTTGACCCCTCGGGCACGGAAGGTCAAGAAATCGTTGCGGGAAGTTCGTTTACCTATAATTCCTTTATCGCCAATTTTCAATCCAATACACGCAAGCGATTTTTCTTCACACTGCAAACCCGATCCGGCCAATACTTCAATGGACATCGTGTGAATTTAGATGGCAATGTCAGTTATCGCTTTCAACCCAGGGCCGTTGTATCCATCGACTTCAGTTTAAATAAAATCAATCTGCCGAGCCCGTATCGATCAGCGGATCTGATTCTGATCAGCCCCAAATTTGACTTCACTTTTACACGCAAGTTGTTCTGGACTACGTTTGTGCAATACAACAATCAGAACAATAATGTGAATATCAACTCGCGTTTGCAGTGGCGTTTCAAGCCGGCCTCCGACTTCTTTTTAGTTTATACCGATAATTATTTCGTGGAAGACCAATTTAAGGAAGGTGTTCAATACATGAGCGGGCAGCCCAAATTGCGGGCTTTGGTGGTCAAATTCACTTATTGGATCAATTTATAATCAGTTTTTCTTCCTGATTAACAATTAGTTAACAAAAAAGATAATACATGTTTAAACATATATTATCAAACTTGTGTTATACTTGCAACTCAAATCAAACAAACTATGAAAAAACTTAACATTCTTTTCGTTGCCTTGCTGGTAGCAGGAGCAGCGTCCGCACAAACTTGGTCATTAGACAAGTCGCACGCTAAACTTGGATTCGGAGTAACTCACTTACTCGTTTCTGATGTAGAAGGAGCATTCAACCAATTCGATGCAAAAATCACTTCATCAAAAGATGATTTCAGCGATGCAGTAATTGAATTGACTGCAGAAGCAGCTAGCATCAACACCAACAACGAAGGTCGTGATAAGCACTTGAGAAGCGCAGACTTCTTCGATGCTGAAAAATTTGCTCAGGTTACTTTCAAAAGCAAATCATTCACGAAAGTAGAAGGAAAGAAATACAAATTGGTTGGTGATTTAACCATGCACGGTGTGACTAAAACGGTTACGTTGGATGTTGTTTTCAACGGAACGGCCACACACCCTTATAACAAAAAGACCATTGCTGGTTTCAAAATCTCCGGAACCATCAAACGTTCAGATTTTGCCGTAGGTGGTGCAACACCCTCAGCTATTGTAAGTGATGAAGTAACGATTGCAGCAAACGCAGAATTCGTTAAAGGATAATTCACGAACAAACTTTACTAAAAGCCGGGGATTCTCGTCTCCGGCTTTTACCTTTTTGAAAATGAAATGGCAGTCAAGAAGTTCTACACTCTGCTACACGATAATTCAGTCCATTCCATGTGACCAATAAAATATCAATTATTAACACATGAAAATTGAAGAAGAAATAAAGCAAACCAAGTTTCGCAACGTGCACCACAAAGTGGTGATCAATTTGCTTTATACGGCTGCGTGGCTGGAAGATCAAAACAAAAACTTCTTCAAAGAATTCGGCATTACGAATCAACAATTCAACATCCTCCGCATTTTACGCGGTCAACATCCCGGTAAAATATCCGGTGCCGAAATCAAGAGCCGGATGATTGATAAAAATTCAGATGTATCGCGCCTGCTCGATCGATTGATTGCCAAAAACCTGGTCATTAAATCGCAATGCCCAAACGATAAGCGCGCAGCAGATGTGATTATTACTGATGAAGGGCTCAAGGTCTTGAAAAAAATAGATGGTAAAATGGATCAAACGGATGTATCCATTTTAAATCTCACCAGTGAAGAGGCCACACAACTCAGCAACTTGCTCGACAAGAGTCGCGGTTAAATCATTCTAAATCTTCTTCAACTCCTCCTTCACAAAATCCATCAACTCCTTGATGTACGCTTTACTAAAATCAAACTTGATATTAGCAGCCTTATAAATTTCAGGAATCGACTTGGTGTAACCCAATTGCAACGCGTTCATGTATCCTTGCAACCCGGCCTTCGGATCACGCTTATAGTTTCTCCAAACCGCAATGGCACCGAGCTGCGCCATGCCGTACTCAATGTAATAAAACGGTACTTCATACAAATGCAACTGTTTTTGCCAGAGGTAATCTTTGCTCTCTTGCAGTCCACTCCAGTCCGTTACTGTATCGGCAAAACGATCAAAGATGCGATTCCAGTTAGCTTTGCGCTCTTCGGCAGTATGATTCGGATTTTCGTACAACCAATGCTGGTATTGATCGATAGTAGCTACCCAAGGCAGTGTTTCAATAATATCTTCCAACTGCTCGCGCTTGGCGCGCTTCAAATCTTCGTCATTCGGAAAAAAGATCTGCCACTGATCCATCGAGATCAACTCCATCGCCATCGAAGCCAACTCCGCTACCTCCATGGGTGGCGATTTGAAATCATTCAGCTCCAAATCTTTCGTTAAGAAGTTATGCACCGCATGTCCTCCTTCGTGCATGATGGTGGTCATGTCGCGCATGGTGCTGGTGGCATTCATAAAAATAAACGGCACTCCAATTTCGGCCAGCGGGTAGTTGTAGCCACCGGGCGCTTTTCCCTTCCGGGATTCCAAATCCAAATGACCCATCTCGCGCATGATCGACAGACACTGACCTAAATAAGGATCTAACTTCGAAAAACACGCAATGGATTTCTCAGTAAGATCTTTGCCATCGCTAAACGCCTTCAAAGCGGGGCGACCTTCGGCATCTACAGCCTTATCCCACGGACGCAATTCGCTTACACCCAATTGCTGTTTGCGCTCTTTCGTGAGTTCATTTAAAATCGGCACTACCTCGGCCTGAATGGCTTCATGAAAAGCAAAACAATCCGCAGGCGTGTAATCAAAGCGACCATACGCCTTGAACATATAATCACGGAAGTTAGCGAAGTCGGCATTGAGCGCTACCTGATGACGCAATCCAATCAACTTGGTAAATAGTTCATCCAAGGTAGCTTTGTCTTGCAACCTGCGCGTAGCAATTTTATGATACACCGCCTCGCGCTTCGCCCGATCGGTTGATTGCAACAGCACACCTGCTTGCTGCAACGTCATCTCCTGACCATCCATTTCAATCATCATGGCACCGGAGATGGATGCATACTTTTGCGTCTCAGTGGTAATCTCCGTCATCAACGGAATGTTGGCCTCGCGAAATAACTCTACTTCTTTCTTGAGGTTGCGAATCATCATATCGTAACCCGCCTCGTGCTCCAGACTTTTGAGATAAGGAGACTCCAACACTTTTTTATTCAACAAGTCTGAATAAGGCGCAGCCTGCGGTTGAATGTTTTGCACAAAATCCTGATAGCTCTTGCTGTATGCTTCATTATCCGTAAAGCAAGTCATGCGAATGTAGCGCCAACCCATATCTTCACTCAACACCGACTCCACCTCACTCCGATGCTTCAGCCACGTCTTCAAGCTGGCAGCACTGTCAATATTCTGATCCAACAGCTGATCCAAATAGGGCTTTAATTCCTCCCACGTAGTC
>PJQF01000224.1_pt1 | contig 25949 bp, 25 predicted proteins | sample 1503741 | NCBI WGS metagenome assembly PJQF01 (sample SAMN07775949, study PRJNA414020) | Biofilm metagenome, whole genome shotgun sequencing project. | isolation source: biomolecule (vanillin) treated reverse osmosis membrane biofilm | place: India: Nagpur | collected 2017-03-21 | reverse complement strand
GCTTGCTGCCGGCCGACTGGCGCATCGCCCATATGCGCCAGGAGATCGACACCCTCGACCGCATTGCGATCGACTACGTGCTCGATGGCGACCTGCGCCTGCGCCAGGTGCAACACGACCTGGCCGAGGCCGAGAAAGCCCAGGACGGTGCGGCTCAGGCCCGCCTGCACTCGGAACTCGACAGCGCCGACGGCTACACCGCCGACGCCCGTGCCCGCAAGATGCTGGCCGGTCTCGGCTTTACCAATGAGCAGATGGACCGCCCGGTCGCCGACTTCTCCGGTGGTTGGCGCATGCGCCTGAACCTGGCTCAGGCGCTGATGTGCCCGTCGGACCTGTTACTGCTCGACGAACCGACCAACCACTTGGACCTCGATGCGATCCTGTGGCTGGAAGACTTCCTCAAGAGCTACCCAGGTACTTTGCTGCTGATTTCCCACGACCGGGATTTCCTCGATGCCGTGGTCGACAACATCGCCCACGTCGAACAGAAGAAAATCACCCTCTACCGTGGCGGCTACACCGCGTTCGAACGCGCGCGTGCCGAGCGTTTGGCGCAGCAGCAGCAAGCTTTCGAGAAGCAGCAGGCGCAACGCGCGCACATGGAAAGCTACATCGCCCGGTTCAAGGCCCAGGCCACCAAGGCCCGTCAGGCCCAGAGCCGGATCAAGGCGCTGGAGCGCATGGAAGAGCTGTCGGCGGCCCACGTTGATTCGCCGTTCGACTTCGTATTTCGTGAGTCGGTGAAGATCTCCAGCCCGTTGCTGGACCTGTCGGATGCGCGTCTGGGGTATGGCGACAAAACCATTCTGGAGAAGGTCAAGCTGCAGCTCACGCCGGGCGCACGTATTGGTTTGCTCGGCCCTAACGGCGCCGGCAAGTCGACACTGATCAAGAACCTGTCGGGTGAACTGCAACCGCTGGCCGGCCGTCTGACCCGTGGCGAGAACCTGGTGGTGGGCTACTTTGCCCAGCATCAGCTGGACTCCCTCGACTCCAAGGCCAGCCCGTTGCTGCACCTGCAGCGTCTGGCGCCGACCGAGCGTGAGCAGACCCTGCGCGACTTCCTCGGTGGCTTTGACTTCCGTGGTGCGCGCATCGATGAGCCGGTATTGAATTTCTCCGGTGGCGAAAAAGCGCGTCTGGCCCTGGCATTGATCGCCTGGGACCGACCGAACCTGTTGCTGCTCGACGAACCCACCAACCACCTGGACCTGGAAATGCGCCTGGCGCTGACCATGGCTCTGCAGGAGTTCAGTGGTGCGGTATTGGTGGTGTCTCACGATCGCCACTTGCTCAAGAGCACCACCGACAACTTCCTGCTGGTGGCGGATGGCAAAGTCGAAGAGTTCGACGGCGATCTGGATGACTACGCACGCTGGCTAACGGATTATCGTCTGCGCAACGCGCCGGTCAGTAACACGCCGGTCAACCCGGACAAAACCGACAAAAAAGCCCAGCGCCAGGCCGCCGCCGCACTGCGTCAGCAGTTGGCGCCGCACAAGCGTGAAGCCGACAAGCTGGAAGCCGAGTTGGGCAAGGTGCATGAGCGCCTGGCCAAGATCGAAACCAGCCTGGGCGATAGCGCCGTCTACGAGGCGGCGCGCAAGGACGAGCTGCGCGACCTGCTGGCCGAACAGGCCAAGCTCAAGGTGCGTGAAGGGCAGTTGGAGGAAACCTGGATGGAGGCCCTCGAGCTGCTGGAAAGTCTGCAAGCGGAGCTGGAGGCGCTGTCCTGATGGAAGCGTTGCACCTGCCGTTACCGACGCAATGGGTGGAACCGGCCTGGATTGGCGTGCAAATCCTGCTGATTCTACTGGCCGGTTATCTGGCCCAGCGTTTTGTTGCCAAAGGTCTCACCCGCTTGGGTGAGCGCTACCCGTTCCCGCCGCAATTGCTGATGCCTCTACGTGGCGGCCTGCGCTGGCTGATCATGGGCAGTGCGTTGATTTTCGTGCTGGGCCGCCTGGGCGTGTCCGCCACGGTGTTGTGGACGGCGCTGTCAGGGTTTGTCGCGGTTGCCGCTGTGGCGTTCTTCGCCATGTGGTCGGTATTGTCCAACCTGCTGTGCGCTATCTTGATATTCACCGTCGGGCCGTTCCGCCTCGGTGATATCGTCGAGTTGGTGGACACCGTCGATAAGCCCGGCGTGAAGGGTCGGGTAGTGGCGATCAATCTGCTCTACACCACGCTGATCGAAGTGGAAGATGCCGGTACCGGCAGCGCGATGGTCCAAGTGCCTAACAGCTTGTTCTTCCAGCGCTCTGTGCGGCGTTGGCCGGGCACTCATGTGTTCCCGGGCGACCGCTAGCGCTCAGATCTTTTAAAAATCTATAGCCAGCCTCCGGTCGGCGGAGTTAGCTTAAGGCCTGACCGCAAACTCCCTTCTGAGGTGTGTAATGGCACTCGATACATGGCTGGCCTTTTTCCTGGCCAGTTGGATCATCTCCCTTTCCCCCGGTGCTGGCGCAATCGCGTCGATGTCCAGCGGCTTGCAATACGGTTTCCTGCGCGGTTACTGGAATGCCATTGGCCTGCAACTGGGCCTGGCGATGCAGATTGCCGTGGTAGCGGGCGGGCTGGGTGCCATTCTTGCGGCGTCTTCCACTGCGTTCTATGCGATCAAATGGTTTGGTGTGGCGTACCTGGTGTACCTGGCCATCAAGCAATGGCGTGCCCTGCCCATGGACATGAGTGATGACGCGGCGATACGCCCGATCGGCAAGCCGATGGCGATGATGTTCCGTGGGTTTCTGGTCAACGCGAGCAACCCCAAGGCCCTGGTGTTCATGCTGGCGGTGCTGCCGCAGTTCGTGAACCCGCAGGCGCCTTTGCTGATCCAGTATCTGATCCTCGGCGCGACCATGATCAGCGTCGATATGATTGTGATGGCGGGTTATACGGGGTTGGCGTCGAAAGTCTTGCGTGTGTTGCGCACGCCCAAGCAGCAAAAACGCATGAACCGCACGTTTGCCGGGTTATTCGTGGGGGCTGCGGGGTTCTTGGCCAGCTTGCATCGCGCAACGGCGTAAGGGAAGAAACGCAATTACAACGGTGGGAGCAGCAAACCTGCTCCCACATGGTTTATGGGTTGGCTTTGAAGTGGGGGCTCAGCGCAGAATCTTTGGCGCTTCATCCCTTGGCAGGTTATTGCGCAACGCAGGCTTGCCCGGGTCTTGATACCCGCCGCCCAACTGTTCCGCCAACTGTCTGGCCACATCCTCACCCAGTGCTTTCGAGACTTCCTTCACCACACGTGGCCGGTTCAGGCTGACGCGTACGTCACGGCTGTTCACCAGCTTGGTGTCCTGGCCTTCACCCATGGCGGTAAATGCCGAGGTGATTTCGAAAGTTCGGGTGTTGATCAGGCTGAAATCGACCACCAGCGTCAGGCCCAGCACCGCCGAATAGCTGTTGGTGTGGTCCAGGGCATTGATGTCCTGGGTGAAGTCGATGTCTGACAGTGTGCCGAACAGCACGTAGTCAGCCCCCTTGAAGTTACCGGCCTTGATGCGTTTGATCACGTCATAGACGTCGCCCTTGGCGTCGGCGGTGTAGGGCGTTCCCTGTACCAGTTGGAACTGGTGCGACTTGAGGATTTCGCCCTTGATATCACCGCTGAATTTACGCAGTTCGGTCTGTTCGATGTAGCTGGTACGGCTCTCGTACTCGCTGTAGTTCGACGCACCGCTGGCCTGATACGCGCTGGCCTGGAAGTTATTGCTGGCCGACACCGCGTGGATGTACTCCTCGACCCGCGCCTCGTAGGCCAGGTCGGTTACCGCGATCTTCGGGGCGGCCGAGGCGCCAAAGGCGCACAGCAGGCCGATCATGCCGATCCATGCACGCATTGTTCAGCGCTCCGTGGTTTTGCGGATTTCTTTTTCGTCCATCCATTCGGCCAGGCCGCTCTCGACGTCGATCAACTGCAGGCTGAACTTGTAGAACACGTCCTTGTAGTCCGAGCTGCGCTTGACGATGGAGCTGATGGAGCCTTCCAGGCGGTACTTGGCGGCCACCATATTGCCGGTCTTGCTCACTGTGGATTTTTTATACAGGCCGCTCTGGTTCTGCAGCTTGAGCTGGTCGACCTGGCTTTGCATTTCAGTGTTGTCGCTGGCGAAGCGCGCGGTGCCGGTCTTCATCAACTGGGTCTTGATCGACGTGGTGATCTCGCGGGTATCGATGTACTCGCTGGTCTTGTTCTTCACGTCATACACCTGCACCACCGGACGGCCTTGCAGAATGCCGGACTGCGCCAGAGAGCGGGTCATGCTTTCGGCGATCATCTGCAGGTCGGTGGAGCCGAACTCGTTGGTCACCAATTCCACGGCCTTGGTGTCGCCGTAGCTGATGTTCTTGCCGCCGAGTACCGGCGAGGTGTTGGAGCAACCGCTGGCCAGCAGGGCGACCACGGCGAGGAGCGAGAAGCGTACGAACATGGGGAAATCTCTCTGAAACAGGCTGTTAAGTTGAAGAGCAGGGGCGCGACTCAAGGCGTCTTCACTTCAAGACGGAAGTCCGCGGCCTGGGGCAAATTGGCAATGGCGGGCAGGAAGGTCGCCTGGTTGGCGTACAGGTTCAGCACTTTCCAGGTTTCTTCATCGCCCACGGGGAAGCCGTCGGCGCCCAGCCAGGCGAAGCGGTAATACATCATCTGGTTGCTGCTGGTGATGTTGCTCAGTTGCACCTTGGCCGTGAGGAAGCCGTTTTCACGGGCAACGCGAATGGCCCCGACGGCGATGCCTTTGAATTTACCCATCACGACGATTTTGCTGGCGGCGCTGCCGGGCTCTGGTGGCGGTGGCGTGGCGCAGCCGGCGAGCAGGATCAGCGCGAGGGCGCCGAGGATGAAATGACGCATAACGTGCTCCTTAAGGTTGTTTGAGGGCGATGGCCTGGGTGGAAGTGCCTGGCACCACATGCGCGGCAAGGCCGCCGGCGAACACCTGGTTGCCGACTACGCGCAGAGTGATCACCTGATAGCGCTGGTCGGCCTTGACCGTCACCAGCGTCCCACCCAAGGCGTTGGGCAGGCTGACTTGGTGTTCGCCATGCTTGAGGCGCAGGCGCGTCACTTGGGTCATGTCCGGCAGGGTGCGCCAGGTGCGAGTGTCGGCGCCTTCGGTCACCGCCGAGGCGATGCCCAGCACCAGGCCTGCCATGGGGTTGGTCTTGTTCAGATTGTTTTGCGTCACGCCGCGGCTGACTGCACGCACGGTGGTGCGCAGGATGATCCCCGGCATGTCGTCACGCAGGGCGCGGCGGGACATGGCGGTGGTGCTATTGAGTGCGGTGAGGTTCTGCTGCTTGCCGTCGACGCCGATCTGGCCGAAGGTCGCGGTCGAGGTGTCTGCCTTGATGACCGGGAAGGACAACGGGGTGATGACCAAGTGGCCGTCGATCGGGATCGGCAGCGGTAGGCGGATCGAGTCACGCGCCGGGGCCAGGCCGCTCTGCACCACGATCAGCACATCGGTCTCGTCGGCGCCGACCCTGGATTTGTCCAGGTCCATCAACGCTTGCTCCAGCAACGGCGTGTTGGGGCGCAACTCGGCGGCTTTGCGATAACCCGGTGCGGCCAGGTCTTTCTCTCCCAGGGCCTCGTAGACAAAGCCTGCCAGGTAGTGGCTGAACGCACTCTGGTAGCTGTTCTTCAGGCCGACCACCTCCGGTGCGTCCAGTGCCTCTACCGGGTAGCCGCGCAGGTCTTTGATCTGGGTGGTTACGCCCTGGCGCTCGGCCTCGTTTTCGCGCTTGAGGTATTCCTTGTCGCGCAGGTCGGCGATAACGGCTTCGCGCTCGTGGGTCTTCTTGATTTCGGTGCGGGCGCCGTCGAAGTCATTCACGGCCAGCAGGTTCAGGGCCATCTGGGTGGTCAGCATGACCTTTTCGTAGTCGTAGCCTTCGTAGCGGCGCACCTTGTCGTTGACCAGGAAGCTGCCGAACTGGGCAAGGTACTTTTCGCTGTCGAACTTGACCGACTCTTCCCACTTGTAGACCTGCAGGTCGGCGCTGCGCCAGGCGGTCTGGCTGCCGGTGAGGTCACCCTTGGCGCGCAACAGCTCACCCTTTTCGAAGAAGTAGAGCAGGTCCTTGTCTTCGCCGGCATTGTTCTTTTCCAGCAGGGTCAGGGCGCCGTCGACGTTACCGGTGGCCAACTGCTGGTTAGTGGCTTGCAGCTCAGTGTCGTAGCTGCGAAACATCGAACAACCCGAGAGCAAGGTAACCGCCGCCAGCGTGAGCGGGGTCAAGGCGCGAAATGCCATGCAAACTTCTTCCTTGAAAGTGATAAGCAGATGTGCAAATTCCTCATAAAAACGAGGAAATAAATACCCTTTAGAAATAACAGGGCGCGGCATTATAGGCGCCATTACTGGCAAAACAATGGCTTTTTGTTATGGCTTTAAGCGCTGAATGCCATCAATCCGCGGGTGGTTTCCTAGCGCCAGATCACGAACGCCTTGAGTCAGAGCCTTTAAAGTTAAACAATGTGTTACTTCGTATTTACCTTTGAGATTCATTCATGATTGCCCCCATCCGTTTTCTCGCCTGGCTGGTGTTGCCGGCCTTGATGTCGTGCAGCTTCAATCTGCTGGCCGCGAATGCCGAGGGCGCCCCACAAGCCTTGCATTTGCTGGACTACATTGGCGCTGATTACCCACCGACGGTGGAGGCGGGCAAGGTTATCGATGAATCCGAATATCGCGAACAACTAGAGTTCCTCGGCGTGTTGCAAGGCCTGGTGGCTGAACTGCCGCAAAGGCCCGAGCGCGCGGAGTTGGTCAAGGGCGTCGACGAATTGCTAGCGGCCGTGACCGCCCACCAGGACGGCGCAGCTGTCGCTCGCCTGGCCCGTCAATTGGGCGCCAAGTTGGCGGTGGCGTATGAAGTCAGCCAGGCCCCGGTCATCACTCCCGACCCCGCGCGTGGCGCACCGCTTTACGCCCAGCATTGCTCGGTATGCCACGGCACTGCCGGTGCGGGTGATGGCCCGGCCAGTACGGGAATGACGCCGCCACCGGCCAACCTGCGAGATGCGGTGCGCCTGGACCGCCTGAGCCTCTATGCGATCTACAATACCCTCGGCCTGGGTGTTGAAGGCACTGACATGCCGTCCTTTGCCGATCAACTGGATGACCGTCAGCGCTGGGACCTGGCCACTTACATCGCGGGCTTCACGGCAGACCCGGCTGCGGCAAAAAGTGAACAACCCTTCAACCTCGCCGACCTGGCCCGCCAAACGCCTAATGAAGTGCTGGCTGCCAATGGTCCAGGCGCCGCCGCGACTTTCCGGGCCCAGCGCGCACAACCGCCACAGGTCAAGCGTGGCCCGGCACAGTTGCTCGATTACACCGCCACCACCCTGGACAAGAGCCTCGCCGCATTCCGTAACGGTGACCATGAGCAGGCTTATGACCTGTCGGTCGCCGCTTACCTTGAGGGCTTCGAGCTGGTGGAAAGCTCCCTCGATAACGTTGACGCCAACGTGCGCAAGGACACCGAGAAAGCGCTGATGGCCTACCGGCAGTCGTTGCAGGACGGCCTGCCGCTTGAGCAAGTGCAGCAGCGTCTGGACGTCGCCAAAGGCAAGCTCACCGAATCAGCTGGCTTGTTGGGCAGCGATGGCTTGAGCTGGTCGCTGAGCTATATCTCCGGGCTGTTGATTCTGTTGCGTGAAGGCCTGGAAGCCATCCTGGTGCTGGCGGCGATCCTGGCGTTCCTGCGTAACACTGGCCAGCAATCGGCGGTGCGCAGTGTGAACGTCGGCTGGGGCCTGGCGCTGTTGGCCGGTCTGGCAACGTGGGCGTTGGCGGCGTATGTGATTGACGTCAGCGGTGCCCAGCGCGAATTGCTGGAAGGCTGCACGGCGCTGTTCGCCAGTGTGATGGTGCTGTGGCTTGGCGTGTGGATGCATGACCGGCGCCATGCGGCAGCCTGGCAGGATTACATCAAGAGCAGCCTGGTCGGTGGCGGAGGGCGCTTTGGTTTTGCGCTGCTGGCGTTTTTCTCGGTATACCGTGAGCTATTCGAAGTGATCCTGTTCTACGAAACCCTGTGGCTGCAAGCCGGCCCGGCCGGGCACAACGCCGTACTGGCGGGTGGTGCTACGGCGCTGGTGCTGCTGGTGGGTCTGGCGTGGGTGATCCTGCGGGGTTCGGCGAAGCTGCCGTTGGCGCTGTTCTTTGGCATCAACGCGGCGTTGCTGTGTGCACTGTCGGTGGTGTTCGCCGGGCACGGCGTGAAGGCGTTGCAGGAAGCCGGCGTCTTCGGTACGCGGCCGGTGGCGTTTTTTGACTTCGACTGGCTGGGCATCCATGCCGATGCGTACTCGTTGAGTGCGCAGGCGTTGGCGGTGCTGGCGATTGTGGTGCTGTACGGCCGCAGCCGGCTGGCCGAAAAACGCCGTGTGGTCGCCTGATCGTGCGCGTCTGGATTGATGCAGACGCCTGCCCGCGGGCGGCCAAGGACCAAGTGGTGAAGTTCGCCCTCAAGCGCCAGTTCGAAGTGGTGCTGGTGGCAGGGCAGAGCCAGATCAAGCCGAGCTTTGCCTGTGTGAAGCTGATCGTTGTACCCAGCGGCCCGGATGCAGCGGATGACTACCTGGTGGAGCACGCGGTGCCCGGCGAGCTGGTGATCTGCAGCGATGTACCGTTGGCCGATCGCCTGGTGAAGAAGGGCGTCACCGCCCTCGACCCGCGGGCAAGGAGTTCAGCCCGGCGAACATGAGTGAGCGGCTGGCGGTGCGCAACCTGTTCACGGATCTGCGCGAACAAGGCCAAATGGGCGGCGGCCCGCCGCCCCACGGTGATAAGGAAAAGCAGGCGTTCGCCAACTCGCTGGATCGCATCCTCACGCGGTTGATGCGAGCGGGTTAGTCGTTCTCGTGGGTCAGTTCCAGCACGCGATCCACGAGTTTGTTGATGCCTGAGGCGACCTCGCTGATGCTTTTGCCGAGCATGTAGGCAGGGGTGCTCACCAGCTTGCGAGCCTTGTCCTCGACGATATCCTCCACCGCGCAGTCGCGGTGGGTGGCGCCCATTTTATCCAGGGCGGCAGCGGTGGCGGCGTCGTTGCCGATGGTGCAGGTAACGCCGGGGCCATAGATCTTCGCGGCCAGGGCCGGCGAGATACAGATCAGACCCACCGGTTTGCCCGCTTCGGCAAAGGCTTCGGCCAGCGCCAGAACCTGCGGGTTGATGCTGCAACCGGCGCCTTCCACGGCAAAGGTCGAGAGGTTCTTCGCCGCGCCAAAACCGCCGGGAACGATCAGTGCGTCGAAGTCTTCGGCATTGGCCTCACGGATGTCCTTCACTTCACCCCGGGCGATACGCGCCGACTCCACCAGCACATTGCGCGACTCAGGCATCTCTTCGCCGGTGAGGTGGTTGATCACGTGATGTTGCGCGATATCGGGTGCAAAACATTGGACCTGAGCGCCACGCTGGTCCAGGCGCAGCAAAGTGATGACGCTTTCGTGGATTTCTGCACCGTCGTACACGCCACAGCCCGAAAGGATCACTGCAATCTTTTTGCTCATGAGTATTTCTCCCTATTTCGTGGCGTTAAATGTCTACTAATTTGTCACCTGTTGCCAATGGGATCTGGCGTTGCTACACCTAATCTTGATGTAACAAAAATAGACCGGACTAGCCCATGGACTTCGTGCCTTACGCGGTACCGTTTTTCATTGCCTTGATCGTGGTTGAGCTGTTGGCCGATCACTGGCGCGGCGAGCGCAACTATCGAGTGGCAGATGCCATCAACAGCCTCAGCACGGGTGTGCTGTCCACGACTACGGGGCTGTTGACCAAAGGCGTGGGGTTGCTGACCTACGCGTTTGCGCTCAAGCACTTGGCCCTGATCGAACTGTCGGCCCAGAGTGTCTGGACCTGGGTGTTCGCCTTTGTGTTTTATGACTTCTGCTACTACTGGCTGCATCGCTGCGGGCATGAGCGCAACATCCTGTGGGCCGCGCACTCGGTGCATCATCAAAGCGAGGACTACAACCTCACCACCGCCCTGCGCCAGACCAGTACCGGCTTTCTGCTGAGCTGGATCTTCTACCTGCCCCTGGCCGTGCTGGGCGTGCCGCTGGTGGTGTTTATCAGCGTGGCCTCGCTCAATCTTCTGTATCAATTCTGGGTGCACACCCGCCACGTGCCCAAGCTCGGCTGGGTCGAGTGGTTCTTCGTTACACCGTCCAATCATCGGGCCCACCATGCACAGAACGCTCTCTACATGGATCGCAACTACGGCGGGGTGTTCATTATTTGGGACCGGCTGTTCGGCAGCTTCCAGGAAGAAGACGACAACGAGCCGGTGATTTTTGGCGTGACCACGCCTTTGGCCAGCTGGAACCCGCTATGGGCCAACCTGCAGTTTTATGCGCAGCTGTGGAATGACGCACGACGTACCGAAAGCGGGTGGGACAAGCTGCGCATCTGGTTCATGCGCACTGGCTGGCGCCCGGCGGACGTGAAGGCCAAGTACCCGATGGCCAAACCCGATTTGAGCCAGTTCCGCAAATTCGACGTGCCGCTGGATGCGCGTCAGCAGGTCTATATCGCGCTGCAGTTTGCCGCGTATGTGGGCTTTGGCAGCTATTTGATGAATTTCGCCGAGGGGCTGCCCACGGCGGCGCTGATCCTGGGATGGAGTGCGATGGCGGTGGGGCTGTTTACGTTGGGCGTCGCCCTGGAGAATCGCCCGTGGGCGCTGAAAGCTGAGCTGGTACGCCTGGGGCTGAATGTGCCACTGGTGTGGCTGGCACCGCTGGTCGGGTTATGGCCGGCCAGCAGTTTGGGCTGGCTGGGTCTGTTGAGTTACAGCTTGCTCAGCGTGATCGGCCTCTACTGTTGCAGAAGCCGGCTTACTCGGCTGGTGTCTTAGGCGTGTCGACGGGAGCCGGCTCGGCGGCGAGCCGGGCCCTTGCGTCCTCGCAGGCCTGGCGGGCAATACGGGCGTTCTTGAAGCGGCGGCGCAACCACAGGCCAAAGCCCAATAGCACCAACGCGCCCAGCACCCACAGCTCGTATTTCTTGACGCTGCCGAGCATGCCTTCCAGCACCGCGCCGAAGTGGTAAGCCGCAGCGCCCAGGGCTGCCGCCCAGACTGCAGCGCCAATCCCGTTAAGAATCAGGTAGCGCGCCGGCGGGTAGCCTGACAAACCAATCGCCACGGGCATCACAGTGCGCAGGCCGTAGACAAACCGGAAGCTCAGCACCCAGATATCCGGATGCTTACGGATATGTTCCAGGGCCTTGTCGCCCATCAATTGCCAGCGCGGCTTGCGCGCCAACAGTTTGCGGCCGTGCTTGCGCCCCAGGAAGTACCACAGCTGGTCGCCGGCGTAGCTGCCAAAGAAGGCAACGACCACCACCAGGTTGATATCCATGTAGCCACGGAACGCCAGGAAGCCTGCGAGCACCAGAATGGTCTCGCCTTCAAAGAACGTCCCGAGGAAGAGGGCAAAGTAGCCGAAGTCATGCAGAAATTGTTGAAGCATGGTCTGGGGTGCTGGCGAAATGAACGCGCAGCCTACGCCTTCGTGAACATTCATGAAAGTATCGAGATGTGTCACGAAGTGAACAATTCCTACATAAACGACGAATGCGACTGCAGGTCGCATCGATAAGCACAACTGTCATTCCTTCGTCATAATGGCCGCTTATAACTGCAACGCTCGCCCGTAAACGCGGGCTCAGGAGTCTGTCGTGAGCTTTACCCCTGCCAATCGCCTGTTCCCCGCCACTCGCCTGCGTCGCAATCGTCGTGATGATTTTTCTCGCCGCCTGGTGCGTGAAAACGTGCTGACGACGAACGATCTGATCCTGCCGGTGTTTGTGCTGGACGGTGAAAATCGCCGGGAAGCGGTGGCGTCGATGCCGGGTGTGGAGCGCTTGACCATTGATTTGCTGCTCGAAGAAGCGGCCAATTGGGTTGAGCTGGGGATTCCGGCGCTGGCGCTGTTTCCCGTGACACCCTCCGAACTCAAGTCGCTCGACGCTGCCGAAGCCTGGAACTCGCAAGGGATCGCCCAGCGCGCCACCCGTGCCCTGCGCGAGCGTTTCCCGCAGCTGGGTGTGATCACCGACGTGGCGCTGGACCCGTTCACCACCCACGGCCAGGATGGCATTCTCGACGAAGACGGCTATGTGCAGAACGACATCACCGTCGATGCACTGGTCAAGCAGGCGTTGTCCCACGCGGCAGCGGGTGCCCAGGTCGTGGCGCCGTCGGACATGATGGACGGCCGCATCCAGGCGATTCGCGAAGCCCTGGAGCTGGCGGGCCACGTCAATGTGCGGATCATGGCCTATTCGGCCAAGTACGCCAGCGCCTATTACGGCCCGTTCCGCGATGCGGTCGGTTCGGCGCTGAACCTGGGCAAGGCCAACAAGGCTTCCTATCAGATGGACCCGGCCAACAGCCATGAAGCCCTGCACGAAGTGGCGGCCGACCTGGCCGAAGGCGCCGACATGGTGATGGTCAAACCCGGGATGCCGTACCTGGACATCCTTTACCGGGTCAAAGAGGAATTCAAGGTGCCGACCTTTGTCTATCAGGTCAGCGGTGAATACGCCATGCACATGGCCGCGATCCAGAATGGTTGGTTGAGTGAAGGGGTGATCCTCGAATCCCTGACAGCCTTTAAACGTGCAGGCGCTGATGGCATTCTGACCTACTTCGCCGCCCGCGCTGCCCAATTGCTTAGAGAGCAACAATAGCCCTCACAGGAACACTCGATGAATACCGAAGGACTCTCAGAAGTTGCCGTAAAAGACGCTCACCCGGTGGTCGAACAAGTCACCGAGACCCCGCCGGAAATGGAGCCGGCTCCACCTGTCGTGGTGGTCGAGACGCCTGCGCCGGCCCCGGTGGCGGCGGTGACCAACCTGGATGACAGCAGCCTGTACATCCACCGCGAGCTGTCACAACTGCAATTCAACATCCGCGTGCTGGAGCAGGCGCTGGACGAGTCCTATCCGCTGCTGGAGCGGCTCAAGTTCCTGCTGATTTTCTCCAGCAACCTGGACGAGTTCTTCGAGATCCGCGTCGCCGGCCTCAAGAAGCAAATTACCTTCGCCCGCGAACAAGCCGGTGCCGACGGTCTGCAGCCGCATCAGGCCCTGGCGCGTATCAGTGAGCTGGTGCATGGCCACGTGGACCGCCAATACGCGATCCTCAACGATATTCTGTTGCCGGAGCTGGAAAAACATCAGGTCCGCTTCATTCGTCGCCGCCACTGGACCACCAAGATCAAGACCTGGGTGCGCCGGTACTTCCGTGACGAGATTTCACCGATCATCACCCCGATCGGCCTCGACCCTACGCACCCGTTCCCGCTGCTGGTAAACAAGAGCCTGAACTTCATCGTTGAACTGGAAGGTATCGACGCCTTCGGTCGCGATTCTGGCCTGGCCATCATCCCGGCACCGCGTCTGTTGCCACGGATCATCAAGGTACCGGAAGAGGTGGGGGGCGCTGGCGACAATTATGTATTCCTCTCGTCTATGATCCACGCGCATGCCGACGACCTGTTCCAGGGCATGAAGGTAAAAGGCTGCTACCAGTTCCGCCTGACCCGTAACGCCGACCTGGCGCTGGATTCCGAAGACGTCGAAGACTTGGCCCGAGCCCTGCGCGGCGAGCTGTTCTCGCGTCGCTACGGTGACGCGGTGCGCCTGGAAGTGGCTGATACTTGCCCGAAACACCTGTCGGACTACCTGCTCAAGCAGTTCAACCTCAGCGAGAGCGAGCTGTATCAGGTCAATGGCCCGGTGAACCTGACGCGCCTGTTCAGTATCACCGGCCTGGACAGCCATCCGGAGCTGCAATACACGCCGTTCACGCCGCAGATCCCGAAGTTGCTGCAAAACAGCGAGAACATCTTCAGTGTGGTGAGCAAGCAGGACATTCTGCTGCTGCACCCGTTCGAGTCCTTTACCCCGGTGGTCGACCTGCTGCGCCAGGCCGCCAAGGACCCGCATGTATTGGCGGTGCGCCAGACCCTGTACCGCAGCGGCGCCAACTCGGAAATCGTCGATGCGCTGGTAGACGCCGCGCGTAACGGCAAGGAAGTCACCGCGGTGATCGAGCTGCGTGCGCGGTTCGATGAAGAGTCCAACCTGCAACTGGCGAGCCGCCTGCAAGCGGCCGGTGCGGTGGTGATCTACGGCGTGGTGGGCTTCAAAACTCACGCCAAGATGATGCTGATCCTGCGCCGCGAAGCTGGCGAGATTGTGCGCTACGCCCACCTGGGCACCGGTAACTACCACGCCGGCAACGCCAAGCTCTACACCGACTACAGCTTGCTGACGTCCGACGACGCCTTGTGTGAAGACGTCGGCAAATTGTTCAGCCAGTTGATCGGCATGGGCAAGACCTTGCGCATGAAGAAGCTGCTGCACGCGCCGTTCACCCTGAAGAAGGGCATGCTCGACATGATTGCCCGGGAGACCCAGTTCGCCCTCGACGGCAAGCCGGCGCACATCATTGCCAAGTTCAACTCGCTGACTGATCCGAAGATCATCCGCGCGCTGTACAAGGCCAGCCAGTCCGGTGTGCGCATCGACCTGGTGGTGCGTGGCATGTGCTGCCTGCGCCCGGGCATTGTCGGCGTGTCGCATAACATCCATGTGCGCTCGATCATCGGCCGCTTCCTGGAGCACACGCGGGTGTTCTATTTCCTCAACGGCGGCGAGGAGCAGATGTTCCTTTCCAGTGCGGACTGGATGGAACGCAACCTCGATAAGCGTGTGGAGACCTGCTTCCCGGTGGAAGGCAAGAAGCTGATCATGCGGGTCAAGAAGGAGCTGGAAAGCTACCTCACCGACAACACCCACAGCTGGAGCCTGCAGTCGGACGGCCGATACGTGCGCAACACGCCGACCGGCAACCAGAACCCGCGCAGCGCGCAGGCGACGTTGCTGGAGAAGCTGGGTAGCCCGATTCTGGCGGTGAATTAATAGTCAATACGGACTAACAATGTGGGAGGGGGCTTGCTCCCGATTGCAGTGGGTCAGTTGATGAATAGGTCAACTGACACTTCGCTATCGGGAGCAAGCCCCCTCCCACATTTGTTTTGCAGTGCGCTTTAGCGCAGGTTCAGGCTGAACCCAACCCGCGTCAGCCACTCCGCTTCCTGGGCGAAGTCCGCCTGGGTCAGCTGGTTTTCGTCCAGCCAGCCTTTGGGGAACACCACGTCGAGGCTGTCGCCGTTGGCGCGCAGGGTGACCTGGGGCATTTCCTGTGTGCCACGGATGTGGTGGAACAGGATCGCAAAGCGCAGCAGCACGCACAGGCGGATCAGCTTGATGCCTTCATCGCCGAACTCGGCAAACTTGTCCTTTGGAATGTTGCGGCGATGGCCACGCACCAGCAGCGCGAGCATCTGTTGGTCTTCGCGGGAGAAACCGGCGAGGTCCGAGTGCTCGATCAGGTAGGCGCCATGTTTGTGGTAATGGTAGTGGGCGATGTCCAGGCCCACTTCATGCACCTTGGCTGCCCAGCCGAGCAGTTCGCGCCAGACGCCGTCTTCCAGGTCCCAGTCCTCGGCCACCTGGTCGAAGGCGTGCAGCGCTTTGCGCTCCACGCGGGCCGCCTGTTCCAGATCGACGTGATAACGCTCCATCAATGAGGTAAGGGTGCGCTCACGCACGTCTTCGTGATGATGGCGGCCCAGCAGGTCGTACAGCACGCCTTCACGCAGGGCGCCATCGCAGTGGTCCATGCGTTGCAGTTCGAGGGCGTCGAAGATCGCTTCGAGAATCGCCAGGCCTGCCGGGAAGATGGTGCGGCGATCAGGCTTGATGCCATCGAAGTCGATTTTCTCGGCATCGCCCAGTTTGAACAGCTTGCGCTTGAGCCACGCGAGACCTTCGGCGTTGACCTCGCCGGTGCCATGGCCGCCGGCCTTCAGCGCCAGGCCGATGGCACGGATGGTGCCGGATGAGCCGATGGCCTCATCCCAGGTCAGGCGGTGCAGGGCGTGCTCGATGCTCATGATCTCCAGTCGCGCGGCCGTGTAGGCCTGGGCATAGCGTGCCGGAGTGATCTTGCCGTCCTTGAAATAGCGCTGGGTAAAGCTGACGCAGCCCATTTGCAGGCTCTCGCGCAGCAGCGGCTCGAAACGCTGGCCGATAATGAACTCGGTACTGCCACCGCCGATATCCGCCACCAGGCGCTTGCCAGGCGTGTCAGCCAGGGTGTGGGAGACACCCAGGTAGATCAGGCGTGCTTCTTCACGGCCGGAAATGACTTCTACCGGGTGGCCGAGGATTTCCTCGGCGCGGCGGATGAATTCACCGCGGTTGCGCGCTTCACGCAGGGCGTTGGTCCCAACGATTCGCACGGCGCCCAAAGGCATGCCATTGATCAGTTGGGCAAAGCGCTTGAGGCAATCGAGCCCGCGTTGCATGGATTCTTCATTGAGCTGGCGCTCGTCGTCGATCCCGGCAGCCAGTTGTACTTTTTCGCCGAGCCGCTCGAGGATGCGGATTTCGCCGTTCTGGGCCTTGGCCACGACCATGTGAAAGCTGTTGGAGCCCAGGTCGATGGCGGCGATCAGGGACAGATTCTTGGCTTGGGATTGCGGCATGGTTTGGGGGTCTCGGTCGATAACCTCACCATCGTGCCACGATCGACCGCTGGCGCCAACGCGTTGTGCTTCAGTAATTTTCCTGAGGCTGTCTGTGGGGAATTCCTTTAGTAAAGGTAGGGCGGTTTTATAAGTGCGTGCCGACTAAGTTCTTCGACGTTGTAGTGTGTTTTTATTATCGGCGGTCATAAGGTGGTTTGTGAAATTTCCGACAGTGAGTGATTCGATATCTCCTTCGTTATTTTATTTGGAACTACATTGTGGTCGGTCTAATGGAAGGTGTTTGTTTTTATCATTCCCACAGTTATTGTCGTGTTATCTGATTCTTTAATGAAGTGCCAAAGCGACACACTGTCATCCGGCAATTCTGCCGAGGTGGCATTTATTTATCGTTGTGCACGTCCCGGAAGATAAATCGTTGGGCGATGGAGTCGCCAAGACACAAATAAAGAACACCTGATAACTTTTTTAGTGACAGGATGAACATGAAAAAAATTGTTGGCTTGACTCTCGGTATTGCGTGCCTGGCTGCGGCCTTAACTGCCCAGGCGACTACCAATACCAGCGCCCAGTTGGTCGTCAGGGGGACGATCACACCGGCAGCCTGTAACCTCAGCCTGGCCGGCAGCGGTATCATCGATTACGGCACGATTCGTTCGGGCGAATTGTCCCAGACTGCATTCAATCCGCGCGAAGAGAGGAGCACTTCCCTGATCGTCAATTGTGGCACGACGCCTGCCAGGTTCGGCATCACCTTTACCGATCTGCAAGCAGGCAGCAAGGTGCCGGGCATCCTGGGTGCCGGCTTTACTGAAGCGCAGAATTTCGGGTTGGGGGCTGTAGGCGCCCGTCGCACCGGTGGCTATTCGGTCACCCTCAGGGATCTGCGATCGTCCAGCATAGCGCTGTATCCGATCATGCGTATCGGCGCTGGCGCCTGGAATAACAGCGATGGCAAGGTTGCCCAATCGCCCGCCCAGTACTCCTGGCGCAACGGCGCTACCTTTACACCCACCGCCGTTAACCAATTGACGGGCACACTTGCAGTCAAGGCTGTCATCAACCGAGCCCAGGACCTGGACCTGAGTCGAGACGTCTCTATTGATGGGCGCGCCACGCTTGTATTGAGTTACATCTAAGTAACGTTAAACAGCCAGCCAAGAAGCTTATTGTTTCTTGTTGGCTGTTTTTCTGTGGGCGCTTGACGGCCAATGGTCAACTTTATTAGTTGCGGGGAATATAGAGTGCGTGGTTTTTTAGTGATGTGCAGTGCGCTATTGCGGGGTGCAAGCATTTGCCTGTTGTTTACCACTGCTGCTGTGGCGGATGGCATGTATCCGGAAACAACTATGGTGGTGCTTTATGAGGAAGACGGCGAAGCCACAATCAACATCAAAAATACCGATGCAGGGCCGGCGCTGCTTCATTCGGTCGTGGAGAACGTGCCGGAGGACCTGGAGCCGCTATTGATCGTCACACCGCCCATCGCTCGTGTGGAGGCGGGCGACACGCAACTGGTGCGGTTCATCGCCACCTTGAAGGCGCCGCTTAAGACCCAACGGCTCAAGCGCGTGTCCTTCGAAGGTATTCCCCAAGCGCGCGCGGCGCAGGGGGCGACCATCGGTATCACCCTTCGACAGAATTTGCCGCTGATCCTGCACCCACAAGGCTTGCCTCGGCACCACACGCCTTGGGAATTGCTGAAGTGGAAGCGGGCGGGAGAACGTCTCACCGTCCATAACGACAGTGCCTATGTCGTGCGTCTGGCGCCGGATGTGCAAGTGTTTCCACAGGGTGTTCCGGCCATATTGCCGCGCACCTACATATTGCCGGGTGAGGTGCTGGCGGCAGAGGTCGGCAGTCCCTTGGGCAGCGTGACCGAGGTCGAGATACAGCCGGCGACGGTCTACGGGTTTACGGTCGACCACTACCGGGCTCCGATCGTTACCGACGGGGGGTGACCGACTCATGTCGAACCCTTCGAGTCAAAGCATCGCAGCGTATTTTTGGCCCTGCAGACCCACCCTGATCATAGGGTTTGCGACCCTGTGGAGTCTGCCCGTTCTTGTGTCGGCACTGGAGCTCGGGGAGGGTTTCGACCTCGCGTCACTCACCGCCCACGGTATCGACCCGAAGGTCTCCGACTACTTTCGCAACGCGGCGCGCTTTCGCGAAGGCGTCCAGGTGGTGGGGTTGCGGGTCAATGGAAACCCGCTGGGGCTGGTGGATGCACGCTTCGATCACGAGGGCCGCTTGTGCTTCACCCCGGGGTTACTGGAGAAAGCGGGGTTAGTGACGCCCGGCACCATCATTCAGGAAGGCGCTACGCCCGATCAGTCTTGCCATGATTTCTTGGGGGCATTTCCGACGACGATGGTGAAGCTGCGTCCCGGCACGGACGAGGTGACGCTGGTGGTGCCCACCCAGTCATTGCGTGATCCCCAGTGGGACGCCGGGCATTTTTCCAAAGGCGGGGCAGCGGCGTTGTTCAACTACGACGTGCTGGGTTTCGACAGCCGTTCGCGCAGCGCGCCCAGCCGGTTCGTTTCGGCTTATACCGAGGCAGGCTTCAACCTTGAGGACTGGATTGTTCGCAGTCGTCAATTCTATGTGTCCGATAACGGCAAGGCCCGTACCGAGCATGTATACGCCTATGCACAGCGGGACATTGCCGCGCTGCAATCGACTTTCCAGGTGGGGCAGATATCCAGCCATAACCCGCTGTTTGGTGGCGTCCAGTTATCTGGCCTGCAGTTTTTCCCCGATGGTCAATCACGCGTCGCTGTGGGCAGCAACAATGCCGTGGTCGAAGGGCTTGCCCAGAGCCAATCACGGATCGAAGTTCGCCAGTCCGGCGTGTTGATTCACAGCACGCTGGTGCCTGAAGGTCCCTTCCGGCTAACGGGATTGCCATTGCTCAATGGCACCAGTGACCTGGAGGTCAGCGTGATCGACGTGCGGGGTGCCAGGCGCAGCTTTGTGGTGCCGGCGGCCTCGTTTGCGGGGGCTGCCCCGGCGGCACCGGGTTACTATTTCTCGGTTGGCAAGCTGCGCAAGAGTGCGGGTGAAGAGGGGCCGTCACCGGTGGTCGCCATGGGGAGCGGCACCTGGGGTTTGGGGCGCAACTCGTCTGCGGGCTTTGGCTTGTTGAGTACGGATGAATACTGGTCGGCAGGTGGCACTCTGAGCAGTGTGTTTTTCCAGCGAGTTTCTGTGGCTGCGCGGCAAAACCTTTCCCGAGACGGCAAAAGTGCAGTGTCCGGGGCGCGCAGCAGCGTGTCTGTCAGCAGCCCGGTCTACGCCAATATCGACGTCAACCTCAGCGCAACCAGCCAAACCCGGGGGTATCGTGAGGTGCTTGAGGCCGGCCGCTCATACACGGCCGATGAATTGGGTTCGCGCTTCAAAAACCAATACACGGCAAGCCTGAGCTGGGCCGATCCCACGCTGGGCGTATTTTCTGCGGGCTATACCCACGGGTCTCAATTTGACGGCCGAACGACCGAGCATGTGTCTGCCTCCTGGAACAAGTCATTCAGCCACGCCGATGTCGCGTTGATTGCGGATTCGCAGGTGGGCGGTTCTCGGATGGGCCGTGATGCCACGCTTGCCGGCGAGCGAAATGAAAGAGCTGTGGAGCATGACCTGTCCTTGCGTCTGCAGGTCAGTGTGCCCCTTGGGCGAGATCGTCGGCTTAATAGCTACGCCAGCCGGCGCGGGGACCGATTCACCGCTGGCACAGCGCTTAGCGAGCGGGTCAACGAGTCTGTGAATTACGAAGTGGGGGTCGAGCGCGACCTCAATGCCCGAGAGCAATCGGTGCGTGGCAATGTGGATCTATTGCCGCGTTATACCCGCGTTGGCCTGGGTGTCAGCCGTGACCCCCTGGGCACCAGCTACACAGGGCAGTTGCAGGGCGGCGTGGTGGCTCACGCGGGTGGCCTGACGTTCTCACCGTATGCCGTGCAAGACACGTTCGGCATCGTCTCGGTAGGGCAGATCGGCGCGGCAAAAGTCGAGACGCCCCAAGGCCCTGTGTGGACGGACTACCGCGGGCAAGCGGTGATCGCAGGCTTGCCGGCCTACACCAACAGCCGAGTCGAGGTGCAAACCCAGTCCTTGCCCAAACGCGTCGACCTGAAAAACGGCACCCAGATGCTCACCGCAGGCCGTGGGTCCTTCAATGCCGTGAATTTCGATGTGGTGAACGTGCGCCGCATGTTGCTTACCGCGCATGATCAGCACGGCCGGCCATTGCCTCAAGGCGCCACGGTATTCGGCAAGGGTGATCGCTTCCTGACCAGCGTGGTGGGTGACGGCATGATTTTCCTCAACGACGTCGATGAGGCGCAAAGCCTGCGGGTTTCATTGCCTGACTCTTCCAGCTGCGTGTTGCGTATTGATCTTGAGACCCAACCAGATAATGACAAATTCTATGCAACGACCTCGGCGGTGTGCCATGGCCGTTAAGTTTGAAAGGCTGCGTTTGGTGTTGCTCTGCACGGTACTGGCAGCACCTGACGTCCTCGCCGACAACTGTCGGTTATCGGTGAGCCAGCCACGCATCGACTATGGCGCCATCCGCACAGAGGCGCGTGTTGAAAGGGCCGCCTTGGTGCTTGCGACTCGTAGGTTGCGCGTGAACGTTTTTTGCACTGAGCCTGCAGCAATGGCATTGCGGTTTGTTGGTGTTGCAGCAGATGGGCAGGGGTTTGTGTTGGGACGCCAAGGGCGATTTCGCTTGAGCCTCAAACACGCCCAAGTGGATGGGCGGGCTGTGGAGTGGGCGGCGAGCGACTTGGCCGGCGAGCCTGCCAGCGGGCAATTGCTGCCCGGCCAGACCTTGGTGGCGCGGGCGGCAGGGTTACCGATAGCAGGGCGCCGGCTGACAGCCCAGGTCGATATCGACACCGAACTGCCCGCTGAGGCCTTGGAGGTACGCGACGAGACGCACCTTGAGGGGCACGGCCGTTTCGAACTGATCAGCCCGGCTGTTCCACCGAACCAATGAAGTTGGCGAACTCGGGTGTCTTGGGGTTGGCGAACAGTGTTTTGGGGTCGCCTACTTCATGCACCTTGCCTTGGTGCATAAACACCAGTTTGTCCCCGACTTCCCGGGCAAAGCGCATTTCGTGGGTCACCATGATCAAGGTCATGCCGTCCTTGGCCAGTTGGCGCACGACGCTGAGCACTTCATTGACCAACTCCGGGTCCAGGGCGGAGGTTATTTCGTCGCACAGCAGCACTTTGGGCGACATGGCCAATGCCCGCGCAATGGCGACGCGCTGCTGTTGCCCGCCGGACAGGCGATCAGGGAAAGCGTCGAACTTCTCGCCCAGCCCGACTCGCTCCAGCATCTGCCTGGCAAGCTGTGCGGCTTTGGCCTTGGGGACTTTCTGCACCACTTGTGGTGCGAGCATGACGTTTTCGCCCACGGTCAGGTGCGGGAACAAGTTGAACTGCTGGAACACCATGCCGACTTTCTGCCGCAAACTGCGCAGGTCGGCGCGGGCGGCGTCGAGGTATTCGCCATCGACCTCGATCACGCCATCATTGATCGACTCCAGGCCATTGAGGGTACGCAGCAAGGTTGATTTGCCCGAGCCGCTGCGGCCGATGATCGCCACCACCTGGCCTTCTTCAACCGTCAGGTCGATGCCCTTGAGTACATGGTGATCGCCGTAATACTTATGCAGGGCGGAAATTCTAAGCAGAGGCATGCAGTCTCCTTTCCAGATAGCGCGCACTGAGGGACAAGGGGTAGCAGAGCAGGAAGTAACCGAGGGCCACCAAGCCATAGACCATAAAGGGCTCGAAGGTGGCGTTGGCGAGCATGCCGCCGGTTTTGGTCAGTTCGGTAAAACCGATGATCGAGGTCACGGCGGTGCCTTTGACCACTTGCACCGAGAAGCCAACCGTAGGTGCTACGGCAATCCGCAGGGCCTGGGGCAGAATCACGTAACGCAGTTGTTCAAGCGGGTTAAGGGCCAGGCTGGCCGACGCTTCCCACTGCCCGTGGGCGATGGACTCGACGCAGCCGCGCCAGATCTCGGCCAGGTAGGCACTGGTAAACAAAGTCAGGGCAATCGCCGCTGCCAGCCAGGGCGAGATATCCACCCCCAGCAGGGCAATGCCGAAAAACACCAGAAACAGCTGCATCAACAGCGGCGTACCCTGAAACAGTTCAATGTAGGTGCGCGCGACATGGCGCGGGAAGGCTTTGCGGCTGATGCGCATCGTCATCACCAGCAAGCCGATCAGGCCACCGCCGACAAAGGCCACCAGCGACAGCAACAGGGTCCATTGCAGGCCGACAGCCAGGTTGCGCACGATGTCCCAGAACGAAAAATCACTCATCGGCTGTTCCTCATCACAAACCGTCGGCCAATCCAGTTGAGCAACTGGCGAATCATCAGCGCCATGCACAGGTACACCAGGGTGGTCAGTGCGTAGGTTTCAAAGGCGCGGAAGTTACGTGACTGAATGAAGTTGGCGGCAAAGCTCAGCTCTTCGGTGGCGATTTGCGAACACACCGCCGAACCCAGCATCACGATGATGATCTGGCTGCTCAGGGCCGGCCACACCTTGCCCAGAGCGGGCAGCAGCACCACATGGCGGAACGCTTCAAAACGCGTCATCGCTAATGCTGCCGCCGCTTCCAGCTGACCACGAGGGATCGCCTGGATGCCGGCCCGGATGATCTCGGTGGAGTAAGCCCCCAGGTTGATGACCATCGCCAGCACGGCCGCTTGCCACTCGGTGATTTTCAGCCCCAGTGACGGCAAGCCGAAAAAGATGAAAAACAACTGCACCAGAAACGGCGTGTTGCGGATCAACTCGACATACACGCCGAAGAACCAGGCGAACGGCTGGATCTTCCACGCCCGCACCACGGCACCGACGGTGCCCAGGGCAACCCCCAGAATCGCGCCGATGGCCGTCAGTTCAAGCGTGAACAAGGCGCCGCGCAACAGCAGGTCGGTATTGGCCAGTACAGGCACAAAGTCGAATTGATAGGCCATGAATCAGCTCCGTCGCGTCAAAGGTCGGCGGGCAGCGGCTCTTTGAGCCACTGCATCGCGTTCTTTTCCAGGCTGCCGTCGGCCTTGGCCGCCACCAGAATCTGGTTAACCTTCTCCAGCAATGCCGGCTCGTTCTTGTTCACGCCCACGTAGACCGGCGAGTCCTTGAGTTTCACTTTCAGGGCCGGTACACGTTTGGGGTTGCGCTCGCTGATCGCCACCATCACGACGTTGCCGCTGGCAATCAGGTCGACCTGGCCAGCCAGGTAGGCGGCGATGGTCGAGTTGTTGTCTTCGAAACGCTTGATGGTCGCTTCTTTGGGCGCCACGGCGGTCAGCTCGATGTCTTCGATGGCGCCGCGCGTCACGCTGATGGTTTTGCCCTTGAGGTCGTCGGTGGTGCTGATGGCTGCGTCAGGCGGACCGAACACCGCCAGGTAGAACGGCGCGTAAGCCCTGGAGAAGTCGATGACCTTTTCCCGCTCGGGGTTCTTGCCCAGGCTGGAAATCACCAGGTCGACCTTGCCGGTGGTAAGGAACGGGATGCGGTTGGTGCTGTTGACCGGCGTCAACTCCAGCTTGACCTTGAGTTGGTCGGCCAGCAGCTTGGCGGTGTCGATGTCCAGGCCGCGAGGTTTCATGTCAGGGCCGACCGAGCCGAATGGCGGGAAGTCTTGAGGGACGGCGACCTTCAGGGTGCCCCGGGCGACGATATCCTCCAGACCATTGGCCTGGGCGGGTGCCTGGCTCAGCATCAGGCTGGCAAACAGGGCAGTGAGCAGGGCGCTGTAGCGCTTGGTCATGGCAACTCTCCGAAAAGGGCGAAGGGGTTTTCTGAGTTTGCTCAGTGCACAGCCCATGCCATCACCTCTCTGATCGTCTGTAACGCTGGAATTTGTTGAGGTTCGGTGGTCTTACTGGTCTGAACAGTGATGGCGCTTTTCGCACCTTTTTCGAGCGTCGACAAAACCGCGCGAGCCCCTTTGGGGCGTGGCTTGCCGACGGGCGCGAATAGCTTTACAACTAGCCGCTCAGTTGTCTGGAACCTTGAGTTTTTTATGAATTCCATCGCCCAAGCCGTACCGGAAGCGGCCCTGCAGGCCATCCGCAAACTGATCAAGGAACAGGGCTTCGCAGCGGGCGATGCATTGCCGTCCCAGCGCGACCTGGCGGTGCAGTTGGGCGTGAGCCGGGCGTCGTTGCGCGAGGCTTTGTCGTCCTTGAGTGCCTTGGGTGTGGTCAGTGTGCAGCCCGGCAAAGGCGTGTTTGTGCAGGCGGCGGAAGATCCGCCGGGGTTTGCCTGGCCCTTTGCAGCCCAGGCCTCGCCGCTGGATATCTTCCAGTTGCGCTATGCCCTGGAAGGATTTGCAGCGGGGTTGGCGGCGGTGACGCTGACTATCGATGAGTTGGACCGCCTGCAAGACAATGTCGAGGCAATGCGTAAGGTATTGAAGGCCGGCGACTTTGAAACCGCCGCCCGGCTGGACTTCGAATTTCACCAACGGATTCTGTTGGCCAGCGGTAACCAGGCGATGGTGAGCATTTTGAGTGCCAGCGCCGAGGTGTTCCTGGAGAGTCAGAAACTACCGTTCATCCGACCGGAGCGGGCCATGGAAACGTGGCAGGAGCATCGCAAGATCCTGCGTGCACTGGCCCGGCGTTCCAGTGCGGCGGCGCAGAAAACCATGCAGGAACACGTACGCAATGCGGCATTGCGCACGGGCATAGCGTTCGTGACGCCCGTAACGCCCTGAGTTGCTATACCCAAACTCATGCATCGTCATAGCAAGAGTCAATCAGAGGCGGCTTCCTGAACGAGGGAAGGGCGGCTATGATGGGCAACGTTTTTTTTGCTTACAATCCGGAGACATCCATGAGCAACGATCTTATCAAGCACGTCACCGACGCGACCTTTGAGGCCGAAGTACTCAAGGCTGCTGGCCCGGTGCTGGTTGACTATTGGGCTGAATGGTGCGGCCCTTGCAAAATGATCGCTCCTGTCCTGGACGACATTGCAACGACCTACGAAGGCAAACTGACCATTGCCAAACTGAACATCGACGACAACCAGGAAACCCCGGCCAAGCACGGCGTGCGCGGTATCCCGACCTTGATGCTGTTCAAGAACGGTAACGTCGAGGCCACTAAAGTGGGCGCGCTGTCGAAGTCGCAACTGCAAGCTTTCCTCGACGCGAACATCTAAGCGTCGTCAAAAAAGCCCCGCAAATCGCGGGGCTTTTTCGTGAAACAGGGCTAGACGCTCCGAAACTCAGGTGGTACATTCGGCCCCGCACTGGTTTCTCCACTGCCCCCTGCAAGCCGTC
>PJQF01000223.1_pt1 | contig 26057 bp, 25 predicted proteins | sample 1503741 | NCBI WGS metagenome assembly PJQF01 (sample SAMN07775949, study PRJNA414020) | Biofilm metagenome, whole genome shotgun sequencing project. | isolation source: biomolecule (vanillin) treated reverse osmosis membrane biofilm | place: India: Nagpur | collected 2017-03-21 | reverse complement strand
GGTAAGCAGTCATTTCGACTGTTTCCCTTGGGAACGGGGCGCACTTTAATGGGAGGAGAGTTACGTGTCAACAGTGGATCTGAAAAAATTTCTGCTGTACTTACAGATACTTGCGGAACAAGCACGACATACCACGGCTCTTCGGGGTATTCCGGGGTGAGTTTTTCGCCCACGCCCTCGGCAAAAGCCGCGTGCCCACGCACGAAAACCGGGACGTCGGCGCCCAGTGTCAGGCCCAGCGTGGCCAGGCGATCGAGGTCCCAACCCAGTTGCCATAAGTGATTCAGGCCGAGCAGCGTGGTCGCGGCATTTGAACTGCCGCCACCGATACCGCCGCCCATAGGCAAAATTTTATCGATCCAGATGTCGATGCCGAGCGCGCAACCGGATTGCTCCTGAAGTTTTTTCGCGGCTCTCACAATCAGATTGCTGTCGTGGGGCACGCCGTCGAATTCGGTGTGCAATTTGATCGCGCCATCGTCGCGTATGGCGAAGGTCAACTCATCGCCGTAGTCGAGAAACTGAAACAGCGTCTGCAGCTCGTGGTAGCCGTCTTCACGGCGACCCAGAATGTGCAGCATCAAATTGAGTTTGGCCGGGGAGGGCAGGGTCAAGGTGGTGGCGGTCACGTTATTGCCCCAGCTTGCGCGGTTGCCATTCCTTGATCACCAGCGTGACGTCAAGGTCGGTGCCATGCAGTTTGATGCGCTCGGGCAGCCAGTAGGCGCCCTGTTGCACGTAGCTGAGGTATTCAACCTGCCAGCCATCCTGCTCCAGCGTGGCCAGGCGACTGTCGCCGTTGAGGCTCAGCCGGCTCTTGCTGTCCGGTGCGGGCAACCCGCGCACCCACCAGACCAGATGGGATACCGGCAATTTCCAGCCCATCTGTTCTTCCAGCAAGGCTTCCGGCGTGGTCGCTTCATAGCGCCCCTGGTTCGCGACTTCAAGGCTCACTTGCCCGGGTCGACCGGTCAGGCGCGCCGCGCCTCGGCCAAGCGGCCCTGACAGGCGAATGTCGTAATAGTCCTGGCGCTGCAGCCAGAACAATGTGCCGCTGCCGGAATCTTTCGGCGCGCGAACCCCGACCTTGCCATCGATCTGCCAGCCGTCGATGCTGCTGAGCTGCTCTTTGTGCTGTTTCCATTGCGCCGGGTTGCCCTGGCCTTCAACGGATTCACGGCTGCCTATGCCCGCGCAACCGGCGAGCAGGGCGATAAAACTGAAAACAATAACGTGGCGCAAAAACATAAGTTTAAAGGGTCTCGGATCCGGTCAGGCGCTTGATGGTGCCGCGCAGGATGGGGCTTTCGGGTTGTTCCTTGAGGAATTTTTCCCAGATTTGTCGTGCTTCGCGCTGTTTGCCATTGGCCCAGAGCACTTCGCCCAAGTGGGCGGCGACTTCCTGATCGGGGAAGCGCTCGAGTGCCTGGCGCAACAAGCGCTCGGCCTCGTCCAGGTTGCCCAGCCGGTAATTGACCCAGCCCAGGCTGTCGAGCACGGCAGGGTCTTCCGGGTTGAGCTTATGGGCTTGCTCGATCAGCACCTTGGCTTCGGCGTACCGCGTCGTACGGTCAGACAGGGTGTAACCCAGGGCGTTCAGCGCCATGGCGTTGTCCGGATCGCGCTTGATGATCAGGCGCAGGTCTTTCTCCATTTGCGCCAGGTCATTGCGTTTTTCCGCCTGCATGGCGCGGGTGTACAACAGGTTCAAGTCGTCCGGGTATTGCAGCAACGCTTGTTGCAGCAACTTCCAGGCGCGTTCGCCCTGTTTGTTGGCTGACAAGGTTTCGGCCTGGATCAGGTACAACTGAATGGCGTAGTCAGGTTCGGCGTCGCGTGCTGCCGCCAGGCGTTTTTCCGCCTCGTCGGTGCGGCCGTTGCTCATCAGAATGTCGGCCTGGCGCAGTTGGGCCGGCAGATAGTCATTGCCGGGGCCGACCTGGGCGTATTCGAGCAGGGCTGCCTGCGGGTCGTTGCGCTCTTCAGCGATACGGCCGAGGTTGAGATGCGCGGAGTCGACATGGCTTTCGCGCTGGATCAGTTCCTCAAGGTAACCCTTGGCCTCGTCCCAGGCCTTGGCTTCCAGGCATACCAGTGCCAGCGAGTAGCGCAATTCATCGTCGTCCGGGTATTGCTGGACCAGGTTGGCGAACTGCACTTTGGCGTCCTCCATACGGTCCTGCTCAACCAGCATGCGCGCATACGTCAGGCGCAGGCGCTTGTCGTCCGGGTACTTTTTGATGCTTTTTTCCAGCAGCGGAATCGCTTCCTTGCCGCGATTGAGGTTCTGCAGCAGGCGTGCGCGCAGCAAAATCGGGGCGATCTCGCCGTCTTCCGGCGGGTTCTGCTCCAGCAGCTTCAGCGCGGCGTCGGCTTCGTCATCCTGTTGCAGCAGCAACGCCTTGCCGAAAATCAGCTGGCTGTTCTTCGGATGCTTTTGCAGCAGGCGGTCAAAACTCTTCATCAGGCCATTGCGGGTGTCCTGGTCGGTGTCGGCCGCCGACAGCGCGAGAAAGTCGAAATGCGTGTCGCCCTTGCCCTGCAGGACTTTCTCCATATAGACCATGGAGTCGTCGTAACGCCCGGCGCGCGCCAGTTGCACAGCGGCTGCGCGTTGCGCTTCCAGATCCTGCGGTGCGTTTTTCGCCCAGATCAGCGACGTGTCCAGCGCGGCCTGGTCAGCACCCAGGTATTCGGCGATGCGAAATGCACGCTCCGAAATGCCGGGGTCCTGGGTATTGATGGCCTGGGTCACGTAGTTATCCAGGGCAATGTCGAAACGATTGCGCTGGCCGGCGAGTTCCGCCGTCAGCAAGCTGTAGATCGTTTCTTCACTGAACGAGGAATAAACCTTGGGCTTTTCAGGGGCGGGGGTGCTGTCTTCCACCGGCGGCGTACCGTCCGGCGACACGGGGGCCAAGGCCTGGCAGCCGCTGAGGAAGACAAAAGCAAGGAGCAACGCGGAAGATCTATTCATATAGGAAGAGGACGACTAACCTGCGGTCGGATCATCATGACACAAGCCTTCGGCCAAACATAACCGAGTCTCAATGCAAGCCTTTATAGGCATAACGAATTAGGACAATAGACGACGGTGGTTGTTCTGGATCTTTCGAAGTAGGACAATTGTCGGCTTCCCGACATCATCAGCGATATTGAATGGCCTTCCTTGCACTCGGTATTAACCACAAGACTGCTTCTGTAGACGTGCGCGAGCGCGTGGCGTTTACGCCCGAGCAGTTGGTTGAGGCCTTGCAGCAGCTCTGCCGGCTCACCGACAGCCGCGAAGCTGCGATCCTTTCGACCTGCAATCGCAGTGAGCTTTATATAGAGCAGGAACATCTTTCAGCGGATGTGGTGCTGCGCTGGCTGGCCGATTATCACCATTTGGACCTCGACGACCTGCGCGCCAGCGCGTATGTGCACGAAGAGGATGCGGCAGTTCGTCACATGATGCGCGTTGCCTCAGGGCTCGACTCGCTGGTGTTGGGCGAACCGCAGATCCTTGGCCAGATGAAATCTGCCTACGCCGTGGCCCGCGAGGCCGGAACCGTGGGCCCGTTGTTGGGCCGGCTGTTCCAGGCCACGTTCAATTCCGCCAAGCAAGTGCGCACCGACACCGCCATCGGTGAAAACCCGGTGTCCGTGGCGTTTGCCGCTGTCAGCCTGGCCAAACAGATTTTCAGCGACTTGCAGCGCAGCCAGGCGCTGCTGATCGGTGCCGGTGAAACCATTACTTTGGTCGCCCGCCACCTGCATGACCTCGGTGTGAAGCGTATTGTGGTGGCCAACCGCACCCTGGAGCGTGCCAGCATCCTCGCCGAACAGTTCGGTGCGCATGCCGTGCTGCTCTCGGACATCCCGGCCGAACTGGTGCGCAGCGATATCGTCATCAGCTCCACCGCCAGTCAGTTGCCGATCCTTGGCAAAGGCGCGGTCGAGAGTGCGTTGAAGTTGCGCAAGCACAAGCCGATTTTCATGGTGGATATTGCCGTTCCCCGCGATATCGAGCCAGAAGTCGGCGAGTTGGACGACGTTTACCTCTATAGCGTCGACGATTTGCACGAAGTGGTCGCCGAAAACCTCAAGAGTCGCCAGGGCGCTGCCCAGGCCGCCGAGGAAATGGTCAGCACCGGCGCCGAAGACTTCATGGTGCGCCTGCGTGAACTGGCGGCAGTCGACGTGCTCAAGGCTTATCGTCAGCAAGGTGAACGCCTGCGTGATGAGGAATTGGTCAAGGCCCAGCGTTTGCTGGCCAACGGCAGCAGCGCCGAAGAGGTGCTGATGCAATTGGCGCGTGGCTTGACCAACAAGTTGCTCCACGCCCCCAGCGTTCAGTTGAAAAAGCTTACTGCCGAAGGCCGCCTCGATGCGCTGGCCATGGCCCAGGAACTCTTTGCCCTCGGTGAGGGCGCGTCAGATAGCTCTTCGGATAAAAAACCGCAATGAAAGCGTCACTGCTCAATAAACTGGACGTGCTCCAGGACCGTTTCGAAGAACTGACCGCCTTGCTCGGCGATGGCGAGGTCATCTCCGATCAGACCAAGTTCCGCGCCTATTCCAAGGAATACGCCGAAGTTGAGCCGATTGTGGCCACCTACAAAAACCTCATGAAGGTGCAAGGCGACCTCGAAGGCGCCCAGGCGCTGCTCAAGGACAGCGACCCGGACATGCGCGAAATGGCCGTGGAAGAAGTCCGTGAAGCCAAGGACAAACTGGCCGAGCTGGAAGGTGATCTGCAGCGCATGCTGTTGCCCAAGGACCCCAACGACGGGCGCAACGTGTTCCTCGAAATCCGCGCCGGCACCGGTGGCGACGAGGCGGCGATTTTCTCCGGCGACCTGTTCCGTATGTACTCGCGCTACGCCGAACGCCGTGGCTGGCGCGTCGAGATTCTGTCCGAGAACGAAGGCGAGCACGGTGGCTATAAAGAGGTGATCGCCCGAGTCGAAGGCGACAACGTCTACGGCAAATTGAAATTCGAATCCGGCGCGCACCGTGTGCAGCGGGTTCCGGCGACCGAATCCCAGGGCCGTATCCACACCTCGGCGTGCACCGTGGCCGTGTTGCCTGAGCCGGACGAGCAGGAAGCCATCGAGATCAACCCGGCGGACTTGCGCGTCGACACGTACCGCTCTTCGGGCGCCGGTGGTCAGCACGTCAACAAAACCGACTCGGCAATCCGAATTACTCACTTGCCGTCGGGCATCGTGGTGGAGTGCCAGGAAGAACGTTCCCAGCACAAGAACCGTGCGCGGGCCATGTCCTGGCTGTCGGCCAAGCTCAACGACCAGCAGACCAGCGCCGCTGCCAACGCAATTGCCAGCGAGCGTAAGTTGCTGGTGGGTTCGGGCGACCGCTCCGAGCGTATTCGGACCTACAACTTTGCCCAGGGCCGGGTCACCGACCACCGGGTCAACCTCACCCTTTATTCCCTCGACGAGATTCTCGCCGGTGGCGTTGATGCGGTGATCGAGCCCTTGCTCGCCGAATACCAGGCCGATCAATTGGCGGCGATAGGTGAATAAATGACCATCATTGCCAGCCTTCTGCGCGCCGCCGACCTGCCAGACTCGCCCACCGCGCGCCTGGATGTGGAATTGTTGCTGGCCGCCGCCCTGGGCAAGTCGCGCAGCTACCTGCACACCTGGCCGGAAAAGATCGTCAGCAGCGAAGATGCGCTGACCTTTGCCGACTACCTGCAACGTCGCCGTAGCGGTGAGCCGGTGGCGTATATCCTCGGCCAGCAAGGCTTCTGGAAGCTGGACCTGGAGGTGGCGCCTCATACGCTGATCCCGCGTCCGGACACCGAGCTGCTGGTGGAAGCCGCGTTGGAACTGTTGCCTGCCAACCCCTCCAGGGTGCTCGACCTGGGCACCGGCAGCGGCGCCATCGCCCTGGCCCTGGCCAGCGAACGCCCGGCCTGGCAGGTCACGGCGGTAGACCGCGTGCTGGAAGCCGTGGCCCTGGCCGAGCGCAATCGCCAGCGCCTGCACCTGAAGAACACCACGGTGTTGAACAGTCATTGGTTCAGCGCTCTGCAAGGCCAAACCTTCGACCTGATCATCAGCAACCCGCCGTACATTGCCGATAACGATCCCCATCTGGTGGCCGGTGACGTGCGTTTTGAGCCCGCCAGTGCCCTGGTGGCCGGCCCTGATGGCCTGGACGATTTGCGCTTGATCATCGCCCAATCCCCGGTCCACCTGAACGCCGGTGGTTGGTTGTTGCTTGAGCATGGCTATGATCAAGCGCCTGCCGTGCGTGACTTGTTACTGGGTGAAGGCTTTGAAAACGTACACAGCCGTATCGACCTCGGCGGCCACGAACGCATCACGCTGGGGCGTCGCCTGTGCTGAGCGATCAGGAGCTGTTGCGCTATAGCCGACAGATTCTGTTGCAACATGTCGACATCGAAGGCCAGTTGCGCCTGAAAAATGCCCGCGCGCTGATCGTCGGCCTTGGTGGGTTGGGCGCGCCAGTCGCGCTGTATCTGGCCGCCGCCGGCGTGGGCGAGTTGCACCTGGCGGACTTCGACACCGTCGACCTGACCAACCTGCAACGCCAGATCATTCACGACACGGACAGCGTTGGGCAGACCAAGGTCGATTCGGCCATGCGTCGTCTCACGGCGCTCAACCCAGGCGTCAAACTGCTCGCCCATCGCACCGCGCTGGATGCCGATTCACTGGCGGCGGCGGTGGGCGCCGTTGATGTGGTACTCGACTGCAGCGACAACTTCTCGACCCGCGAAGCCGTCAACGCCGCCTGTGTCGCTGCCGGCAAGCCATTGATCAGCGGCGCGGCGATTCGCCTGGAGGGGCAATTGTCGGTGTTCGACCCGCGTCGCGCCGAAAGCCCCTGTTACCACTGTTTATACGGGCACGGCAGCGACACTGAACTGACCTGCAGCGAGGCCGGCGTCGTCGGCCCATTGGTGGGCCTGGTCGGCAGCCTGCAAGCACTGGAAGCCTTGAAGTTGCTGGCCGGCTTCGGCGAGCCGTTGGTGGGGCGGCTGTTGCTGATTGATGCCCTGACCACACGTTTTCGCGAGTTGCGCGTCAAGCGCGACCCGGGTTGCAGCGTGTGTGGGACACACCATGGTTAAGGACGCGCCAATCGGTGTGTTCGATTCCGGCGTCGGCGGCCTGTCGGTGCTGGATGAAATCCAGCAGTTGCTGCCCCATGAGTCGCTGCTGTACGTGGCTGACGGCGGGAATATCCCGTATGGCGAAAAATCTCCGGCGTTCATTCTTGAGCGCTCCCGTATTGTCGCGAAGTTTTTCCGCGAACAGGGCGCCAAAGCCTTTGTGATTGCCTGTAATACCGCCACTGTCGCCGCCGTGGCCGATTTGCGCCAGGACTATCCCGACTGGCCGCTGGTGGGTATGGAGCCTGCGGTCAAGCCGGCGGCTGCCGCCACTCGCAGTGGTGTGGTCGGTGTACTCGCCACCACCGGCACCCTGCAAAGCGCCAAATTCGCCGCCTTGCTCGACCGTTTTGCCACCGATGTGCGGGTCATCACCCAACCGTGCCCGGGCCTGGTGGAGTTGATCGAAACCGGTGACCTCAAGAGTGCCGCCCTGCGCCAGATGTTGCAGGGCTATGTCGAGCCGTTGCTCAGCGCCGGTTGCGACACCATCATTCTCGGCTGCACCCATTACCCCTTCCTCAAGCCACTCCTGGCGCAGATGCTTCCCCCGAGCATCATTCTGATCGACACCGGTGCCGCCGTGGCCCGGCAGCTCAAGCGGCTGCTGGGGGAGCGTGACCTCCTGGCGTGTGCAAACCCTGAACCTGCACAGTTCTGGACCAGCGGCGACGTTGATCACCTAAGAAATATCCTACCGACACTATGGAAATCTCCTGGAGTTGTGCGTAATTTTGGCTGGTGAAAAATTCGTGAAAAATCGGGGTTAGACGCTGAACTTCTGACACCACGCCAGCTTCTATAGCGAGTTAGCCTGTACAAAACCATACAACTTTGTTCTCAAGGACTGTTTCTTATGAAGCGCTTGTTCTGTTTGGCTGCGATTGCGGCCGTGGTGGTAGGACACTCGGTTTCGGCCCAGGCGGCTGGCCTGGAATTGGGTGTGGGGAGCACCAGTGATTCGACCATGACCTATCGGCTTGGGCTGACGTCGGAGTGGGATAAAAGCTGGTGGCAGAGCGATACTGGCCGCCTGACTGGCTATTGGAGCGGCGCCTACACGTATTGGGATGGCGACAAGCGCGCGAGTGTCAGCAGCCTGTCTTTCTCGCCGGTGTTTGTGTACGAGTTTGCCGGCCAGTCGGTCAAACCCTATATCGAGGCGGGGATCGGCGTAGCCGTGTTCTCACGTACGCGGGTCGAAGACAACAACATCGGCCAGGCCTTTCAGTTCGAAGACCGCCTGGGCTTTGGTTTGCGCTTTGCCGGTGGGCATGAGGTGGGCATCCGCGCCACGCACTATTCCAACGCGGGTATCAGCAGCAATAACGACGGGGTAGAGAGCTACTCGCTGCACTACACGTTGCCGTTGTAATCCTGAGAACACCGCTCAAACCAAATGTGGGAGCTGGCTTGCCTGCGATGCAGGCGCCTCGGTCTATGCGTTGCACCGAGGTGATGCGATCGCGGGCAGGTCCAGCTCCCAGAGTCGATTGGCGCCACATCCAGGTTCAGCGGTAAGCCGTCGCAATCCCTTCGCGCTCGGTCAAACACTCCGGCGCGCCCATCTCGAACTCCCGACAGATCAGCGGCCGTCGCTCGTAAATCGTGCACATCATCGTGTCCCGATCCAGCGCCGCGCACCAGCCGTCGTCCAGGCGCAGCATCACTTCGCCGCCCCAATCGTCGGTATCGATATAACGCTCCGGCACGCCCGTGTCGGTGATCAGCATGACTTCCAGCTGGCAGCAACAGGCCGCGCACGTCGAGCAGGTGACGGCGGGTTCGGTGATTTGAGTGTGCGGGATGTTAGTCATAGGCGCGCAGTGTAAGGCAAGCGCGTCAACGGCGTGTGATTGCTCAGACGGACGTCAGTGCCCAAGTTGCCGTGCGATCCAATGCATCACGGGGAACAGGATTGCCCAGAGCAGGCCCAGGCCGAGCATGGTCGGCACAGTGCCGTAGCCGAAACTCACCCCGGCCAATTGGCTGCCGGCGTAATAAGACAACGGCCCGCCCACCGCACCTAATAAGCTGGCGCGCCACCAGGGCTGCGCGCTCCAGGCCAGGCAATGGCGCAGTGTGGTCGCCAGTAAGGCCCACAGCAATACCAGCCAAAAAGGTATCAGCGGCCCCGGAAAGCTGAAATGGAAGACGCCAAAGGTGCGCAGCGACGTGTCGATGACGGTGCCCAGCAGGGTCACGGCGAGGATCATTTGCCCCTCCGCAGACCACGCGCTTATCCACAGCAGGTGGATGGCCAGCACTGCGCCCGCGATCAGCAACCAACGGCTGTCACCGCCCAGTACGCAGGCAAACCAGCCGCACTGGAACAGCACGGCATTCGCCAGCCGTTTAAGCATTGAAACGCCCGAGCAAAGGCGGGTTGATCGCCGCCGGCTTGGCCAGCAGCAACTGCGCGGTACCGATTGTTCGCTCCATGAATCCGCCTTCGCAGTAGCACAAATAGAATTCCCACAAGCGCAGGAAGTATTCATCGTAGCCCAACTCTGTGAGGCGGCCATGGGCGCGACGAAAGTTCTCATGCCACAGGCGTAAGGTTTTCGCGTAGTGCAGGCCGAAGTCCTCCATGTGCAGCAGGTTCATGTCGGTGTCGCGGCTGACGATGTGCAACATGTTCTGCACACAGGGCAGGGCGCCACCGGGGAAAATATAGCGCTGGATGAAGTCGACGCTGTTCTTGGCCTGCTCGAAGCGCTGTTCACGAATAGTGATGGCTTGCAGCAGCATCAATCCGTCGCGCTTGAGCAAGTGCGCGCACTGTTTGAAGTAGGTCGGCAGGAAGCGATGGCCCACTGCTTCGATCATCTCGATGGAGACCAGCTTGTCATACTGGCCGGTCAGGTCGCGGTAGTCCTGCAATAACAGGGTCACCTGGTCCTTGAGCCCCAAGGCCGCGATGCGTTTTTCGGTGTAGGCAAACTGTTCTTTGGACAAGGTTGTGGTGGTGACTTTGCAGCCATAGTGCTGCGCCGCGTACAACGCCATGCTGCCCCAACCGGTACCGATTTCCAGCAAATGGTCAGTGGGTTTGAGCGCAAGCTTCTGGCAGATGCGTTCCAGCTTGTTCAGTTGCGCCTGTTCCAGGCTGTCGTCGGGGCTTAGAAATTGCGCGGCCGAATACATCATGGTCGGGTCGAGGAATTCTTCGAACAGGTCGTTGCCCAGGTCGTAGTGGGCGGCGATGTTTTTCTGTGAGCCCTTGCGTGTATTGCGGTTGAGCCAGTGCAGGCCTTGGGTGAACGGCCGTGCCAGGCGCGCCAGCCAACCTTCCATGGCGTCGAGCACCTCCAGGTTGCTCACCATCACGCGCACCACCGAGGTCAGGTCCGGCGTGGTCCAGTAACCGTGGATAAACGCCTCGCCGGCGCCTATCGAACCGTTGGCCGCCACCAGCCCCCATACCGCTGAATCGACGATCTGGATTTCCCCCAGCAGGTGCGCTTCGCGTGCGCCGAACACTTGGCGTTCGCCGTCCTCGATCACCACCAACTGGCCGTGGCGCAGTTGGCTGAGTTGGCGCAGCACAGCCTTGCGCAGCAGTGCGCTGGTCATGCCGTTGACGTTCAGGCGGTTGGTTTTGACCGATAAGCTAGGGGATTTCATGGCGGCGATCCTTGGTATACCCGACTGCGGTGCGAGAGGCGCCATCGGCGGCCTGATGGGAAAAAATCGGTGTTCGTTTGAGCAACAAGCGCATGGCCTGCCAGTAAATGGCGAGGCAGGTTTTGGCGGTCATCCACGGGAAGCGCCGCAGGTAGCGATGCAGGCTGGCGCGGTTAAGTGCTTCTTTGTGCAGGCTCAACGTGGCGTCGAAGACCTTCAAATCGCCCTGCCAATCGGCCATGTGCACGCCGAGTTTGGCGGCGGGTGGGCTGAAGCTCATGCGGTATTCCAGGTCGCGCGGCAAAAACGGCGAGACATGGAAGGCCTTGGCCACGGCGAAGTGCTGATGCTCATCCGCGCCGAGCGCCTGGGCCGGCAGCACGTAGTGATAGCGCTCGCGCCATGGAGTGTTGGTCACTTCACACAGGATCGCGGCCAGTTGGCCATCGGCCTCGAAACAGTAGAAGAAACTCACCGGGTTAAAAGCCAGGCCCCAACTGCGGGCCTGGGTCAGCAGGCAGATAACGCCCTGAGGTGTACGCCCCAGGGCCTTGCCGACTTCCTGGCGCACGGCATCGCTCAAGCTCATGCCGTGGCGGGTAAACTCACGCAGATAATCCTGCTGGCGAAAGCCGAAGGGCGCCAGCCAGCCGGTGCCGGCCAGTGGTGACAAACCGAGCACTTCGTCTTGTTCGCTTAAGTCCAGGTACAGCAGGCCGATGCGGTAGCGGAAGGCGTGGGCCTTGGGCGCAAACCGGCGATGGGCGATCCAGCCGCTGTACAAGGCGCTGTTCACAGGGTTTCTCCAAAGGCCTGGGCCACACGCAATGCGCTGACCACGCCGTCCTCGTGGAAACCATTGGCCCAGTAGGCACCGCAATAAAACGTATGGCGCGCGCCGTGCAATTCTTCCCAGCGCCCTTGGGCGTCCACAGCGGCGAGGCTGTATTGCGGGTGGGCGTAGGTGTAGCGCGCGAGGATTTTCAGCGGGTTGATCATCGGCGTCTGGTTCAGGCTGACGCAGAAGGTGGTGGCGCTGTCGATACCTTGCAGGATGTTCATGTCGTAGGTAACGGCGGCCTGTGTCTGCGCATCGCCGCTCAGCCGATAATTCCAGCTGGCCCAGGCCAGTTTGCGGTCCGGCAGCAGGCGTGTGTCGGTGTGCAGCACCACGTCATTGTCGGCATAGGGCAATGCGCCGAGGATCTCTTGTTCGGCCTGGCTCGGGTCGGCCAGCATGGCCAGGGCCTGATCGCTGTGACAGGCGAACACCACACGATCAAATGTTTCGCTGCCGGCAGGGCTGTGGATAACCACGCCGTCATCGGTGCGTTCTACTTTATGCACAGGACAATTGAGGCGGATCTGCTCGCGAAAACTGCGGGTCAGCGGCTCGATGTAGCTGCTGGAGCCGCCTTCGATCACGCACCACTGTGGGCGGTTGCTGATCGACAGCAAGCCGTGGTTCTTAAAGAACCGGACAAAGAATTGCAGCGGAAACCCCAGCATGTCAGCCAGGGACATCGACCAGATCGCCGCGCCCATCGGCACGATGTAATGCCGGATAAACCGTGGGCCGTAACCGCCGGCTTCAAGGTAGTCGCCGAGGGTCATCTGCGCGCTGATGCGTTGCTCTTGCAGGTCCAGCGGGGCCTGGCGGTTGAAGCGCAAAATGTCGCGCAACATGCCCCAGAACCCGGGCGACAGAATATTGCGCCGCTGGGCAAACAGGCTGTTGAGGTTGTTGCCGTTGTACTCGAACCCGGCATGCTGGTCACACACCGAAAAGCTCATCTCGGTGGGTTTGAACTTCACGCCGATCTGCCCAAGCAGGCGGATGAAGTTGGGGTAGGTCCAGTCGTTGAACACGATAAAGCCGGTGTCCACCGCATAGCGTTGGCCCTCGACGGTGACGTCGACCGTGTGGGTATGCCCGCCGATGCGCTCGCCCGCTTCGAACAGGGTGATGTCATGGCGACGGCTGAGCAGGTAGGCGCTGGTCAGCCCGGCGATACCGCTGCCGATAATGGCGATCTTCACAGTTTGTCCTTCTGCGGCGGAGGGCTGCGCAGCATGCGTTTGCCGATCATCAGCTGAACGCGGTTGGGCAGCTTCGACAGCGGCCACAGGGTGGCGATAAACAGGGCCGGAAAGGCGATTTCCAGCGGGCGTTTGCCCAGCTTGGCAACGATATGTTTCGCGGCCTTGTCGGCGGACCAGCTCAACGGCATCGGGAAATCGTTGCGTTCGGTCAATGGCGTGTCGACGAAGCCCGGGCTGATCACCGTGACGTCGATGTTCTCGGTCGACAGGCTGATGCGCAGCGATTCGAACAAGTAGCGCAGCCCGGCTTTGGACGCCCCATAGGCTTCGGCGCGTGGCATCGGCAGGTACGTCACAGCGCTGGCCACGCCCACCAGGTGCGGTGATTGCCCGACGCGTAACAGTGGCAGCGCGGCTTCGATGCAATAAGCGCTCGCCAGCAGGTTGGTGCGTACCACGTGCTCGACGATGGAGGCGTCAAACTGCCGGGCGTCCACGTATTCACAGGTGCCGGCGTTGAGGATCACCGTGTCCACTGAGCCCCAGACCACGCTGATGTGCTCGCCGATCTCGCGCACGGTCTGGCTGTTGGTCAGGTCGCCGGCCACCACCAGCACTTGCCCCGGATAACGTTGGGCGAGTGCTTCCAGCGGGCCTTTTGTGCGCGAGCTGAGGGCTACGTGGGCGCCGCTGTTGAGCAACTCCACGGCCAGTGAGGCACCGATGCCACTGCTGGCGCCGGTTAGCCAATATCGGCGGGGCGGTGTCAGGCTCATCCCATTCTCCTTTTCAGCCAACGCACTGCGGGGCCGAGTATTGGCAGGTGTTCATAGAGCAAGGCACCGGCATCGAAATAGTCACGATGGCGGTAGACCTTGTCGCGCCACATCAGGTGCGAGCAGCCTTCCACGCGTATCACCTCTGCGCGCTTCAGCCGTGGGTGGCTAAAACTCATTTTCCAGCGCAAATAGCCTTCGCCTTCGGCCACCTGGTCGAAGCCGTGAAAGTCGAAACGCAGCTGGCTGACATTGCTGTACAGCTCGGCGAAGTAGCGGTGTAGCGCGGGCAAGCCCTGCACTTCATGCAACGGGTCGGTAAAGGTGATGTCTTTGGCGTACAGGCTGTCGAGCAGGTGCAGGTTGTGCTTGTCCAGCGTCGCAAAGGCCTGGGCGAAGCGCGGCAGGAAGTCACTCATGTAAACCTCCGACGGCGTCGCGCGACGGCAGGCTGCGGAATGCGGCCAAGGCCCGTTCACGGGATTTCTTCAGGTCGACAATCGCGCGCGGGTAGTGCGCCACACCGAACAGGCCGCCGACGGCCTCAGGGTTGTGCACGTCCTTTTTATTCAGCGCGGCCAGTTCGGGCAGCCAGTGCTTGATGAACACGCCTTCACTGTCGAATTTTTCGGACTGGCTCAGCGGGCTGAAAATTCGGAAATAGGGCGCCGAGTCGGTGCCGGTGGATGAGCTCCACTGCCAGCCGCCGTTGTTGGCCGCCAGGTCGCCGTCGATCAGGTGGCGCATGAAAAAACGCTCGCCCTCGCGCCAGTCGATCAGCAGGTTCTTGGTCAGGAACATCGCTACGACCATGCGCAGGCGGTTGTGCATCCAGCCGGTTTCCAGCAATTGGCGCATGGCCGCGTCGATGATTGGCAGGCCGGTGCGCGCTTCCTGCCAGGCGGCGAGGTCTTCGGGCGCGTTGCGCCAGGCCACCGCTTCGGTTTCGGGGCGGAAGGCGCGGTGGCGCGAGACCCGTGGGTAGCCGACCAGGATATGTTTGTAGAACTCGCGCCAGAGCAGCTCGTTGATCCAGGTGATCGTGCCAACATCGCCACTTTCGAACTCGCCCTGGTTGGTCTGCAAGGCGGCATGCAGGCACTGTCGCGGCGAAACCACACCGGCAGCGAGGTAGGCGGAGAGTTGGCTGGTGCCGGGTTTGGCCGGGAAGTCGCGTTCGTCCTTGTAGTAGCTGATCTGTTGATCGGCAAAAGCGTCGAGGCGGCGCCTGGCTTCGTCTTCACCGGCGGGCCAGAGCGCGCGCAAGGTTTCGCTCGGCGGCTGGAACCCTTCCACCTGTGTGGGCACGGGGTCGCTTGTCAGGTGTGTTTTTGCCTGGGCTTTAGGCGTTGCGACCACGGGCGGCAGGGCGCTGTGCAGGCGGCTGTAGCAGACTTTGCGGAACTGGCTGAAAACCTGGAAGTAGGTGCCGGTTTTGGTCAACACGCTGCCGGGTTGGAAAAACAACTGGTCCAGATAACGGTGGAACGTCACGCCGTCGGTTTCCAGGGTTTGGGCGACGGCGGCATCGCGGCGGCTCTCGTGGATGCCGTATTCCTCGTTGACGTGCACCGACTCAATCGACAGTTCCCGGCACAGCGTGCTCAGCACGGCGGGGGCCTGGTCCCAGGTCGCGGCAGTGCGGATCAGCAAGGGAATGTTCAATGCGCCGAGCGCCCGGCTCAGGTGCTGCAGGTTGCGCAGCCAGAAGTCGACTTTGCACGGCGCATCATCGTGGGCCAGCCATTGTTCGGGGCTGATCAGGTACACGGCAACGACCGGGCCTCGCTGGCTTGCGGCGGCCAGGGCAGTGTTGTCGTTCAGGCGCAGGTCGGTGCGCAGCCAGATCAAATGCATTTAAAGAAGTCCACGCTGGATCAGTATCTGATGGGCCGACAACGGGTCCTCGGCCACGAACAATTCAGGGGTGTCACGGGTTAATACGGCTAACTCGGCCTGGTGGATGCATACCGTTGGTCCGGCAACCAAGGTTGGGCAACTGACGCCGCCCAGTAGTTTCACGAGTGAAGGCAGGTGCAGGGCCTTGCTCGAATACAGCAGCACGGCACGCGGTTGCAGGTGTTCCACGGCCAGTGCCAATTCACCCACCGGCAAAGGCCAGTCGAACACTTCCACTGGGCAATCGGCGCTGCTGGCGAGCCACGCGCTGAGCCACAGGTGCGGCTCCAGGGGCAGGTCGGAATGGTTGACCAACAGCAGTGGGGCGCCTTGCAGTTGGCGGTTGTTGTGGTAGATCCGCGCACCGAATTTGCTGCGTAGCCATGACAGGAAAAACACCCGCTCCATCTGCGCGCCGAATTGGCCCTGCCAGCGTTGTTCGAGTTCCTGCAGCAGCGGCAGCATCAATTGCTCACACAAGGTGCGTGGCGGGTAGAGCGCCATGGCCTGGTTGACCGCGTCATCGACCCGGCGCTCGGCCAAATCGCTGATCGCGGCTACCAGGTTCTGGCGCAACGCCTGCCATTCGTTTTCGACGGTGTCCGGGATGACTTGGGCGGAGTCGATAAGGTTTTTAACCTGGCTCACCGGTACGCCGCGGTTGAGCCAAGTGAGGATGGTGTGGATGCGTTGCACGTGTTCGGCGCTGAACAGCCGATGACCTTTGGGTGTGCGCTGGGGCACGATCAACCCGTAGCGGCGTTCCCAGGCGCGCAGGGTCACGGCGTTGACGCCGGTCTGGCGCGCCACTTCACGAATCGGCAGCCAGCCGTTCTGGAGGGCCTGGGCGATGTCTTCGCCAGGTTCGTCTTGCAGGGCAGCTTTCATGAGGTGCCTTTCATGGGTTAGATCGCATTACGCAGGCTGAGGTTTTCCGGGTGCGGTTGCAGGTAGGCCTGCTGCGCGATGTAGCGATCCGGGTGTTGGCGAAAGTGGTGTTTGAGCAGGGTAAGGGGCACCACCAGCGGCACGATGCCGTGGCGGTATTGGCCGATGACGGTTTGCATTTCCTGCTTGTCGTCGGCGCTGATGGCCTGCTTGAGGTAGCCGCTGATGTGCTGCAACACGTTGGTGTGAGTGCCACGGGTGGCGCATTTTTTCAGGCCGGTCATCAGTTCGCTGAAGTAACCGGCGGCCAACGCGTCAAGGTCGATGCCTTTGCCCATGCTGCCCAGCAGGTGGCCGAGGCTTTTGTAATGCGCCGGGCTGTGGGCCATCAACAGGTATTTGTAGCGCGAGTGAAAAGCCAGCAGGCGGTGACGGGTGAGGCCTTCGGCCAGCAACTGTTGCCAACTGGCATAGACGAACACGCGGGTCAGGAAGTTTTCCCGCAGCACCGGGTCATTCAGCCGACCGTCTTCTTCCACTGGCAGGTTGGGGTGGCGTGCACAAAATGCCTGGGCGTAAATGCCACGCCCGCCGCCCTCTGCCGGCGTGCCGTTGTCGCGGTAGACCTTGACCCGTTCCAGGCCGCACGAGGGCGATTTCTGCATGAAGATGTAGCCGCACAGGTCGGTATGTTCCGACGCCATTTGCTGGCCGTAATCGTCCAGTGGCTGCGTTACATTGAGCTCACGGTGCACCGTGCCGACGGCTTGCGGGTGGGCAGGGTCGCCCACCAGGCGGATCGGTTCGCGGGGGATACCCAGGCCGATCGCGACTTCGGGGCACAGCGGCACAAACTCGAAGTAGTCGGCCAGGGTTTGGCTGCACAGCAGGGATTGTTTGTGTCCGCCGTTGAAGCGCACGTTCTCGCCTAATAGGCAGGCGCTGATGGCGATCTTCGGTTTTCCAGTGCTGGACATGTTCAAACCTCTCCGAGATTCCTATACAGGCTGTTAAGCCTGTACAACTGAATCTCATCATAGGTTTGATGCTGTACAAGTCAAATATTTTGTACAAGTATTTGCGAGCAGGCTATTTCCAGCCGATTCGCCAATCTTCAGCATTCTGCAGGGTTTGCCAGGCCAGGCGTTGCGTACGTTGGGTCATGACCGCTTGCAGTTCGATGTCGAGCACGGTGCCTTCTTCATCACGAAACAGCTCGGTGACCAAGAAGTGTTTCTCTTTGTTACGTGGATGCGCTGCTGTCCACTTCGACAGCAGCAATTTGGCTGGGTTGATGCGGTTCATTGCGAATGCTCAATCAAACGTCGCGCAGCTTCCTGACCGCTCAGCCACGCCCCCTCGACCCGGCCGGACAGGCACCAGTCGCCGCACACATACAAGCCCAGGTCGGCATCGGCGAGTACCCCGAATTCGTGGCTGCTGGATGGGCGTGCGTAGAGCCAGCGATGGGCGAGGCTGAAGGACGGTGCGGGCATGGCGCTGTGCAGTAATTCGGCGAAGGCGCCATGCAGGTGTTCGATCACCGCTTCCTTGGGCAGGTCCAGATGCGCCCTGCTCCAGGCGCTGGTGGCGTGCAGTACCCACGTGTCGAGGGTGGTGTCGCGCCCAGGTTTACTGCGGTTGCGCGCCAGCCAGTCGAGGGGGCTGTCTTGCACGAAGCAGCCTTCCATCGGTGTGTCCAACGGTTTGTCGAAGGCCAGGGCAATCGCCCAGGTCGGGTCCATCTTCACCCCGGCGGCTGCGCTCGCCAGCTTGGGTGCCGCGGCCAGCAGCGCTGTGGCTTGGGGGGCCGGCGTGGCGATGACCACATGGCTGAACGGGCCGTGATTGCCGCCGTCGGCGTCCAGCAGGTTCCAATGGTGTTTGCCTTGGAACACTTCGGTGATGCGGCAACCGAATTCCACCGGCAAGTCGTCGAGCAGCGCACGGGTGATGGCGCTCATGCGCGGCGTGCCGACCCAGCGAATCTGTTCATCGGGGGAGGGCGTGAGTTGGCCGGATTTGAAGTTGTACAGCTGCGGTTTCCACTGCTCAGCCCAGCCGTTGCTTTGCCAGCGTTGCACCTCGTTGACGAAGCGCCGGTCGCGGGCGGTGAAATATTGTGCGCCCATGTCCAACGCGCCGGCATCGCTGCGTTTACTGGACATGCGGCCGCCACTGCCACGGCTTTTATCGAAGAGTTGTACAGCGTGCCCCGCGTCTCTTAACGCTCGGGCGGCGGAGAGACCGGCGATGCCGGTGCCGATGATCGCGATGGGAACAGTCATGGGAGGCCTCGTTTTACCGTTGGGTACAGACTACGCCGACACCAATAGCTGTACAATATTGTTTTTTGGTATAAGTTTTGGCGTACCTGTTTGTGTGGCGTGACCTATGGTTAAAGCTGAGGCTTAAACCGCGTAACGCCCATTTACATAAAGTCCCTGCTTATAAAATAGACTAGCGATGGGCGGCAAACGTTACATGAGGAGGAACCCATGCATATTTTGCTGACCGGCGGTACTGGTTTGATTGGTCGCCAACTCTGCCAGCACTGGCTTGCCCAAGGGCATCGCCTGACTGTTTGGAGCCGTGAACCGGACACCGTCGCCAAGTGGTGCGGTGATGAGGTGTTGGGTGTCGGCCGCCTGGAAGACGTGATAGGTGCCGTGGATGCGGTGGTCAACCTGGCCGGCGCGCCCATTGCTGATCGTCCGTGGACCAAAAAGCGCAAGGCCCTGTTGTGGAGCAGTCGCATCAGTCTCACTGAAACGTTGCTGGCGTGGATGGAAGGCCTGGCGCAAAAGCCGGCGGTGCTGATTTCCGGTTCTGCCGTGGGGTGGTATGGCGACGGTGGCGAGCGCGAATTGACCGAAGCCAGCGGCCCGGTGCTGGACGACTTCCCCAGCCAGCTGTGCATCGCCTGGGAAGAAACCGCGTTGCGCGCCGAATCCTTGGGCGTGCGCGTGGTGCTGGTGCGCACCGGCCTGGTGTTGGCGGCGCAGGGCGGCTTTTTGTCACGGCTGCTGCTGCCGTTCAAGCTGGCGCTGGGCGGGCCGATCGGCGATGGTCGGCAGTGGATGCCGTGGGTTCATATCAAAGATCAAATCGCCCTGATTGATTTTCTTCTGCACAAGGGTGATGCCAGCGGTCCTTATAATGCCTGCGCGCCGCACCCGGTGCGTAATCGTGAGTTCGCCAAGACCCTGGGCCAGGTGTTGCACCGCCCGGCGTTCATGCCGATGCCGGCGTTTGCATTGAAGCTCGGGCTGGGCGAGCTGTCCGGGTTATTGCTGGGCGGGCAGAAAGCCGTTCCCGAGCGGCTGCTGGCTGCCGGTTTCACTTTTCAGTTCACTGAGTTGCACGCGGCCCTGGAAGACTTGTCCAGCCGCCTCTAGAGATAGGATGTTGCATGACGGATCACGCGTTGTTACTGGTCAACCTGGGTTCACCGGCGTCCACTTCGGTGGCCGATGTGCGCAGCTACCTCAATCAATTCCTGATGGACCCTTATGTGATCGACCTGCCGTGGCCGGTACGGCGCTTGCTGGTGTCGCTGATCCTGATCAAGCGTCCCGAGCAGTCCGCGCACGCTTATGCCTCGATCTGGTGGGACGAGGGCTCGCCGCTGGTGGTATTGAGCCGTCGCCTGCAGCAGCAAATGACGGCGCAGTGGACCCACGGCCCGGTGGAACTGGCGATGCGTTACGGCGAGCCGTCCCTTGAAACAACGTTGACGCGCCTGGCCGCTCGGGGCATCGAGAAAGTCACCCTGGCGCCGCTGTACCCGCAGTTTGCCGACAGCACCGTAACCACGGTGATTGAAGAGGCCAAACGGGTCGTGCGCGACAAAAAGCTCAAGGTGCAGTTCTCGATCCTGCAACCGTTCTACGATCAGCCGGAATACCTCGACGCCTTGGTCGCGAGTGTCCGGCCGTATGTGGAGCAGGATTACGATCATTTACTGCTGAGTTTTCACGGCCTGCCCGAGCGTCACCTGACAAAACTCGACCCGACCGGCGGGCATTGCTTCAAAGATGCCGATTGCTGCAAGAACGCCTCGCCCGAGGTGCTTGCGACCTGCTACCGCGCGCAATGCTTCAGCGTCGCGCGGGACTTTGCCGCGCGCATGGGGCTGCCGGAAGGCAAGTGGTCGGTGGCCTTCCAGTCGCGCCTTGGCCGGGCGAAGTGGATCGAACCCTACACCGAAGCCCGCCTGGAAGCACTGGCTCAGCAAGGCGTGAAAAAGTTGCTGGTGATGTGCCCGGCGTTTGTAGCGGACTGCATTGAGACGCTGGAAGAGATTGGTGATCGCGGCCTGGAGCAGTTCCGCGAAGCGGGAGGCGAGGAGTTGGTGTTGGTGCCATGCCTCAATGATGACCCGCAATGGGCCTCGGCGCTCAATACACTCTGTGAAAGAGCGCCGTTGGCACTGTAATCAGATTGTCGAAACGCTAGAAATCAAATGTGGGAGTCGGGCAAGCCCGGCTCCCACATGGGTGTGTAGTGGTTACTCGTGGTGGGGTTCGCCGAGGAAGGTCAGCGAGGTGAACAACCCGCGTGTCGCCACATCGGCATTGTCTTTGAGCGGCAGCTCCACCTGCGCGGCAATCACATTCAACCCTTCATTACGCACCAGCACTTGAGCCCGACCGTCTTTGTCGGTCTCGGTGCTCAGGGTGTTCGGCGCATTGCGATAGTCGCCTACCAGCTTGATCCCCGCCGCCGGCTTGCCATCCAGCAGCACCCGCACCGGCAATGACTTGCCCGGCCCTACCGTCAATGGATCAACTTCCGGCAGGATCAACAGCTTGATCTGATCCAGCTTCGGCAACTTCGCTCCCGGCTGGTAAATCGCCAGGCTGTACTTGAAGGTCTGGGTCGATGCAATTGCCCCCGGCACTTTGCTGCGGCCCTGGTTGATCCACCGCTTGTCAGCCGTCTGCGACCACATTCCGTTATCCAATGCGACGGCTAGAACGGCGGGCGATTTGAGCGGCTGCAGGCGCGCATGGTCGGCCAGGCGTTCCACGGTCACCGGGATCATCTTGCCGCTGACGTCGTAGGCCCAGGCACCGCTGATTTTCTGCGCCTTGAAGGCGTTGTCTTCGGCGCCATGGCCGTAGATGACTTCGATATTGCCGCGTCGTTGTTCGGTCCACAGGCCGTGGGCCGAGACCTGGCTGGCAAACAACAGGCCGAGTACGGCCAGGGATTTGAAGGCTTGCATGGAGACGTCCTTTTACAGGTTGAGGGTCAGGCTGACGGTGACGTTGCGCGGCTCGCCGGGGGTGACCCAGTAATTGCTGTAGGAGCGCTCGTAGTACTTTTCGTCGAATAGGTTATTGAGGTTCAGGCCCACGGTGACGTTGTCACTGGCCTTGTAATGGGCGAGCAGGTCGACGGTGTGGTAGGCGGGCAGTTTGAAATGACTCCCTGCCTCGCCGGAGCGGTCGCCGACATAGGTGAATGCCGCGCCCACGTCTGAGCCGCGCAATGCACCCTCCTGGAATTCATACACACCCAACAGACTGCCGCTGCGTTTGGCCACGCCGAGAATTCGGCTGCCAGTGGGAATGGCTTTGTCGCCCTTGGTCACTTCGGCGTCGATGTAGGCAAAGGCGCCGATGAGTCGGATGGCGTCAGTCACTTGCCCGGTCAGTTGCAGGTCGAAACCCTGGCTGCGGGCCTTGCCCATGGCGCGGTTAACGTCGGTGGTCGGGTCGAGTGCGAGGACGTTTTCCTTTTCGATATGGAACGCGGCGAGGGTAGCACTCAGGCGGTCATCGAACAGCTCGCTCTTGATGCCGACTTCATAACCCAGACCTTCTTCTGGCTTGAAGGATTGGCCGCCGGCATCCAGGCCATTGTTCGGTTTGAACGAGGTTGAGGCGTTGGCGAATACACCGATTTGCGGTCTCAGTTGGTACAGCAATCCGGCGCGCTGGGTCAGGGCATTGTGGGTTTGCCGGCTCTTGGCAGCGTGCCGGGTGAAGTCGTCGGTGCTTTGTTCGAAGTGCTCAAGGCGCACGCCAACCATGCCGCGCAGGCGGTCGGTGAACACGATCTGGTCTTGCAGGTTCAGCGCCTGGCTCTTCACCTGTTCGAAGAAGTCGGTGCCGGAGCGTGCGCCGTCGGGTTTGGGTTGGCCATAGATCGGCTTATAGATATCGATGGGGTAGAGGCTGCCGCCGATAGCCGTCACGCGTTCCTTCTTGCGGTAGTCCTCGTATTCGGTGCCGATCAGCAGTTCATGCTGCCAACTGCCGATGTCGAAAAGACCGCGCAGTTCCAGCTGGGTAATGCTGTCGTGCCACCCGGTGGAGCGTTCGCGGTAGCGGCGGTTGACGGTGTGCCCGTCAGCGTTCAGCGCGCGGCTTTCCGAGGCATCACCCCACAGGCTGCCTTGTTTGTAGTGGCTGGCGAGGCGCAGTTTCCAGGCGTCGTTGAGGTGATGTTCCAGGGTGGCTTGCAGGCGGTTGTTGTGGTTGCGGATGTTGCCGTCGTTGGGTTCGCCGAGGAAGGTCGAGCGGGACATGCCGTGGTCGGCGACAATACCTCGGTCGAAGGTAGAGCTGTGGCGCACGAATTCGCTTTCCACCAGCAGGCTGGTATCCGGGTCCAACTGCCAGCTGAAAGAGGGCGCGACGAACACGCGTCTGGCGTCGACGTGATCGCGGAAGCTGTGCTTGTCTTCCACGGCCAGGTTTACGCGCGACAGCACACGGCCTTCGCTGTCCAGCGGGGTGTTTACATCCACTGCCGTGCGATAACGGTCCCAACTGCCGGCGCTGGTTTGCAGCGTGGTGAAGGCTTGCGGCTGCGGTTTCTTGGTGACGATATTCACGGTGCCGCCGGGATCGCCGCGGCCATACAGGCTGGCGGCGGGGCCTTTGAGTACTTCAATGCGTTCGATATTGGCCGCATCCGGCGTGCTCGGGTAGCCGCGGTTGGCGCTGAAACCGTCCTGATAGAACTCTGACGTGGTGAAGCCGCGCACGCTGTATTCGTAGAGCGTCAGGCCGCCGAAGTTATTTTGCTTGGACACGCCACCGGCGAATTCCAGGGCACGTTCCACATGGGTGCTGCCCAGGTCTTTGAGCACCGTCGCGGGAATCACGCTGATCGATTGTGGGATGTCGCGAAGGGCCGTGTCAGTTTTGGTCGCGCTGGCGGAGCGAGTGGCACGATAGCCTGTGACGGGGCTGGTGGCGGATTCATAGTCGTCACTGGTGACGCTGATGGTGTCCAGTTCAATGGTGTTGTCTTCGGCATAAGCGGGGTCGAGCAACAAACCCACGGCCAGGCCCGCCATGGGGGCAAATCTTCGAGACGGCATGATAGAGCGTTCCAATGTCTATATTGAAACAATATAACATGACCAATGAGAACGGATTTCTTTTGAAATATTAAGTTACAGGAGCCCGCGAGCGGGCTCCCACCCCCGTTATTCCTCTTCTTTCACGGGCGCAGGCGGTGGGCGCAAGCCGATTTCCGCCAGCAGCTTGAGCTCTTTGCCGTTGCGCATCACCTGGATCGCCACCTTGTCGGTTGGCTTGATCCGCGCCACCTGATTCATCGACTTGCGGCCGTCACCGGCGGGTTCGCCGTCAATGCTCAGGATGACATCGCCCAATTGCAGGCCGGCTTTCTGCGCCGGACCGTCGCGGAAGATCCCGGCAACCACGATGCCCGGACGCCCGGTCAAACCAAACGACTCGGCCAACTCCTTGGTCAACGGCTGCACTTCGATCCCCAGCCAACCGCGAATCACCTGGCCGTGCTCGATGATCGACTTCATCACTTCCATTGCCAGCTTCACCGGGATCGCAAAACCGATGCCTTGGGAGCCACCCGATTTCGAGAAGATCGCGGTGTTGATGCCGGTCAGGTTGCCATTGGCATCCACCAGCGCGCCGCCGGAGTTGCCCGGATTGATGGCCGCGTCGGTCTGGATAAAGTCTTCGTAGCTGTTAAGCCCCAACTGGTTACGCCCGGTGGCGCTGATGATGCCCATGGTGACGGTCTGGCCGACACCAAACGGGTTGCCGATGGCCAGGGCCACATCGCCCACGCGCAGCCCTTCAGAGCGGCCGATAGTGATCGAAGGCAGGCTTTTGAGGTCGATCTTCAGCACCGCAAGGTCGGTTTCCGGGTCGCTGCCGACCACGCGGGCCAGGGTTTCGCGGCCGTCGCGCAGGGCCACGACAATCTGGTCGGCGCCGGTGGTCACGTGGTTGTTGGTGAGGATGTAGCCTTCCGGGCTCATGATCACGCCGGAGCCGAGGCTGGATTCCATACGGCGTTGCTTGGGCCCGTTGTCACCGAAGTAGCGACGAAATTGCGGGTCTTCAAACAACGGGTGCGGGGGCTTGTTGATGACCTTGGTGGTGTACAGGTTGACCACGGCGGGCGCGGCGATGACGACCGCGTCTGCGTAGGTCACCGGGCCTTGCACCACCGAATTGCTTTGCGGGGCCTGTTGCAGGTTCACATCAAGGCTGGGTAAGCCCACCCACTGGGGATAACGCTGAATAATCAGCATCGCGATCAGCACGCCAGCCAACAATGGCCATCCAAAAAAACGCAGTGCCTTGAGCATCAAGTAAGTCCTGACAGGTTGCAGGGGGCGGGAGAGCGCCCATAATGTCGCGCATTATACGAGGCTGTGAGCGCCTCGGAACGGGATATTTAGGAGTCTTTTATGGCCGTGCCCCTTAGTACCCTGGTCGAGGAAGCGGACCGCTATCTCGGCAGCGCAAAAATTGCCGATTATTGCCCCAATGGCCTGCAGGTCGAGGGTCGCCCGCAGGTGATGCGCATCGTCAGCGGCGTGACCGCAAGCCAAGCCCTGTTGGACGCCGCCGTCGAAGCCAAGGCCGACTTGGTACTGGTGCACCACGGTTATTTCTGGAAAGGCGAAAACCCGTGCATTACCGGCATGAAGCAGCGCCGCCTGAAAACCCTGCTCAAGCATGACATCAGCCTGTTGGCCTATCACCTGCCGCTGGATCTGCACGCGGACGTTGGTAATAACGTGCAACTGGCCCGCCACCTGGACATCACCGTCGAAGGCCCGCTGGACCCTGGCAACCCGAAAGTCGTCGGCCTGGTCGGCTCGCTGGCCGAACCCTTGTCACCCCGCGACTTCGCCCGTCGCGTGCAAGACGTGATGGGGCGCGAGCCGCTGCTGATCGAAGGCAGCGAAATGATCCGCCGTGTCGGCTGGTGCACCGGTGGTGGCCAGGGCTATATCGACCAGGCGATCGCCGCCGGTGTCGATCTGTACCTGAGCGGCGAAGCGTCCGAGCAAACGTTCCACAGTGCGCGGGAAAACGACATCAGCTTTATTGCTGCTGGCCATCACGCCACCGAACGCTATGGCGTACAGGCGTTGGGTGATTACCTGGCGCGACGGTTTGCGCTGGAACACCTGTTCATCGATTGCCCCAATCCGATCTAAGGAACTCCACAGAAGGAATGTGGTGCGGGCTTGTGTGGGAGCGAGCAAGCCGGCTCCCACATTCGACCGAGGCAGGCCTAACTCAGTGGCATATTCATATACCGTTTCGATCTAGTCGGCGCCCTGAATAGAAGAAGGTGCTGTGCTAGCATGCCCCGCTCGAACACGGCCCGCTGGCCGTCCATAAGATCGTTTTTCCGTGAGTAGCCAT
>PJQF01000222.1_pt1 | contig 26128 bp, 16 predicted proteins | sample 1503741 | NCBI WGS metagenome assembly PJQF01 (sample SAMN07775949, study PRJNA414020) | Biofilm metagenome, whole genome shotgun sequencing project. | isolation source: biomolecule (vanillin) treated reverse osmosis membrane biofilm | place: India: Nagpur | collected 2017-03-21 | reverse complement strand
GCTTCGGCAAGCCGGCCCTGCGCCTGGCCATGCAGACCCGCGAGCAACATATCCGTCGCGAGAAAGCCACCAGCAACATCTGCACCGCCCAGGTACTGCTGGCCAACATCGCCAGCATGTACGCCGTGTACCACGGTCCTAAAGGACTGACCCAGATCGCTCAGCGCATTCACCAGCTGACCGCGATCCTGGCCAAGGGCTTGACCGCCCTGGGCGTGAAGGTCGAGCAAGACCATTTCTTCGACACCCTGACCCTCAACACTGGCGCCCACACGGCCGCCCTGCACGACAAGGCCCGCGCCCAGCGCATCAACCTGCGTGTGGTCGACGCCCAGCGTCTGGGCCTGTCGGTCGACGAAACCACCACCCAGGCCGATATCGAAACCCTGTGGTCGCTCTTCGCCGATGGCAAAGCCCTGCCGGACTTCGCCGCTAACGTGGAAAGCACCCTGCCGGCCGCGCTGCTGCGCCAATCGCCGATCCTCAGTCACCCGGTGTTCAACCGTTACCACTCGGAAACCGAGCTGATGCGCTACCTGCGCAAGCTGGCCGACAAGGACCTGGCACTGGACCGCACCATGATCCCGCTGGGCTCGTGCACCATGAAACTCAACGCCGCCAGCGAAATGATCCCGGTGACCTGGGCCGAGTTCGGTGCCCTGCACCCGTTCGCCCCGGCCGAGCAAAGCGCCGGCTACCTGCAACTGACCTCCGAACTGGAGGCCATGCTCTGCGCAGCCACCGGTTATGACGCAATCTCGCTGCAACCGAACGCCGGTTCCCAGGGCGAGTACGCCGGCCTTCTGGCCATCCGTGCCTACCACCAGAGCCGTGGCGAAGAACGCCGTGACATCTGCCTGATCCCATCGTCGGCCCACGGCACCAACCCCGCTACCGCCAACATGGCCGGCATGCGCGTGGTTGTCACCGCGTGCGACGCACGTGGCAACGTCGACATCGAAGACCTGCGCGCCAAGGCCATCGAGCACCGCGACCACCTCGCGGCACTGATGATCACCTACCCGTCCACCCACGGCGTGTTCGAAGAAGGCATCCGCGAAATCTGCGGCATCATTCACGACAACGGCGGCCAGGTGTACATCGACGGCGCCAACATGAACGCGATGGTCGGCCTGTGCGCACCGGGCAAGTTCGGCGGCGACGTGTCCCACCTGAACCTGCACAAGACCTTCTGCATTCCCCACGGTGGTGGCGGCCCGGGTGTTGGCCCGATTGGCGTCAAATCGCACCTCACGCCATTCTTGCCTGGCCACGCGGCCATGGAACGCAAGGAAGGCGCGGTGTGCGCGGCGCCCTTCGGCAGCGCGAGCATCCTGCCGATCACCTGGATGTACATCAGCATGATGGGCGGCGCGGGCCTCAAGCGCGCTTCGCAGTTGGCGATCCTGAATGCCAACTACATTTCCCGTCGCCTCGAAGAGCACTACCCAGTGCTCTACACCGGCAGCAATGGCCTGGTGGCGCACGAGTGCATCCTGGACCTGCGCCCATTGAAGGACAGCAGCGGCATCAGCGTTGATGACGTGGCCAAGCGCCTGATCGATTTCGGCTTCCACGCGCCGACCATGTCGTTCCCGGTCGCGGGCACGCTGATGATCGAGCCGACCGAAAGCGAATCCAAGGAAGAACTGGACCGCTTCTGTGACGCGATGATTGCCATCCGCGAAGAGATCCGCGCGGTGGAAAACGGCACCCTGGACAAGGAAGACAACCCCCTGAAAAACGCCCCGCACACCGCGGCCGAACTGGTGGGCGAATGGAGCCACCCGTACAGCCGTGAACAAGCGGTGTACCCGGTTGCGTCGTTGATCGAAGGCAAGTACTGGCCGCCGGTTGGCCGGGTCGACAACGTGTTTGGCGATCGCAACCTGGTGTGTGCGTGCCCGTCGATCGAGAGCTACGCCTGATCTGACGGGAGGGATGCGGTCAAATATGGGGGCGCGGGCTTGCTCGCGAATGCGGTGGATCAGTCAGTGGATGCATCAACTGACACTCCGCTTTCGCGAGCAAGCCGGCGCCCACATGTGACCGCGTTCATCCGATAAATAATAAGAAACCGGAGAACAACCATGTCCCTTAGCGTGTTCGACCTGTTCAAGATTGGCATCGGCCCCTCCAGCTCCCACACGGTCGGCCCGATGCGCGCTGCGGCCCGATTCGTCGAAGGCCTCAAGCGCGACAACCTGCTGAGCGCCACCACCGGCATCAAGGTGGAACTCTATGGATCGCTGGGCGCCACCGGCAAAGGCCACGGCAGTGACAAGGCCGTGCTGCTGGGCCTGGAAGGCGAACACCCGGACACCGTCAATACTGAAACCGTGGCTGCACGCCTCGCGCAAATGCGCAGCGACGGTCGCTTGAACCTGCTTGGCGAACACCGCATTGCGTTCAACGAGAAAGAACACCTGGCGATGATTCGCAAACCCCTCGCCTACCATCCCAATGGCATGATTTTTCGTGCCTTCGATGCGGCGGGCATCCAGATTCGCAGCCGCGAGTACTACTCGGTCGGCGGCGGTTTTGTCGTCGATGAAGATGCCGCCGGCGCCGACCGGATTGTCGAAGACACCACGCCGCTGACCTTTCCGTTCAAGCACGCCAAAGACTTGCTGGGGCATTGCGCTACCTACGGGCTGTCGATCAGCCAGGTGATGCTGACCAATGAAAGTGCCTGGCGCCCGGAAGCGGAAACCCGCGCCGGTCTATTGAAAATCTGGCAAGTGATGCAGGACTGCGTCGACGCCGGCTGTCGCAACGAAGGGATTTTGCCCGGTGGCTTGAAGGTCAAGCGCCGCGCCGCTGCTCTGCATCGCCAGCTGTGCAAGAACCCGGAATCGGCGCTGCGTGACCCGCTGTCGGTGCTGGACTGGGTCAATCTGTACGCGCTGGCGGTCAACGAAGAAAACGCCAATGGCGGCCGCGTGGTGACCGCGCCCACCAACGGCGCCGCCGGGATTGTGCCGGCCGTGTTGCATTACTACATGCGTTTTATCCCCGGCGCGAACGAGGACGGCGTGGTGCGTTTTCTGCTCACCGCCGCCGCCATCGGCATTTTGTACAAGGAAAACGCCTCGATCTCCGGGGCCGAAGTCGGCTGCCAGGGTGAAGTCGGCGTGGCCTGCTCGATGGCAGCCGGCGCGCTGTGCGAAGTGCTGGGCGGCAGCGTGTCCCAAGTGGAAAACGCCGCCGAGATCGGTATGGAGCACAACCTCGGCCTGACCTGCGACCCGATTGGCGGGCTGGTGCAGGTGCCGTGCATCGAGCGCAATGCCATGGGCTCGGTCAAGGCGATCAATGCGGTGCGTATGGCTTTGCGCGGTGATGGGCAGCACTTCGTCTCGCTGGATAAAGTCATCCGCACCATGCGCCAGACCGGCGCCGATATGAAAAGCAAATACAAGGAAACCGCCCGTGGCGGTTTGGCGGTCAACATTATCGAGTGCTGACGCCTACAAGCGCGTCCGCACGTTTTTCAGGAGCTGAACATGTCCACCGAAACCCTGTTGAAAACCCCATTGCACGCCCTGCACCTCGAACTGGGCGCGCGCATGGTGCCCTTCGCCGGCTACGACATGCCGGTGCAATACCCGCTGGGCGTGATGAAGGAACACCTGCACACCCGTGAACACGCCGGGTTGTTCGACGTGTCCCACATGGGCCAGATCCGCCTGACCGGCGCCAATGCCGCCAAAGCCCTGGAAACGCTGGTACCCGTCGACATCATCGACCTGCCGGTCGGCATGCAGCGCTACGCCATGTTCACCAATGACCAGGGCGGCATTCTCGACGACCTGATGGTGGCCAACCTGGGTAACGACGAACTGTTCCTGGTGGTCAACGCCGCCTGCAAGGATCAGGACCTGGCGCACCTGCGCCAACATATCGGCGACCAGTGCAGCATTGAGCCACTGTTCGAAGAGCGCGCCTTGCTGGCCCTGCAAGGCCCGGCGGCCGTGAAAGTCTTGGCGCGCCTGGCACCTGAAGTGACCAAGATGACGTTCATGCAGTTCGCCAGCCTGCGCCTGTTGGGCGTGGACTGCTACGTCAGCCGCTCCGGTTACACGGGCGAAGACGGGTTTGAAATCTCGGTGCCGGCCGCCAACGCCGAAAGCCTGGCGCGCAGCCTGCTGGCCGAAGCCGAAGTACACGCCATCGGCCTGGGCGCCCGCGACTCGCTGCGCCTGGAAGCTGGCCTGTGCCTGTACGGCCACGACATGAACACCGACACCACCCCCATCGAAGCCAGCCTGCTGTGGGCGATCTCCAAGGCCCGCCGTGCCGACGGCGCACGTGCCGGTGGCTTCCCGGGTGCCGAGCGCATTTTCAGCCAACAGCAAGCCGGTGTGAGCCGCAAGCGTGTCGGCCTGCTGCCACAGGAACGTACGCCCGTGCGTGAAGGCGCCGAAGTCGTCGATGAGCACGGCACCGTGATCGGCAGCGTGTGCAGCGGTGGCTTTGGCCCGACGCTGGGCGGCCCGCTTGCCATGGGTTACCTGGACAGCGCATTTATTGCACTGGACACCGAAGTGTCTGCGTTGGTACGTGGGAAAAAGGTGCCGCTGCGTGTAAGTAAAATGCCATTTGTACCGCAACGTTACTTCCGCGGCTGATTGACTGTTCCTATAAGTAACGCGGTTGCGTTAACGCGCACTAATTTGTAACGCAACCGCCATAAAAGAGTGCATTGACGATAGTCATTTTAATAGGCGCAAACCTATAACAAGTGAGCAACGCTATCGAATATGTGGGATCCACTTTTAGTCAACGAAGTGTCATATGGCCGAGCAAAACCTGGGGATTCTCCGGGGCTTGTTTTTTCCATATTAGTTGACGTAGAGTTTAGCCACTGTGTTTGCATGGGTCGCTTTGAACCTGGACCTGGGCAGTAGCCATAAGTTTGCTACAACCCGTTCGACGTCTCTTACTTTCCTGCAACCCAGCCCAGTACTCTTTCATGTGAAAGGGGCTGTCATTAATTTTTAGCGTCAAAGGAAATAAGAAATGTCGAATCGTCAGAGCGGTACCGTCAAGTGGTTTAACGACGAGAAAGGGTTTGGTTTTATCACTCCAGAAAGCGGTCCGGATCTGTTCGTGCATTTCCGCGCTATTCAGGGCAATGGCTTCAAGAGCCTGAAAGAAGGCCAGAAAGTGTCTTTCATCGCCGTGCAAGGCCAGAAAGGCATGCAGGCTGACGAAGTACAAGCAGAAGGCTGATCCTTACTGCGACAAAAAGCCCCTGATGGTGACATCAGGGGCTTTTTTATGTGCGTTTGCTCGTAAAATGGCTTTTTTCTCAAGAGAGACGGCCATGCCCAAACCTTTGTTGAGCCCCCAAGGCGAATTCCCCGCCGTTGGCCTGGGCCGTCGTCTGGCAGCGATGTTCTATGACTTCCTGTTGTGCACCGCGCTGCTGATCGTCACCGCGTTTATCTACAAGCTGGTGTGGATGGCGTTTATCGGCGAAGCCAGGATGCGCACGCTCACCGAGTCCGGCGCGCTGGACGGCGACCCGCTGCTGTCAACGATTCTGTTTTTTGTGCTGTTTGGTTTTTTCGCCATGTTCTGGACTTATTCAGGGCAGACCCTGGGCATGCAAGTGTGGGGCGTGCGCGTGCAGAACGCTGACGGTTCGCGGATCAGCCTGTGGCAAGCGCTGCTGCGGTTCGTGGTGTCGATTGCGTCATGGTTGTGTGTGGGGCTGGGGTTTATCTGGTCGCTGTTTGATAAACAGAAACGCAGCTGGCATGACATTTATTCGGATACCCAACTGGTGCGGATTCCGAAGCAGAAGAAATAAACGCTGAATAGTGGAGGTTCAAATGTGGGAGCGGGCTTGCTCGCGAATGCGCAGTGTCAGTTGATATATCTGGTGTCTGAACTACCGCATTCGCGAGCAAGCCCGCTCCCACAATTTTGACCGTATTTACAGCTTGGGTCAGGCGTTGCCGGCGAGCTTCAAGCGCGCAGCCTGGGTGAAATCCAGCATGCGCTTGAGCGGGCGCACGGCATGCGGGATCACTGACGGCTCAACGAAGATCTCGTTACTGCCCTCACGCAGGCACTGCAGCGTGCGCTCCAGCGTGTTCATCGCCATCCACGGGCAATGCGCGCAACTGCGGCACGCCGCGCCGTTGCCGGCAGTAGGCGCCTCAATGAAGACTTTATCCGGGCACAACTGCTGCATCTTGTAGAAGATGCCGCGGTCGGTCGCCACGATGAACGTCTTGTTCGGCAAACGCTGTGCGGCGGCAATCAGTTGGCTGGTGGAGCCCACCGCGTCCGCCAGCTCGATCACCGAGGTCGGCGACTCTGGGTGCACCAGAATCGCCGCGTCCGGGTAGAGTGCCTTCATGTCTTCAAGCTGCTTGGACTTGAACTCCTCGTGGACGATGCACGCCCCGTCCCACAGCAACATATCCGCACCGGTCTGGCGCTGGATGTAGGTGCCCAGGTGCTTGTCCGGGCCCCAGATAATCGTTTCGCCGTTGTCCATCAGGCTTTCGACGATTTCCAGTGCGCAGCTGGAGGTCACGACCCAATCCGCCCGGGCTTTGACCGCCGCCGAGGTGTTGGCGTAAACCACCACGGTGCGCTCGGGATGCTGGTCGCAGAACGCCGAGAACGCCTCCACCGGGCAACCCAGGTCCAGCGAGCACGTGGCTTCCAGGGTGGGCATGAGGATGCGTTTTTCGGGGGTGAGGATTTTGGCGGTCTCGCCCATGAAACGCACACCGGCAACCAACACGGTCTTGGCCGGGTGGGCAGCGCCGAAGCGGGCCATTTCCAGGGAGTCGGAGACACAGCCGCCGGTTTCTTCGGCCAGGGCCTGAATCACCGGGTCGCAATAAAAGTGGGCAACCAGCACCGCGTCTTGAGCCTTGAGCTCGGCGGCGATGGCGACACGCAGGCTCGCCTCTTCTTCGGCGCTGAGGGCCTTGGGCTGCTTGGCGTCGAGGTGAGCTTGAACCAGTAGGCGTTCGGAAATTTGCGTCATGTTCGCAAGACCTGCAAGCGCAGTTGCGCGAAAGTCGAGTGTACCACCGGCTCTGGAGCCCTTCGGGCGCCGCCGGACGAAGTGATTGTGTTCATCAAGCACGGGTGAAGCTGCGCAAGGCTACAGAATATCGAATGGATTCAAAAGCCTAATCTGGCATTCCCGGGTGCGTCTGTCGGGCAAAAAAAACGGGAAACCCAACGCAGGGGTTTCCCGTTTTCCAACCGGTGTCAGCGCTGCAGTGCGGCAGGGTCTTGCTGCAGCATCACCGAGTCATGCATGCTCGCCAACGCATCCTTTAGCGTTGACTGCTCCAGCGCATCCTTGGATTTTTTGCTTGCCTGGGCCGCGTGCTCAAGCAGCGCCAGGTAATCGCGCTTGGATGCGCCCTCCTTCGGCACCACCGTGTCCTCAACCAGCTTGGCCATCACATACTTCTGCGTATGGGTGCTCTGTACAGCCGTCTGCGAGACTGACGCGCTGGCCAGTTGGCCGTCTTTATAGGCGAAGCTTGCCGTACTGCTGGCCTTGTCCTGCACTTGCACATACAGGTAATTCTGCGATTCACGGTTGCCGTCCAAAACCGGTGGTTTACCGCCATTGAGGCTTGTGTGGAAACTCGCAGAAAGCGCCGACTGCTGGTGCTGGGTAACACTGCGATCTGCGCTACTGCGACCGTTGACCTGGGTCTTCTGCGACACGGTGTAGGAAAAACTGTCGACTTCCGACGGGCGCATTGGGTTGCTAGCGTCCACAGACTGTTTGATCGAAGCTTTGAAATCAGCCAGGCCAGTCAACAGGCCTTTGTCGCTGGGGTTGTTGCTCAGGGCGACTGGAGCGGTAACACCTTGTGGATAGTTGCTGTTCATGGCGCTGAACGCATCTTTGAACATCGCCATCAGGTCCGCATCCGCACTGCCGCGTTGCGCCACTCGGTCAAATTGGGCCAGGTAGGTTTTCAGCGCCTTGGCTTGCTGTTTAGAATCGCCGAGGATTGCCGCGTTTTTGAGGTCGACGGCCAGGTCAATGTTACCGGCCGGGCCACTCATGCGCGTGGTACGGCTCTGACTGTCGGCGTGGAAAGCCAGGCTAACGTCCTTGCCATCAAGGGCCTTGAGGCTGGCATTGAGGTCGACGGAAGCCAGCACCTGGGTATCAAACTGGGTCAACTTGCTCAGGTCGAGCTTGGGCGGCACGGCGGTCAGCCCGTCCACCGAGGCTTGGAAGGCACTGCCCAATTGGCCGACGGCCTTGAGTTCATCAGCCGTCAAGTCGCCGCCCTCTACGGTGGCCTGCACGCCCAAGCCATCCTTCTGGCTGGACAGGCTGAAGGTGACGGTCTTGCCGCTGGCGGTCTTGATGCTCAGGCTGACCTGGTTGTCGGCCTTGTTGTGCAGCAGCGTCTGGTCGGTCTTGATCGCGCCGGCATCCCCGGCCCGGGCTGCCGTTGTATTGAGCACGGACTGTGAAATACCGACGCCGCCGCCCTGGGTAAATTGATCCACCAACGCCGCGCCCAGGCCGCTGTAGCGACTCGCCGTGGAGATCGAATTAAAGCGGCTGTTGATGGCGTTGGTAACGGCATCCTGGCTGCTGTTTTCCCAGGCCCGCAGCGTTTCCTGGCCGGGCAACTGCCCGTCTCGAGAGTAGATATCGACGACATCGGCCGCAGGATTACCGAGACTGACCAGCGAAGACGGCCGAACCGGTGAGACATCGACGGTATTCGCCACGGCGGCCGGCAAAGGCGTCGCGGCCGCGCGAACGATGAGGGGATGGGTAGCGATGATAGGCGTTAGCGTCGTCATGACAGTCCGTGTCTTGAAAGCTGAGTAGCTTTCAATTTAACCAACACGTGACGGGATTGACAGCATTGAAGCCAAAATGATGACCAACGCGTGCTGCCAAAAAACTGGCTTTTTGCCGTATTGCGCAAGTCAGAACCGGTAAGTCACCGAACCACCAAAACCATTGGCTTTGTCTTCATGCCAGGCATCGTAAGTCGGTGTTAATGCGGGTTGGGTCTGGCGAACCTTGATAGGTTGGTTTTTCAAGCCCGCCAACGGTTTATTGTGCACGTGCCGGTGCAATTACGCTGAACTCGCTGGTGGGATAGTTATCGTAATGACATGATAAAGCCCATTTAACGTATTCGGTCAGATCGAAATGAATAGCACCGTCGGGATGGGCCCCGAGACAAGTCACACGCCCGATCCCCTCACAGGCGGCGCAAGCGAGCTGGCCGCGACTGGCTTGGGTAGAAATGAAGCGTTCACTGAGCGCGTACTGGCCAGCATCAACGATTGCATCAAAGTCCTGGACCTCGACGCCCGCCTCACCTTCATGAGCGAAGGTGGTCAGAAAATCATGGAAGTCAGTGACTTCAACAGCATCCGCGGCTGCCCCTGGCCCGACTTCTGGCAGGAACAGGGAAACCTGGACGCCAAGGCCGCCGTGCAGGCCGCCCAAAACGGTGAAAGCGCGAGCTTTATCGGGCCTGCGCAAACCTTGGCCGGCAACCTGAAGTGGTGGCATGTGCAGGTCAGTCCGATCCTGGACGGTAATGGCCGACCGGAGCAAATCCTCTGCGTGTCCCGTGATATCACCGCCCTGCGTGAAGCCGAAGAGTCGCTGCGTAAACTCAATGAGTCGCTGGAGCAGCGGGTGGTGGAGCGTACCCGTGATCGTGACCGTATCTGGCGTCTGTCGCCGGACTTGATGCTGGTTGCTCAGCTCGACGGTGTGATCTCTGCCGTCAACCCGGCCTGGACACGCATGCTCGGCCATACCGAACACGACCTGGTGGGCAGTCAGTTGCTGGCCCTGGTGCACCCGGACGACCTGGCCGTCTCGTCATCGGCGGTCAGCCGCCTGGGGGATGGCAAGAACTTTCCCAACTTCAAGAATCGTTACCGCCACCAGGATGGCAGCTACCGCATGATCGCCTGGACCGCCGTGCCCGACAGCGACTACATCCACGCGGTGGGCCGTGATATCCAGGCCGAGGAAGAAGCCAAGGAAGCCTTGCGTTTGTCGGAAGACGCCCTGCGTCAATCGCAGAAACTGGAAGCGATTGGCCAACTCACCGGCGGCGTCGCACACGACTTCAATAACCTGCTGACAGTGATCAAGTCCTGTGCTGACTTGCTCAAAACGCCTTCGCTAAGCGAAGTACGGCGCATGAAATATGTGGAAGCCATCGCCAATACCGTGGACCGTGCCGCCCGTCTGACCGCGCAATTGCTGACATTCGCCCGCCGCCAGGCCCTGCGCCCGGAAGTCTTCAACGTTGGCGACAGCGTATTGCGGGTGGGCGAAATGATGGACAGCCTGACCGGTTCGCGCATCAAGGTCACCATCGAGGTGCCGCAGAAACCGTGCTTTATCAACGCCGACGAAAGCCAGTTCGATACCGCTCTGGTGAATATGGTGGTCAACGCACGGGATGCCATGGCCGGCACTGGCGACTTGGCGATCAAAGTGGCGACAGCCAACTGGCTGCCTTCAGTGCGGGCCCATCCAGTGCGCGTCGCCGACTACGTGACCATCGAGTTAAGTGACACCGGTTCAGGCATTGCGCCGGAAAAGCTCGACGCCATTTTCGAACCGTTCTACACCACCAAGGGTATCGGCCAGGGCACCGGCCTGGGGTTGTCGCAGGTGTACGGTTTTGCCAAACAATCGGGCGGTGAAATCCTGGTGAAGAGCGAATGCGGCAAAGGCAGCCAGTTCGTTTTGTACTTGCCGGAAGTCGAAGCCGGTGTGACGACAGCCATCCCGGAACACCAAAGCGACCCGATTGCCTCCAACCTGTGCGTGCTGATGGTCGAAGACAACACCGATGTCGGTCTCTACACCTCGCAGACCCTGGAGCAAATGGGTTTTAAAGTGCTATGGGTGCCCGACGCCAACAGTGCACTCGACGCCCTGGCGCCCAACCCGGAGAGCTTCCAGGTGGTGTTTTCCGACATCTCGATGCCAGGCATGAGCGGGCTGGAGTTGCTCGACGCGATCGAAGCCCTCTACCCGTGGCTGCCCGTGGTGCTGACCACCGGCTACAACGACGAATACGCGCGCATCGCCCAGGAAGAAGGGCAGCGCTTTGTGCTGATGCAAAAACCCTACTCCACCGAAGCGTTGGCAGTGCAACTGCACAAAGTCGTCAAGAGCCGCCTGAATCTGATTTCTCCAGGCTGACCCGCTTGTATAAACACGTCGATTAAACGGTTATTGCGCAACAATCAGAAAACCCGCCCCCATCCGTTAATACGCACACCTCCGTAAAAACAACCCTCAACAGGTGCCCACAGGGCACCTGCGCACCACCTTTGTGCATTTTTTTGCTGAATAACGCGGCATTCCTCACGTTTTACGTAATAAATCCTACAGCCGATGTAACAAACCGTTTATTGATGACTCAAGTGCGGCAAGTCCCCTCCCGAGTGCATGGCTTGGCTCGATGGGCATGAATCGTGTGGATTTCTACGTTAAGGATGTCGAGTGCCGAATCAGCCCTCAACCAAGCGTCTTTGTTGTATTCATAAACTAGGCGCCGCTCTGCTCTGCCTGTGTGCGCTGCCGGCGGCCGGCGCCGAGGGGCCGCAGCTCGGTCAGGAAGCCCTGCGTTTGCAGCAACAGCAGCAGCGCGACTTGCAACAATTACAACTGGAGCAGCGCCAGCGGCAGCTACAAAGAGGCAGTTTCGGCGCGCAACCGGCGACGCCAACCGTGCCTGAGGGCGGCGGCCACGACGAACGCTGCTGGCTCTTGAGCGGTACACGCGTGGCCGGTGTGACCTTGTTCAGCAATGCTGAGCTGAGCACACACATCAAACCCTACGTGGCCGCCTGCATGGGCGTCACCCAGATCAACCGCCTGCTGGCCGAGATTACCCGCCTGTACGTTGAGGCCGGCTACATCGCCAGCCGTCCGTACCTGATCAGCACGCCGGCGGCTGGGCACCCGTTGGATATTCACGTCGAAGAAGGCTATGTCGAAGCCATCGAATTGACTGACCAGAGCCTGCCGGTGTCGTTACGCGGAGCGTTTCCCGGGATGCTCGGCAAGCCGCTGAACCTGCGCGACCTGGAGCAAGGCCTGGACCAGCTCAATCGCCTGCGCTCGGTGGACCTCACCGCCGACATCGCACCTGGCAGCGAACCTGGTGCGTCGCGAATCATCTTGCACTCGCGCAGCACGGCCTCGCGCTGGGGGTTGGGGCTTGGGGTGGACAACCTCGGCAGCGCCGGCACCGGCCGTGATCGCAATGCCATCAGCCTGAGCCTGGACAGCCCGTTGGAACTCAACGATTCGCTCAACCTGAGTTTCAGCGACACGCTCAACCACGGCCCGCGCTACAGCCGCAGCAACAGCCTGTTTTATTCCATCCCTTACGGCTACTGGACCTACAGCCTGTTCGCCAGCCACGCCGAATACCGCTCGCCCTTCACGCTCAGCAGCGCGACGTTTTATAACAGCGGCCGCACCGATCAGGTCAGCGTGCGCACCGATCGGGTGTTATGGCGCGACCAAGGCCATCAACTCAGCGCCAACCTGCAACTGGCCTACAAGGACGTCGACAGCTATCTGCAAAAGGTTCGCCTGGGCATCCAGAGCCCAACGCTGACGGTGGCCGAGGCCGGCGTAAATCTGTTCTGGCTCAACAGTGCGGTGTGGAACCTCGACGTCAATTACGCCCAAGGCCTGACCTGGTTCGGCGCCGATCGCGATGCCGACCACGTACAGAAAAACCTGCCCCAGGCGCAATTCCACAAGTACCGCGCCAACCTGACTCAATGGCGCAACGGCCAATGGCTGGGGCAGCCGTGGCAGTGGCAGAGCCAGCTGTCGGCGCAATACAGCCCGGACACGCTGCCCGCCATCGAACAACTGCTCGGTACCGACGACTCAGCCGTGCGTGGCTATCGCGACAACAGCGCGTCGGGTGCGATCGGCGCGGTATGGCGCAATACCCTGCGCTTGCCGCTCAACAGCGACCTCGCGGTCAAGATCACGCCACGTCTGGGCCTGGACAACGGCTGGGTCAAGCGCGAACACGGTGCCCAAAGCCAACGCCTGAGCGCGGCCAGTGCCGGGCTCAACCTGAGCTGGAAGAACGTGCAGCTTGATGTCGATTACCAACACAACCTCAACACCCCCGCAGGTTTTGCCCAGGAGCCGGATGTATGGCTGACGCGCCTGAGCCTGCAACTATGAGCCGATATCTGTTTAGCCTGAAATAACCGCAATTCCTGACCACCACAGCAGCGTTGCAACGAACAACGCACGTCGCGGATCAGCCAACACAGAGCGAAATTATTTATGCCGACAGACACACATCCGTTTCACCTTTCACCTCAAGGCAAACTGCGCTGGGCCATCGCCAGCCTGTTTCTGCTGCCACAACTGGCGCTGGCCGCTGGGTTGACCGTGGTCGAAGGGCCCGGCGGTACACCGCAACTGCAAAACCAGGGTGGCGTGCCCATCATCAACATCGTCGCGCCGAATGCTGGCGGCCTGTCCCACAACCAGTTTCTGGACTACAACGTCGACCGCCAGGGCGTTGTGCTGAACAACGCCTTGCAGGCCGGTCAATCCCAGCTCGCCGGGCAGTTGGCAGCCAACCCGCAGTTCCAGGGCCAGGCGGCGAGCGTGATTCTTAACGAAGTGATCAGCCGCAACGCCTCAACCGTCAACGGCGCCCAGGAGATTTTTGGCCGGTCGGCCGACTATGTGCTGGCGAACCCTAACGGCATCTCTGTCAACGGCGGCAGTTTTATCAACACCCCGAATGCCAGCCTGGTGGTGGGCCGCCCTGAACTTAACGACGGCAAGCTGCAAGCCTTGAACACCCGCGATGCGCGCGGCCAACTCACGGTACAAGGCCAGGGCCTGCACAACCGCGAAGGTTCGATCAACCTGATCGCGCCGCGCATCGACAGCGACGGTCACCTGAGTGCGCGTGATCAATTGAACCTCACCGTCGGCCGCAACCAAGTCGACTACGCCAGCGGCCAGGTGCGCCAGGTAGACCCAGCCAGCAAAATCCAGGACCAGCGTATCGACGCCCGTCTGTTCGGGGCGATGCAGGCCGGGCGCATCAACATCATCAGCACCGCCGATGGCGCCGGCGTGCGCGTGGGTGCCGTAAACGTGCAGGGGCGTGACGGGGTCAAGATCAGTTCGGCCGGCGACCTCGATATCAGCGGCCAGGTCCACGCCAACAGCCTCGACGCGACCCGCGCCAGCGTGCACAGCCGCCAGGGCGATGTCGACGTGCACAGCGCCAAGGACCTGAGCCTCGCCGCCACCGACGTCAGCGCGCGCAACGTCAAACTCGACGCCGGCCGCAACCTGACACTTGGCAGCCTGGAAAGCCGCAAGCTCCAGGAAAAACGTGAGCAATGGGACAACAGCAACTTCCTGTTTACCTACGAAACCTATGACCGCACCACCACTGACCAGGACGCGCGCCAGCACGGCAACAAGGTGGTCGCGCAACAGGACGCAGCACTGTCGTCCGGCGCCAAAACCGAGATCAAGGCCAGCAACGTGGAAGCCGGGGCGGGTCTGCACGTCAACAGCGGCGCCGACCTTCAGGTGCTCGCAGCCACCGAAACCCACGAAACCCGCGATCAGGGCAATCATCGCAAGCACCTGTGGAAAGCCAACTGGGACACCTCCAGCAGCGAACAGCGCAGCATCACCAGCAGCCTCAAGGCCGGCAAGACCCTGGAGCTGACCAGCCAGCAGAAACTGCACCTGCAGGGCGCCGAGCTGAACACACCGGGTGACCTCCAACTGGCCGCCCGCCAAGTGGATATCAGCAGCGCCAGCCGCACTCAGCGCAGCAGTCATACGGCGTACTCCGGCGACCTGACAGGTGGCAGCTTCTTCGGCAAAAACGGCGATGGGGATAAAGGCAACACCTTGAATACCGGCAGCAAGGTCAACGCCGACGGCAAGCTGATCGTCCAGGCGGATGAGGTGCGCATCAGCGGCAGCCAGGCCCGTGGCGGCAAACAGGCCAGCGTGATCAGCGATAAAGGTTCGCTGGTGATCGACGGCGTACAAGACACGTCCCACGACAATAGCTACAGCAAGGACAGCAAATTCTTCGGCATCGCCAAGGATGAAAGCCGCCAGAACCTCAAGGACAGTACCGTGGTTGCCAGCAACCTGCGCTCGGACAGCAACCTCAAGCTGCAAAGCGCCAAGGACATCCACGTCAGCGGCTCACAGGTGTCCGCCACCGGTGAACTGCAGGCGGATGCCAAGGGTGATATCAAGGTCACTGCTGCTGAAAACACCTTCCACAACACCACCAGCACCCACACCCGAGGCTTCGAGGGCTACGCCAGGGAAACCGCCGATGGCACCCGCCAGTACCGCGCAGGCGTGAGCTACGAAGACCAGCAGCACACCAACAAGACCGACACCACGCAACAGCAGGCGTCCAGCCTCAGCGGCGGCAGCGTGGCCGTCACGGCCGGTGGCGACGTAAGCTTCAAGGGCTCCGACCTCAAGGCCACCGAGGGCGATGCGACCTTGAGCGGCAAAAACGTCGAACTGCTGTCGGCCCATGACAGCAGTCACAGCGACACTGACAAAACCACCACCGGCGGCGGCGTCTATTACACCGCAGGCCTTGACCGCGCTGGCAACGGCGCGCAGTTCAGCCACCAGAACAGTCACGACACCCGCAGTACCACCACCGCACAAACCAGCCACGTCGCGGCGGCCGGCAAACTGACCCTCAACGCCGGCAACACCCTCACCAGCCAGGGCGCGCAGGTCCAGGCGGGTGGCGAGTTACAGGTCAATGCGGGTCAGGTCGATAACCAGGCGGCGCATAACAGCGAGACCAGCACCCACAAGGAGAATGGTTGGACCGCCGATGTCGGCGCCAATGTCGAATACAAAGGCGTCACCCGGCCAATCGAAAAAGCGCTCGAAGGCATGGCCCAAGCCAAATTCCATCAGCCAGGTTTGCTCGATGCCTTCGAGCAACCCAATGTCGGGTTGGATGTGGAGGTCGGTCATACCAAAAAAAGTCGCACACAGCAGGACAGCACGGCGGTGGTCAGCCAGTTCAGTGGTGCCACGGTGCAGGTCAATGTCGCTGGCACGTTGCAGGATGCAGGCAGTCAATACCGCGCCACCGATGGCGGCCTGAAGATCGCTGCCGGCGAGCATCTCGCCACGGCGGCGGCCAACACCCACAGCAGCAGCGAGCAAGGCGTGGACGCCAAGGCGGGCGTGCGGGTCTACACCACCACCGGTGAAGACCTCAACGTACGTGGCAGTGGCACGGGCGGCAGCAGCGACGTGCGCCAAACCGCCAGCACGGCGGTGGTCGGCAGTTACGCCGCCACCCAAGGCGTGAACATCCAGGCCAAGGGCGATGCAGGTTATGAGGGCAGCCAGTTCAACGGTGGCCAGGCAGGCATCCACCTCAAGGCGGGGGGTGAGTTGGCGCTCAATCAGGCCAACGATACCCAGAGCGACACCCGCAGCAGTCTGCGCGGCAATGGTTCATTGACTGTGGGCACGGCGCCCGGCGCGAACGGCACAAACGTCAACCTCGGTGCCGGTGCACAGTTGGACCATAAGCAACTGGACACCCGCGACAGCCAGGCGCGTGTCGCGACGCTTCAGGGCAGCGGGCCCATCGCGCTCAGCAGCGGCGGCGACATGACCCTGCAAGGCACTCAGGTCGGTAGCCGCACCGCCAACACCGGCGATATCAGCCTGACTTCCGGCGGCAAGCTGGACCTGCAAGCGGCAACCGATACCCACGTCGGTAACGGCAGCAACCTGGGCGGCGGCCTGACCGTCGGTGCCGGCAAGACCAGCAGTGCCGAAAGCAGCGGCAAGACCGGCAGCCTGAGCGCCAACTTCAACATTGGCAAGGTCGCCGAAAACGATCAGGCCGCCGTCGTTGGGCAGTTGCACAGCAACGGCAAGGTCAGCCTCGCCAGCGGCGCGGATGCGAAGGATGCCATCCACTTGCAAGGCACACAGGTCACCGCTGCCAGCGTCAAACTCGACGCGCAACAAGGCGGCATCCTGCAAGAGTCGGCGCAGTCCACTCAGGCCCATGACAGCTGGGGCGTCACCCTCGGCGCGGGCGGCAGTGGCGGCAAGACCACCCTGGCCGATGCCGGGGAGCACGACACACCCATGACCCAACTTGGCATCAATGCCCGGGCCAAGGTCGACGTGGATCACCTGCAAAGCACTGCGCAGCGCGACAGCCTGATCAAGGCAGACAGCGTAACGCTCAACAGTGCCCGCGATACCCACCTGGCTGGCGCACGGATCGAAGCGGATCAGGTGAGCGGCAAGGTGGGCGGGGACTTGGTGGTTGAAAGTCGCCAGGACCACATCAGCAGCACCCAGGTCAACGTCGATGCCAAGCTCGACGTCGAGAAAAACCAGCCCGGCGTGGTCAACAAACTGGCCAAAACCACCGGCCCGCTCAAGGACAAGGTGCAAGCCAAGGCCGAGGGCGCCTTCGACAAGCACCGTGAAAAGCTCGAGAACGCTGTCGACAAGGGCACCGAACACCTCGCTTCGGCCAAGGAAAACCTGGCCAGCGCCAAGGAGCGCCTGGGCGAGAAACTCACCCGCAGCGCCAGCTATGAGGTGAACCCGGAGCCGCGTGGCGCCTTCGGTACCCGCGTCGACAAGGCCAGGACGTACCTCGCGGACAAGAAGGAGGCGTTGGGCACTCACCTGTCAAACCTCAAGGATAAGGTTTGGCCAAAAACCAGTGACAGCCTTGCCGTCAGCGGCAAGCACACCACCGGCAGCTCGGTGGCGGATACCGCAGAAAGCGCGCTGTTCGGTGACAAGAGCGGTAAAACCAGCTACACCCCGACCTTGAACCTGGATGTCAGCCGTGTCGCCAAAGACAGCGTTACTCAAGCGTCTGGCATCCAGGGTACTCAGGGCGTCAATCTGCAGGTGAGCGGTGCAACGCATCTGACCGGCGCACGGATCAGCGCGCAGGCGGGCACCGTCGAGCTGGGCGGTTCCGAGGTGAAGGCCACGACGTTGGCAGGCAGCGATTATCGCGTCGATGTCGGGCTGAACGTTTCAAAATCGCCGGTCAACCTGGTGCTGGGCGCCAAGGACGAATTAACCCAGAAACAGGACGACGCGACCCGTCAGGATCAAGCCTTCAACCTCGGGCCGCTGCGGGTAGGCGGGCACAGTGACAGCCAGCAATGGCAGGCGGGAATTGATCAGGAGATCAACTAAGCAGTAATGCCCCGGTGGAAACGAGTCAGTCGATTTCCACCGGGGCAATCATTTCTAAATGTTTCTTCATAAACCCAAACCGTCATTAAACCGACACATCTCAGGAATTAAATCGTCACGTCTTAGACAGGTGGACCTATCCACTTACCCCTTCCTTGAGGTGTTGTCGTGATGTTGCCGAGCAAAAAAAGTCTGTCCGTTTTGTTGACCGCCCTGTGCCTGAGCGGTGTGGCCCACGCCACTGACGTTACCGGTGCCGGTTCGAGCTTCGTCTACCCGGTGCTGTCCAAGTGGTCACAGGACTACAGTAAGAACTCCAGCAACCGCATCAACTACCAGTCCATCGGCTCCGGCGGCGGTATCGCCCAAATCAAGGCTGCCACCGTTGACTTCGGCGCCTCGGACGCGCCGCTGTCCGCCGATGAACTCAAAGCCGGCGGCCTGGGCCAGTTCCCCAGCGTAATTGGCGGCATCGTGCCGGTGATGAACGTCGAAGGTGTGGCCGCAGGCCAGTTGAAACTCGACGGTGATGTGCTGGCGAAGATCTTTCTCGGTGACATCAAGGCCTGGAACGACCCGGCAATCGCCGCACTCAACCCCGGCTTGAACCTGCCGGTGGCGAGCATCACCGTGGTGCACCGCTCCGACGGCTCGGGCACCTCGTACAACTTCACCAACTACCTGTCCAAAGTCAGCGATAGCTGGAAAACCAAGATCGGCTTCGGCACCACCGTGCCCTGGCCGGTCGGCGTGGGTGGCAAGGGTAACGAAGGGGTTTCTGCCTACGTGAAGCAGATCAAAAACTCCATTGGCTTTGTGGAATACGCCTACGCGTTGCAGAACAAGATGACGTACACCCAGTTGAAGAACGCTTCGGGGAAATTCGTCAAACCTGACGCCAAAGCGTTCCAGGCCGCCGCTGACACCGCCGACTGGGCCCACGCCAAAGACTTCAACCTGATCATGACCAACGCGCCAGGCGAAGGCGCATGGCCGATCACAGCCACCACCTGGATCATCATGTACAAGCAGCCCAAGAACGCGGAGCAAAGCCAGGCCGCCTTCAGCTTCTTCAAGTGGTCACTGGAAAAAGGTCAGCAACAGGCTGCGGCACTGGACTACGTAGCATTGCCGGACTCTCTGGTGACGCGAATCGAAGGTTACTGGAAGTCTGACTTCACCAACTGATTCGCCTTATGACCGCCTTCCTCATCGCTTGAGGAAGGCGGTGAGCACATCTGATATGAACGACAGCGTCCAAACCCTGGTTATGACAACTCACGCGGGCGACACACGCAGCGACAGCCGCGCGGCCCGCGATCAACGCCACGATCTGTGGTTCAAACGCACACTGTTCGGCGCAGCCATGTTGGTGCTACTGCTGCTGGCAGCCATTGCAGCCTCGACCCTTTGGGGCGGCGGGCTGGCGTTCAAGACCTTTGGTTTCGACTTCATCACCAGCACCGAGTGGGATGCGGTCAATAACCACTTTGGCGCCGTGGTGCCGATCTACGGCACCCTGGTGACCTCGTTTCTGGCCTTGCTGATTGCAGTCCCGGTCAGTTTCGGCATCGCGATTTTTCTCACCGAAGTCGCGCCGCCCTGGCTGAAGATGCCGGTCGCATCAGCGATTGAATTGCTCGCCGGTATTCCATCGATCATCTATGGCATGTGGGGCCTGTTCGTGTTCGGGCCGTTTATGGCCGAACACCTGTCGCCGTTGATCAATGACTACCTGGGCGCCCTGCCCTTGGTCGGCTCGCTGTTCCAGGGCCCGCCACTGGGGATTGGCATGCTGACCGCCGGCATCGTGCTGGCGGTGATGATCATGCCGTTCATCACGTCGGTGATGCATGAGGTGTTTCGCAGTGTGCCGACACAGTTGAAAGAATCCGCCTACGCCTTGGGCAGCACCACTTGGGAAGTGGTGTGGGACATCGTGTTGCCCTACACCCGTTCGGCGGTGGTCGGCGGCATCTTCCTCGGCTTGGGTCGTGCCCTCGGCGAGACCATGGCCGTGACCTTCGTACTGGGTAACGCCCAGCAGTTTTCCGCCTCACTGCTGATGCCCAGCAGCTCGATCGCGTCGGTCATCGCCAACGAGTTCAGCGAGGCCTACACCGATCTGCATCGCTCGGCGCTGATCGCCCTGGGCTTCCTGCTGTTTATCGTGACCTTCGTCGTGCTGGCGTTGGCGCGGCTGATGCTGATGCGCCTGTCGCGTAAGGAAGGGCTATGAACGCCAACGAACGCCTCTACCGAAAACGCGCGCTTAAAAACGGCGTAGCCCTGTGCCTCAGTTGCGGCGCTACGGCCTTTGGCCTGCTGTGGCTGGCATGGATATTAGTGACGACCATCGTCAATGGCTTCCAGGCGTTGAACCTGCGCCTGTTTACCCAGATGACCCCACCGCCCGGCACCGAAGGCGGCCTGGCCAATGCGTTTTATGGCAGCGCACTGATGTCCGCTATCGCATTGCTGATCGGCACCCCCATCGGGCTGATGGCGGGCATCTGGCTGGCAGAGTTCGCACGACACTCGCGCCTGGGTACTACCGTGCGGTTCATCAACGACATCCTGCTGTCCGCGCCATCCATTGTGCTGGGGCTGTTCATCTACACCGGCGTCATTCTGCCGCTGAACCTGCTGACCAATCACCAGGTCGGATTTTCTGCCATCGCGGGGGCATTGGCCTTGGCCCTGCTGGTAATCCCGGTGGTGGTACGCACCACCGATGAAATGCTCCAGCTGCAACCCTCGACCATGCGCGAAGCGGCCCTGGCACTGGGTGTGCCGCAGTGGAAGCTGACACTGCAGATCGTGTTGAGGGCGGCCAAAGCCGGCGTGGTCACCGGCATCCTGCTCGCGCTGGCCAGGATTACCGGGGAAACGGCGCCGCTGCTGTTCACCGCCTTCGGCAATCAGTTCTGGAGCAGCAACCTGCTCAAGCCGATTGCCAGCGTGCCGGTGGTTATTTTCCAGTACGCCATGAGCCCGTTCGACGACTGGCATGCGCTCGCGTGGGCCGGTGCATTGGTGCTCACGCTGTTCGTGCTGGTACTCAGCCTGGCATCCCGCCTGATTCTTTTACGCAATAGGTCTCACTGATGGACGCCACCGGCATTGCTCACGAAAAAACCAAAATCCAGGTGCGCGGGTTGGAGTTTTTCTACAACAACCAACGTTCCCTGAAATCCATCGACATCGACATTCCGGAAAAGCGCATCACGGCCATCATCGGTCCCTCAGGCTGCGGCAAGTCCACCTTGCTGCGGGTATTCAATCGCATCTACTCGATGTACCCCAAGCAAGAAGCGCGTGGCGAAGTGCTGCTCAATGGCGAAAACATTCTCGCTCCCGGCTATTCGATGAACCGCCTGCGCAGCCATGTGGGCATGGTGTTCCAGAAGCCCGTGCCGTTTCCGATGTCGATCTTCGACAACATCGCCTACGCGGTGCGTCACCATGAAAAATTGTCCCGGCGCGAAATGAATGACCGCGTCGAGCAAGCCTTGCGCGGCGGCGCCCTGTGGGATGAAGTGAAAGACAAACTCAACCAGAGCGCACAGAGCCTCTCGGGTGGCCAGCAACAGCGACTGTGCATCGCGCGCACGATTGCCCTGCGACCGCAGGTATTGCTGCTGGACGAACCGACCTCTGCACTCGACCCCATCTCGACCGGGCGTATCGAGCAGTTGATTACAGAGTTGAAGGCGCAATACACGGTGATCATCGTGACCCACAACATGCAGCAAGCCGCGCGGGTGTCGGACAACACCGCGTTCATGTTCATGGGGGAATTGATTGAGTATGGGAATACGGACGAGATCTTCACCAAGCCGCAGATGAAGCAGACGGAGGACTATATTACCGGGCGGTTTGGTTGAGCGGACGCCAATACTCTTTAACCAAAAAATCCGGAACGCCTCATTTGCGCGAGCCGTCCGGATTTTCTAAACCGCCATAAGGCGGTGGGAATAAAGTTTTACAGGCCCTTCGAAAACACTACCTATACTGCCAGCCGTCAGTTTGCGCCTAAGAGCCAACACCTTGCAAAGAGAACTCCAACTCCTTACCTATGCCCTGTTCTTTGACAATATGCTGTTTACCTACCGTCGAATTTTTATACCTGCCGTACAGACCTGTGCTCATGATTTCACCCACCTTTACATCCCCCTTGTCATCAGTAGTAAAGGGTGCAAAAAAACTACCGCGGGTAGGCGCTATCTGCGAGCTTTTATTTATTTTCGCGCCGTATTGTTCGACGAAGCCAGCGTCACTACCCGCTAGCGCAACATTCTGATCGACGTGTATATCTTTGACATGTTGTTTTGGCCCAGGGTTATCAGGATCCGTAACATCCTGAACATAGGCGCTCAAAATTCGCGGGTCTGCGGGGTCTCGTTCGACAGTAAGTTCATACTTATTGCCAAACTTAAAGTCCACCAAGGTGCTATTGCTCGCGCCTGTTACCCCATCAAATTCAGCACGCCCTTTGGGCGCATTGAAATGCGGGCCATATCCGGAAAAAATAATCAGCGCCTTGCCATCCCCTCGGGGTTGCATCCCGATATAGCCACGACCAAGGGCTGTACCTTTCTCAGTATTGACGCCGAACATCATCGCGTAGTAAATCCCTGCGTCCTTATCAGCCTTTTTTTGAAGACCTTCGTCGATAATGATAGGGAACGTAATGTTGCTCAACCCAGGGCGCGGAGCGGCAAGCGAGTACTTCACACCAAACAATCCGTTGGGAGATGTGAACTCTTTCTTCATTTCAAATTTTGGATCGCTTACTTTATCGAGCACTGAGGCATCGGAAATAAGCGGAGTAGGCGAAGCACTGTCTTCAGATTTTATTACCGTCACACTCGCTGGCGATTGTGTTGGCAGTTGAACATGTATTGCTTGTGGAGAAAGTTGCGAACGGTAGATATTCATAACAACCACAGCCCTCTTTTGGAACAGCCATCAATAGGCATCAATGCAATGCCCGTTCATAGGCATGGTTATAAGGCCTCACACGCATCAATAGTGCTGACACCGATGAATGCCCTAGCGGTCTGAAAGGCGTCATTGTCGGCTGTAAATAATTGCTGATTTCGATCAAGGCAACTGACGACTTGTACGCACATTTCACGATATGACAGTAAATGGCTGACACCAAACCGCGCTATCAGAAAGAGCGCTCGGACGGCGTGGACTTTTCCTAAAGCAGATAAGGTCTATAACTGACAATTGCGGGAGATATATCTGAGTTGCCCATCACTCAAGACATTCTATTGAAACCTCGCGTAGCGAACGCCGCGACGGCACGCCCCCTGCACCGGCTTTAGTGGTAACCCCTCACCCAGGCTCTACTTCTCAACCAAATCCCAGGCAAAAAAAAACCCGGAAATCCTCACTTGCGTGGGCCTTCCGGATTTTCTAAACCGCCAAAAATGGTGGGTCGTGTGGGATTCGAACCTACGACCAATTGGTTAAAAGCCAACTGCTCTACCAACTGAGCTAACGACCCGCTGTGTGGTGGCGCGTATAATACTGATTTCTAAGGATTATTCAACACCTTATTTGAAATAAATCAGAAATAACGCGTTGGGTCTGTAATTCCGGCCGTTTGGAAGCCTTCTGCACGCAGTCGGCAAGCGTCACATTTCCCACAAGCACGGCCAGCATCGTCTGCCTGGTAGCAGGAAACAGTCAGCGCGTAATCCACGCCAAGTCCTACGCCAGCCCTCACAATGTCTGCCTTGGTCATGTTCTGCAGCGGGGCCTGGATACGAAAGCCCTGCCCTTCCACACCAGCCTTGGTCGCCAGGTTAGCCATGCGCTCGAATGACTCGACATACTCTGGACGGCAGTCCGGATAACCGTTGTAGTCCAGTGCGTTGACGCCGATGAAGATGTCACGGGCATTGAGTACTTCGGCCCAACCGAGAGCCAGGGACAGAAACACGGTGTTGCGCGCCGGCACGTAGGTCAACGGGATGCCTTCGCTGGGCGCCTCGGGCACCTCGATGCTGCTGTCGGTAAGGGCTGACCCGCCGATGCCATTGAGGTTGAGTCCGATCACCTTGTGCTCGACCACACTCAAGTCACGGGCGACACGCGCGGCGGCGTCCAGCTCGGCGCGGTGGCGTTGACCGTAGTCGAAGCTCATCGTGTAACAGTGGTAGCCCTGCGCTTGTGCCATGGCAACCATGGTGGCGGAGTCGAGGCCGCCGGACAGCAAGATGACTGCGCGCTTTTGACCCGTCATGTCAGCGCCCCGGCTCGTCATTCCACAGGTATTTATGCAACTGCAATTGCAGGCGCACCGGCAGGTTGTCCGCCACGACCCAGTCGGCCAGGTCGCGGGCGTTCAAGTCATGATGGCTCGGCGAGAACAATACTTCGCCGGCACGACGGTCGAGGCCGTATTGGATCAGCTTGGAAGCCGCCCAGTCATAATCGTCGCGCGAACAGATCACGAACTTGACCTGGTCGTTGGCCGTCAGCAGATCGATGTTCTCGTACAGGTTACGGTGCGCTTCCTTGGAGCCTGGGGTCTTCAGATCGACCACTCGGCTTACGCGCGAATCCACGGCAGAAATGTCCAGCGCTCCGCTGGTCTCCAGCGAGACTTCGTAACCGGCATCACACAGTTGCTTGAGCAACGGGATGGCATTGGGCTGGGCCAGAGGCTCGCCACCGGTCACGCAGACGTAGCGCGGCTTGAAGCCGGCAACCTGCTCAAGGATGTCGTCGAGCGTGCGCACGGTGCCGCCACTGAAGGCGTAGGCGCTGTCACAGTATTGGCAACGCAAAGGGCAACCGGTCAACCGTACAAATACGGTGGGCAGGCCAGCGGTTCGCGTTTCACCCTGCAACGAGTAAAAAACTTCGGTAATACGTAATGTGTCTTGCATAGTCGCCACGGGCGTAACAGCTAAACAGGCTGTCCGCCTCCGTCAGGCACTTCAAGGGATTGCGCCAACGCGTCAACCCCAAGGAGCGTGTTTCATAAAAGGGCGTGGATTCTAACGAAAAAACCCGCGCCAGGCGCGGGTTTCTTCTAAACGGGCGACATCGCTTACAAGCGTTGCAGATCCCGCTGGGCCAACTGAGCAGCAGAGGTACCCGGATACTGGGCAACCACTTGCTGCAGAATGCCTTTGACCTTGTCGGTATGACCCAGGCGGCGTTCTACGTCGGCCAATTTGTACAGCGAATCAGGCACCTTGGCGTGCTTTGGGTACAGCTGGCTGACCTTGGCAAAAGCCTGGCCTGCTGCTTGTAAATCACCCTTGGCCAAGTTGACCTCACCCAACCAGTACTGGGCATTGCCCGCGTACTGGCTGTTTGGGTACTTGCGCAGGAATGCGGTAAAAGCCTGGCTGGCCTTATCGAAATCCTTGGCTTTGATCAGGTCGAAGGCTGCATCGTAATACAGTTTTTCCTTCGCTGGATCACCCGGTTCACTGCTGGCGGCAGGGGCTTGGCTAGCCGCCGCTGCCCCTGCTGCGGCACCACCGGCGGCAGCGCTTGGCGCACCACCGGCAGAAGAATTATCAGGAGTTGCGGCAGGTGTTACGCCGGCTCCAATGCGTCGATCAAGATCCTGGTAACGCTCCAGGCCTTCTTGCTTCAGCTGGTTCACTTGATTCTGCAGTACTTCAATCGTGCCTTGTTGCTGCGACAATTGATCCTGCATGCGTTGCAGCTGGTTGAACAGTTCGCCCTGTGCCGAGGGGGCGGACGTAGCCGCCCCCCCAGCATAGGCGCCGTTCGTGCCATAACCCGCTGGCGGATAACTGCTCCCGCTATTGTTATAGCCAGAGTTGCTATCTTCCACAGGAACCGCAGCCC